>Ga0209083_1004293_pt1 | contig 11093 bp, 19 predicted proteins | sample AM7aDNAmetaG_FD_184132 | JGI IMG/M metagenome (GOLD analysis project Ga0209083, IMG submission 184132) | Freshwater microbial communities from Finland to study Microbial Dark Matter (Phase II) - AM7a DNA metaG (SPAdes) (version 3) | ecosystem: Environmental > Aquatic > Freshwater > Lake ...
AATAAAATGCAAACACACGCACATCCTTCAAAAGAAAATCGCTTTTACGTCGATAGCGCAGTGACTTCAGGACAGCGTTACCAGGTTGACCTTGAGTCAAACGATTGGGGATATGGGAACCATCAGTGTTCCTGCCCAGACGCGTTAACCCATCCGGGACGTTACTGCAAACACATCAGAGCCGTCACCCAGCGCATTCTGGCAGTACTGCCTACCGACATCGAAATCAGCGACAACACCTACAGCCTCGACGCCGACACCTTCACGTATCGCCCGGATCCGGGATGCCATGAATCCGCCATCGATGCGAGCAAGCTGTTTTACCAGGTACTCCGCCAGGAACAACCCTTCTATCACATCGTGCACATGCCAGCCACCGCCGAGGAAATCATTACGCGCAGCATTAAGGGCCATCGATCCCAGGCACTGCGCTTAATCGCTGATGTCGAGACGCAAGAGTGGTATGTCAAGAGCAAGCACGAAACCCTCGTAGTAATCGATCTCCCTCGCACTGCCGCCGATCTAATCATTGCGATCGTTGAGTCTGCCGGATGGTATCTCACGCTTGACGCCGCGCGCGACATGCTGCGCCATCGCATTGGCGGACGCTATCAGGAGTTTGCCATCACGCGCACAAACGAAACCCACCAGGCGCCCTGGTACATGAGCGACGAAGCGCAGGCTGTTCGAGACAGCCACACACTCGCAACCGCGTAATCACATCTGCCAGGGAGTCACTAACTGGCAAAGGAATCACACGCATGAAAACGTTATCTGTCGCCGAAATCATGTCCACCAAGTTATTGGAAGTTATCGACCCCAACACCACGCCCGAAGGTGTTGAAACCGCCATGAGCCGCATTCAGCAAGACGAGTTCACCGATGAACGCTGCCGCCGACATGTGTTCGTTTACTCCGCGCACCTGCGCCAGTTGATGAAGCTGTTCGACGACATCGACCTGATTGTCGATTCGACCCACATCGCGAACCTGCGCCACCAGGGTAATTACTACCAGTGCACCATCAACCAGGACAAAACCGCATTCATGCGCACGCCCGAAGCCGCAATCGAATCTGTCTGCAACCTGCTCGATTCATAAGGAGTTATCTCATGCAAATCCAAACCATGTTCCCATCTCGCTATGTCCGAGGACAAGATCTATCCGCCGCCATTCTCGCCCGCATCATCAGCGTCACACACGAGACCATGCACCCGCGCCCAGGCGTCACCGAAACGTCTTATGTCCTGCGCGTCAATCGCATTGATCCAGCCAACCGAGACCTACTGGTCGAAATCCCGAACGTCAATTGTGACGCAACTCTGGGGTATGGCGTGATCCTACGTCACTCACTCGCCCTTCAGATCGGCGCCATGCACGGATCCGATACCGACAAGTGGGCTGGTCAGGTAATCGTACTGGAGCCAACCCGTATGGCCGTAGCTGGTCGGGATGTGACCACTATCACCGCTCGCGCGCCACGCACACCAGCCACCACTACCGCGAAGGACGCGAAAGACGCAGACGCAACCGAGGCACAGCGATGAAACAAACCACCCTGCGCGAGGATATCCTCGCCGGTATCGGTCTCGTCATCGTGTTCCTTGCGGCACTGGCATTAATCGGAAGGTAGACATAGTCGACGCTGGCCAGTTGGGAGACTGGCCAGCGCTTGGAGAAACACACATGAGCACACAATTCTTTACCCCAGGCATGACCCGCGATCAGATCAAAGACGAATACAGACGCCTGGCTAAGATCCATCACCCCGATTTAGGCGGTAACACTGCCACGATGCAGGCACTCAACGCCGCTTACACCTACGCCATCGACCACGCCACGCGCGACGAAATGCCCGGACGCAGTGAAGCCAGCTACACGCACCAAGCTGCAACTAACGAGACCATCCGCGCAAAGATGGAAGAGGCTGTAAGAATCATGCGCCAGTATCCTCAACTCACAATCGAAGTATGTGGCTATTGGCTCTGGGTTCATGGCACAACCAAAGGAGATCCAGCTATACCCGCATTGAAAGCCGCCGGATATCACTGGGCACACGCCAAAGGACTTTGGTACTTTGCCACCATCCCATCTGGCCAGCATGGAAAAGCATGGTCGATGGATCACATCCGCCAAACGCACGGCAGCGAGTACGTCGAGCAGCAACCAGCCGAGAAAGCGACTGCGTCAATAGGTTAAGACTATCGCCAGCGAAGTGACTAAGCTGGCAGGGAGAAACGACATGTCAGAAATCAATTACGGTAAGTGGGCCTACGGCCAACTGGACGACATCAAAGACCGCACAATCCGATCGAATCAGATCCGCCTGCGCCCCAGCAACGATATCGCCCTGATCCGCGAGCGCATCAACAAAGCCGATGAACTGTCACACGAACGCCAGGGCGAGATCAGGGCCTACCTTGACGCGATCTGTATCGCATTCATAGAGGAGGAATTGCAAAAGACGTTCCACGATATCGTTGTCATCAAGCAACGCCAGTTATACACAATCAACCGATTCATCAACCATCAACACATGCTGCTCGAAGCCGCCCGCGAATATGAGTTTGATCACACCAGCCGGAAATCTAACATCCCCAACCGGCACACGCGCGAGCACTTCCACGTCATGCACATCATTGAGCGTATCGCCGAAGCTGCCCGCGCAGGAATGTTCGAAGGAATGTAAAGAACTTAACTGACTGATGCAGTACATGCACCAGTCAGAAAGTAATATTATTAGTATTAGGAGCACACACATGCCAGAGACAATCAAAACCAAGTTTGACGTTTCCACGCTGCCCAAATGGGCTCAGCGCATCCCGGCAGTAGTTGCGCTGTGCAGACGCGATTACGCTTTTCGCTGCAATGTCGGTGAGCTAAAAGACGCCGGCCCGCGCGATCTCATGCGCAAGCACCTGATCCGCACTGCCGAGCGAGCCGAAGGACTGACAGGAGCATCGAAATGAAGCATCCACGCCTAAACCATCTCACTACATGGTACGAAGCCGACCGCGATCTAATGGGATCCGGTAAAGACACCTGCGGACACAAGCACCGCACCGCCGAAGCCGCCAGACACTGCCTGCCCAAAATCCCGAAGAATCGATCAGGCAGCCTAACGCAGAATTTCAGCATGGCCCAAGTTCGCAAATTCACATGGCAGCATGACGGCAGTCATTGACCTGATCCACCCGCCACCAGCCACCCGCCCCGATCGCCAGCCCAACCCGCTGGCGATTCTCGTTTAATCAACTCCCACCAACCGCGCCGCCCGTGTTATTCTCATCTCGCGAGGTTCCTCCTGACCTCATCGGTGTGTGTGTTGACAGTGTTCTCTCCCCCCAGATGTGTCCAGCCCACATCTGGCGTTTTCTCCCAGATGCTTTTCGTTTGGCTTTGTGCTTTCGTTTACTTTCGTTTGATGCCCAAAAAAAATTTTCCAGAACGGGGGGCGTCTCATGTGTCTTAGTGCGTTTCTTTTTGGGTTTGGCTGGGGAGCCGGATGGGGATGGAGTGCGGTGCCTGTGTTTCAGTCGTAGCCTTGCCCATAAGCTCGAACCTGTGATCCCATACGTAACCTGTAAGCCCCGCGCGCGCCTTCCGCCGACAAAGGGGAGCTACAGGCGCGCGCTAATGGCGTCTGGTGATCCAGTGCGGCCCTGCATTGGGAAGACGATAGACTCTTTGACTCCGTTCGTTCGCATTAGCCGGCTACTGTCTTGCTCGCCGTTCGTATCCTGTAGGTTCCGCGCCCAGGCCGCCGACCGACAAAGGGGAGCGGCGGCGGGCGCTAGTGGCGTCGTTGATTCAGTGTGTGGCTGAGAACTGGGAAGAGAATGGCGTCTGGTGATCCCGTTCGTTTTCGTGTTGGCCAACCCCCACTTGTAGCCAAATACCGCATAATCAGCGCCCACGCCTGCATATATCCCAGATACTATTAGCACGGACGTTCTAATATGGTTACCAAAAAGACCGCGACCAAGTCAGTTAAGCCCAAGCCCAAAGGCGCCCAGCCCGGCAACGCCAACGCCGCCACGCACAACATCTACGCGAAGCACTACAGTGATGACGAGATGACCCGCATCATTTCCGCGTTGACAGACCCGACTACGCCAATCAGCGCCGCGATTGAGGCGACCGCCGTCATGCTCGACCGCATCATCAAGCGCATCACGGCTGATAGCAGCCCAGATGCGAAGCATGCGGACTTCCTCGAGCTCGCACACCTGCACAACGAGACGACTGGCCGACTGGCTTCCCTTGCGCGCAATCGCGCCATCCTATCAGGCGACACCGCCGACACCATCACCGGGCACATAGGCGCGCTGCTCGATGCGCTCGCCACCGAGTTAAGCACGCCGCTATGACCACCCCCAACGACGACCGCCTACTCTCAGCAGTGCGCAAGCTGCGCCCAGTGCAACCCCTGGCAGTGCGCCCCGATCGGGACTCCAAAGACTGGCGCGCCTGCATCGAGGGCGAACTCGACCAGGTCAACCGCCGCCTGACGCAGATCGAGAGCCGCCTGACCATGATCTATTACCTTGTGGTGATCGTTACCGTTGTCACTGTGGTGACCAACGCCAACGCCGCCGAGACGCTCATCAAGGCCGTTCTACATATTCCATGATTGCATTGGATATCGAAACTGAATTAGACGACCGTGACATGTACACGCGCAACCTGACCGTCGCCTCCATCGTCGATATCGCATCCGGCGCCATCCGCCAGTTTTCACCCGACACAGTGACCGAACTCGTTTATATGCTGCCGTACATCGGCTGGATTGTGACGTTCAACGGCGATTCTTTCGACCTGTCGGTTTTATCGCAGTACGCCCCGCGCCCCCTGAAGGATACCTGTCAGTCTTTCGATGTGTACCGCGATCTCGCTTCGCGCAGCGCCAACAAGAAGATCAAGATGGACGATCTCAGCCTCGGCACCCTGGGACATGCCCTGCCCCAGCACGGTGAGAATCTGGCCGCCCTTGGCCAGACTAAAAAACTTTGGCAACGTTCCGCCAACGGAACGGTTGAACTGGCCGAAGTCTACAAGTTTGGCGTCTTGAATCGTTATGTGACCATCAATCGGAAGACAGTGCTACAAGATATTGCAGTAGACTGGATTGAACGACCGTGATTATTTCTATTGCGAGATACCTATGGACGAAATTACACAGACCGAACCAGCACCAGCAGCCACACCCGCGCCAGAAGCGCCTGCTGCGCCAGTCATCGAACCCGTGCAAACCATCGCGCCGCCACCCGAAAAGGAAGTGATCCATGAAGAAACCGTGCAAACCAAAGAAGAAACCAAAGAAGTAGAGCCAGCAGCAGCCCCTGCTCCCGTTGAGCCGACTCCCGCAGAACCACCCACCGTGCCACTCGCGCGCATGCAAGGCATCCAAAAGCAGCTCAGTCAGTTGCAGAAAGACCTGGCCACGGCCAACGCCCAAACGCAGAACTTCCGCGATCTACTCGCCGCATCCGATAAGCGCGCCGCGTCAGAACTCGCCGAACGCCTGCGCGCCACTCAGCCCGATATCGTCCCATCGCTCATCAGCGGTGAGACTATCGCCGACGTTGAGAAGTCCCTCGCCATTTCCAAAAGCGCCTATGCTGCTGCGGTGAAAACTTACGCCCTGAAGATCCCGGTTCCCTCCGGCAATCCCAGCGCGTCGCAGTCTTCCCCCCAGTCGCCCAAATCGCCTTTGGATTTACTCCGATCGGGATTGACTCAACCCAAAAAGGACATCAATTCGTAGGGATTACTACCCTACCCTAGAAGGTAACTATGGCTCTTACTCTTGTCGAGTCCGCCAAGCTTTCAGTCAACCAGGTGTATCAGGGCGTCGTCCAGACGGCTTACACGTTCTCCCAGATATTGCGTTTCCTGAAGTTCGACGCGATCAAAGGCAACGCCTACCAGTACGCGCGTGAAAACGCGGCATCTACCGCCACGGTGTACGACCCAGGCGACACGATCGCGGAATCCACCACGTCGTTTACACAGATCACGACTGCCCTGAAGCGCATCATCGGCGATGCCGCCATCGATGAATTCGCCCAGCAGACGCGCAGCGATCAGATGGATCAAACCGCCGTGCAGATTGCGCTTAAAGTGCGCGCCGTCGCCGAACAGTTTGAAACGCTGTTCATCTCTGGCGACTCTGCCGGCAACTCGAAGCAGTTCGATGGCTTGCGCGTGATGTGCACGACCGCGAACAGTAACCGCGTCGGGTGCGGCAGCGATGCCACCGATGGCATGGTTCTGGCGCTCGAAGACCTCGATTATTTGATCGACACGGTTAAAGGCCCGGTAGACCTGCTCATCATGTCGCAGAAGTCCAAGCGCAAGCTAAAGAACCTGTTTCGTGGATCGGGCGCATCGATGGAAACCCGTTCCGAATTGGGCACGCCTGTAGATTATTACTCTGGCATCCCCATCGCGGCAACCAACTTCATCGGCGATGCCCTCACCAAAGGCGGCACTGTGGACTGCTCCGAAATCTACGCCGTCAGTCTGGCCGAAGGCTTTGGCGTGGTCGGGATGCAGAACGAAGGCACCATGCAGTCAGTCGAGCGCCCCGATACTGGCGTCATGCGCCTGCCCGGCCCGCAGGTCGTCCAGATCGGCCCCATGGAAACGGTTGACGCGAACAAGTGGCGCGTGCGCTGGTATACGGCCATCGCCGCGTACAGTAACCGCGGTATTGCCTGCCTCGATGGAGTGCGCTCTTAATTCCGTTAACCCCGGAGGTTAATGCTATGTCTAAACGTATCGCTCTTCTTGTAGTCCTGTGCCTGATTGTGCTGGGCATCACGTCCAGCGCTTTCGCCGCAGTCGAACGTTCACCGGCGCGCCGGCCCGCCGCGGTGCCCAGTCAGTTGTACACCGGCCCGATCACCATCTTCAATGCGCCCACTGGCCTGACGCAGACGTTCACCACGACCGCCAGGTTTAATGGCGATGCCAGTTACTTGGATATCTTCTCGAGCGTCGGCACGGGTATCACTGGCAACGTGTCATCGACGCTGTGGTTTTCCAGCAATGCCGCCGACTGGGTGCAGAAGGATGTTGTGTATGCCACCGCTGCCACACTTGGATTCACCCACACGCCCGCCTATGGCGCGTATTACCGCCTTGTGATCGTCACATCTGGCTGGTACATCACGCCCACAATTCGCATTGTGCAGAAGCCGTAAGGCCAAGAGTCGTTTCAAAGTAGGGCATTTATGCCCTACTTCATCTCATTCAACCCATGCCATGAAACTTATCAAGTCTCTCCTTATCTCACTCACCATCATGGCCGCCCTGATCATCGGCTATGCCATTCCAGCATTCGCGCAGGCGCCCGATCCGGCTGCCACACTGGTTCCCGATATCAGCGACGCCCCCGCCGCCGTCGCGCCCATCGTCGAACTCCAAGCCGTGCCAGCCACGCCTGTTCCCGATGTGACCGATGTCCCGGATGAGTACCAACCCGCGCCGCTCATCGTCGAAGCGCCCACAGATCCAGCCGAAAGAACCGTACTTCAGCCGGCTACCATTGCCGCATCACCAGCGCCAGCCACGCAGTTACCGCCACCGCCCTACGATCTTGACCAGTTGACGCCCGCCGTTCTGGCCGCCGCAGCAGCATCATTGCTCAGTTTGATCTTTCGCTATGTGCCCGGCGCGTCCGATTGGTTTCAGGGACTGGTGCCAATTTATAAGCAATGGTTCATGTTGATTCTGACGTTAGTGTTTGCGCTTGCCATCACGCTTTGGAATATCGCCGCAGTCGGGAGCGCCGAGGACAATATCGTCAAGTTGCTGTTTGCCTTGTTCGCCGCGTTGTCTTCTAATCAGGTGACTTACCAATACATCAAGTACAAGCCGCCGCAATCTTAGGGAGGTGATCCGTTGATCTATCGTTTTGAGACGCCTAACTGGTCTTTCGAGGGCGAGCGCGCCGGAGTGCAGTTCCATTCCGGCCATGGCGAGACGACCAGCCAACTCGCCGCCAACGACCTGCTGGCCATGGGCTATACATTGGTCGAGACTGTCCCGCAGGCCAGCGACGAGCCCGCCGCACCTGACAACCCAGAACCTGAACCAGCGGATGAGGTGATCGTAGTTCCCGACATCAGCGAAGCGCCTGCCGATGCAGTTGCCACGCCACCGCCCGGCAAGCGCAAGCGTAAAAACTAACTGTGAAAATCTGGCTAGCCACTCACGACATGATCACGTGCGCACTGTGCAAAATGATGAACTATCAAACCGCGCCCGATGATGGCTATTTTCACTTTGGCGGGATGCTGGTCAGCGGGCCGTTCCACCCAATGTGCCGCTGTCAAATCATGTATCTACCAGGCGCGCCATTTGAGGAATCACCCGCGCCGCCAGTGATCGAAGTCCCACCCATGCCGCCAGATGTGTTCTATGCGCTTGTGCTTGATCCGCAAGGTAAATGGTTCCCACCCATCACCGCGCAAGAGGCTGACAAGTACCGCGAGGAGATGGTGAAACGACTGCAATCTCTGGTCAATGCAGCCGCCAAAGCCGCCGCCGCAACATATAAGAAGCGCGCTCAGCCACCCGGGCATATCGCAGGGACGCCCATCCTCGGCACTCTGGCCAGCCCACTCAGCCCCGCTCAAACACTCACGCAAGGATTGAAACATGCCAATCATCAATAAAGTCTTACAGGTTCCCGCCATCGGACGCATGGTTCATTTTCGACACACGCCAGGCAAATGCACTGCCGCCATAATCACGCTCGTCAATCAGCCCGGCAACCCGCATTCAACCGTGTCACTCGTGCTCATGGGCACCAGCTCGATTCTGTTCTTGCAAAATGTCCAGCTGGGCAATGATGAAGGCTGTTGGCATTGGCCGGAGTTCGTCCCCGGCGTCGCCGACACGAGCGTGAAGGCTTAACCCATGCGCATCAATCGCCTTGATCAACGCGCCCGCGACCGCTTCACGGCTTACACCGCCAATGAGGCTTTCTACAATGGCGATGCAGCCGCGCAGTTAACCATTCTGTCCGAAGTCAAACGCGACGAAGTCCGCGCCGTCTTCAACTACGCCCGCGACATCCTGAACAAGCACGCTTCGGCTACCGTGTCAGGCCTTGAATCGCATGTGATCGACGACAACGCCACCGCCCAGGACGCGCTTGAACACGCTATCGCCATCTCAGCCGGGTTTACGTCCGACTTCACGGCAGTACTGCAGGGGACGGTTCTAGGCGATTCGGCTTACTACGTGACTCATGAAGATGGTCAGGTGTTCTATCGCGTGCTGCATCCCGGTGATGTCGAGGTGTTGGACTGGTCTGCCACTGGCCGGCCTGTGAAGGTGATGATTCAGCATGACGACCGGATTGAAACGTGGACGCCTGACCAGGTCACGATTGAAGGGCTCGAAGACGATAAAGAAGCGCTTTCGTATGCCAATCCATATGGCCTGATACCGTGCGCCATCTGGCCAAATTGGCCGCGTATCGGTTCCCACTGGGGCGATTCCACCCTTGAGCACATCAAAGCCGCGTGCAGGCTCTTAAATGAACGAATCGACCTATTGATGTGGCTCGTCCGTGTGCAGGGGAACCCGCCGATCAAGGCGCTTGGCGTGGACAAGGCGACACTGCGCACCGATCCGGGCGAACTGTGGACTGGGCCAGCGGATGCCCAGATCGACCTGGTGAAGTTGCTCGACGCCGAGACTGCCGGGATTCATCAACAGACCATCCAACTTCTTTTGACCATCGTCAAGGAACTATCCAATACCCCTGATGTCGCCTATGGCATCGGCAACACGCAACTGTCAGGGCGCGCTTTGGAAATGGCCTACATGCCCATGATTCAGGCCGCCAACGTCCGGCGCGGTTTTCTCGGCGACGCGATCCAGCAGCGCAACCGCATCATTCTGCGCATGACCGAAGTCCTGCAGGGTAAATCGTTCACGTCCTACGATACCGATGTGACGTTTGCTTCAGTTGTGCCGGCTGACCGCATGGTCGACCGCCAGGAAGATCGTCAGGACATGGTCAATGGCTCGCTACCTACGCCCACGTATGCCGAGAGGTATCTGCAACCATGAAGAGGAGCGGAGGAGCAGAGGAGAAGAGGAGCAGGATAAGAAACTATGAGCATTGACACCATCAAGACAATCGCCACTGGCCTACTTTCCGTGCCATCCCGCCCGGTTCATTTCGAGGACTTGCTCGCGTCATCGTTGGTTTCAGCCATCGCGTTTTATTCGGCCATGCGCCCGCTGCTGTTGGCAACGACCGTCACGGCCACGCCGACGATTGGCACTGACGAACAGGGCGCTTACTCGCAGTTTGCCACCGTCCTGCTATCCAGCGGCATCATGTATGCGCGCAAGATCACGGTGAACGGCGAGCAGTATCAGTTTCGCATCGTGTCAGCGACCGCCACTACTGCCAGTGTGCGCGTTTACGCCACGTTAACCGGCTCATCGGTTCTATCCATCTGGCGCCCCGACGCCCACGCGATCACCGCGATCACCTGGCCTGCCCATCATGAGGCGATCATCGCGATGTTGTGCGCGTCGTTTTACCTGAATTCATACAGCCTCGTGAACGCCGATTATCAATATTCGGAAATGCTGCAAGCCGTCGCCGCGTCCTACTTCGGGCGCGCCCAGGCCACTCTGCAGCAGGAGTTAAGCACCAGTGACTAAACCAACCGTCATCGAACATAGAACCAATATCCGTGGACTTCTGTCCGAAGCCACCGCCAAATATTGGACTGACGCCGAGGTGGACGCCAACCTCGCCAATTCCCTATATGTGTTGTCCGGCTATGTGACCAAACTCGCCAAGGTGAATAAGACCGGTCTGCTCGTCGGCGACACCCTCATCGACATGGTTGCGGATTGTCCCGCCGAGGCTGTCGTCGAGATTGTGCCCACCGCCCTGTCACCCGTGACCGAGTTCCGCGCGCGTGGGACTGTTCTGGTATTGAAAGCCGCCATCGGCGCGACCGGCGCAGACTTTTACTACCGCGCCGCCTACACGCATGACGGCACGAATACCGACTGGTACCCGCCCTTCTATCGTGGCGCAGTTGTGCTGCT
>Ga0209083_1004295_pt1 | contig 11088 bp, 4 predicted proteins | sample AM7aDNAmetaG_FD_184132 | JGI IMG/M metagenome (GOLD analysis project Ga0209083, IMG submission 184132) | Freshwater microbial communities from Finland to study Microbial Dark Matter (Phase II) - AM7a DNA metaG (SPAdes) (version 3) | ecosystem: Environmental > Aquatic > Freshwater > Lake ...
TCCGAATGTGGCATTAGTGACGGTCATGGTATTGGCGCCGCTGCCGGCACCGCCGACGGTCAAGAGTCCGCCATTGGTCACGGTCGCGCCGGTCACCGCCAGAAGATTGGTCCAACTGTTGGCAGCATTGCCGACACTGCTGGTGCCACCGCGGAGATCCCAGACGGTGCCATTGGCAATGTTGAGGATGTTGTTGGACGAACCGTTGCCAATGGCCAGGCCGGTGGTCCCGAGCGTGGCGTTGGTGACATTCATCGTGACGGTGCCGTTGCCGTTCGTGCCGACGATGACCAACCCGCTGTTGGTGATGTAACCGCCGGTGACGTTGAGCGTGCCGCTGTTGACGATCGTGGAACCGGCATAACTGTTGGTACCGTTCAGCACCAACAGACCGGAGCCGGTCTTGTTCAACGCGCTCGCGCCAGTGCCGGAGATGTTACCCGAGATCACCGCCCAGTCGTTGGGCGAATTCGTGTTGTCGTTCACCTTGATGGTGCGGGTCCCGGCGTTCAGGTCAATGTTGTCCACCATCGTCACGACGTTGGTGGAAGTGGTCGAATCGAGGACCAGCATGGAATTGTTGGGAACGAAGTTGGCCGTGCTGGCCCACACCAGCGGGGACGCGCCGCCGCCATCGTTGTTGAGGTCCAGGGTCAACGGCCCGCCGTACGCCGCGAACCCGCCATCGGTCGTCCACTGGACATTGCCACCGGCAGCCCCGAGTGACCGGGTGAAGCTGCCACTGGCCTCGACCACCCCACCGTTCAACGACAGCAGGCTGTTCGGCGACAGGCCGTTGCCGGTGTAACGCAATACCCCGCCTTGCACCCAGGTCTTGCTAATGTACGTGTTGTTGCCGGACAGGCTCAGGACTCCCGTGCCCTGCTTGTACAAGTTCGCGCAGGAGGCTTCGTTGATAATGCCGGACATGGTCAGCAACGGCATCATGACATTCCAGGTCTGGTTGCCGTTGCTGTTGTACCAGCCCGTGTTCTGATCCGCGGTGAAGGTCAGGTTGTTCGTGCCAGTAAAATTAATAACGCCGTTGTAACCGCCCCAGCGCACTGGGGTATTGATCGTATGGTTGCCGCCAATCGAAAAAATCGTGGTCGGGCTGCCTTCCCCCTCCGCCTGGGTAAACTGCGCTCCCGAGATGACTCCGAACGCGTTGTCGGCACCGATCCCGACAGTTAATGTCCGGATCGAATTGATGTACCCGGTGGTGCCGGCGGTGGGAGCGAGCACATACGTCGCGCCGGCCACCTGCCCGAGGGTGGGCGCGCCGGTAATGGGCCCGTTGAGAGTGAGCGTCTGGCCGGCCGCGGCGTAGAGGGTGGCGTTCCCACCGTTCGCCGTGATCGTGCCGGTCAGCGTAATGTCGTTGCCGGCGAAATAGACGGAATAGTTGTTGTTGGCGCTGGCGAAAACATGGGGCAACGTCACCACGCCGCCCGACATGTTGCTGAGGGTGATTGAAGTACTGTAGTTATTGATGAGGGTGCCCGACCCCATGGCGGCGGCGCTGTTGAACGCGATGGTGCCGTTGTAGGCGCTGCTGTCGAGGACCCGGATGTCCGTGAATGAGTTGGTGCCAGTGAGCTGAAGGATCCCGGTGCCGGCTTTCTGCAGAACCAGTGACGACAGGCCACCGTTGGTGATCGACCCGGAAATAATGTCGGTGGCCGTACCGTTGGCGCGGACGGTCAGCGTGCCGTTGCCACCCGACAGACCGGTGAAATTATTTGTGATCGTGACCGTGGTGGCGGTGGCGCTGTCGAGCGTGCCGCCGCCCGCGCCCAACGACACGGCGCGATTGTTGAAGGTCATTCCGCCAACCGTCTTCAGCGTGCCGGCGTTGAGCGTCAGCGTGCCGCCGGTGGCACCGAGGTTGCCATCGGACGCGATCTGGAGGGTGCCAGCATTGATGACCGTGCCGCCGCTGTAGGTCGAGGCGGTCGCGTTGGTCATGATCAACAGCCCCGCGCCATTCACGCTCTTGGTCAGCGACCAACTGCCGTTGGTCTCGATCACTGCCCCGACGTTCCAAGTCTGAAGCTGCGCGGACGAGGTCCAGCGGATGTCAAACACCGTGTTGCCGTTGAGTGTGAAATTGCCAAAGGTCAGGGTGTTTCCCAAATTGCCGCCAGTGTCCGCGTACAGGGTCTGGGTGCCGCCACTGTAGCCGATCGACACATTGCCGAGCGTGTTGTTGGCGCCGCTGTTACCGGTATGGATGGTAACGGTGCCGGTACCACCCGTGATACTAAGGTTGTTGCCATAGATCGCTCCGATAGTCGGAGACAGAGTGAGCCAACTACCGGGCACCATCGTGATGGGGAGCGGCGTTACATTATCGATACTGCTGATGGCGCCCCGCGTGGTGTCCAGTTGCAGCGTGCTGTTGACGGTGATCGGCCCCCGTCCCATGGAGTAGTCGGCCGCCGCTTCCACGACACCCCCGTTGATGACGGTGCCGCCACTGTAGGTGTTGACGGTGGTGAAGGTCAGTGTCCCGGCGCTGTTCTTGGTCAACGTCCAATTGCCACCAATCTCGCCCACCGCGCCCAGTTTCCAGAACTGCACCTGAGCACCTGAAGTGTTCGGCAGATCAAAGACGGCATTGCCGAGCATGGAGACCGTCCCAAACGTCAGTGGCATGTAGCCGTTGTAATTGTTCCCACTCGCCGAGAGCGTCTGGGCACCGTTAATCGTCAGATTACCCAGGATATTCGTCGCCCCTTGGTTTCCGCTGTAGATGTAGATCGTGCCGGCGCCGGGCGCTGTCGCGATGTTGTTGCCATAGTTCGTCGAGGTGGCGCTCGCCAGTTTGAGCGTGCTGCCTGGTGCGAGAGTAATCGCCAGCGGCGTGTTGCTGTCGGCGCCGCTGATCGCCGAGCGACCGGTGTCCAGTTGCAGCAGCGTGTTCGCGTTGACGGCGATGGGGCCGCTGCCGAGCGCGTAGTCGGCGGCCGCCTGGAGAATTCCCGCGTTCACCACGGTGCCGCCGCTGTAGGTGCTGGCGGAGTTAAGCGTGAGCGTGCCGGTGGTAGTCTTGATCAGCCCGCCGTTGCCACCGAGCGCGCCGTTGAACGTCAGCGACCCGCCACCGCTGCCGCCGAAGATCGTGTTGTTCGAGAAGACCAGACCGTTGTTGATGATGAGATTGTTGCCGGTGTTCTGGAGCAATTGCGGACCGACGCCGGTGCTGCTGGTCATGAACACGAGATTGCTGCCGTACAACGTCGGCGTGCCGGCGTTGAAGATCAGCTGGTTCAACTGAAAGCCGCCGTTCGCTGCCGTGCCGAGGTCATTGGTCGCATCAAACGTGGCGTTGCCGTTGAACGTGATCGAGAAGTTGCTCGAACCACCGCTGCCGGGCGCGACGGTGGAGTTGTTGAGCGTGTTCGACCAGATGGAGAACGACCAGGACTGGGCGGTCGTGGTGGCGTTGGTGAAAAAGTAATTCGTCTGCGCGACCGCCGGGTTGGGCCCAGTCAGAAGCACCGCGCCGAACCAAATCAGTCCACCGGTCAAGGCGACCAGCAACCGACCCGCCTGCCTGCGAATCAGACGACTCCAAATTGTAATTTGATCATTCACCTAACATTCACAACTACAACAATTCCATCCGAGTTGTGGGTTGCCCGACCGGCTAAAAGAGCTCAAAAAACTGACCGCTATTTTAGCGCGAGTGGGGGTCAACACCGACCGCATCGTCGTGAATGCGACCGACCACATACTCACCTGTAGGAAAAAATAGCATAAGTCGTTGGCCGGTGCAACGGAAAATTGGCGTAATTTCGTTGGAATAAATCATTTGAAGTTTGATTTAGTTGACCCCTAAAAAAAGGCGGTTGTTTTTGAATGTTGTGTGGTCGCGTCACTGGCGTCTTCCGGGCTCATTCGGCCCAAACGTCCGGGACGGACGTAACTACACCCTGCGTCCGGGACGGACGCGACAGAGCGCGGCCCTCCTTTGTGAAAACTGGTTGTTTTCCATATTTTTCGGAGGGCCATCCCGCGACGGCGGGATCGTGGCCGTTTTTTATGCAATTTTTGCAAGAGCCTCTTGTGGACCCTGATCCACAGGTAAGAATTATTGGTGATGCGAACGGCGGGCTAGGGACAGCCCGCCCTACCGGAAAATCCGAGGTAGGGCGCGGAGCCGAGTTGGACGAGACGCCGTCCTCGGCAATCCCAACCGCGCCGTCTGGGCCGACCCGCCCCACCGAGAGTTATCGACACAGTGTAGTTCTGGCACAGAACGTGGGGGGCTCCATTTTGTTGGGGAAATCAACCGGTTCGAAAAATTAGCCGAGGATTTGGGGCGGATCTCGGCGCGCCCGTCGTCCAGCACCTTACAGGCCGACGTCATCGGTCAAGATGCCGGGCCAAACATCAGAACCGCTGGTGCCGTCGCCGCGATAGTTGTTGATCGTAAGCGCGCCATCCTGTACGCCGCCCGGTCGGCCAGCGTAGAGCACATACCGGTAGTTCTTGGGAACGAGCTGCCAATTGACCCACGGACTGTGCCACGAGACGAGTCGGGTTTCGGACTGACTGATCCAGCGGCCACTGCCATTGACGGTCATGATATTCATGCCGGGGGCATTGGCGCCGCCGCCGGACCCGCCGTAATTGGCGTGCGGCGTATGGCCGCCGCCCCGGTCGCCGCTGTCAAACGAAAATACGATTTCCCCTCGCCCGTCGGTCGGCGTTTGCCAGTAGCCATCGGCTTTCATCAACGCGTAGGCGCCGTTGAAGCCGTTGTCGGCGTGGGCCACCGATGCCCCACTAACGGCGTAATCGATCTCCGTTTCCTGCATCGGTGTGCCATCCGCGACACGGATGTTGGATGCCGTATGGTAGCCGCTCGGACAGTACAAGACATTGCGCATACTGGTCAGCTGGCAGCCATTGGTCAGCGGCAACGCGAAATAGCTCTGGATGAAATCGGCGGCCCACGTGAAGGGCGTTCCCGCCGGCTGCAGACCCGTCTGGGGCCCCCAGCTCTGACTTGGCTTGATCGAGACCTTGGGCATGACCCCACCGAACGGGGAGAAGCTGGGCGGGAGAATCCCGTTGTGGTCACTTGTGAAACTCACTGCGGCGACATAAATCTGGCGTTGGTTGCTCAAGCAGACCGCCCGCCGGCCCCGCTCCCGCGCGGCCTGCAGCGCCGGCAATAACAGCGCCGCCAGGACGCAAATAATGGCGGTTACGACCAAGAGCTCAACGAGGGTGAACCCCCACCGGAATCGCCGCCGGGACCGCCGCGCTGCCAGCGTTGTGGATCGGGTTCTCACCGTGATCTGGGTTTCCAATTCGTTACGTCATCCGCGTCCGATTGCTGCAGCGGATCGTACCACTTGGAGTTATTGCCCCAGGCGGTCCAGATTCCTCCAAGCACGTACGTGATTCCGTCCGGACCATAGGAGAACAAGTCATAGGTCAGCAGGTTCATCTGGCCGCCGCTGACATATCCCAGATTGCTGACTCCATTACTCACCACTGCCGGTTGGACCGGATAGGTGCAGAAGTAGTTGAACGCTTTGCCCCAGGGATCGACCAGGTAGGTCAGGCTATTATAGCTGCGACACCATGGCGCCGGGGGATTGAGATACCGCTTGGAACCCTGGGTGAGCTGGGCATAGAGCAGTGCGGAATTGGTGATCTCGGCCAGACCGCTGTACGAAATCCGCACGACACTGCTGGTCGGATACCGACCGTTATCACTACGGAATCGGTCGATTGCCAACGCCACGGTAACCATTTCGTTGCGGGCCTGCGCGTAGGAAGATTGGCGATTGATGGCCTTGGTCGTCCCCAAGATGATGCCAACCAACACGGCGATGACGACGGTGACAGCCATTAACTCCACCAGCGTGAACCCGCACCGCTGTCTGTTCAGTTTCTCACACCGCCGTCCGTTGAGTCCCATACTCGCGCGAATGTAACCTATTTACTTCTCCTCTCGCAAACTTAAAACTCCAACACGACCTTGCCACCACCGCGCAACAAAACCGTTTCGGTTTGCGGATCATATTCGCCCCCCACCCAGCGCGTCGCTCTCAACCCGCGCGGATGCGGCAGCCGCAGCCTGACCTGCGCTGGCTGCCGGGCCGGGTCATGAAATTTCACCGTGGCGCTGATGCGGCCCGCCGCAACATGCGAATTCACCGTCAGCGTCAACCGCCCAAAATAACTGGCAACTTTCTGAAGCGTAATCTGTTTCCCCTCCTCCAGCCAGGCGCGCGGGACCGCCGGTAACAAGCGCAGCGTCATCCCCTCTTCCAGCCAGAGCAGCCAGCGCGTCTGCATCAGGAACCACGCTTCCTCATGGGTCTTGTGCGGACTCGCGCCATAGTAGTGCTCCCAAAATGAGTACGTTTCGCGATCCGCCAAACCGGCGAACTGGGTGTAATACGTCTTCAGAAATGCCGCCGCCTCGCCCCGGCGCACATGGGCATAATCGTGCCGGCAATAATACGGCTGACTGAACCCGGCATTCCGCAACGTGAACAATTCGTGGTGCGTTTTTAACAGGCACTCCCCCAGCCATTCCTTGGCATCCACAACTTCCTGCAAAATCAGATACAGCGGCCCGATCAACGAATCCCGGCCGGTCACCGTTCCATGCGTGTTGCAGGGCTTCCCGTCCACGTGCAACGCCGCCGGGCCGCGGCTCTCCGCCCACGCGGGTGCCGTCGGCGTCCAGGTGCCATCCCCCAGCGGTATCACCGGCGATTCCGCCATTACCTGTTGCAATGTCTTCCGGAGATCCGTGCGCCACGCCGCCGCTACCGCGGCCCAGCGTTTGGCCGCCCGCGGATTCCGCTTCGCCAACATCTCGCCCACCCGCTGGAGCCCGAGGCAGGCAAACCCGTTCAACATGAATTGCCGGAACGGATCCTCCGGATCCGCCACCTTGCCTTCGATCAATCCATGTCCCTTGCCAACCAACTCCGGCGTCTGATTGCGCTGCCGCCACGCCAGCAAAAACTCACACGCCCGCAGCAGATTCGGTTCAATCCGCCGCAGCCATTTCTCATCGCGCGTGTACCGGTAATGCTCGCCCAGCGACCACAGGGCCGCGCCGGTTTCCAACATGTACCCGCCAAAATTCTGGATGAACCCATTCGCATGCTGCTTGTCGAGAAAGTACTGGAGCGACCGCTCCGCCAAGGCCGGCCACCCCACCGAATCGTAGAATTGGATGATGGGGGAACTCTCCGAGCCAATCGGACTGTAGACCCCAATCGTCGCCGCCACCGTGCCGCGGGGTTCCAAACCATAGGAGATCAAATCGAGATGCAATAATCCCGCCCGGAGCATTTCATTGACGCGCGGCTCCGGCACTTCGATTGCCGCCGCGGTCGCGAGTTTCTGCTCCCAGAACGCCCGGCACTCGGCATGGCGCTGGTCGAAGTCAAATCGGGCCAGCGCCGCCGCCCGCGCCTCCGATAAAAACTGGTGCGGCATGGCAATTTCCACCACCGCTTTCGCACCCGGCGCCAGCAGGACCGCCACTTCCGGTTGCGGCAGCGGCTGGCCATTCAAACGATTGATCGCATACACCGATCCCGCCGCGGCCCGGCCCCACCCGCGCCGCCCGTCATACGGTTGCTGCGGGAGCGTGCTCCGCGGCTGCAACGCGGTCAGAAACGCATGGTGCGGTGTCGTCCCGGTGTTGACCGCTTCAATCCGCAGGAGCAACACCGTTTCTTCGGCGCGTCCGGTGGTTTCTTTTTCCGTCTCGGCTTGAACGATCGCACGATCTTTTTCCGTGTGCATGTGCCCGCAGCAGAAGTTGTCCGCCACCAGAAAATGCGAGCCGCGCAAGGTGGCGGCAGTCAGCGGCGATTTCTCGAGCGTGACAAAGGTCGTCAGGTGATACGCGATCGCACCATCGTGCTGATCCACGTGCAAGATCGGCAGGACGCCGTTTTCGAGCCGGCGCTGGATGTTGATTTCGCACCCGGCCCCGCGCCCCAGCATCACGCCGAATTCCACGCCCTGGGGCGCGTCCGCCTGCGGGGCGCCGCGATCCGGATACCGTGCCTGGAAATAACCAAAGTATCCCTGCCGCGAATCATAGCCCACCCGGAAAAATCGCAGATCCCGGCTCAGCCCCAGCCAGGTCTCGGAATTTTGATCGCGCGTCCCCGCCGCCGCCCCCGCGAATGTTTCCTCGGGTTCGGCCGCAATCCGGTCCAGTTCACCCTGTAATCCGCGGCCGCGAATCGCCTCGGCGATCTGCCCGTAATCGCGGTCATCCGCCCCCGGGACGACCGCCACTCTGAAATGCGGAATCCAAATCGGCCAGCCCGCCGTCACGTCGCGCAGGAAAAATGTGAAGTCATTCGCTTTGGTCCGCACGGTCACCCGCGTCGCCGGCGCGCCCGGCCCGAGCTTTGCCCTAATCACTTCGACGACCCACCGCCGGCCGCCACCGTGACGAGTCACTTTACCGAGCCGCCCTTCGACCACCTCAAATGTTGCCGGCTGCGGTTCGGCAAAAACAATTGCGATTTTCATAGATTCCTTGGTTGTCCCAACTGATTGGCTGGGAGTGAAGATAACAATGCGACCAACGTTAGGCAACAGCCCTCAATGTGCGGCGAAGATTTATTTTCGGTGCGAACGGCGGGCTAGGGACAGCCCGCCCTACCGGGAAAATCCGGGGTAGGGCGCGGTGTCCCGACCGCGCCGTCTGGGGTGATCTTTTGTTCGGCGCCGGTCTCAGACCGCGCCGTTTCGCGGACCGCAGGTCTACCGCTGCGCCCTTCAGTTCGGCGCCGGTCTCAGACCGCGCCGTTTCGCGGACCGCAGGTCTACCGCTGCGCCCCACCTCCCGGATCGCCCCGAAACAGCGGGAGCAGTTTTGCCGCGGCTCCGGCCCGTATGTACACCGGCACGCTCGCCAGCGGCGCCGTGACAACTTGCCGTTGCCCGCCCTGAATCTCACCGCCATTGCCCACCGCCACCCAACTCGTCCCCGCCGGGAAGTAGACCTCCCGTTGCGTTGCCCCCTGCTCCAAGATCGGCGCCACCAGCAAATCCGGACCAAACATGAACTGATCTTCCACCGCCCACGTCGCCGCATCCTCGGGAAAATCAACAAACAGGGGCCGCATCGGCGGCAGACCGCGTTCGTGGGCCACCCGCATCTGTTGCATGATGTACGGCCGCAATCGCTCGCGCAACAACAGCAATTCCCGGAGAATTCCGTACGCTTCGTCCCCGAAACTCCACAGCTCGTTCGGGCCGCCCGACTTCATCCCCCCCGGCTCACGCACCCCGTGCAACCGGAACAGCGGACAAAAAACGCCGTACTGGAACCACCGGACAATCAGTTCGCGAAACACCGGATCATTGACGTCGCCCCCGTGAAACCCACCGATGTCTGTGGTCCACCACGGGATCCCGCTCAACGCCATGTTCAACCCGGCCCGGACCTGCTGCCGGAGGACCGCGAAGGTCGACGCAATATCCCCCGACCACACCGCGGCGCCCCAGCGCTGGCTGCCGGCCCAGGCTGACCGACAGAGCATGATGATCTCTTTTTCACCCGCCGCGCGCAGCCCTTCGCAAATCCCTTGCTGGTGACTGAAAGGATAATAATTCCCCACCGCCTGGCCGTTGCCCAGGTGATACCGGAGATGGTCGTGGTCCTTGTGATTGTATTCCGGCTCGCACGCGTCCAGCCAGAACACCCGGATGCCGTGCCGGTAATAGTTTTCCCGAAGTTTTTTCCAGAGATGCGCGCGCGCCCCCGGATGCGTGGCGTCATAATATTGGATGTACGCCCGGCCGGTCGCGTAGGTATCGGTCATGCAATGCTCGGCCGGCAACCCGCGCTCGGTCCGGGTGATGAATCCCTGCTCGCACAATTCCCCGTACTCCGGATGATCCGGATTCACGGTCGGCCAGACGGACACCATCAATTCCACGCCCAGCTCGCGCAGCTCGCGCACCATCGCGCCCGGATCCGGCCAGCATTTCGGATCGAAACTCCAATCCCCCATCATCGCCCAGTGAAAATAATCGACCACGATGACCGACAGCGGCAATCCGCGCCGCTTGTACTCGCGCGCCACGCCCAACAGTTCCGCCTGATTCTGGTAGCGCAGCTTGCACTGCCAGAAACCCGCGGCAAATTCCGGCAACAGCGGCGACCGACCGGTGGCCGCCGCGTAATGATTTAAAATCTCCGCCGGCTCCGGTCCGACCGTGACCCAATAATCAATCTGCGGCGCCGCCTCCGCCACCCACCGGGTCCGGTTCACGCCCAGCTCAACCCGCCCAATGGACGGCAAATTCCAGAGGAATCCGTAGCCCCGGTTGGAGACCAGAAATGGAATGGCAATCTGCGTGTTGCGTTGATCGAGTTCAATCACACAGCCCTTTTGATCGAGCACGCCATCCGTATGCTGGCCCAATCCGAAAATCTTTTCCCCAGCATCGGCGCGAAATCGTTGTTCCAAATGGTAGAGCCCACCCCCGCCCGGCGCGGATCGAAAATCGCGGACATACGCATGGGGATCCTCTTCCAGCAACACCGCACCGGTATCGGTCCGCTGAAACCGGGTCCAGCCAGTATTGGCCACCCGGACAGTCAGGTTGCCATTCACGAGAACCGACTCCGCCTCGGCAACCGCTATTCGCGAGTGGGTCGGTTCGGCCGGCAGCAACGCACCGGGGAATTCAACAAAGCCAGGCTCCCGTGTGCAGCGGACCCGGACGCTGTCAGTCCCCCACGGTTCAATCCGCAGCAGTTCCACGCCGCGCTGCCAGACCAGCGCCTGTCCATCCATCGTAAATCGTTTCATAGTTTTTCCACTAATCAGTATTTACTAAAGTCCCGTAACCTTCTCCACCTCCCCGGTAGGGCGGGCTGTCCCTAGCCCGCCGTTCCGCCCCCCGGTCGGGCGGGCTGTCCCTAGCCCGCCGTTCCGCCCCCCGGTCGGGCGGGCTGTCCCTAGCCCGCCGTTCCACCCCCCGGTAGGGCGGGCTGTCCCTAGCCCGCCGTTCCGCCCCCCGGTCGGGCGGGCTGTCCCTAGCCCGCCGTTCCGCCTCCACGGTAGG
>Ga0209083_1004296_pt1 | contig 11087 bp, 6 predicted proteins | sample AM7aDNAmetaG_FD_184132 | JGI IMG/M metagenome (GOLD analysis project Ga0209083, IMG submission 184132) | Freshwater microbial communities from Finland to study Microbial Dark Matter (Phase II) - AM7a DNA metaG (SPAdes) (version 3) | ecosystem: Environmental > Aquatic > Freshwater > Lake ...
GTGCCCACTTTGTGCTGGAAGTCACAATAGCCGACTCACGGAGCGGATTTGCGCTTGTATGCGAGCGACTTCAGGAACCAGGCGATGCCCACATAAAGCAGGATGTCCAGTGGATGGCGATAGCGGGCGGCGCCGCCGGTGAGATAATAGGGCAGCGGAAAAACGACCAGCAGGGCGACAACCATCCGAAAAACGGGCGCGGAAATCTGACGACGCGCTAAAAAAATGCCGAGGAGACCGACGAGAGCGGGGAATCCCTGGGCGAAAAAGAAGAGCAGAGGATTGCGATGCCAGCGCTGGGCCTCGGCAAGGCCGAGCCAGAAGGCGTCGAGGTTGCGGCCCACGTAGGCGACGAAAGTACGGGGCTGCTGGAATTCGGGAGAGGCCAGCGCGCGGCTGCGGCAGAGGGATCGGTGCCTTGCCAGGGATGAACCGGCATGAGCCGCGGGCCATCGGGCGTGGGGACGGACGTCAGCGGATTGAGATTCGTCCAGACTTCGAGCCAGAAATTGCCGCGGATGAAGACCGGGGCCGGGGGATCAAGGGCGACCCAGTTGCGGAGGTGCCAGGGAAGTTGGATGACGAATGCGGAGGCCATGAATAGCAGCAAGGCGGCTAGGGTGCGGCGGGTGTGCTGAAAAGGGGATGTTTGGTCAAAGGAACGGAAATTCAGAGCGAGCCAGGCGACAACTGCGGAGGGCAGGAAAGCGGGATTGAGCAGCGAGAGGAGTCCGGCAGCCACGCCGGACCGCAGTGGCAGCAGCCAGCGAAACGGACGCTGCGCATCGCGCAACAGGAGCAGCAACAGAGCGGCAACGGAAGTGACAAACAGCGCCTCATCCCAGATCAGCCCGACGGCACGCATCGCTTCGGGACAGATGCATAGCAGCAGTGCGGTGAGACGCGAGACCGCTTCGGGAAAGTGCGCAGCGCGGCAGAAAAGCCAGGCGAGCCACGGGAGGAGAATCGACGCAGCAATATTGATCGCCAGCGCCACGTAGAAGACGAACGCACCGGGAACGGGCGCGGCGGCGCGTTCGGGAAGAACGTTTGTCTGCAGTTTGAGGAGTGCGGCCAGGAGCATCGGATAGAGGGGCGGCAAATGGGTGGAGGGCGAATGAATGCCGGGGAATGGTGAAAGGAAGCCGTGCCCTTGCACCAGCGAAGACGCCATCACGCCGGCCTCAGCGCCCACGCTCTGCGGCGGAACGTATTCATGCCGCGCCACGAGCGCGGCAAGTCGCACGATCAGGGCGAGGAAAAGGATAAAGGTGATCCAGCGGATGTTCGCAGAGCGTGTCATACCGGGGATTGTAATGGATCTGGAAGGCGTGCGGGGGACACACGCCAGCAGTGAAGACACAAGGAGCTGACGCCGCGGTGATATTCCGCGGCGTCAGCCCTGCTAGGGTCGATTCTTGTCGTTCCTGGTCCTGACCGGGGGTATGCGCCGCTCCGGCGGTTTCGGCTCCAGTGATTCCGGCGCGGGGACGTCTTCGATGCGGAGCTTGATCTCATCAGAGTTGCCACGGAGTTCCGGCGCGTACATGGCGCCGGCCTTGGCGGGAAGGGCGGAGAATTTTCCGGGGATTTCCGCGCGGAGGCGATAGGAAACGGAATGCTTGCCGCGGGCGAGGGCACGAGCGAAAAACACGACGCGGTTGTCACGGAATTCCACGTAGGCATTCATATCGTTGCCGTTATAGCCGGAGCGTACCTCCACCGGTTCAAAGCCGGCGGCCTTCATGTCTTCGAGGATGATGTATTCGTAGTCGTTCTTGGAGTCGACTTCGAGTTCGATCTCCACCAGTTCGCCGGACTTGACGGATGCAAGATCCTGCAGCTCGGTGCGGACGTATTTTTCAACACGCTTATCGACAGCCTGGCCGCGATCGCCTTCAGCCTTGATGACCTTGTCGGCCCGATCGAGGCGGAAGAACTTACGGTTGATCTTGATCTCCAGGCCGGCGCGGGTGATGTGGTCTTCGAGGGTGAAGTTGCTCAAGTACGCGTTGAAGTAGACCGGCCCGGTGCCGTCGCGGGTGATCTCGACCTTGTGCGGGCCATCGGTCACTTGATTGGCCAGGAGAACGAGCTTGTTGTCGTACGAGAAGAAGTTCTCGCGGGAAATTTTGACTTCCTTGAGTGGTTTGCCGTCGAGGGCGATCTTGACGGTCATGTCCGGGGAGTCTTCGCCGGAGGCGCGGATGTAGTCGGCGAGGGCCTCGATGCACAGGGCGGTATCGCGGGTGGAATTCCAATAGGTGGCGTGCTTGCGGTTGTTGATCAGATATTTGGCGAGACCGGAAGCCGTCTTGCCTTTGGGGTCGGTGCGGGCCAGCAGTTTGAGGTAGTAGGCATTGGCCTCCATGTCCGAGTTGTACCAGTACCACCATGCGTAGCCTTCGGGCATCTTGAGGTAGGCGGACTGGTTCTCATCATCGGTCACGACGAACTGGCGGATGTTGTCGAGGATCATGTCGAGTTTGTCTTTGTCGCCGACTTTTTCGAGGGCGAGGCCGAACATCGCCTTGCAGTAGACCGAGAGGTGCGTGCGATCTTCAAAGAGCAGTTCGCGGAATTTTTTGTGATCGTGTCCGGCGTCGACGAGGACCATGTAGACGAAGGCGTGAATATCGGAGCAGGTGCGCTCCTTGCGTTTGGCCATGATCCAGTCGAATTCCTTTTGCTGCCAGTTTTCGAGCCACTGGATGCCGCGATTGAGTACGGCATCATCGACGGATGCCCCGTTGGCCTTGGCGATCTGGAGACCGTGGACGACGACGGCCGTCGTATGCGGCCAGGATTGCTCGCCATAGCCGGAGAACCAGCCCCAGCCGCCATCGGAAAGCTGCATGTTCGAGAGCTTGGTGACGCCTTCGCGGACCATCTTGATGACTTCTTCTTTGTCGAAAACCGGGTTGGCGTATTCGCGACGGTCCATTGTGGACACGTAATCGCCATGATGGCCCCAGTCCTTGGCGCGCTGGGCGTCATCCCCGATTTCCTGGGCGTTGAGATTGGTGCGTTTCTTCTGGATGTCCGCCAGATCGAGCTTCATGTCCAACAGAATCTTCTGCGTGATCACGGTCGGCACAAAACGGTTGAGCGTTTGCTCCGTGCAGCCGTAGGGATAATCCGCCATGTAAGGCAGCGCATCGACCATGGCGGAAGCCAGCGACGGCGAATAGCGGATTTCCAGCCGGGAATCCTCGATGCGCCGTTCCTTCGGCACGGTAAACGTAATCGCCGCACTCTTGGCATCGCCGCGGATCGCCCCGGAGAACGAATCCGTCTTCAGCATGCCGTGGATGTAGACCGGGAAGGTCTGCTGGGTGGCATCAGATTCCTCATTGGTGAGGGCTTTCATGCGCACCGTCGCAGTGCCTTCCTTGATGACCTGAACGCGCCAATCAATACGGGCTTCCTTGTTGGGCTCGACACGGACCGTGACCGTCGTAGGCAGGTTTTGCGGGTAAGCATGCTCGCGACTATCGAAGTCTGCCGGCACTTTACCGCCGATAGTGACCAGACAACCCCCGTCGAGTTCCAGCGCGACGCGCACGTCTTTGGCGGTTTTCAGATAATTGTGCACGATGGAGCTGAGCACGACCTCGTCCTTCTGCACGAAGAAACGCGGCGACTCAAGGCGGACGATCAGGTTCTTCTTGGTGACGACTTCCGTATCGGCCTGGCCGACGCGCGTCCCGTTGCCGAGGGTCCAGACGCGGGCTTTCCACGTGGTGAGGTTTTCGGGCATGGAGAGTTCGAACTCGGCCGTGCCGTCCTTGGCGGTGATGAGACGGGGCGACCAGAGTGCGGTGTCGGCGAAGTTGGAGCGCACGGTGGGTTGGTTGGCGGATTCGGGGCCGGCAGCGGCTCCTCGCTTATCAACCATCTGGTCACCATCGCCCTTCTCGGCATCTACTGCGAGGGCTTTTGAGGCCGCCGGGGCCGCAGCGGCTTCGGTGACGGTGGCGTCAAACATCACGCCGCCGCCACCTGATTTCCTCAGGCCGTTCTGGCTACCCCGATGCCCATATTCCAACTCCCTCTCGTTTCTTCCCGCTCTCTGGAGACGGCCGAGATCATCTCCGAACTCGGTGGCCTGGTAGCCGAAGACACCAAGGAAGGACATGGCGATCTCGCCGGAATGCACGAGATTGCCGGAGTAACGGTCGAGGCTGGATTCGGTGCGGACATAGTGCGACCGCCGCCACTGCCAGAAGAACTTGCGGATATCGGCCACGTTCGGCCCGCCGGAGATATATTCGACGGCCTTGTCGTAAAGCGTCACGACAGTTGCGCCGGTAAACGGTTCGCCGTTCTTCTCGGTGACTTTGACGGTGAACTTGGCCTTCTGGCCCGGACGGTACTCGGTGGAATCGGCAGTGACGGATACGTTGAGGATGCGGTCTTCGGGTGGCACGATGACTTCACGCACATCGGTATAGATGCGCGCATCGGAGATGGTGAGCGCTTCGATGAAGAAGTTGGGCATGTCCTTCTTGCCGACCTCGACTTCTTCGACGGCCGACTTGCCCTTCATGCGGATGATCTTGGGGGCCAGGTAGATGCCGTTGCTGGGACGGACGAAGAGCAGGATCGTGGCATTTTCGTGATTGGCGTTGACGAGGAGTTTGACCTTCTCGCCGGCGGCATATTCCTTCTTGTCGGTGGTGATTTCGATGTCGTTGAAGCGGAATTCCTTGCCGGCGAAACCTTCGCCGCGGATGAGGAAGACGTAGCCGCCTTCAATGGTGTGGTTCTTGGCGTCGGTGACGGTGTAGGAAAGGCGGTACTGTCCGGGTTGGGCGGCTTTGATCTGCACCTCGGCGGTGCCGTCCTCTTTGGGATCGAGATTCCAGTGCTGCACCTCGTTTTCCAGTGGCTTCTGGTCTTTGTCATAAGAGATTTTCAGCAGGCGCAGGGAACCTTTGCCCTGGACGGGTTTGTTGTCGAGCGTCTGGGCGCAGAAGTTGGCGCGGATCGTATCGCCGGCGCTGTAGTGGCCGCGATCGACCCAGGCGTAAACCTTGAAAGGCTTGCGTGCCACGAGCACACTGCCCGTGCCGACGATGGTGCGGCGTGAGGCGTCCGTGACTTCCGCGGTGATTTCGTACTTGTGGTCCTGATCGGAGTATGCGGCCTTGGCGACGGCGGTATCGATGTCGATGGAGAATGTGCCATCCGGCTGAATGGACCCGTCGCCATCGAGAACCACTTCCGGTTGCTCGCGGCTCCAACCGCCCCACCACGCATGGAAAGGACGCCGGCAGCCCCAGTCGCGCCAGCCGGGATACCAGGTGTAATCGCAGGCGAACCACCAGTAGCCGGGTTCGTAGAACCAGTCCCAGTGGGCGGCGGGGTACCAGCGGGCATCATGTGCGGTGCGGGTGACTTTGTACTTCACCTTGGCGGCGGTAACGGGTGCGCCAAAGTAATACTTGGCGGTAATCTTGGCGGGGACTTTTTCGCCAAGCATCACCGGCTCGGTCGGCGCATCCACCTTCACTTCAAATTCCGGTTTCTTGTATTCCTCGACGCGGAAGCCGACGCCGCCCCAGCTGTTCGGTTGAGTGAGGCCATAGCTGCCGAGGGTGGCTTCATTTTCCAGGACGTATTCACCGTCGATGCCGCCGAATTCATCCAGTGTGCCCGTGAAGGACTTGATGACGGTGCCCTTGGGTGAGCGAAGTTCGACCGAAGTGGTTTGACCGGCGAAGGGTGATTTGCCGTCCTGATCGTACTTGTTGTGGCCGATCCACATTTTCCATTTGACGGTCTGGCCGGGGCGATAGACGGGGCGGTCGGTCATGACGAAGGCTTTGGTCTGGTTGTACTGGTAGTCGTATGGGTCGCTATAGCTGGAGTACCAGATACTGGCGAAACCCTGGAAAGCGAAGCGGCCGTCCTTAGTGGTGGCGGTGGTGATCCAACTGAAGTTATTGGGGAGAGAGGCCTGCTTATTCAGGCCTTCATTCGCGGGCTCTTCTTTGTCGTTGGCGAGCTGGTGGGTGGTGACGAGGGAAATACCGTCGGCATTGGTGGTGTCGGATTTTTCGGCGATGTCGAGGCGGTAGTTGTTGTCTTTGATCCAGGCCTGGCGGTAGCCGAAGAAATCGACCTTGGCGCCGGCGATGGGTTCGCCGGTGGAGGCGTCTGCGAGGTACGTCATGCTGGCATCGGAGAGCGGCTTACGCACGATGACGGTGTCAGCCACCCAGATGACGATGCGCGACACGTTGCCGTTTTCCATCTTGCCGGTGAGCAGGTAGGCGCCGGCTTTCTTCAGCGGGGTTTGCACGGTAATGCGGCGGTCGAAGTGATTGTCGCGCGGTTGGAGGTCGAGATCCCAGGCCGCGGCCTTGTCGCCGACATACTTGGCTTGATTGTTGTCGACGAGGCGGTAGCCGATGTTGCTGAGATCGATCTGTTCCCACTTGAGCTGCTTGGGTTTCTCGCGGAGGTAGGCTTTGACGTCGTCGAGGAGCGCGGCGACTTTGATTTCGCGGGCCTCGAAGGAAATCTTCTTGCCGTTGCGGAAGCGCATTTGGACCGCGGCGCCCGTATCGCCGGCGGGCTGGGTGAGGACGTTTTCGAACATGGCCAAGTTGCCGATGATCTGCTCAAGACGCCTCTGCCGGTAGTTGTTGTCACCAGGGCCGAAGCGTTTGATGCAATCCCGCCAGTAATCGGCGGCCTTGGGGTACTGCTGGCGGTCTTCAAAGACTTGGCCGAGGAGTTCAAGCGCCTCGGACTGGTGCCCGCCGTTGGGATCGTTGGAGATGGTTTGCAGGATCTTGATGAAATTGTACTCGTCGGGCAGTTTGAAGCGTTTGATGCCGGAGGCGAGTTTGGCGATGGTTTCGTCTTCGCCAAGATTCCAGACGGCAAAGGGGCCGGAGTCGTCTTTCTTCGCATCATCTTCGGAGTGGCGGAAGAGGTTGCCGTAGTAGGCCATGGTTTGAACGTCAAACTGGTTGCGGAGGAAGGTGGCGAAGTGCCAGCGCACGGTGTTGGCCATGGAAGGCGAAAGCTCGGCAGCCTGAAGGAGGCACCAGCGCCAGCGCTGGCCGTCGGAGATGGAGGCATCCCAGCTCTTGGGAACGCTGTGGAAAACGGGGTTGCCTTGCGTATCTACGGGTGCCCCGCGCGGAGTGCGGTCGTAGTAGTACCAGCCGTAGCGGTTGGTTTCTTCGTAGTCGGGAAGCTGGGAGAGATCGGTGAGGAACTGGAGCCGCCAGGCATCGGGGCCGTTCTGGCCGTACATGAGGGTGGCAGCGAAGTCGTAGTAGAACTGGGCTTGGGCTTCTCTGTTGGGCTTGGCGTCTTTGGCCAGGAGCGTCGTCGCCTGCAATTCGAGTTGGAGGGCGCGGGTGCGGTCGCGGTCAATGGAAGAGACCCACTTGCCGTCGTTGCCGCGGTGATCGCCACGGTAGAACTTGCCGGCAACGATCACACCGTAGTGATTGACGCGATCGCGGTAGATAAGAGCGGCGCGGGCGAGGAGGGGCCAGTTTTCATTGTGGGCGGTGATGGTTTTTTCAAGGAGGTCGTTTTGTTCATCGGCGCGGCCAAGGCTTTGGAGAGCGTTGGCGCAGAGTTCGAGATCGTCGCCGAGGCGGTCGGTGCCTTCGGGAGTGAAGAGCATGGCGGAAAGACCGTCGTAAGCGTCTTTGTAGTTGCCTTTGCTGTACGCGGCGCGGAGTTGGTCGGCCGATTTGTCGGCGGCACGCGCGACGGCCAGCGGGAAAAGCAGGGCGAAGGAAAGAATAACGAGGCCAACGATCAAGAGACGAGGCATGGGGATACCCTCAGCTTGTGAAAAGTCGCGTACACAGATAGGCATTGGACGTACGACCCCCCTACCGGTTCCACGATCGCCGTCCGGATATGCGAAGTATACGGCGACCGGAGGGAAATGGGCCAAGGAAATGCATGAGGCACTTTTTTGGGGAGGACCCAACTTGGCAAGTGGTTATGAGGGGGGGGATTGGGTTAGCCGAGGGCGGCTGAGTTGCTGGTGGCGGGGGAGTAGGCGTCGTTGAACTTGGTGAGGGTGACTTTGTTGCCAGTGGGGTTGAAGACGACGGAGGACATGTAGGCACGCATAAGCAGAATGCCGCGGCCGTGGGACATTTCGAGGTTTTCTTCGATGGTGGGGTCGGGGAGTTCGCCGGGGTTGAAGCCGGGGCCTTCATCTTCGACGGCGACATCGGCACGTTGATCGGTGACGCGGAACTGGACTTTGACGTGTTTGGTGGGGTCCATTTTGTTGCCGTGCTTGCAGGCATTGACGAGGGCTTCTTCGAGGGCGAGTTTGATGGCGAAGATATCGCTTTCGCTGAAGTGATGCTGCTGGCAGGCGGTGAGGACGTTCTCTTCGACCTGGCGCGCCTTGTGGAGGCAGCTACAGAAGTCGATGGTCGCCCACGGGGTGTCGCAGGAACCGGCGAGTTTGAGCTTGCTACGAGTTCGCTTCATTCCAACCGCCATCAAAACGGGACGTTCCGGAATCCTAAGTGCTGTACGCAGCAAGGATTCCGTTCCCTGCAATTCTATCGGCGCAGTTTCCGCGAAGTGTGAAAGAAACTACGTTTTTCGCGATCTGAGGTCGAGGGGTTAAGCAGGTTGCAGACTGTCTTGCGCGTCTTTGACCGTGGGGTAAATGCGGAAAAGCTTGTTGAGCTTGGTGATGAGGAAAACTTCATAAATCTGGGGGTTTATGTCACTTAAGCGCAACTGGCCGCTCTTTTGTTTGACCTTGTTATTGATGGTGATGAGGGTGCCGAGGGCCGCGGAAGAGAGGTGATCCACGGCAGCGAAAGAAATGATGATCTTGGGACGTTCTTCCTTTTCGACGATGGCCGAGAGTTGCTCGCCGATGTCGGCGATATTGGCTTCGTCGAGGATTTTGCGACTGGTGAACTCGACTTGAACGGTGTCGCCAGTGCGGGTGATTTTGAGTCGTGCGGGTTCTTGGGCCATTACCATCTCTCCGCCGGGTGTGCTTCGAGCCGAAGGGCGCGGAAGCGAAATTGTCCCAATCGCTATCTTAATTTGCCTCAACTCTCTGTCAAGACAAAGTTAAAGCACATTCTGAGGATTACGAGTTATTTGGGCCAGGGGAGGGGGTCAGGAGTCAGTGCAGGGCGGTTTGGGAGCGATGAATGGGGCCTTGCACGGCCGCGGAGGACTTTTCGAAGAGATTGAGGACGGGCTTATCGAGTACGCGGCGGAGGGCTTCGGTGTGCCTGGGAGCGGCCACGGGGGAGAGATTGCTGACGATGACGGCGTCGTAGCGAACGTTACCGAGGGTTTTCCAGGTGACCAGCGGGATGCCGCGGTACTCGCGATCGCCGGCGGGCCGTCCGAGCTGGTCGTCAACGACGGCGAGGATATTGAGGTTCAGCGAGCGCGCGGCGGAGTAATAGGCGAGGAGGTTTTTGCCGAAGCCCGCGAAGAGGATGCGGCGGAGTCCGAGGCGTTCCTGGGCGCGGCCGAGACGCTGGTGGATTTCGTTGATCTTAAAGATCTGTTCGAGCGTTTCCGGAGAAAGAAGGCGGCGGCCGCCTTCGTGGCGGAGACGCCACTTGGCCATGCCCTCGGCAGATCCGCGGAGAAAGGCGTTGCGGTGGGTGCCTTCGATGGCGTGGGGCGGTTGATCGGCGTCGCGATCGAGGGCCATCATCCAATAGCGAGCGAGCCAGTCGGCGGCGTAGGCGTGGCAGAGCGGCTCGGGCACGTAACGGGCCAGGAGATAGAGATTGTTGCGCACGTCGAGGCGGGTGGTGCGCTGGCCGATGCGGGCGCCGGGGGTCTTGAGATGCGTCAGGGGCATGTCCCAGAAGCGTTGCACGGAGAAGCCGGCCTGGAGGATGCGGAAGGAGAGGTCGTATTCCTCGGCCTGCATGAAAAATTCAGCGGGAAAATAGCCGATCTTGCGGAGCAGGGTGCGGCGGAAGCCGGTGCCGGCGCCGATACAGACATCGGGAAACGCGGAGGCTTCTTTGGCGCCATCGGGAAGAGTGACATCGAAGACGGCAGCACCGAGGTTCTTGTCATCGCGGAAATGGCGGATCATCTGCATGATGGCGCCGGGCTGGGGAAAAGCATCATCATCGAGGACGACGATGAATTCGCCACGGGCTTTGAACATGCCGTAGTTCTTGGCGACTGCGCCGCGGTTCTGGCTGAGGCTGATGAGGTGGACCTGGGGCAGCGCGGCGGTGAGGCGGATGGGGGTGTTATCGGTGGAGGCGTTGTCGACGACGATGGTTTCGATTTGATCGGCGGGGAGGCCGCACGAGAGGGTGCGACGGAGGCAGTCGATGAGGACTTCTCCGCGGTTGTGCGTAGCGATAACGAAACTGACTAGGGGCGTCCGTGCCATGAGGGTTCTATCGTCCGGGAACGGGTGGGGGCTGGAGAGAATTAGGAAGGAGAAACGAAGCGATTCGTCAAATTTTTCCAATTCACAAGATTCGGGAGGGTGATGGATGATCACTCGATGGCTGGGGGTGAACTTTGGGACGGGGATGGGTATAGTGCGGGGCTTCACAGTTGAGGAGTTGTAATGTTGGACATGGACTTTTTGACGGTACACGATGCCCCGATTCCCGCGCGGATTAAGGGGTTGATTTTTGATTGCGATGGAACGCTGGTGGACACGATGCCGCTGCACTTTCGGGCGTGGATGCAGACGCTGGAGCGGCATGGATTGAAGATGAGCGAGCAGCGGTTTTACGAATTTGCGGGGATGCCGACGGCGCGGATCGTGGAGATTCTGTCGAAGGAACAGGGGATGAAGGTGAGTGCGGAGGAAATCGCGCACGAAAAGGAAATGGTATACGTGGCGTCGATACCGGGGGCGCAACGGATCAGGCAGGTGGTGGATATTGCGCTGCGGGAGAAGGGGAAGCGGAAATTGGGCGTGGCCAGCGGAGGATGGCAGCGGGTGGTGCGGGAGAGTCTGCGGGTGATCCAACTGGAGGAGTTGTTTGACGCGATTGTGGGGGCGGATGATGTGGTGCATGGGAAACCGGCGCCGGATATGTTCTTGAAAGCGGCGGAGCTGATGGGAG
>Ga0209083_1004304_pt1 | contig 11068 bp, 9 predicted proteins | sample AM7aDNAmetaG_FD_184132 | JGI IMG/M metagenome (GOLD analysis project Ga0209083, IMG submission 184132) | Freshwater microbial communities from Finland to study Microbial Dark Matter (Phase II) - AM7a DNA metaG (SPAdes) (version 3) | ecosystem: Environmental > Aquatic > Freshwater > Lake ...
TCCTGTACAGGAATCACAAACGGCTGGTCACGCTCAATGGGAATGAATTGGTTGCTCATGGCTGAACCTCTGGATACGAGGAATCATCCTAACAGGTTTACACCGGGGAAGTCAGACAGACTCCTAGGCCGATGACGACTTTGCTGTCATGGCGGACGATGCCTAGGCCGAGCTTGGCAGACTCCACACTCCCTAGTTCCAAGCGCCAATCTTTACCGGCAGGCAGGCGGGTAGCCAAGGGAAGGCCGGGGAAATCCCTAGAGCTTCCCCCTTGTTTGGAGACTTCTAGCAATTTCACCGGCGTACTGATTTCCGCCTCGGCGGTCACCACCATCCGTGGGCCAGACTGGAAAGCCTGCCAACCTAGATAGAGGCTAAGGAGACCCGCGCCCAGCAAGCCTAACGCCAACATCCCAGCCACGGCACGATGCCAGCGGCGCAGGCGAAACCGATCTAATAAAGGGATGCCACAAGCCGGGGCGAGCCGGGCCAGCCGCTGCTGGGCAAGGCGGTCATTAGGACGGGGCAGGTGGGGGGCGAGGCGTTGCAGGTCGCGGCCGATAGCCCCGCCTAGGGGTGTGCCGTCCAATTCAGACAACCGCTTAAGCGCCTCTTCCGGTTCAAGCATGAGGCGAAGCTGTTGGTAACGGCGCTCCCATGCCAAATGGGCGGGGCTATTAGATAAATTGGGGTCAAGTTGCTGTTGTTCCTCCCAAGCGTCGTTTAAAGCCTTCAGCAGATAGTCCAAAATTTGACTCCGCTGGGTATCGGGGATACGGCGGAAAAACAGGGTTTGCAGCCGCTCAGCCACGCTATCGGCATAGCGCAGCCCCTCCGCCGTGATGCTCGTGCCTGGAAGGGCGGCGAGACGCTCGATGCGCTCGTTGGGCAGATGCTTGAAACAGGCGCGGCGCAGGCCGTCTGCAAGTCCATAGGAAAAAGGCTGGATCAAGGCACAGGCGGCAGCCCAGGGGAGTGCGTCGCCAAGGCGCCTCTCGACATCGGCACTGGGGTCATCTGACCAACTGTGAAACGGCTGGGTCGGCGCGGCTGCCTTCGATTGCGGTGCGGTTTCGCTGAGGAAACGCTGAAAGGCGCGGAGCAAGCCGTCCGCCGTGGCGGGATAACCGGGCAGGCCGCAACGTTCAGGCAGGGTAGTGCGCGGGGCGCGCAACTCGACGGGGCTTAGGTCCATCCAAGCCCGGTGCGGCCAGCGAGCCAACCGTTCCAAGCTGAGGCGGCAACCAATCTGGGCCCGGTCGGCCTCGCCGAAGACCAGCAGCAATAACCCGTTGCGCTGGGCTTCCAGATCATCCAGGTAGAACGCCCGCCCATGCTCATCCCAGGCCGTGCCGGGATCGCCGTAATAGCACCCTAGCAGCACCTCGACCCCGAGATGAGCCATGCCCTCGCGTAACTCCTTGGCAATGGGATTCAGCCGGGCGATTTCCCCAGCTTGGCCGTCTTCCAAGATCACCAGATGGCGCAGCTGTTTGCGCTGCAAGAAGCGTAGGGTGGGTATGCCGCCCTGCGCCACAGTGGCCAGCACCGAGGCACTGATGTCTGGGCGGCGGCTGGCGTGCACGCTGCGGAAATAGCCCATACAATCGGCGAGGTGGGCTAGGGTCTGACGGTCCAGGCGAGGGGCGGGGGGTCCACCCAAGCGTTCGAAAGGAAAGTGGCGGGGCAAATCTCCATTCCAAGGCGGTGGTGTATCCATCGGCAAGCGCTGATAACGGCGCAGGTATACAGCAAAACCTAGCAGCAATATCAACAGAACCAAGGTCGCCCAAGCGGGTTCCCGCCAATCATCTTGCGCAGGATTGGCAATATTCTGGATGGACCTCAGCACCGGTCGGCGTGGAACATGGGTGATGATGGGCAGCTTGTCCAGCTTTAATGGGTCGGGTGGTTTATCTGATTCCTTGCTCTCGGCGGAAATACGGGATTCGGCCTTGCCCTGATCGCTTTGCGCCTGAATGCTTGCACTGTATTGTCCGGGTTTATCGGAGCGAAAACGCAGATTGAGAGTACAACGCTCCCTTGCGGCCAAGGCATGGCCGGAACAACCATGGGGAGCGAAACTGAACCCATCGCCTTCTACGGTGACGGTGCCAGGGGTAAGCTTGCCTCCGCCAAGATTGACGAGTGCCAATTCCAAATTGCTGTCGCGACCGGGTTCGGCGGCCAGGGTTCTAAGGGGTGGGTCGATCTGGAAATTGGGAGGGGGTTCGCGGGAGATGCAGGTGTCCCGATAACCCAAAATACCGATCAAGGCAAGCAACACCACCAAAACGGCAACCTTCACCGGGCGGCGCTCCCACCAAGGTTTTCTCGCGGATGTAGGGACAGAGCGACTAGGGGAACGGAGCGGCGGAGTTTCATCAGGGTGTCTAGGCTGATTTCTAGCCAACTCGCCGCGCAAACGGTCGATTTCCACCGGCAAGGCCAATTCCCGGACCAAGGGCGGCAGATTGGGATCGAAGGCATCGTCAAAACGCCGCAGGATCAACTCGCGCTGGTCGGGGTCTTTGGCGAGCAGGGCCACCAACACATTGCGCAACCGGCCCAAAGTCCACTCCCCGTCCGTTCCCAGTACTAGTGCGATACGGTCATAATCGCGCACGGCGAGAAAGATGCCGTCGCGCTCCAGGGTAATAAGAAAGGAGCGTAGGGGAAAGTCAGTCATCTTGACAATTTGTGGAGTGCGTCGACTCGTCGCCGCAGGGTTCGGAAAGCGGCGACGAGTCGCCGCACTCCACATTCGGTCTGTTGTGGTTCCAAGGCAGGGAACTGGTGTGCATGGGTTAGCACTTGGGGCTGACGGTCTTAACGGTTGCTGCCTTTGCGGGTTTCCTCCACGTCTTGGTGATCCTTCAACAGCACCCCCAAATAGGGCAACTTGGCCAAATCGTCATCAAGCTGTTGCGAGTAGCGACCCACATCAAGGCCAAGCACCAGCAGCCAGACCAGCAGTTCGCCAGTGGCGGGAAGTTTTCGAAGGGCGCGGGCGCGCAGGCGCATGAAACGATCCACAGCCAGCTTGAGAAAAGCCTCGTCCAAGGCCGGATACTCCGCCGCCCTAGCCTGCACGGCCTCCCAAGCCAAGTCACGGTCGAAGGGGATATGGTGAAAGACACAGCGGCGCAAGAAAGGCTCGGGCAGGCGGCGCTCGCTGTTGGAGGTGATGAAAAGAATGGGCTGGTTGGCATTGCTGCCTTGGATGCGTTGCTCGGTCTCCACAACCTCGAACTCCAGCTTATCCAACTCATGGAGCAGGTCATTGGGGAAATCGCGCGGGGCCTTGTCGATCTCGTCGATGAGCAACACACACGGGTGCTCGGCGATCAAAGCCTTCCACAGCGCCCGCTTTTCGATGTAGTCCGCCTTTTTCAAATCCTCCTTTTTCAAATGGGCATCGTGGAAATAACGCACCGTGTCGAAGTGGTAAAGCAGATCGTGGGCGGTGCTGTCGGACTTCACCTGAAAATGCAGCACCGGCTCGATGCCGAGCTTGTAAGCAGCATAATAGGCGGCTTGGGTCTTGCCTGTGCCGGGTTCACCAGTGATAAGCAAAGGCTGGTTGACGGCGATGGCGGTGTTGATGGCCGTGTCCAACGCCTCGCCGGCCACAAAGCGGCGGGCATCCGCCGCGAAGGAACCGCCGCTGCCCAAGATCGGGCGTAGCCGCAACTGCGCATCGGTCGCGGTCGGGCCGGTGACCTTGCCGTTCACCAGTTCAAATCGGTAGCTCGTCATGGCATCTTTTCTCTTGATTCGCAAGTTGTTTCAGCTAGTAGGTGTTTAAGCAGACATCCCGTCGTCTTCATCGTCATCGGCTTGGCCGGACTGCTGGTGCTGTAGGCTCTCACGCCAAGCGCGGCTTTCCAGATGCTTCATTTCCTCAATGATGCCTTCATAGCTGCCATCTGTATCAGCCAATAGCTTTTCCAGAATGCGTTCCTGCAAGTCTTGGGGCAAGCGGATGTTGTGGGTACGGATGAAGTCGCGCAGGTCTTGCAGGGTTACCCTCTCCAAGGCATCAAGGATCACGAGTACCGTATCGCCCAAATCGAGTTTGTCCAAGGCCAGCTTTTTATGCAAAGTTTGATGGAATTTGGCTGGGTTGCTGACCGCGTAGGAAACACCCAACAGGGCATGGCATAGCTCGGGCAACCGAGGAACGAAGTAGCGGCTCCACCACTCCAGATAGGTGGGCAGGGATTGGGGATCGAAGATGGCCCGTTGCAACACTGGGGTGTGACGCACATAGACCAGTGTACGCTGCCCGGTGCGCTGGCGAGAGTAGGCGCGGATGCGGCCGGTGATCTGTTCCGGGTCGCTAACCTTAAAGGCTTGGGTAAGCATGTCGGAAAAGGAGCGCGACGGGTTGGCTAGTTCTTCGGGCCACTCGGGATACACCGGGTAGATCAGCACATCCTTGAGTTTTTCTTGCAATTCGCGGTTGAGACGCTCATGGAAGATTTCCATCCCTTGATTGGGAGCGCCAAACCAAAGGAAGGCAAGGGCTTTGGGCCTTCGCTCCAACAACATCTGGTGGGTCTGGTAGAAAACCCGGCTGAACTGGTTGACGCGGTCCAGCTTGAACTTCCAGTCGGGATCGCGCTCCTCACGCGAAAGGGGCATCGGAGGGTTAGACTGCCAATCGCCATAGCGGCAATGCAACACGGGTGTCATCCATCGGTAGTCGGCCAGGGTAAGGCCAAGATCGCCCAGCGCGGCATAAAGGCCCATGACCGCTTGTTGGGGAGCCAGTCCACGGACGATCAAATCATCCCAAAAGGCCAAGCCTTGGGCGCGGGCGGCATTGACAAAGGCACTGGTACGGTTGGTGAGAACCACCGGCGCAACGTTCACAAGTTGCCGCCCCGCCCCTAAGATGCCCCCGGCATCCCCTTGGCAGCAGTTGATGTAGACTACTAATAACGGTTGCAGCAAGCGATTGCGCAGTTCCACGGCGAGATCGGCAATGCTGATTTCACACGCCGAGCCATTCTCTTCGGCGAACACTAGGTGGGTGCGGTGGCGATCCCCAGTGCCGTGGCCGTAATAGTAGAGGATATCAGGCTGGAATTTGGAGAGTTCGGCTAGGAACGCTTTCCATGTCCGTGCGACATGTAGCCGACTGTCGTCGATATACGAAGCATCAGCGGCGGAAAGTTGGTCTTGAAGTTCCTTAATGTGCGCTTCGGCCTCTGTGGCGGGCCAATCCGTGGATTCTGGCGCAGCGACAAGCAGCTTGGGGGAAGGTGGCAGTTCGCAGTCCGTTTCAGCGCCGATTGCCCCGAGGGCGATGGACCAGCCCGCAGTGGCTAGGAACACCCCGCATTGGGCGATTAGAATCCAAGGCAAGCGGGCGATGTCCTCGTCGGTGGTGTTGATGCGCAGGTCGCAACGGGGGGCGCCGCCTGTTATCTTTTCCGGGGGCTGCGATCCGAATAAGGCATCATACAGGAATGCGCCGGTATCGAGTTGGCCGCGCTCGTCGAACCATTGATACAACCAATCGGTTTTGTGGTCTATCAGCGCGGCAAGCAATTCGCCAAGCTTGAAGATCTGGCCTTTGAGGTGGACGGGCGTTTCGGGAGTCAAGGTGAAGTCGCGCGGTTTGAAAAAGTCCTGCGAGCCGTCAAGGTGGACGCGGACTTGACCGCCGTCAATCTCAACCACACAACGAAGAATATTAGCAGCCATGGCGGGGCATCCCTTAATCACCCTGATAGCGGCTGATGCTGAACACCAGGTAGTTGTAGGGAATCATCTGTTGAGGGGATTCCTCATGGTGTATTTGTCCGCTGGCGGGGTTGAAACGCCATTGGCCCCAGTCCCAGCCAGACTGTTCACTCTCGGGAATTTGCACCGCAATATAGGCACCCTCGGCCAAGCGGGCACGGGTGGGGATGTCGCTGAAATCTAGCCCCATGTGGAACTCTTGCACCGGGACGTTGCGATTGCGCTTGGCGATGCTCCGTGTCAGGTTATAGGCCATTTGCGAGAACGGGGCGATGACCGGTTGAGCGCCCTCCAACAGGCGCAATCCCTGGCGAAATTCATCGGACTCCAAAAACTCCAGGAAGGTCTCGTCTTGATCGTTCTTCACGTTCACGGTGTAGCAGCGGAAGGAAACGCCTTCACCGCCCACCCGCAGCCCGACGAAGATGGGGTAGCCAGTGATACCGGCGTGCTCCCCGGACTGCACCCGGTAGGTGGCGTTGTAGTGCAGACTTTCCACCTCGTTGGGTAGCTGGTTCTGGGCATAGAAATCAAACAGGATGCGGTGCATCCCATAACCTGGGTAATCCGCCACCCGCAAGCGATCCAGGGTTATCTTGATGCGGCTGTTTTTCAAGCCGGCATCCGCCTTGATCTGCCCCGCGTGGCATATTTCCAAAAGCTTGCCTCCACCCAGTCCCGGTCCGGACGGCAAGTAGCCGAAAGTATGGGCGGTGTGCTGCCAAAGCTTGGGTTCAAAAGGGTTCCACGATTTGCGGATGGGTGGGGAGCCGAGGGTCGGGCCGAGGGTTTGGCGCATGGGCGGAGACACTTCCAACTCTTGCAGCCGAGCGGCCACTTGCTGCTCCGGCATTTTTCCGATCACAGGCAAGTCGTCGAACCATAGTGTATCTTTCATGAGCCATCCTAACAGTGAGTAGTAGAACTTTCCAAACCGCGCAACCGCTTTCATTATAACAACCAACCGTTCTCTGGGAAGTAGCGGCTAACTCTTCTTGACCGATTCCCCATTGGCAAGCCCTTTCCCTTTCCCATCATAAAAAAGCCCGCAGCCATCCACAAGGGATGCCTGCGGGCTTGACCAACCTTCAAGCAATCAACCGCTTCGCCAGTTCGACTTCCAAACTGTCGCCGTCCTGGTTGAGGACATCTAGGCCGGTGTCGGGCATGTCGCCCGACGTGGATTGGCTGACGGCGATCTTCTTGGCCATCAGGCGCAAGCAGTCAATCTGCGCCGTTTCCGCATAGCCCAAGTAGAAAACCTCCACCGGCTGTTTCTGGCCGATGCGCCAGGAACGCCGCGAGGCTTGCTGAACCGTGTAGACATTGTAGCCCGACTGCAAGAACACAATGCAAGGGAAATCCAGCAGGTCCAAGCCGGTCTTGACCAGTTCCGGGTTACAGATGAGGACATCAATGCCCCGGTCCACCTGTTCCAGTATCCAGTCTTCCCTTTTTGAGGTGTCCACGCTGGAGCGCAGCACCGCCGATTTGAAGCCTTCGCCCTGCAACAGGTTTTTGATCCGTTGCGTGGTGTCGCGGGTGCCAGTGTAAATGGAATACACCAACACCTTGCGGCCTTGGGCCTTCTGTTCCCGGCACAGCCGGATCAGTTCCAGTTCTTTGGGCGCGGGTTCCAGTTCGCCGAACACCGCCGGCGCGAAGGCCAACAGATCCCCGCTGCGCGGATGCTTGACCATTTCGTCGCGGAACGCGCAATCCGGCCAGGCCAGCAGCACGTTCAGCACGACCCCGAGCAAGGTCTTGTCGCCTTTCGCCAGTGCCGCCTTCATCTCCAGAGTGAGCCGGATGCGCAAGGTCTGGTAGCGGTCGGACTGTTCGTGTGCCATCGGCACTTCGAGCAGTCGCTCGTCGTAAGGCGGCAGCACAGTCCCGCTAATATCACGCAGTTTGAGAAACGCCGTGTAAGGCAGGACGTAACGGGCGATGCCCTTCGGTCCGAACCCCGGTGCCTTTTTGGTATGCACCGCGACTTTGTTGCCCTTGGCGGTTTTGTGGCTGCCCGCGTCGGTCTCTTTGTAGATGTCTTTGAGGACACCATGCTCGCGCATGAACGCCAACGCAGCCGGGGCCAAGCTGCCGCGCCGGTTGGCTTTGAACCCGTCTTCGATCATCCGCCGGGTGAGCGCCCGCCAAAGCAGAAAGAACAAGTCGTCGGCGTAACCGCCCATCAAGGTGCCGGTGAGCAACACCGCCTTGCGGCATTTGGCCGCCAGCACCCCCATGGCCTGGCCTTGCGCCGAGCCGTCGTTCTTGTACTCGTGGCCTTCATCCACCACCAGCAGGTCGAAAAACCCTTGGGGTAGATAACGCTTCACGAATTCGGTGGCTTGGTAGCCGCCCTGCCCGAACGCGAACTCACGGGTTGCCAGGCTCCGCTCCATGCGCTGCGCCTGGCGGTCGCCGAACACCAGTTCGCCCTCATCGTCCATCAGGTTGATGAAGTCGAATGGATTGTCCGCCAGCATGCCGCCCAATGCATCCGCGCCAAAGCCAGTGATTAGCTTGTCCGCCGTTTTCGGGCCTATCGTCGGCAACTGGCACAATGCCTCCTTCACGGTGGCCTGGGTGTCCCTGGCGGCACCGGGCCGCTTCAAGGTCCACAACCGGGTTCCGCAGTGTGGACAGGCTTGGCGTTTTTCGTCGGCACCGGCGAGGAACCGGTCCGCCGCCATCCAAGTGCCTTCCGCATCGGTCAGTACCGTCCCGCAATCGGGGCAGACGGCAATAAGCAAGAAAAAATCGAAAATGGTCATTTCGGTATGGATGGCGGAAGGTCTGCGTGTCATAATATCGTTTGCCATTAGTTCGACAATCAATTAAACTCGCAAACCTTTGCCTGCTGTTGATTTGCAATGAAGTAATATTACAGATTATTTTTATGCGACTACTTTGTAGATTTCCATAGTGTATCTTTTTTCCTAGCGTAGTAATAATTTATGGAAATAAATCCTAGTTATAGCTTATTGAATAAAAGCTCTAAAATTGGTGGGAGACCTATTCAGATATTTGTATCATACGGCAAAGAGGATGCCAAGATAGCGACAGAAATCGGTCATGCCTTGGAGAAGGAGAATTATATTGCATGGCTCGATAAACACAGACTCTTAGCTGGCATGGTATGGCGAAGAGAAATCAAGAAGGCAATCCGGGAAAGTGATTATTTTTTAGCTGTTATTTCAACTAGCTCACTTGAACGAAGGGGTTTTATTCATACTGAACTTAAAGAAGCATTGGAAATATGGTCTGAAACCCCTTTTCCTAAAGTTTACCTTATCCCTGTGCGTATTGATGATTGCGACCTTTCAATAGTTGGGCTTGAAAATCTTCATTGGGTGGATATATTTGATGGCAATAGACATGAAATAACTAATACATCTTGGGATAGAGCAATTTCAATGATATTGGACTCAGTTGCTTACGGGCGTGGACAAATTAGTCATGCTCTCAACCCAAAGCTTGTGTCAGACATTCTAAAATATAAAAATGAGCGTGCAACTTTTGAGGTAAACATAAATAACAATCCACACACAATGCTTTCCGTTTCAGATACGGCGGAAGTACGTTGTCAATTTGCTGACAATATCATAGTTCGTTTATTTCAACAAGTATGTTTTGAAGGTGGTTTTAATTCTAATAAATTTACACTTATCGCACGCGGGGGATTCGGTCGTCGCTACCTGACACGCAATTCTGATATAGATTTAACATTACTCCATACACAATCACAATCCGATGTGCGCGATGCTGAAAAGTTATTTGATGTGTTTAGTACATTACTTACAGATATGTGGGGTGAAATAAAAGTTGCTGCCATCATTAATACGGTTGATGAGTGTGTGGATCATTGGTCCAATTTTAATTCGTTAGCTGCATTTTCTTCGACGCGATTCATTTGTGGTGACTTCTCACTATATATCGAACTACTAGAAAAATGGCGCACATTTGTTTCCGAAATTGATCCAGGAGTGATTAAAGAAGGTCTTTTGAGACAGCGTTTTTTTCACGATGTTGAACCTAATGTGCCGCATTTGTTCAATGTGAAATTCTGCTCTGGAGGGCTGATGGAGATAGCTTTTATTTTTTTTCTGGAAAAATTTTTGCAGGCAAAAAATATAGCACTGAGGGGTGATGCAACAGATAATGTTACTATCGATCATGCTAAAAATTTCATGATTCGATTGAGAGAAGAAATATATTTGATCACAAAAACTAATGCGATCACGGCAAATGGATTATGTAGAGTTTCTCCTAATTTTATTAATGAAACTGAAAATTCAACAACAATCTTTGATGAACTAAAGCGATATCGCTTAGAAGTCCGTAAAAAACTTAATTCACTTACTTATTTAATTTTTCAAGAACAAATAAAACCTTCTGTTGAGAGGCTAGATTGAATATGAAAATGATATACGCCTTATTGAAACCATTTAAACTTGATGACGTAAGGGAAGCCCTTTCTGATCTAGGAATAAGCGGAATTACAGTATGTGAAAATAAAGGTTTTGGTAGACAAAAAGGCCACACTGAACTTTATCGCGGCGCAGAATATGTAGTTGATTATCTACCAAAAGTTAGCATTCTCGTTTGTATTGCAGACGAACAAGTGGGAGTGACTGTGGAGGCAATTGTGAAAGCCGCAAACACAGATAAGATAGGGGATGGAAAAATATTTGTTTTCGAAGTGGAACAAGCCATTCGAATACGTACAGGGGAAACAGGAGATCAGGCACTATAGCCAATATTATCGGTAAAATAGGCATCTTCAAAGCGCCAATTCAATATCCTTGATTCCAACAAATATATTAATAGGCTCCTCATCTTTTTGTTCCTTTAGACAAAGCGCATGAATTAACTCCATCAATGCGTGAGTTGCACTTGCCACACATCCGTGTGCCGATTTCCTGGAGCCTGCCCAATGCCTTGGCAGTTGATTGTAAGAAGACGGGGAAATTTCACATAGAACAACGATTGAACTATGTCGAGTCCGCTGTTAATTGCCTTGCCTGTTACCCAGATAATTCAACCATAGTCATCATCGAACACCTACAAGCTCTGCATAGTTTCGTACTACGAATAGGAGTCGCTATGCGGAGCTATGCATAGCGGTCAAATGCAGCCGGTCGCATTGGGGATCGAATTCGATCCCCATCGACAAGCCGCTGCCTAGGAGCCTGTCCGACTTAGAGTTGTACGACAGTTTCCTTCCTCAAAAAAGCTCAAAAAACGATTGCTTTGCCTTGATTTGCCCCTTTACAGAGCGTTTTTCGACATTAAAGCGGCTTTTCCTTCC
>Ga0209083_1004305_pt1 | contig 11068 bp, 13 predicted proteins | sample AM7aDNAmetaG_FD_184132 | JGI IMG/M metagenome (GOLD analysis project Ga0209083, IMG submission 184132) | Freshwater microbial communities from Finland to study Microbial Dark Matter (Phase II) - AM7a DNA metaG (SPAdes) (version 3) | ecosystem: Environmental > Aquatic > Freshwater > Lake ...
TTCCGTCGACCATGATCATATTATCCGACGAGAATGACGCACACACAACTATTTTTGTAACTTTTTGATAACGAATTCTACGTTACTCTCGACTAGATTTATGCCCCCCTCCCCGTCCCTCCCCACAGAGGGGGAGGGCTTTAATTAACGCAATCCTCTCAGCTCGCTAAAGATTTACGTTTTTTGACATTTTGATGCAACCATGCTACACTTAAAACAGACAGACGGTTAGTCTGTATCAGTTGGCGGGGATTGAAAGGAAAGAGCCGCAATTAGGAAAAAGAGAGGAGTTGAATATGGAAACTTTCGTGGATAGAGAGCAAATGGCAGAGCAGCTGAAGATCCCGGCAGCCACGGTTGATTATCTGCGCCGTGAAAGAGGATTGCCGCATGTTTGGGTTGGGAAGCATTGCAGGTATGTCCCAAGCGACGTTGTGCGCTGGGTAAGATCAGGACAGAGGGGTTGATATGGCTGGTGTTGCTGACAGAGGTGATTCATGGCAGCCTTGGCATCGGGTTGAAGTGGAGCCCGGTAAGCCAAAGAGACGGGTATTCGGTCAGCGTCTTAAGAAGACCGAATGGACGAAGACGGCTGCCGAGAATGAAGCTGGACGATTGGAACTGTTGGCCGGGGGAGGTTTGTCAAAGAACTGTACCTTTAAGGAATTTGCGCTGAACTGCCTGGCTAATAAGGGCGGCGCTTTCGATACAACCGAGAAATATGAAAGAACGATCAATGGCTTCAGTTATTTCCTTGAGAATAAGAAATATAGTGAGACTTTGAGTTCGGTTACGAAGACAGTCATTGATGAGTTCATTAAGAATTGTCTGAAGGATCACCGGCCCACTGGGGTTAATCCATATATCACGTATCTTCGGCAGATCTTTGATGCCGCCAACGACAAACAACTTATTAGAGGTAATCCTATGAAAGATATACGAAATTTTCCGGCTAAGAAGATCCCCCGTGAGATCCCGACCACGGAAGAGCGAGACAGGATGCTGGTGTGGTTCAAGAAGAATGAGCCGTTGTTCTTTGCGTGGTTATATTTTATGGCTACGCGCGGCTGGCGCAGGGGAGAGCTGAGGGCCATGAAGGTTAAGGATGTTGATGTTGCCGGTGCGCGGGTTTACATCTGGACCACCAAAGGGGACGAGCCGCGCACGGCGCGGTTGGACGCGCAGGACTGTATGGTTTTGAATGAGCATATGCTCTATTTGAAGAAGCGGGGTTTGTACGCCCTTAACGGTTATCTGTTCCCATCCAGGAATGGCGGGCTGAAGAATCGGGACGCGCTGAATCTGAAATTCAAGGTGGCGTGTCAAGAGCTCGGGATCACGAAGAAGATCACCTGTCATACCTGGCGGTATTTCGTGGTGACTTCAATTCTGGATAAGACCGCGAACATTGAGGTGGTGAAGGCGATCACGGGTCACCGGGATGCGCAGACGATCATCGATCATTACGCCCAGGCCACACCGGAGAATGTCCAGCGTGGGCTGGAGATCACTCAAGTGGACCTGGGGTTAACACCGAGGAAAAAGAAGAAGAGTGTGTCAAACCGTGTGTCAAAAAAGGGGAGATCACAATGACAACGACGGCAGAATATAAAAATGGTGCGGAAGGAGGGATTTCACGCTCCCTCACGCCTATTTCAGTATATTTGCTCGTTCCTCGTCTTAAACTGCATCAAGTTGCTTCAAGTCAAGTTAAGTAACAATACCATCAAATACACAGGAATTGAATTAAATCTATGCAGTTTCTATGCAAAAAGGGCGGAGCTGTGTCCTTCTGGCGAGGTTTCTATTTTATATTGCTTAACAAAGGGGGAATCATGAAAATCGTTGGCATTTACGCTCGTGTAAGCACCGTAGACCAAACCTCGGCTCAGCAAATAGCCATATTAAAAGATTATTGCATTAAGGCGGGGTATGAGGTTTTCGCTTTGTATGTAGACGAAGGGGAGTCCGCCCTGAAAAGCAACAGACCTCAATATATGAGAATTCTGGATGATGCCAGGAGGAGAAAGATTGACCTGATTCTTGTGTATAAGATCGACAGATTTAGCAGGAGTCTGAAAGAACTTTTAAACACAATAGATTTGTTAAAGGAGTACCGGGTTGATTTCCTGTCCTATATGGACAAGGAGATGGATACAACGACCTCATCGGGGAAGTTCATGTTTCAAGTATTAGCTGCTGTTGGAGAATTTGAAAGAAATATTATCTCTGAAAGAACCAAGCTAAAGTTACAGCATCTTAAGAGCAAAGGTGTGCGGCTGGGGAGGCCTGTAAAAGCGGATCAGGGCAGGATCGTTGAACTTAGGGATAAGGGGCTGTCTTTGAGCGAGATAGGCCGTGAGATCGGGTGCGATAGATCGACGGTGAGTAAGTTGTTGAAGAAAGGCAATTACGTTAAGGGCTAATGAAGATTATTAACGCTGTTAGGAGACTATCCCGATGAATATCGAAAACGAGTTTTTAGCAGAGGTAGAGCAGGAATTCTCCGCAGGAACCATCATAAATAACATTCGAGATCTGCGAAATATCGAGAATAAGTGGGAGATGACAGTAAAACTCAAGGCCATGGCCCCGGAGATATCGAGGCTGTCAACGTCAGATAACGTATCAGTAATATCGTTCGCAAAACAGGCACTATCTCTTAAAGCCGATGATATTAAGGCCCTCAAGATCGAAGTTAATAAACACGCTCATAAGAATCTTGTCAAACGTCATAACACCGAACTCGATTTAAACGAGAACGGCAAGCCAGCACCAACGGATAAAAACCTTTTATCTATCTTTACATCTGACCCAGAAATCTGTAACTGCTTTAAGAAAAACAACTTCTCAAATGAAATCGACGTTCCGAAACCCGGCAAATGGTATATCCAGAGTGGCACATTCCCGAGGACTCTTAAAAACGACGACCTTAATCAGCTTAAAAAATACCTGATTGATAAATACGATGCTTGTTTTAAGATTCTTCAGATTGACGAAGCCGTTCAAACACTGGCCGTAATCAATCACTACGACCCCTTGCTTGACTATCTGGAGCCACTTCAATGGAACGGCACACCCATGTGCGAAACGTGGCTTATAGACTACTGTGGCGCAATAGACAACGCATATACCCGTTTCGTATCCAAGTTGGTTCTGGTGGCCGCCGTTGCCCGTGCTTACGTTCCCGGAATTAAATATGATCATGTTCTGGTTCTGGCCGGGGATCAGTCCGTTATGAAATCCACCCTGATTGAAACTCTTGCTGGAAAGGAGTTTTTTAGTGAACTTACACTCACGGATAACGAGAAGAACACAATTCAGAAGATGCAAGGATGCTGGATCATCGAACTCCCAGAAGGTATGCCGTTCAAACGCAAGGAAATCAGCGAGCTTAAAAACTTCATAACAGCTAAGAAAAACAAGGAACGATTCGCTTTCGAGCGCAGAATCGAAAATTACCATCGCCGGTCCATATTTATTATGACCATAAACCCCACCAATTTAGGTTATTTATCTGATCCTACCGGAAACCGCCGATTTCTTCCTGTGCGAATGAACGGGGATATTAACATCCCGGCCATCGCCGCTAACCGCGATCAGCTATTTGCCGAAGCAAAACATCTATTTCAATCAGGGTTTAAAATATACATTGATAAAAACAATATACCGGTAGCAGAAGGCTTGGCCGCAGAACATGATCTCGCAGAAACAAAGGACGATTGGGATAAACCAATAACAATGTGGCTCACCGGAAGCTCTGATCAATATCACGAAATTCCATCCGTTATTACTTGTTCTGATGTATGGGTTAAATGCCTTGGTGGACAGCTTTCAGCGTATAAACAACAGGTTGAAGGCGCTAGAATTGGCAAGATTTTAACCAGTTTAGGATGTAATTATTCATCAGGGCGAATAAACGGCATCCCGGTTAAAGGGTACAAAACAGAAGAAGCAATAAAGAATCTTAAAGAAAAACTGAACGATGACCTTATAAAACAGGCTCAAAGCGTGAAATTTGATGATTTCTGAAGGGATACAAGGGATACATGCTTTATTTTCAATATGTTATGAAAAAGAAATATCAAATTTGTATCCTAAGGATACAAGGGATACGATTAAAAAGTATCCCGCGTATCCATTGAATCCGTAGCAAAATGAAGTTTTCATTTACGTATAGGAGAACATTATATAAAACATAACCCGTATTTTATATATTTGTACAAGGGATACAAGGGATACAGATACAAATAGCGACGAGAAAAATGTATCCGCTTATGTATCCTGTATCCCTTCAGAATGATGGCTTTAAAAACAACCATAAGGAGGGTGTAAATGTATATACAAATCACTTCATTACAATGGGAGACCGTAATACTTAGCAAACTTGATGGCTCGTATGATCTTCAAAGAGTTAAAGTCCCTGGAGGTTGGCTGGTAAGGACCTATGGTGATGGAATGGCAATGTGTTTTATGCCAGATGGGAACCATGTCTGGACGGTTGCGAGTGGCTATGAAAAAAAAGAGATATATTCTAAGCGCGATCCTGCGGTGCGCAGCAAAGTTTTAATGGAGCTTGATGAGGCAATGAGTTCCTCCATTTAACAGGGCTAGGTTCTCATTTCTTTGTAATGAAGTTAAGCGGTTTTATAGCGGGGAACATCAATAATGGGAAGGTTTACTTTAAAACAAAGAGAATTTATTGAGTGCTATTGTGGCAATGCCACGGAAGCTGCCGTAGCCGCAGGATATTCTCAAAGAACAGCCCGGTCCCAGGGCCAGCGTCTGTTGACAAATGCTGACATTTTAAAAGTTGTAAAAGAACGAGAAAAGATGAATCTTGCGGACAAGATTGCCAATAGACAGGAAAGACAGAAATTTTGGTCAAGTGTTATGAAAGATCCTCAGCTTTCTATGCGAGATCGGCTTAAGGCGTCAGAACTGCTTGGAAAGTCCGAGGCTGATTTTAAGGACAGAATAGAGCTTCAGGGGGAAGTTCGGCCTTTTGTTAAGCAAATTGATTTAGACGAAAGAATAAGGCAGTTAAAAGAAAGTCGGTTTAGCGAAGTAATTTCCAAATAGGAATCCCAAAACCTTTGGTGAGCTTTTCCAGCGTTATGATACTGGCAGTTTTAGGGCGTTTACCTTCCAAGTTTTGAAGATACTTGGTGCTGATGCCGGAGTTGGCGGCCAGTTCTTCTTGAGTCAGGCCATATTCATTCCTCAGCGACCTGATACGTTTGCCCAATTTAATGCAGATTGTTTCAGCCATGGAGTTATTATCTAGGCAAAACATTTTCAAACAACCATCCATAGATGGTGCTATGATTAAAGGAATAAAATCGAGGGCAGTTTCTAACGGTCAGAAAGAACGGGGGCGGCATGTACAAGAAATGCTTGCTAGTGATCGGGGCGCTTTTATTGGCGGGTTGTGCAAATCCTTATAAGCAGTTTTATACGGACAATACTGGTGGAATGGATTTTTTTAAGAATGGTTATGCAATTTTGCCTTCTAATGGTCCCCAATTGATGCGGGGAGGCAATCAGGATGAGGATGCTCAAAAGATGATGGAGGATAATTATGTTTTGTTAGGGTATTCATCGTTTTTTGGTCGTGAGTTTAAAGAAAGCTTAGCAATTGCCCAAGGAAAAGAAATTCATGCAGATGTAGTTCTTCTTTACATGAATTTTAAAGATACACAGTCGGGGAACATGCCGTTGGTTCTTCCTGATACTCAAACATCTACTACTCAGGGGACTGGGGTTGTAGGAATGACTCCATATTCGGGTTCTTTTACTACAACGACATACGGGTCACGAACTATGTATATGCCGTTTAATGTTAATCGTTACGATTATTTAGCCTGGTATTGGGTTAAGCGGAGAGTGCCACTTTTGGGAATTATTCCTCGTGATTTAACTGCCGAAGAAAGAAAAAAGATTGGAACAAATAAAGGGATATTTATAGCAGTTACTGTGAAGAACTCGCCTGCGTATAAAGCAGATGTATTTAAGGGCGATATTATCATTAAGATTGATGATGAAGATGTTTTAGGTGCGAAAGAATTCTTAGAATTTATTAAAGAGAAGGCAGGGAAAAAGGTGGTGTTGACAATTGTTCGAGATGGAAATCAGTTAACGAAAGAAATTCAATTGTCTTCACTTTGATATAGGACTACGCTTTTAGGAGTGATATGATTATTTTTAAAGAGATGATAATTAAAGAAATTGGCAACCTGCTTTTTCTTATTTCAGGCATAGCATTGGTTTTAGCTATATCAGATCTGCCGAATTGGTACTATGAGAGCTTGCGGTATATTGTTTGTGCGGTTTGTATTTATGGAGCGTATTTAAATAACAAAAGTAAGAATATAAAATGGACTTGTATATTTGTTGTTAGCGGGCTGGTATATAATCCATTTATTAGGGTTGGGTTAGTTAAAGGGCATTGGGAATTGATTAATTTAATTCTCGCGACGTGCTTTTTTATTGCTTTTTTTAATGGGAGTATGGGTAAACGACTTTGGATTACCTCGAAGATTACAATTTGGTGTCTATTTCTTTTTGTGATGGGCTTTACTGTTTATGTTAATTATTTTTTGCCGCATGGTGAACAATATGAAACAGGTGAGGTCGTTTGTGCTAATGATGAGAGAGGCCCATGTGGTCCTGAGATAAAAGAAGATTTAAGAAATCTCAATATCCCTAGGTGGGCAAAGGTTCTAAGAAAAGACGGCGTTGCATTCCTTATGATGCTCTCTTTTATCGGAGTGTTATTAAGTTCAAAGAATTTAGAAAAGGATGAGTTAGAATTTAAAGAATGATGGAAAGCGTTGTAGTTGGCCGCTGAATAGTGGCGTAATTAAGTGTTGAATAAATGGTGTGTATTTCTTCGCAGGGAAATCCCGTATTTCAAAGGGTTGATAAAACGTTCGTTTATTCAACAGGCAGTCTTTAATTCAGGTGTTAAATGGAAAATCAATTTAAGTCCTCTTTAGAAACGAAGAAAATTCTGGAAAGCAGGTGGAAGGATCACTGGATTCAAAACATGCGTTATTCCATCACAAAGGATGGTCATTTGGTCCGTTTCGATGGGTTTCTTTCTGATGGATGGGCTGTTTTTGAGTGTCTTTATGGGGGCTGGTGGGAGGCTCCGGAGGCCTGCGCTATTTCTTATAAAGAGATTGCTGAAGCTCGGCCTGTTAGTATGGAGAAAGCTGAAGAGATCATCAGAGAAGAAGAGCGCCCGATAGAAGAACGCCCTTCGGAAAGAAATTTCTGGATTAGTTGTTAGCCGCTGGTGTGTATGATCCTTTCACAAAATTCTTGGACATAATTAAGATCGTAGAGTGGTATTGGCGGCTAAGAAATTTCAATATTGATGATTTCTGTTGATATATTTCTCCTGAGGGGGATTTTATTGATTTAGCAGGGCATAAGTCGCATGATAATTTTTTAGGTGGCATTTTATGACAATAAAAGAATGGATCTCGAAACAGCCGGAGCATCTCCAGAGCAAGTACAGAAGTTACGCAGTATCGTTGATAAGACTGAAACGGCTGATGAAGAATTGGAAGACGTCGACAATGAAATTGACAAACAGCGATCAATAGCTATTGGGAAGGTGAAAGCAATTGTAGACTTCCCAATTAAACCACATCATTCCTACCAGTTTTTTTCATAATATCTCAAACACTTCGTATAATATCCCACTTTAATCCAGACGGACTTAATTGATCTGAGCTGGCGGGGGCGCGCGCCCAAAAACAATAAAAAAAACCGGAAAGAAGCTTTGGCGGCATCTTCCCGGCATAATCGTTGGCGCAAGTGTTTGGACGACACTGGCGCCGGCACTACTGTACTTTGCAATATTGATAATACATTCCCTCCTCATCTATTTCAACGCTTTAATGAAATTGGGGAAGGAATTCCCATGGCTGCGGCCGGACGTCTGTCCTCACTGCGGCGGGAATCATCTCTGGGGCCATGGCTATACCCCTCGATATTTTGATGGCTACTCAAAGAAAGTCTGGTTAAAACGATACCGATGTGTTGATTGTCATCGTGTTCACACGCTACGTCCCGATAGCTATTGGCGACGTTTTCAGGCTACGACAACAATAATCATTGAGAGCCTTAAGACCAAGATTCTTGAGAATCGCTGGGTCCCTGGTTTGTCCCGCCAAAGGCAACAATATTGGTTCCGTGGGTTCAGGACCCAACTTAAAGTTAACCATCCTTCCGACGGCATGCTGACGTTCGAACGCCTTAAAGACCTGTTGAGTGAGAAAGTGATCATTGCGACGCATTCTTTAAATTGGTTCCAAATGCTCGTCTGTGGCGCTTATGACTGTGTGCCGAAGATCGGGTATGTGTAATCAGGTCATGAGGTTTGCCTAGGTGACAAGATCTTCTCTTGCCGTGGGGAGAGGTGTTGTCAATTCACGTAATTTATCCATGCGTCACCCGCCAGATATGCCCCGATGATGTAAAACCCTGCACCGAGTGCGCAAATTCCTTTTCAAGGATGATTTTTCCGGCCTCTGCCATCCGGATTTATCTGAAAATTCCGTCGATTGGCATTCACCCCACCATTCCCTTGCATAGCGGACGATAAAGTTCTATGTGAAGATCCTTTCAATCAGAAAGGAGGGCATCAACGATGTCCACAAATAAACAGGAGAGGATCGCGCTTTTTCGTTTTGGAGTTATCGCCCCGTTGATCGGAGTTAAAAAGAGTGGGTATGGGCAGACTGAGGGGATGATCCGGCAGATCACCCGGCAGGAATGGGTCATGCCCGGGAGCGAAAGAAGTTACATCTCCCGGAGTGTCGTGATGGAATGGCTCAAGCGCTATGAAGACAGCGACGGTGATCTGAAAAGTCTTTATCCAAAAGAACGTATCGACAAAGGGAGGTTACGCAGTATGGACCAGGAAACAGAACAGGCTGTTTTAGTGCTCAAGAAAGAACTCGGGCCAAATGTGACATTACCGGTATTCCTGAAGATCGCGCAGGATCGCAAGGTCATCCCGCCGGAGTTTGGGGTATCAGTGCAAACGCTTTATCGTCTCTTTAAGCGTCACGGGCTTGATGAAGCGGAACTGGGTGGCGTTGATCGGCGCAAGTTCGAGGCGGAGTTGCCGAATGATTTGTGGCAGGCGGATATCATGCACGGGCCTTTGATCACTGACGGGAAAGGCAACAAGCACAAAGCTTTCTTGTTCGCGATCATTGATGATCATTCCCGGTTGATCGTTAATGCTAAGTTTTATCTTAACGAGCGACTGGATAATTTTTTAGACTGTTTTAAAGAAGCGGTGGCCAAACGCGGCCTTCCCCGGAGGCTTTATCTGGATAATGGCCCGGCGTTCCGCAGTCATCAGTTACGGCTGTGCCTGGCGTCCCTCGGCGTTGATCTTGTGCATTGCAAGGCGTATGTGCCGCAGGGAAAAGGAAAGATCGAGCGCTGGTTCAGGACTTGTCGTCTGAGATTCCTGCCGTTGTTGAGAAGTTCTTTATCGCTTGATGGGATCAACAAGAAATTGGACGAATGGCTGCGGAGTGATTATCAGTCCAAGGTTCACGACTCGACCAAACAAAGCCCACTGGAACGTTTTGTGAAAAAGATCGAGTTGATCCGTCGGGCGCCGGGCAATCTGAATGATTATTTTCGCACCAAGATCACCCGGCAGGTTGGCAATGATCGGACAGTTCGGGTTGGCGGGAAATTCTTCGAAGCCCCAGCGTTGTTGATTGGCAAATCAGTCTCGTTGTGCGTGGATGTCCAGAAAGAAGGAACTATCGAAGTTTTTTACAAGGGAAAGTCATTCGGGCAACTTGTCCCGCAGGATAAACATATCAATTCGAAAATCCGTCGGGATACTTACAGCGTCGATGAAAAACCAAATGATACTAAAGGTCCAGAGTTACCGGATGCGGAACCACCCAAAAGCGGCCAACTTTTTTAAACACAGGAGATGATCATGTCAACATACCGTGAATTTTTTGCCTTTACCAAAGAGCCTTTTGCCCAGGATGTGGATACCAAAGATCTGTTCCCGTTCAAGTCGCTGGAACCTTGTATTGAGCGATTCAAATTCGTTCTTGAGACCGGCGCGGTCTGCGTGATCACTGGCGAAATAGGCGCAGGAAAATCCACAACCCTGCGCCTGTGCGCATCCAAATTGCACCCGGCAAAACATAAGACCATCGCGCTCGTCGCGCTAAATGGCTCATGGAATGAACTACTGCGGCAAATCATTCTGTCCTTTGGCGCCGAATGTCGAACAAACTCCCTTGCCGTCCTGACCAAGACGGCAAGGGGGCTGCTTCTTGAAGTTATCCAAAAGAAACAGATCCCTGTCTTGCTGGTTGACGAAGCACAGCTTTTACGTCAGGAGGTCTTTGCACAGATCCACACGCTGACCCAATTCGAGTATGATTCCAAATCGATCATGCCGATGATGCTCTCGGGGCAGAACCAGCTTCTGGATAAATTGTCACTCTATACGGCACGCCCGTTGGCATCAAGGATCGTGGCAAAGACGCATCTGGAATCCTTGTCGCTCCTTGAAATGATCGCCTATCTGGAGCATCACCTGAAAGTTGCCGGGCTCAGGGAGAACCCCTTCGTTGACAACACGGTTCAAGCCATTCATCAGGGATCTGGCGGATTCCTGCGCAAAGCCAATTCACTCGCCAGAGGCGCCCTGATAGCCGCCGCCCGTGAAAAGTCCCAAATGGTAACCGCCGAACACGTCCGCTTAGCGGCTACCGAATTAATGTGAGGATTGAACTGTTTAACATGAGGGAAGAAGCCTGTTTAATTAGAGAGTCCACAGCGGATGAAATATTTATAACCCGATATAACAGAAGGATTGAAAATGACAAAGTTGGATTTGTTAAAGCAAATAACGTTAACACCTGAATCAATTAATAGGGCGGCGTGCTAAAGTTAGTTGAAACTCTTTGAAAAAGAAGGGCAGGGTTCTCCTAAAATAGGGTTGTCAAAGACTCTATTTAAAAACAACGGAGGAACCCATGCCCATGTTTAATTTAGCAAGGAA
>Ga0209083_1004307_pt1 | contig 11062 bp, 8 predicted proteins | sample AM7aDNAmetaG_FD_184132 | JGI IMG/M metagenome (GOLD analysis project Ga0209083, IMG submission 184132) | Freshwater microbial communities from Finland to study Microbial Dark Matter (Phase II) - AM7a DNA metaG (SPAdes) (version 3) | ecosystem: Environmental > Aquatic > Freshwater > Lake ...
GGCACATCTTGCCAGGGCACAACTTGCCAGGGCACAACTTGCCAGGGCACAACTTGCCAGGGCACAACTTGCCAGGGCACAACTTGCCAGGGCACAACTTGCCAGGGCACAACTTGCCAGGGCAGATCTTGCCAGGGCAGATTGGCATCTATCGTCATACTAATATTACAGACCCTATTAATGTACAATTTCAAACAGAGCTCTTAGAAAAGAAGGTAGTTCCTCCAAGCAAAGTAGATAGTTTGGTTCAACATATCTTAGATATGGTTGACAAATTCTTACAAACCACTATTACTGTAACCAGTGAAAACATCATTTGCAATGATGTTTTACAGTATACTTGTGGCTTGAGTCAAGCCAATGCTCAAGCGCCCCGGTTTGAGAAATTTCAGTTTACTCATCAGGTAGATCTGGCGACGGAGCGGCTCTTACAGATTGGTGGGTGTACAGCAACCGTGGCGGCAGCTCTGCGTTATGCCGCATTGATGCCAGCGGGTCAACAGTGGGGCATTCCTCAGGCTCACATAGACTTCTTGTATAATGAGTGGTCAGTGCGCAATGAAGCCTTCGCATCGCCATTTAACTCAAGACTGGTTGGTAAGCCCGGAGCATCATTCTGCAGCATCTTTGAAGAAGATAAGGTATTTGGGTCAATTGGTGACTTCTTTGCTCAAACAACACTATCTGGCAATTGGGTAGTGAATCCGCCATTTGTAGATGAACTACTGGTGCGAGCTGTCCAAAAATGCCTTAAAGCATTAGAACATAATGCAGATAGGGTGCAAACCATCTTCTTTATTATGCCGGCCTGGCAAGATAGCCAGGCCTATGAGTTATTGCACAAGAGTCAATATACGGCAGCAGAGCTCTTTCTGAAACCAGGGACCTATTATTACGAATCTCCGAATGGAAAACGAATCAATACCCGTGCAGGGTCCATCTACTTCGCACTGTCTCAAATACCTGAACCCGCCGTGGAATCGCGATGGCATATCCGTCATATGCGCGCTTTAGAACAGATCCACTAGAGACTGCCATATTTATTCAAACTTGCAGATTTCAAACAATCTTGTCATCAGGGCTGGACTAACACGTTTCGACAAATCATATTCAGTCTCTTTTTCCACAAGGTCTGACAAACCAATTGGTAATTTTGTATCGGCCAGGCCGAGTCGCATTGCAATTTTGAGAATGGATTCGATATCGGCTGGCTCATTTTCAATGATCAACTGTATGTTTTTAGGAACGTCTAGTGGGGTGCGCCAAGTTGCAGAATGAATTGTATCTTTGGGTGGCCGATTTAGTCGAATTGTCTCAGCTATTGGAGCCCAGAAGCTTTCTGCCTGGATTTCTTTACTTTGTTGAGCACCGTTACGAATAATATTGAAAGCCGTTTCGAGCCGGGATGGGGCGAGCGGCCAAATATTTTTAATATTTTCAAGCAGTGCTGTAGCCTCAGTAATGTCGCGCGGGCCTGCATACAATATATGTGATGGGAAGGGTGCTGCTTTTAACACATTGCCGGCCGCCGTTGCCGATTCATAAGCATATTGATTTGCCGGTAAGACGACTGAGGCCTTAGCCTCGGCGGCTAGAGATGCGTATGCTGAAATAGGATTAATAGAGGGATCGTGCTGGCGAATAATATAAATTACATCATTGGTCTTTGAGAGCTGCACTGCGAGCTTTGCGGCCTTCTCCATCAGGTCAAATATAAATGGCGGGTTCATCTCCCAGCCACCTTCATACCGGAGTTCAGAAAGGCTCTTCTCAAATATACTGCCACAGCTACCAAAGGGCGCATCCGTATCCTTAAAGAGACTAAAGAATCGTGAATCTGGCTTGCCAAATAAGCCCGAATTTAATGGGGATGCAAAAGCCTCATTGCGGATACCAGATGACCATAAAGTATCGAACACTACTGAGGGCGCGGCCCAGTGGTATGAAGCTGCTAGCATAGAACCATACCTTAAGCAACAGCGCAACATTGCGGCGGGCCCTGCCATGTCAACCATTTGATTGAGTCGAGGGACCTTAGCAACTCGAAAGTCGCCCACCCTCCAATCTGTAGGGCCCTCTTTAATAAACCCATCAGGACAGATTGTCTCCAGACCGCGATTGACAGAATTTGTTAAAGTGTATTTTAATGGGCTTGCAGCGATTTCGGCTAAAAGTCTTTTAACTTCTTTGTTAACATGCTCAATTGAATCTTCATTAATTTTAAATGACTTCATAGCATCATTGAGCGTATCCGGTGAACTCAGAGCAAACTCTAGGGCTCCATAGGGCGCATGCAATAGAGGCACGTGGGTTTTAGTTGCTTTAGCAAATCTTTTTGAAATCCAACCCTCGAGAATTACGCGGCAGCGTTGACCGACAGCCGGCTCTTGCTTAGAACACATGATATCCAAAAGGATCTGAGAGATCTTCCAAGCACTGTAATCAGAATCCAGACCGCATACAAGATTATCGTGAGAATGTGCTTTTTCACGATAAGGCAAATCATAAGACCCTCCATACGTATGCGGCCTGGCTCCAGTATGTAGTATTATAGCGCCAGAGCCCATGATTATTGCTAATAATGGCAAATACCATTGTTTTGGAGTAATTATGAATATAATAATGATAAGAATGGTAATAATTACCGCAAGAATGATATCTTCACAGAAACCCATTCTTTTATAACTTATGGTTAAAATACTATTGACTGTAATTTATCAATACACAGCATATAAAAATTGAAAAGATACGACCACACAGATGAACTCAGACTTACTCGCTAACTCATTTGGCGATTTCGCTATTTCTACTATGAATCATGGATCCCAAAGTCCCACCAAATTCGCCTGAGAAAAAGCGCAAATGTGATGATACACCTACTTACAAGAACGCTCGGGCTAAGACTGGCGCGCCCCATACCTGGCGCGCCCCATACCTGGCGCGCCCCATACCTGGCACACCCAAAAAATGAAAAGAAAAAAGAAAAAGCTACCCCCGTCTGTTGCGATGCACCTGCTTTTTAATTTAAAGATGGGAATACTAATCATTTTAAGATTGTACTAATTATGTCCAATATTCCTGTAAACTCGGCTACAATTTCTTGAAAACCTTCAACTAAGATTGCAATGGAATTGCCCTCCTCAGCAATTGTAATGGTTTTATTAATATACTCTATTACGACACCATTAGATAGAGCCGTTGTATCCTGACGCATATTGGCCAATATGATTTTTTGATAAACAAAACACTCCATAATGTACAAATCTAAGATACTCTGGATCTGATCTTTGGATAATGCATCTGTAATAACAAGTTCTTTGAGACTGGGCTGAATGTAGTCTGGCTGTGTGTGCTCGGGTTGGCTAACCATGATTAATATTTTTTTACACTCAGCCACCATTTTTGGAAATCTTTCATCGGGTTCCAGTTCATTTCGCCCCAACTCTCGTAGAAATAACAGCTTTACAAATGCCGATAAAGGATCTTTCCAAATAACCGTGGTACTAGAAAGAGCCTCTGTCGTATAGTCTTGGCATAGCTCAATATACTTATCCAGAAGTTCATCTGCTAAATTAGTAGTATTTTTGATGTCCAAAACCATTTGGGTTTGAATGCCAACTAGCAAAGCCGCTAACCTGATCATTTTGTATTGCAATAGTTTTTGGAAGTCTGCGATGGTTTCTATAGCGGATTCGGTCAAACTAATTGCATCTTCTATGAGAGCTTTTGCGGCCAAAGCCGCATCTGTATTAACCAAGTCGGCCGATCGTAAATCCGCATCTACCGATGTATCTGAGAGACCCGCATCAAACACTGCTTGCGAATATATATGCATGGCTTCTACATACTTTAAACGGGCCTGTGTATAAATTGTTAATGTATCCATGGCCATAGACAATGTTTTGGTTTCAGTAAGTATCTCTGAGGCTTCTACAAAATTACTTGCGCCAACCATCTCTTCATGCTTTTCAAACAAAGATTCCATGTGCATTTCTTGACACATCTTAAGGTGCTTAGTCTCACAGTAGCCATGGCATAGGTATACTTGGTTGCAACCACTACATTCCTTTAAATCATTGTCAAGGATGCCACACGTGACACACGTTTTGGTTGAAATACTGATCAATTCCATGCTATTCTTTATGTAGAGATTTGTTTAAATTTAAAATTCGGTTAGAGCCACACCGGAAAACTTCTGTTTGACTTCTTCGGCCCCACACCATACACATTATTATCAGAATTATGAACAATATGGCGGCTAATTTCAGATCAAGTAACATACTTTGAAAACCACGGGGAGAATCTATTTTCCACTCCGGGTCCAAAGGCCAGTCATTTGCAATGCACTCACCTATGGCTTCTTTGCCCCTAGTCATTTGCTGCATAATAGAAGCAGGACAACTGGTGAGGCCGCGCCGCCGGCACTCCTCAATCGGACACTTATTGTGATTCAGACCGAGCGCATGCCCCATCTCATGTGAAATAACATAGTTGTGATAGCGTTGGGGCGGTAGGCCAGATTTAGCGCCAGTATTCCAGTTATCCAAGTTTATATTAATCTGACGCAAGCGAGGCACCCAGCAAGATAACCCAGCATTGTTAAAACACCTTAGTTCTGTTTCTTCAGCTGAGGCAAGCCTAATAAAGATATCCGGTAGGTCTTTAAGGCTCACTTCATGGAATAGATAACCATATTTGCGCCAGCCCCGAGGGTCATCGAAGACTCGTGCCACTTCGGGCCCAAAATCATCTCGTATTTTGGGGTCTATATCTGGAGCCGCCTCGATACTATAGGTAACAACAGGCATGCTATACCTATAGTATATTTATACTATACCCATGTTATTGAACTATTAGACTGGTGCTATAATTTTCATATTAAGACAACATTGTCGGCAACTCTAAACTGGTATGTTGCCCTTTATTAGTGTCCTAACACCAACCTACAATCGGCGGCGCTTTTTAGCAAATGCTATAGCCTGCTACGAATCACAGACTTATCCTAAAGATCGTATGGAATGGGTCATCCTTGATGATGGACTCGATGATGTGTCGGATGTCTTCGAAGAACTTTCAAAGAGACTTCCGAACATCCGATACAATCGCCAATCTGAACGCTCTTTGATTGGCGCCAAACGCAATGAACTGCATAAGCTGGCGCGCGGCGAAATCCTGGTGTCTTGGGATGATGATGACTTTTACCCCCCGGAACGGGTATCTCATGCCGTTGAGAAGTTAGAAGAGTCTCCTGAAGTTCACGTGGCCGGCTGTTCTCTGATTTACATCTATTTCAGTGATGTAAAACTTATTCACCGCCTGGGCCCCTTTTCACAACGACATGCCACTAATGGCACCATGGCCGTGCGCCGAGAGTTCGCAACTACTCACTTCTACGATGAGACTGTCTCGCATGGTGAAGAAGAATCCTTCTTGAACTTCTTCTCGTACCCAATGATCCAACTGTCGCCCTTGAAGGTAATGCTTGTGATGAGCCACAACAGCAATACCTTTGAAAAAGGCCAGCTGCGCGACAATCCACGGGCTCTATCGGCCCGGACTGAGTTAAAACTCGAGCACTTTATTAAGGATGCAAAGCTCCGAGTAGACTTTGAAGATGTCGCTACGGCATTTGCCACAGGGGCCCAGAAAGAGAACACAATGGCGGGCCTTGCTGAATTGGCCGAAGCCGCAAAGGCCAAAAAGCTGGCTTTACAACAAGCCAAAGACAATGAAAATAGAGAAATTGTTGAAAAAGAAGCTCAATTCCAAAAAAATCAACAAACCAGTATTGATCGGATTCAAGCACTGAGGAAAATTCAGAATCCTACTATCATGGTGCTCCCTAATGCACAAAGTTATGCTATGACTGTTGTCAAGATGATCCAAGCGCAGTTTCCCATGGCCATCATCTATACAGCCAAAACTACTCATGCTGACATTGTTATCTCGCATATTACAGAAGTCGATACGGCAGATATCAATCCTTTGAGCATCTTAGTTGTTATTTCTGGTGAGTCTTGGGAGCAAAAGAAACGCGCTGATGTATGTATTGGCCCGACTCGCAGTGCTAATGCAGGTAGTCTGATCTTCTACCCTTTTGCACATTCTAGTCTTGAAGAGCGTCGTCGACCGTTTCCGGTAAAGCCTCCTGGTTTTTCAGAGCGAAGTAAGTATTGCGCCTTCATGTACAATGCGCACTGCCAGTATCGCAATAAGATTTTTGAAGAATTACAGTCTAAATGCGGATCTGATAAATTTATTGCCTTGGGTACTCAGTGCAATCCAGGGGTCGCACAAACTTCTCGGTACGTGTACAATGAGAATGAAACTTACAATGATATTGCTGTATCTACATACACTGCATTCAAGTTTGTTCTGGCCATTGAGAATTCTTGGGTTGACGGGTATTTCACAGAAAAGATCATCAATCCGATTGCTGCAGGCTCAGTTCCTTTGTACTGGGGTCATCCGGGTGTATTTGAGTACATCAATAAGGCTCGCGTGATCTATATTCCAGACTATCCAACAAATGCTGATCTTGCTAACTTTATTGGAGCTATGTCACAGAACCAGTGGGAAGCAATTGTAGCAGCGCCTTGGTATAATGAAAAGGGCAAGCCCGATGTAGTTCAAAAGCAGCTAAGTGATGATATTCAGAGATGCTTTGGGGCCAGTGCAGTGGTAAGCATCGATGCAAGCGAGCCTGCACTGGTAATTCCTGGTGAACTTCTGGCGGACCTTCCCCCCATCTATTACATTAATTTGGATCGCCGACCGGACCGGCTTGAACATATGGAAAAAATGTGCAAACAGTACAAGGTACCCTCAGTGACCCGAACGACTGCAATTGATGGTGAAAAAGTAACCAATTATTTGTACCAGGCACCCAGAATATTCAAAGGGCATGAGATTACTGGAGTTGATTGGGATACTAGTATTCTAAATAGGATGACCCCCCTTAAATGGACAGAGGTTGCCTGCCTGGTTTCACATCTTCGAGCCATCCGGGAGTGGCTCGAGTCTTCGAAGACTCCTATGGCTTTAATTTGTGAAGATGACCTCAGTCTCGAAACAACCACTAGCTGGGGATGTAACTGGCAAGAAATTTCCACGGCACTTGGTGCCGCAAAGATGCCTGATGGTTCTGATTGGGACACAATTCAGGCAGCCCTTACATATATGCCGGGACATTCCAATGTCATTAGTCTGCACCCTCGTGGCAATGAAGATCATTGTGCTTGTGCATACTTTATTCGTCGTGGCTATGCAGAACGCCTTATGGCAACTTACTGGAATGACCCCCTCCGCCGCTGGTCATTCACACCACGCATATATAGACAAACTAGTGAAGAAGTTGTCTACAGAGATGGAAAGTGTCTGAGTATTCCATTATTCACTTATCTGAATACGGGGTCTGATATCCAAACGAAAGATCATGCAGATGCTTTGCATATCTATTCCCGAAATGTTGCTCTGGATGTGTGGAAGCGAGAATCTGCAATGAGCCTTCTGCAGATGGGTCCAGAAAAGCATGCCTAATCTTAACACATTAATGGACAATATTATTTTTGTAAATAGGGTTTCATTAATAGATCATAGGTGTAGAAAATGGGCTATCCTTATCGGTCTGTGTAAGAGGGTAGTGTTGAGCCCGCTGTTGAGCCCACAAATCTTCTTATCTAAAATTAACATATTGATTGATTACTTTCAATTTTTGTTAGTAAAATTGAAAGTAATCGATAGTATTAAAACACATGTTAAGATGCATATTTCGTGGGATTAGTGACACCGTTTCGGATGCTTTGTTGGTTAGCAGTAAAAAAGATGGACAAAAAGATGGACAAAAAGATGGACATATGTCCGCAGATATAGGATCTTTAGATATGGAAGAGACCGATTTGGGGGCATTCCAGTTTCATTTCCTACTGTCTGATGAGTCCAGTATCAAGATGGTCCTGCCCGAACGAGTTGTTACTAATATGACCAAAAACCCACAACTAAATCTGTTATGCCAGATGGCCTTGTTGTGCGAGAAATCTGCCATCAAACTGTCACTGGATGTAGATTTCGAACAGTTCTGCTTGATTGGCCCCTATCTAAAAACGCGCCGCGCGCCATCCCGCACACATGTTGCAAACTGGCCACGGTTTGTACGTAGCTGTGACTACCTCGGTGTCCCTGAGCTCCCTGAGCTCATCACAAACGACTCTGAGCACATCTACTTGAGCAAGCTGACTTATATCTCTTGCGTCGATCGGGCGGTTGAAACGCGTGTGCGGATTCTACATGCGGCACGCGCTGCTGGGGTCCTACCACCGGCTCTTGACATGCAGTTGTATGCAAAGATTGGGGAGCGATACCAACCATCCCGAGAGTATCCCGAAGGGATTTGTAGTACACTAGAGAGGGTGCGAATCGGCTCTTTGATTCAGCCACTGCCGTCGAATTATAACCAACCGTTATCTGAGAAAGAGTTTGTCACTCAGTACCCGTACCCAATTCATGATAGCGGAGTTGCTGGTATTGAATTTCCCAAAACCACAGAAGAAGTCGCCCTGTCTCTGAAAGCGGATTTGGCCGACTTCCCTTGGTATGGAGAAGCATCTCTAGTGCTGGCGGGCGGTGCAGTTCTGAAGCACATGACAGGATCGTCCAGGAAATTCATTGCTAGTGATTATGACTTCTTCGTGATTGCCGGCAATGAAGCCGACGCAACTAAGGCAATTCGTCGAGTACACCGTTGGATTGCAGATCGCTATGGCCAATATTACATGATGATGCGTTCAGAACATGCCGTCACCTTCATGACCCCTGTCGGCGTCTACCAAGTGATTCTGCGACTATATGGGGTCGCTTCGGTCGAACCCGAGGCCACTCGGGCTCAAGTAGTTGCAACTATGCTTCAAGATGCTTGCGGCGATTTATTAGTGACAAAAGTCATAGATGACCCTATGGACGACAGTCTGATTGTTGCCCAAGCGACCCGACAACATCTAGAGGGTATCGAACAGATCCTCTGTGGCTTCGATATCGACCCCTGTGCGGTGGCTTTCGATGGCAGTCGTCTGTGGACAATCCCACGGGCTTTGCGATCATTGCAGTCAAGAGTCATCATGGTAGATCCCGAGCGGCAGAGTACGACGGCACTAAAACGATACCTGAAGTACTTAAATCGAAACTTCTTGTTGGCCTTGGTAGGTTTAAGTCCTGAAATGTACAAAAAGATGCGGGTTCGTACTACCCGTCCTGTCTCGAACCACATCATCAACTCATCAACACATAGCTTTCTGGAGCGCCTGGTCTGTCGAGGTCGTTTGGATAGGAGCCCTGATGACTATTCGCCAGAGTGCTTCTCTATTGATTTGGTACCTAGACACTGGGCTACGAAAGATCAGCGCTTTCACCACTACATTGAGAGGGTTGCGAAAGAAGTGATTAGCAAGCCCTCCGGTTCTTGTAATGTGCTTACGCGCAACATCGACGCCATCATTGATACCCCGGCAAGTGGTACAATGGCAAATATGCGTGTATTGGCAAATGCAGCTAACCCTATGTCAGTCTATATGCCAGTAGTCTCGGCGGCCCACTCGATTAGGTTTCGCCGCCAGTTGGGCAATGGCCAAGATCTGCAGATTTCGGGTAGCTTCAATCCGACAAATCAACTATGGTATCCGAATGAAAATGTTGTTTAAATTTTTAGGTAATCTCGGACGGTTTCAACAAGAAAGTTGAGTTCTTTTGGTATAATCTCATCGGCGGCCTCCCACAGCTTTTGCTCGATACGATCTTGAAGTTGCCTGTCATTTTTTACATTTAGGTCGGCCGCGGCGGCCCCCAGCATATTTTCTACAAGATCCAATACAGGTAGATGCCGGTACGTATTAAAGTACCTAGCAACCATATCGGCTGACAAAGCACATAGCGGGTCAATTCGTCTGAGTCTAGTGACCTCTTTTGCCGCTGGGGCCTTAGCTACCCGAGGCCCCAGCTCAGTGCCTCCAAGGACCTCTGTGACTTGTAAATGCGCTTCTTTTAAATAAGTCATGAGTTTTGTCTGTATGTTGGGGCCCAACAAAGACAACCATTCGGAGGTACCGTTTTGAATAGATAATACTGTAGTGGAGATGGCGCAGCGGTTGGCCAATGAAAATGTGGCTGGGCTCTTATTGAGATGGTACCAAAGCTCACTGGCAATCATTTGTATTAGCTCTTCAACAAACTCCTGGGGGTCTTTAGCAAACCAGTTTGGGCCAGGCAGCTCCGGTGATTTACAGTTTTCAAAAACATGCAGTTTGCCATCTTCCAGCTTAATATTGTGAAAGGCCGGGTCTTTATGAGAGAGCCTTAAAATACCCATCGTGATAAATGTGACTGGCGTTAATGAGGTCTTTTCATTAACGCGATCCAGCGGCGACCTAGCGCAATATGCCGAGAGCGGCGCCAACGTGTAAAGGTTTTGTATAAGTTCCGGGTCGCTCAGCCGAATACCAGCAAGTGGTTTCCAGACAACCCGTTTTGGTTCAAAAACCAGTTGAGGTGCAATTTTAACGTCATCGCAAGGGCGTTTCCTTGCCAGGTGACGTTGTAGTGCACTAAAACTGCTTAACTGTTTGTTACACTTGTCGCAGAGTGGCATGCTATCGAGTTTTAGATCAAGTTTATATTCATGTTTTATAGATCTATATTGGCAAACTTGGTAGAAAAAGAGTGTTTTGTTTTTTCTCTTTTCTCTTTTCTCTTTTCTCTTTTCTCTTTTCTCTTTTCTCTTTTCTCTTTTCTCTTTTTGTAAATCATGATGAACAACAGTTTTATTTTGCATTTTTTAAGTTGGAAAGGCATACATTACTGATGTCGGCAACGACCATCGCACCACTTGGGACGATTTGAGCAGTTGCAGTGATCCCGACAGCAATGGATGTCCGAGCATGCGCACTGCGGCGGGTACATGTAAGGTCCCGATGCCGTGAAATTGGGCAGCATGTTGAAAGACCCATTGGGCTGGTAGCTTGAGCTACCAGCCCAGGCCATTTGCGAATCAGGTTGCGGGATCGGGGAAGGTCCC
>Ga0209083_1004309_pt1 | contig 11053 bp, 11 predicted proteins | sample AM7aDNAmetaG_FD_184132 | JGI IMG/M metagenome (GOLD analysis project Ga0209083, IMG submission 184132) | Freshwater microbial communities from Finland to study Microbial Dark Matter (Phase II) - AM7a DNA metaG (SPAdes) (version 3) | ecosystem: Environmental > Aquatic > Freshwater > Lake ...
TTTTGTAATTTAGATTTCACATTTTCCATAGTATAACGATTTTGTAATTATTATCATTTATACTATATTTATCGGAAAATGTCTATCCCGTTCCCAGGTTCTGCCTGGGACGGGATTTAGTACAACATGTCGCTAACCGCAACAAATTTATCCTGATGAAAATTATAAAGAACATTGAACATTAAACGGCTGCTGAAAAATCGCTATTCCCAGCAATGCTTACGCAAAGTTGTTCGTCAAAGGCGTTGCCTTTGAAGCGCTTAGCAGCCCAACGTCAGGCAAAACAGCTATCATGCAGACAATTTATCTTTTTTTATTCCCAATTCTTAAAAGGAGGTTTTATGAATATTCAAAAAGTTAATCGATTCTGGCAAAGCGCAAATTTGTTTATTGCCCCTGTACTATTAGTCATTCTAATTTATTTTAGAAATTCCATGTCGTATTATCAATTTCTTTTATGGCTTCACTTACCCTTTTTAATGATTCATGAATGTGAAGAATATGTTTTATCGCCATTAAGTTTTAAAGAATTTTTCAATTTAAAAACTTCTTTTGGTTCAAAAACCGATCCCAACTACCCTCTTGATGAAGGCTATGTATTCCAGGTAAACATTCTGATTGCATGGCCGGCGGTGATAATCGGCGCCCTCCTGGCAAATATTGCACCATGGGTTGGTTTTTCCATGATGTTATTTGAATTAACAATCAACAATTTAATGCATACAATAATTTTTCAACCCGAAAAGCCTGTCTATAATCCTGGTTTGATTACAAATTCTGTTTTTCTTCTGCCGCTTGGCACAATAACATTCATTACCGCCCTCCAATTCTTTCATTGGTATGATTGGATTTTCTCAATTATTTTGGGGACAGCAGTGGTTGGATTATTGGCCTTTAAAACGACAAGCCGTTTAGGCAAATTAAAACACCGATAAAATTTTTCACACTTTATGCAAATACAAAACAGCAAGATTGCCTCCTTCATTATCAGTTACCCGGTAACTTCAACTTACATGGACAATAATCCGCATTTGAAATGAAACCCCTGATCACCCTGATTTGCATTCTGGCATTGCTGATCAGTTGTAAAAAAAATGATACTCCGGAAGTTTATACCTATGCTAATGTTAATGACAGCATGAAGAGTCTTATTTTTCAAAAAGGCTCATATTGGATATATAAATCGGATTCATCCCAGGGTACTGATTCAACGTATATTTATTCAATTGAACATAATTCGTGGGAAATAGGATTTGGGTTAAATCAAAATTTAATTGTTGAATATTACATGCTTACTTATGCGTCATTTTCAGCAATTAAATATTCAAGCTATAAAGATTATATAGAAACGAATCATATGCTGATAAATCCCAGGCTTATCTATCCTCAGGCATACGGGCCTGTTATTTATTGTCTTAAACCTCTTACCGGCAATTTCTATCTATCAAAGAATCGCTACCATGATTCATTGACTATCAATAATCATACTTTTTATAAAGTTCAGGAGAGCCGGTTCCTACTTCATGGCGATTCAACTGTTTTCTTTATTGAACCAAATATTGGATTAATCAAAAAAGTTGTTTATTCAGATTCCATTATTTACAGTTGGGGTATAATAAAATGGAATATCATCAAATAATACTTTGCCTGAGGAGCCTGCAGCCGCAACAATGCTAACACAAACCTGAGTTTGCCGGCAAGGAGTCTTTAGCATACTGTTAACCTGTTAGTTGATTAATTTTATATTCAACCATGATTTTCAAATACGGACGGCCAGGATTAATCATATTGCTTTTGTTTACAAGTATAGCCTGCAATGCCGGGGATATCGTCATTAAAAATAATCTGCCTGACAAAGTAGTCACCTTCGGGAACTCTCACATAACGATCACCCTTGATTATAACATGAAATGCGCTGTAAGCAGCCTGACTATAGATGGCCGGTCAGTAATCTCAGGTCCTGCCGGCATTTTCTCATCCATAAGAACATCAGCAAACTCTTACTCTACCGTGAAACTCGAATCGGTCCCGACAGTAATGACCGGTGAAAACACCGTAAGCATAAGCAATATTAATTACGGTCAAAAAACTGAAACGGCAATAGAAAAATGGAGGTTTATCATTACTGAGAATGACATCCGCCTTGAAATCGAAAGAACTTTTCCAAAACCCCTATTGATAGAAGAAGCCTCATTCCCTTCATTCAACTTCAACAGCATAAATACCTGGAACGGTGCGTTTCTCGGATACGGAGGGCTGGCCTGGTTTTATCTCTTCAACCAGAAATTATGCACTTACGGGGTTCATTCCGATTGCTCGGTATTCTGGAACAGCAGCACCGGCGACGGATTGAAGGTGGCAATTACAGCCAAAGGGAAAAAAGTTGCAATGAAATACAGCCGTTCAGAAGATGATCACCTGGTGTTTAACGTAGCTGTTTCGGATAGTGAACCGTGCTACCGTTATGAGGCCGAAAAAAGGAGCAGGTTCATCAGGGGAAAGACTGATGTGTGGGCTGCGTCTGCTGTCCGGGCTGGAACGTATATTGAAACCATAACCCTATCCGCAGTCAATTATAATGAAGAATACAGGCGCGGGAAATTTGCAGGGATCAACGGACAACAGGTGACCAATGTATTAAATACCATTGCAAGGATAGGGGTTATTGATGAACAGCATTTCGGGGGCAATAGCTGGCATACGCCCTATGGACCGATTTGCCTGCATGAACAGTATATCGCCCAGTTTGCAATCGGGATCAATGATTCGACGTATACCGAAGGTTATAAACGATGCCTTGATTATTACCGTGATAATGCCATAAAACCCGACGGGAGGGTGATCTCGCGCTGGGCTTACCTGGATGAGGACGCCATGCAGGGTACTGTGACCAAAGCGGGTTTTTATGAAGCCCAATGGGGATATCTTATGGATTCGAATCCCGACTTTATTGCAAATGTTGCGCAGGTGTTTGACCTCACCGGCGATCTGAACTGGGTTTCAAGCCACAAAAAAACCTGTGAACTTGCGCTTGATTATATGCTGAAGAGGGATTCGAACGGCAATCATTTAGTTGAAATGATGACTGATTCGCAATCTGCAAAAAAGGGCAGCGACTGGATTGATATCATCTGGGCTTCATATGAAAATGCCTTTGTCAATGCCAAATTATATTATGCTTTGACTTTGTGGGCGGATGTGGAAAAGCGGTTAAACGACCGTGTGAAATCAGGCTATTATTCAGCATTTGCCGCAGAGCTCAAAAAGAGTTTCAACAAATCAACCGGGGATGGCGGGTTCTGGGACGATAAAAACAAATGGTACATCCACTGGATCGATAAGGATAAGTCGGTACACGGCGATAATCTTGTGGTTCCCGTAAACCTTATGGCCATTGCATACGGGATCTGCGACGACACCCTAAGGCGCAATGCCATACTTGACAGGATAGAGGAACAAACGAGCGCTGAAAACCTTTTCTTCTGGCCTATTTGTTTATACTCATACGCGGCAGGCGAAGGAAATGACTGGCAGTTCCCTTTCCCGAATTATGAGAATGGGGATATCTTCCTTTCATGGGGCAGCGTTGGAGTTGAAGCCTATGCAGCTTATAAACCCGAGTTGGCGTTAAAATATGTTGAAAACGTTTTGAACCGCTACGAAAAAGATGGGCTGGCCTTCCAGCGGTATGGCAGGGTGCACCAGGACGGGCTTGGAGACGACATACTTTCGGGAAACAGCCTGGCCCTTGTGGGTCTGTACAAAGCCATCTACGGGATCAATCCTTTGTATAACCGGCTTTATTTAAACCCTCACCTGCCCTCAAAATTATCAGGCACTGAATTAATTTACAATTTCAGGCAGGATAAATTAATAATAGGACTGTTAGCTGATCACTATTCTGTTTCAAACAGGCAGTTCAAAGTAGGGTCAAAAAGTGACTTTGGCTTTTTCCCGGGTAAAAACGAAGTGCTGTATTTCAAAGGCAAGGACGATCTTTTTTCGCTCAGGGCCCAGACTGCCGGACAACTTTCACTTGAAATATTAAAATGGGATGCTGATGAATATGACTGGCTTCAGTATTCAGAGGCCCGTAAAGGAAAGATTGCCTACACTCTGCGTGTGTCGAAAGCCAACAGCTTATATACTATTTACGACGGGAACAAAAGAATGAGCGGAAAAAGCGATCATGACGGGCTTTTGAAATTCGGGGTAAAAACAAATGGACAGGAGAAGCATTTAATAATACGCTGAAACAGCATCCGAATACAATAATAGGTGCTTAAATCTGTAAGAATACCCAGGTTGATCAATTCACGCAGTATATGCGAACGCGGTACATCTTTTTTCAAAGCTGATAAAAACGACAATTATGCTCAGGTTAATAGGCAATCAATTTAAAAAACCCACAGGATTATTGGGAAAAATCATAGTGAAAATTATGATCAGGGGAAACAAACCCGATTATGATAAGATAATCCCTGAACTTGAGATTAAACATCATGAGAAAATATTGGAGATAGGCTACGGTCACGGGCTTGGAGTGAACATGATCTTATCGCATTACGACTGTCATGTATCGGGAATAGATTTCTCGGAACTAATGTTCAGGCAAGCTACAAAAAGGAACAGGAAATATATTGAAAGTAAAAAAGCCGAATTGATGTTCGGGGATTTTTTAAAGCTTGAAACCGCTCCCGATCATTATGACAAAGCGTTTTGCGTGCATGTTATCTATTTCTGGGATAAGCTTATTGAACCATTTTCAAAGATACAAGCAGTACTAAAAGAAGGTGGTATGTTTTGTTTGCTTATGGCCAATATCGATTTTATTAAAAAGATGAAATTCACAAAAGATGGTATCTTTAATAAATATTCAATAAACCAGGTTGTTGATGATTTAAGAACGGTTGGATTCAGAGATGTAAATTACATTACAACCCACAAAGGGTATATTATAAAATGCAGGAAACCCATTCAAGGGAATGCATGATGCATGTCCAGGTCTTTAACAAAGGTTTATTTCATCATGCCTTTAATGATTATAAATCACCATATGAACAAAGCGATCAGAATTTCAGTTGTTGCAGGGATCCTGCTTTTTACTTCCTGTGCAAACGATATTAAAAACAAAAAAGAAGGACCAGTTTCAAACAAGCCCAATGTGGTCCTGTGTGGCAATGTGCTGACCGCGGAGGAGCAGGCGAAACTTACTCCCGACGCTGTTCTTAAAGATTTAAAAGAGGGGAATACGCATTTCGTCAGCAATTCATTAAGCCCCCGAAATTATCCGGAACAGGCAAGAAAAAGCCATACGGGACAATTTCCAGAAGCGGTAATCCTTTCCTGCATGGACAGCAGGGTTCCCGTCGAGCTTGTATTCAACAAAAGCATTGGTGATGTGTTTGTTTTACGGGTTGCAGGGAACCTTGTCAATGACGATATGCTGGGCAGTATGGAATATGGCTGCAAAGTGTCAGGCGCAAAATTAATCCTGGTACTGGGACATGAACATTGCGGAGCAATAAAGTCGGCGATCAATGGAGTTAAAATGGGCCATATTACGGGAATGTTGAAGAAGATACAGGCTGCGATTGACAAGTCCTCAGGTTTTAAGGGTGAAAAGTCTTCAAAGAACGATCAGTATATGGACCTTGTTTGTCTTAACAATATCCTGCTTACAATCAATGAAATCAAAACACAAAGCCCGATTTTAAAACAAATGTCGGATGAGGGCAAAATCAGGATAGCAGGAGCGATATATCATCTTGAAACAGGAACCGTGGAGTTTTTAGAATAAGTTCCCGACGCAGAAAAAAGCCCCGGAAGTTTAAGATTCTTCGGCCACCTGAAATGAATGACAGGCAATGGCCAGCTAAGGTTTTTATAAAAACCGTACCTTTATTGCAGTTTATTTTATCGCGGGAAACGAAGATGCAAACATTTCCCGGGAACATGGCAGGAAGCAAAGCCTTGTCAAGGGGGCGGGCAGGAATTTACGAGTGACTAATCCGCCTGCCGTTATTATTGGATTGTATACAGAATTACCGTTAAAATGGAACAAACTTTTACAGAGAACAGGATTTACGAAAAAATTGATTTCAAAGAAAGCCCCCTTCTTAAGGGGGAGTATGAAAACTGTATCTTTAAACAATGTGATTTTTCGGGCGCTGATCTTTCATCAACCAGGTTTGTGGATTGCAGGTTCCTGGGCTGTAACCTCAGCCTTGCGAAACTGAACAAGACAGCCTTCAGGGTCGTACATTTTGAAGAATGCAAGATGCTGGGGCTCAATTTCAGCGTTTGCAACGATTTCGGGCTTTCGTTCAGTTTTACAAACTGTTCCCTGAACCACAGCTCGTTCTATAAAACCAAAATTAAAAAGACCCTTTTCACAAACTTAAAATTGCAGGAAGTGGATTTCACCGAATGTGATCTTACAGCTTCAGTATTTGAAAGTTGTGATTTCAGCGGAGCTGTATTTGACAGGACCACGATTGAAAAAGCCGACTTAAGGACATCTTTCAATTATTCAATCGACCCGGAGATCAACAGGATTAAAAAAGCCAAATTTTCGGCAGCGGGAATAGCCGGGCTGCTGAATAAATATGACATTGTAATTGAATAGTAAAGCAACAATGGAGCCCAGGATTGTAAAGTGCGATACTAAAAAGTTAGTCGGGAAACGTTTGAAGATGTCGTTATCTGATAACAAAACGCATGAGTTATGGCGCAGCTTCATGAAGGAAAGGAAGGAAATTAACAGCCGTTGCGGTTCGGTGCTGTATTCCATGCAGGTTTATGACCGTTCATACTTCAGCAATTTCAAGCCCGAGGCGGAATTTGAGAAATGGGCTGCCATTGAAGTTGCCGGGTTCGAATCAATTCCCATTGGCCTTGAGCCCTTTACACTTGATGCCGGTCTTTACGCGGTTTTTTTGCATAAAGGAGGTGAGAGCGCGGGACCAGCGACATTTAAATATATTTTCGGGACCTGGTTGCCTGGTTCTGGCTACAGCCTCGACAACAGGCCGCATTTTGAACTGTTGGGGGAAAAATACAGGAATGGAGATCCGGATTCAGAAGAGGAGATATGGATACCCATCAAACCAAAATAAAAGGGCAAACCGCAAACCTTCAAGAGAGCAAGCAAAACAAAGAAAAAACAGGGCAGCAGGTTCAGTTTACAAATACCGGGCAGTGCAACAAACAAAAACAAGGATATGAAACTTATTAAAAACACTATCTTACCCGTGCTTTTAGCAACAATCTGGATCAGTATTTCGGAATTTGTGAGAAATGAATTTATAGTAAAATCATACTGGATCCGGCATTACCAGGCCCTGGGCCTTAACTTTCCTTCGGCACCGGTTAATGGGGCCCTTTGGGGGATCTGGTCGATGCTGTTCGCTACGGCGATCTTTATTATTGCACGGAAATTCACAATGATTCAGACTGCTTTACTCTCGTGGTTTGTCGCCTTTGTATTGATGTGGGTAGTTATAGGGAACCTGGGGGTGTTGCCATACGGCCTTTTGCTTTACGGGGTTCCTTTAAGTCTTTTCGAAGCTTTTATTGCAACTTTGATTATAAAACAATTCAAAATCAGTGAACCATGGTGAAGAATACAAGCATGAAACATATACTGATACTGCTGGCTGCCGTTATCATTTTCATCAATGGATTTGCCGCATCGGTAGATACCGCTGTTATTTACAGCCAGGTAATGAAAAAGGGGATAAAATGCGTTATCATAAAACCTGATAATTATACAAAGGATCAAAGCAGGTATCCGGCGGTTTATTTATTGCACGGGTACAGCGACTGTTACAATACCTGGGTAAAGCAGGTCCCGGCCATTAAAACCTATGCCGACCAAATGCGACTGATCATCATTTGCCCCGACGGGGGTTACGGAAGCTGGTATTTTGACAGCCCTGTCGACACAACTTTCAAGTATGAGACCTATGTGAGCAGCGAAGTGGTTCATTATATCGATGCGCATTATCATACCATTGCGAACCGCAACCACAGGGCCATCACAGGGCTCAGCATGGGAGGACACGGTGCGCTCTACCTTGCGCTGAAACATCCCGATGTTTTCGGCTGTGCCGGGGCTATGAGCGGGGGAGTGGACCTAAGGCCTTTCCCTGCCGGATGGGACATAGCAAAGCGGATAGGAGATCCTGAAAAATACAATGAGAACTGGCAAAAAATGAGTGTTATCAATATGATCGATGATCATCCTGCTCAGCCGGTTGCATTTATGATTGAATGCGGGACTGAGGATTTCTTTTACCAGGTTAATTACCAGTTGCACCAGAAGATGATGAAGCTTAAGATAGTTCATGATTATGTTGAAAGGCCCGGGCAGCATACCTGGAAATACTGGGCAAATGCAGTTGAGTACCAGTTGCTTTTTGCAAGAAAGTTTTTCGACCTTCAAAAACAATAAACAGGTTATGACCCAAGGTAAGCCCTGGACCCGGGGTTCGCAACGATGAGGGGAATATGCCGGTAAAAATTAATAAAATGGCTGCAGCGATCACAGGAAGGCTTGTTGAAAGAGAAGAGAATTGCCGGGTATGCAATGAAAAATCCGGGGAACAGATCGCCATTGTGGATTACTGGGATATTAAAACCTCGAGGCTTATCAGCTGCCCTGTTTGCAATCATATCCAGCTTGACCCGATGCTGAACGATGAAGAAACGGCAAAAGGATGCCTGGCCTATTATATTGAGGAGTCGCTGAGAACCGGCACAAAAGAACAGATTAAAAACTGTATAAGGAATTTCAGGCGAGGGCTTGTTTTTGGTCTTTCGCTGAAACACAAAAAAATATCTCCCCTTTCCGTACTGGAACTGGGTCCCGGTTCGGGGTATTTTTCGGCAGGTTTGCAGTTTGTATTTCCAGCCGCAGAAATAAGTGTTATGGATGTTAACACTGAAGTGCTCAAGTTCAACCAGGAGCATCATAACTACAAAATAATACAGGGGATTCCTGATAATTTTTTGCCTGGACACACCGCTAAGTTCGACCTGGTGATAGCCCGGGATATTATCGAGCATGTAAGCGACATTTCGAAAGTTTTAAGCAACATAAACCTGTATCTTGGCCCGAACGGGTATTTCCATTTTTTAACTCCCAACGGGCATGAGGACGTTTGGAAGCACTACCTCACTGCGGTGCTTGCCAATGCGCCATCGGAACTCCTGATCAATCATGTGAATTATTATGACGGGAAAGGGCTTAAAGATTTGTTATTACAAAAAGGCTTCAAACCTGTGGATTATTACACCTATAATCTGAAAACCACCATGAGGGGGGCCGGATGGAAAAAAGACAGGAAACTTATGAGCCCTGTATCCAGGAAGTCCTCTGCTGATTTCTTTTTAAAAGAAAAAGCAATAGAAGTTTCAAATACTGAGTTAATAAAGAAAACCATACTCGATCAATGGTATATAAGGAGCAGGGCAAAATGGATTACATATGCTTACAGTTTGTTCCAGCACTTTTCACTGATCAGGGTTAATCCCGGGTATAATGCGGGGCATGAGATTTATGGGTTATTTAAAAAGACTTGATTCAAGGATATCCTGAAATATATGTTGCAAATTAAGCGACTTAAGGGACCCAGGATTATTTTGTAATAAAGAAAACCAAAACCAAAACCATAGTATGAGACCTTTAACATTCGCTTTTCTTACGGCAGTGGTCCTTCTCTTCACTTCCTGCCACAAGCACTGCAATTATCATGAAGGACAACAGCCGTCACAAACAACGATACGGATTGGGGCTTTGCTCTCGCTCACAGGCAGCGGCAGTTCCACAGGCCAGAGTTCACAGGTTTCGATTGGCTTTGCCCAGCAGGACATCAATGCCTGGCTCAATTCAATCGGCCGCAATGCAAGTGTACAGTTGCTTATTGCCGATACAAAAACAGACACGGCAGAAGCCCTGAAGCAGCTGAAAATTTTTTACAACCAGGGCATCAGGCTTGTGATCGGGCCGTATTCCAGCGCCGAAGTCTTGGCAATCAAACCCTTTGCCGATACTCACGGAATCCTGGTGGTAAGCCCTTCAAGCGTGGCTGTTTCATTGGCCATACCGGGTGATAATATCTTCCGTTTCGTTTCGAGTGATGTAATCCAGGGACAGGCAATGAGTAAGTTGCTGGTTGAAGACAGCATCAGGGTTATTGTTCCAATAATCCGCAACGATGTGTGGGGGAATGACCTGCTGGGGGCAACCAGCACAAATTTCACCGCCCGGGGAGGCGTGATTTACAGCCCTGTAAAATACGATCCAAAGGCAACTGCTTTCGGTTCAGAGCTGACCCAGCTTGATGCAAATGTAAATACCCTGCTTGCCACTTATTCTCCTTCCCAGATTGCTGTTTATTTGTGCTCTTTCGGAGAAGGGACAGGCATTCTTTCATCAGCGGGGAATTATTCCCATATTAAAAGTGTTTCCTGGTACGGGAGTTCGGCATTTGCCCAGAACGGTTCTTTGACCGCCGATACGGCAGCGAGCGGATTTGCTGCATCACATAACCTTCCCTGCCCTATCTTCGGGCTTGATGAATCGGCCAGGGACAAGTGGGGACCTCTTACCGACAGGATCACCGAAAGTATCGGGCGAAGCCCTGATGTATACGCACTGACTGCGTATGATGCAGTATGGGTGGGATTGAAGACCTATCTTACCACAGGCACTTCTGCTGATATTGCCACCTTTAAACTTGCTTTTACGGATGAAGCGGCAAACTACTTTGGCGCTTCGGGAAATACCACGCTGGATGTGAATGGTGACAGGGCTTTCGGGAATTATGATTTCTGGGCGTTAAGGCAAAATCCTTCAGGATATTTATGGCAGGTCACAGCCCGGTACAATTCAGCAACAGGAGTTCTCACGAGGGTGATTAATTCTACTTTGGTACATTGAAATTATAATAACGTGCAATATCTCGTTGACGTTGAAGATGTCGTTTCTCTAGTTGTTCAAAGCGTTTGTCATCACTTGCATAATCATCTCCGGAACGTATTTCTTTGG
>Ga0209083_1004311_pt1 | contig 11051 bp, 15 predicted proteins | sample AM7aDNAmetaG_FD_184132 | JGI IMG/M metagenome (GOLD analysis project Ga0209083, IMG submission 184132) | Freshwater microbial communities from Finland to study Microbial Dark Matter (Phase II) - AM7a DNA metaG (SPAdes) (version 3) | ecosystem: Environmental > Aquatic > Freshwater > Lake ...
CCAAGAAAATAATCAACTTTTGATAAGCGGTGCAGTACCAGGAAGAAGAGGTACTCTCGTAGAAATCAGAGGATAATACTAATACTATGGAAAAAACTACAACAAAAAAGAATAGTGTTAAAAAAGTTGCAACAAAAAAAGTTGTTGCTAAAAAAGAAGCAAAAATCGCTCCAGAATTATCAGCTGCAAAAGTTTATAACCAAAAAGGAAAAGAAGTTGGTGAAATCAAATTGCCAGCAAATATTTTTGGACTTTCTTGGAACGCAGACCTTGTTCACCAAGTTATCACTTCAATGCTTTCAGATAGCAGAGTAATTTACGCACACACAAAAGACAGAGGACAAGTTCGTGGAGGAGGTATCAAACCATGGAAACAAAAAGGAACAGGTAGAGCAAGACATGGCTCAATTCGTTCACCTATTTGGGTTGGTGGAGGTATTTCTCACGGTCCAAATGGTCTAAGAAATTACAGCAGAAAGATAAACAAAAAGATGAAAATCAAAGCTCTTTACACTATCCTTTCAAGGAAGTTAAAAGACGGGGAAATTCTTTTTGTAGATAAATTTGAAATTTTAAAACCAAAGACAACAGACGCAATAGAAATTTTGTCATCTTTGAGCAAAATAAAAACAGCATCAGATATTTTGAGCAAGAAAAACAATAGCGCTATTATTGCAATTTCTGGAAAGAAACAAGCATTTGAAAAGAGCTTTGCAAATATCGGAAATGTTACAGTCGATGAGGTTAGAAATATAAACCCAGTAGATTTATTGAACAAGAAGTATCTCGTTATCGAGAATCCAATTGAATCAGTCAAATTTATTGAGGCTAAAATGGCAAAATAAAAATTATGAAAAACACACAAGAAAAAAATCATATTTTGTCGATTGTAAAGAAGCCAAGAATCACCGAAAAAGCAGGGCTAAAATCAGAATCTCAAAATGTATACACATTTGAGGTTGTAAGCGGTGCTACAAAGAAAACAATCGGAGAAGCAATCAGATTGATATACAAAGTTAATCCAATCAAAATAAATATCGTTAATTTACCAGCAAAAAAAGTTACAGCTCGTGGAAGAAAAGGGGTCAAACAAGCTGTCAAAAAAGCTCTTGTATTCTTGAAAAAGGGAGATAAGATAGCTTTCATATAACAATAAACAAATAATATGAAATTCTATAAACCAACATCACCATCCAGAAGACATTTGACCTCTATCAACTATAGAGAGTTTCTTACAGCCAGTAAGCCTGAAAAATCTCTTACAAAAGGGAAAAAAGGAAATGCAGGTAGAAATAACAGAGGAAGAATCACAATCAGACATCAAGGAGCAGGCAACAAAAAGCTCTTCAGAACTGTTGATTTTATGTATGATAAAAAAGATATTCTAGCAACAATAAAAACAGTTGAGTATGATCCATACAGAACAGGATTTATTGGGCTTGTATTTTATAAAGATGGAGAAAAAAGATATGTTCTCTTACCAAAAGGAATGAAAGTGGGGGATACATTTATTGTTTCAGAAAATGCAGAATTAAAACCAGGAAACAGAGTTCCTTTGAAAAAGATTCCAGTAGGTTCATTCGTATACAATGTTGAAATGAAAGTTGGGGGTGGAGCAAAGCTTTGCCGTTCAGCCGGAAATTTTGGGCAGATTGTTGCAAATGATGCCGGATATGTTCACGTCAAACTTCCGTCAACAGAAATCAGAAAAGTTCAGGAAAATGGATGGGCATGTATCGGAAGCGTTTCAAATGATGAATCATGGTTCGTAAATATTGGGAAAGCAGGAAGATCAAGATGGTTAGGTATAAGACCAACAGTAAGAGCTTCTGCACAAAACCCAGTAGACCACCCATACGGAGGAGGAGAAGGAAGACAGGGTAGAGGTTTGAGATTTGCAAAAACAAAATGGGGTCAGCACGTCGGAAAAGGACAGAAGACCAGAACACCAAAGAAATATTCAAATTTCTATGTTGTATCAAGAAGAAAGGTAGGAAAAGCGAAAGCTGAAAAGTAATTTAAAAACCGCGAAAGCGGTTTTTAAATTACTTTTCAGCCGAAGTCCAATCCTTTTATTGACATTCTTTATAAAAAGTATAATGTAATAAAAAAGCTCTTTTAAATACTTGCGAATGGCCATAGCCAAAAGCCCTTTAAAAATGAGGTTTTTTGGCTATGGCTGTCAATATTTACGGCGACCAAGCATAACAAAAAGTCTGTCTTAGGGCGGACAAAAGGAGGATTATATGAATAATATAATCTCAAGTAATCAGTACAGGGATATTGATGGAAAATTGTTTGAAATCAAAAGGCAGCTCCGCCAACAGAGCGGTTATCCTTTTGAAGCAAATGATTTGGAAAATTTTCTTCAATGTGCAGTTGAGGGGAGTTTCTACAAAAACGTTGGAAACAAATGGATAGAAGAGGACAAGATATGTTACTTTTCTGTCACCTCAAAAGGGTGGACTGGCAAGAGGTGGGTTGAGTTTTTTACTTCCACAGGTGTTGAGATTGGGCCACTTACCAAGGGGCTCATCCTTTCTGATAAGTTTAAACCCACGAAGGGCATAACTTATAAGATTGCTGTTTTTAGAGGAGATTTTTTCCTTGATACTACCCGTATGTTATCGAACATCTTCAATACTGCTGAAAGCAAAGAATTTGATATCCTAAATATTGAGGCTGCTTGCCTCATGCGTGAATATTTAAAAGACGCAGATATCAGGATGATGGGGATTAATTGGGTTATTGTTTTAGTATTGGGGGATTTAAATAATATTATTGAATTCTCAATTGGAACTAACCCAATAGGCAATCATCCCAAGATTATCGCAAGCAGTATGAATTTTGAAGAAGAAATAAAATATTTTCCAAATTGCGGTTTTGGGTTTAATAACCGGTGAAGTTTTAATAGGCGCGGAGATTTTTTCCGCGCCTATTGTATTTATAATTATTTTTTTGTCTTTACTTTTTTCTATTTTCTGCTAGTATATTTCTATTAAGGCCAAAGACAATTAGCTATCCGAAAGGATTGAAATTGCCCCTAAAACAATGATTACATTGTTCGGGCAAGCTGATCGAGGTCAAACTCTATTGTTTAGAGGCCTTATAAATTATAAGGTCGATTTTTATTATAAAAACAAAAATTAGAATGTCCATTACAAAAGCAGACAAAAAAGAATTAGTCGAAAAGATTTCAAAGGCTTTAAAAAGTTCTAAGTCAGTTGTCTTTGCAAACTTCCATCATTTGGTAGTTGCAGACGATATGTCTATGAGAAGAGCTTTGAGAAAAGAAGGAGTAGGATATTTGGTTGTCAGAAAAACTTTAGCAAAAATTGCACTTAAAGATGCTGGAATAGCAGGAACTATGCCAGAATTTCAAGGAGAATTGGCTATCGTTTATGGTGATGACCTTACTGCTCCAGCAAGAGAGTTCTTTACGTTCCAGAAAAAATATAAAGACAATGTAAAAATTGTCGGAGGTATTTTTGAAGGAAAGTATATGACAGTTGAAGAAATGACAGCAATTGCTATGATTCCTTCACAAAAAACTCTTTATGCTCAGTTCGTCAATCTTATCAATTCACCAATTCAAAGATTCGCTGTTGTTCTCGATGCAATTGCAAAGACAAAGACAGCTTAGTTTTATTAATTAATTAACAAAAAATATGGAAGATACAAAAAAAGTTGAAGTTCCTGCTAAATTCAAAGATTTGGTAGAAACAGTTGAAAAAATGTCAGTATTAGATCTTCATGAGCTTGTAAAAGTTCTTGAAGCAAAGTTTGGAGTATCAGCAGCTGCAGTCGCAGTCGCTGGCCCAGCAGTTGCAGCAGCAGCTACAGAAGAAAAGTCATCATTTAAAGTTGAACTTACATCAGCAGGTGCTCAAAAAATTGCAGTTATCAAAGCAGTCAAAGAAGCTCTAGGTCTTGGTCTCAAAGAGGCAAAAGATCTTGTAGATGCAGCTCCTTCAGTCTTGAAAGAAGATATGAAGAAAGCAGATGCAGAAGCTCTTCAGAAAGCAGTTGAAGCAGCGGGTGGAAAAGTAACTCTTAAATAATAAGAAGATATAATAAAAAAGGGCGGTTTTGCGAAGCAAAACCGCCCTTTTTTATTATTGAGAAAATAATAGCATGGTGGTATACTCTAACCTATCTATGGATCCCGTTAGAGATAGGAAAATTTTAATTTCCGTCAAAAAATTGGATGCCGGTGTTTAGAAACAATTAATGTAATAATTTAGATTAAGGTTCAATTCATAAAACTTTAATCTCTAACGGGATGGATGTATTAAGCACAATATTTGGAAGCGAAGCAAGAGTCAAAATAATGCGCCTTTTCCTATTTAATTCAGAGGAGATTTTTGACGTTCTTTCAATTGCTCAAAAATCCCAAGTTAATAAAAATATTGTAAAAAGGGAAACCAAAATTCTTGAAAAAGCAGGATTAATTCAGAAAAAATCATACATCAAAATAATTCAAAAGAAAAAAGGTAAAAAAATTATAAATAAAAAACAAAAAATTCAAGGATACACATTAAATCAGGAGTTTGCATATATTACTGCACTTCAGCAACTACTTATTAAGACGAAAACTCTTGAAGGTGGGGAAATAGTAAAAAGACTTGGAAGGGCTGGCAAATTAAAACTAGTTATCATCGCTGGTGTATTTACTCAAGACAAAGATAGCCGGGTGGATATGTTTGTTGTTGGAAATAATCTTAAAAAATCAGTTTTAAACACTGTCGTAAAATCTATAGAAGCAGAACTTGGTAAAGAATTGGTTTATGTATGTTTTGAAACACCAGATTATCAGTACAGATTGAGTATGTATGACAAGCTTATTCGTGACGTTTTAGATTATCCCCATCAAGTATTGCTAGATAAAATAACAGTATAACTCGGTTTTTTTGTATAAAATTATCCACATCGACCCGAGCAGGGTCTGTTTTCATCTTGATTGGTAAAATGGTATAATATGACGGTACATAAGGTCGTTGGAATCTGAAATGGTTCCAACTTTAACTGAAGAATAGCGATATTTTGTAAGTTAAGCCGTCATAATTTAGCGAAATTTAGACGGATTTATTAATTTATTAGGTTAATTTATAAATAATTTATGATTAATACATGGGGAGATGTTTTGTCCGCTTCATTAAAAAGCATTTGGATGGGCATCGCAAACAGCATTCCAAACATATTGGCTGCTATAATTATAGTAGTAATTGGTTGGATAATCGGTAGAATATTGTTTAAGTTGGTAGATAAGTTGATTAAATTTGCAAAAGTTGATGGAGCTTTGAAAGCAGCTGGCTTTGAGAAATTAGTAGAAAAAGCTGGTCTAAGATTAAATTCAGGCTATTTTCTAGGAAAACTAGTAGAATGGTTCTTCATCGTTGTATTTTTGGTAGCAGCATTTGATGTTTTGGGATTAACACAGGTAACAGCTTTCTTGGGTACAGTTGTTCTTGGCTATTTACCACAAGTTATCGTCGCTGTTCTTATAATCCTTATCGCAGCTATTGTTTCTGAAACAATGCAGAGAATAGTAGTTGCAGGAGCAAAAGCAGCAGGAATGAAGTCATACAACTTTGCAGGAAGCATTACAAAATGGGCAATTTGGATTTTTGCAATCCTTACCGCAATAATGCAACTTGGAATTGCAGTTTCATTCATAAATACCCTATTTACAGGTATTGTAATAGCAGTTGCTTTGGCACTTGGTCTTGCATTTGGTCTAGGTGGACAAGATGCAGCAGCTAAATTCATTGAGAAAATCAAGGGTGATATAGCTGATAGATAGTTTTTACAGAAAATTAAAACAAAAGGCGGGTTTCGCTTCGCGAAACCCGCCTTTTGCATTTTATTTTTCTAAAACTTATCAACCTGCCTGCGCAGGCAGGCTTTTAATCATTTTTACTTGCACACAAGTTTATGAGTAGTATAATTAAAGTAGGATTATTAGAAAGCATTATCCGAATAACATTTTTTAAGGGAGTCTAACTTTTGTTACACCTTGGTGCAACATCGAGGACACCCACCTAGATTTATCTAGGGTAATGCTTTTCCGGTAATCCTTATCAACAAACTCACCTATGTGGGTTTTTTGTTTTTTTATATAAAAATGCATTTCTGATATACTATATTCATGGTGAATAAAAAAGTATTATTGATTTCGCTTTTAACAATATTAATCGTAATAATATTTCATTTTTTTGCTTTGAAAAATGACTGGTATTGGAGAGTTCGATGGATAGATATCCCAGCGCACATTATTGGAGGTTTTGGTGTAGCATTACTTGCAGTTTGGGTAGCATTAAAATTTAAACACATTAATAATATTTGTAATTATAAATTAAAATCATTTTTTATAATTCTAATATCTGTTTTATCCGTTGGAATATTTTGGGAAATATTTGAGCTACTTTTCAGATTTACGCATTTTGGACATGCAAATTATTGGAAAGAGTTTATAATTGATGTTGCGAACGGTTTAATTGGTGGAGTAATCGCATATTTTTATTTTATAAAATATAAAAAAACAAAATGTGACCTATCTATAAAAGATAAAAAGAAACATTTTTGTGAAAATTTACTAGTGAAGGATAATTAATATAAAATGGAAAATCAAAACGGAATTAAATTAAAATTTTGTGGCGGGACGGGTGCTGTGACGGGTGCAAATTATTTATTGGAGTCAACAGATGGAAACGGGAGTATAAAAATACTTATTGATTGTGGACTTATGCAAGGAACAAGTATTGCCGACACTTTCAACCGCGAACCTTTTCCATACAATCCCGCCGAGATTGATTATCTTCTCGTTACCCATGCTCACATGGACCATATTGGTAGAATTCCCAAATTGGTGCACGATGGTTTTAAAGGGAAAATTATTAGCACTCCACCAACAAAAGATTTGTCCGTTATTTTGTATGAAGATGCTTTGAAAATCATTGATTCAGATGCAAGGAAAACTGGTATTTCAGCCTTATATGAAAAAAAAGACGTTGAGAATGCACTTGGTTTGTGGGGAATGCTTGAATATCACAAACCCCTTGATTTAGGCCATGGAATATCAATTTATTTGCGAGACTCAGGGCATATTCTAGGTTCTTCAATGGTAGAAGTAAGTGATGGAAAAACAAAGACAATTTTCACTGGAGATTTGGGTAATTCTCCATCATTGCTTTTGAATGACACTGAAGAAATAAAAGATGCAAATTATATTATTATGGAAAGTGTTTATGGTGATAGAAACCATGAGCCAAAAGAAGAAAGAAAAAATAAATTAAAGGAAGTCATCAGAGATACAATCGTAAACAAAAAGCTTTTAATTATCCCCGCATTTTCTTTGGAGAGAACGCAAATGCTCCTTTATGAAATGAATGGATTTTTTGAAAATCATGAGCTAAGCCAGATACCTGTATTTCTTGACTCACCACTTGCGATAAAAATTACACAAATATATCAAAAATATTCTAGCTATTTGAATGCAACAGTCCAACAAGAAATAAAAGAAGGTGACGATGTTTTTAATTTTCCTAGACTCAAATCAACGCCATTTTCTCGAGATTCAGAAAAAATAGACAGGACAGCAAATCCAAAAATAATTATCGCAGGAAGTGGTATGTCAAACGGCGGGAGAGTGGTGCATCATGAAAAAGATCATGTGGGCGATAAAAATGCAACAATTTTGCTTGTCGGGTATCAGTCCGTCGGGACATTAGGAAGACGTCTTGAAGATGGAGCGAAAGTTGTAAAAATTTATGGTGAAGATATGTCGGTGCGAGCAAGTGTAATAAAAATTGAAGGATATTCTTCACATAAAGATTCAGACCACTTGGTTGGTTTTGTAGAAACAGCAAATCAGTCTGGGGTTTTGAAAAAAGTTTTTGCTGTTATGGGTGAGCCAAAGTCATCGCTCTTTTTAGTACAAAGATTGAGGGATGAATTGAATGTGAACGCAGTATATCCCGAGCTCAATTCAATAGTTGATTTGAATTAAAATAATAAAGAAACACAGGGCGGCCTTCGGCCGCCCTGTGTTTTGTTTGACAAACATCTTTTAGGGTTATAGTATCAACCAAGATATGCGAGATATCCTCGCGACTGAGATTTACGACAGTATCCGTAGATGCCTGTTAGTAGCAGGTAATATGCACTTTGTTATAAGGAGGAAAAAGTCATGAGTAATGACAATGTTTTGGAAAGAGTTTTGAAAGCACTAATCACGGTAGGCAAATTGATAGTGGATGGTAAACGTAGTTCAAAAAAGGTTGCAGTGGTTCTACAAGAAATTGTAGACGATCCGAAGAAATTTTCCGATTTATTTAAATTGGAAAAAAGCTTCAGAATTGTTGTACCGAGTTATTATAATCACGAAACAAGTTTGGGACTATTTTTTAAAAAAAATAGTGAAAAAATTAGCCAGTGTTTTTATGAGATAGCTGATAAAAATTTCAAAACGAGAAGTATAGCGCTGAAACCGGGGCAAGAATATGAAGTGTCAGTTTTTAAACAGGTTTATCCAGGATATACTACTTATGATGAACGCCTTGATTTCGTGAAAAATGAACAAGAAGGTACTGTTTTAGTTGGTGTTCAAGGTATCGCTCTGATTTTTGAATTGGCACCTGGCAAATTACAAGAAGGTTACTACCAATCATTTTGTAATTTACCTAAAAAAGATAACGAGGGTTATATACATGAACCTCTTGTTAGCCTTTTTGGTGGTCGATATAATTTTACAATTGCTAATCTTGGTAGTTATGAGTGTGGAACACTCATGATTTGTTTTCGTAAAGTTTAGTGAATTGAGCCCTGCATTAATTTGCGGGGCTTTAATTTGGAAGGAAAAAAGGACGGCCCGTTTACGGGCCGTCCTTTTTGAATTTACTTTTAACTTTAAAACTTGAAACTTTTTAGCTATTTTCTATTTTACTTGAGCTAGAATTCTTTTGAAACTTTCAGGATTTTCTGCTGCCATTTCTGAGAGCATTTTTCTGTTTATTTGGATGCTTTTCTTTGTTAAAGCACCAATGAATTTGCTGTAGGTTGTTCCATTTTCTCTAAGCATCGCATTGATTCTGACATTCCATAATGTTCTGAAATCTCCTTTTTTGTCTCTTCTGTGAGCAAAAGCGTTTGCACCAGCATGCATTAAAGCTTCAATAGCTGCAGCTTCTTTGTTGTGTCTATTCAAACGATAACCCTTTGTCATTTTAAGGACATTTCGTCTGCTCTTTGTTTTTAGTACACCTCGTTTAACTCTTGTCATTGTGTTTTAGTATTTATTAATAATTAAATTATTTTGCTTTAAACATTCCTGGTAGGAATCTTGCTTTTGCTTTATTGCTAAAATGTACATCATACATTCTTTTCTTTGCTTGGCTTTGGCTTCTGCTTTCTTTTGCATTAAAATGGTCTTGCCCAGCTCTTCTGCCTAGGATTTTTCCATTTTTTGTAACCTTCAATCTTTTTGTGAATGATTTGTTTGTTTTCATGACTATTGTTAAATTATTTCTTTGCTTTCTCTATTGTGATTGTTATTCCTTTTGGTCCTCTTTGTGGTGTTTCTGCTATTTTGTATTCTTCTGTAATAAGTTTCAAAATTCTTTCCAACCTTTCATTTAAGAAATTCTTATCTAAAAACTTGCCTCTACCCGAAAGAAAAAGAAGGATTTTTACTCTATGTCCTTCCTTTAGCCACTCTGAAGCCTTTGCTGCTTTCATAATGAGATCATGCTCATCTGTAGCTATTTTCACCTGAACACTCTTAATTTCTATGTTTTGAATCTTAGATTTAGAGTCTTTTAGTTTCTTCTTTTCAGTGTACTGAAATTTACCATAATCCATTATTTTTGCAATAGGAGGGACGGCATTTGGTGATATTTCTATCAAGTCTAAACCCATTTCCTCTGCTTTTTTTAAAGCATCACTTGGAGTCATTATACCTAGATTTTGACCGTCATCTGTGATGACGCGAATCTGAGGAGCTCTTATTTGATGATTTATTCTAACTCTTATTATCAATTTATTGTAATGAATTATGAGCACTATTTATAGCACATTTTCCTTTTTCTGACAACAGATTATTTTCCCAATGATGAAGCAGATAAAGCCCAAAATAATACCGGCGAGCACATCTGAAGTCCAATGAACAGAAAGATAAATCCTACTGAAAGCGACAAGTGGGAATACAACGTAAGTAATTATTTTAAAAATATTTTTTGAGAAGCAATTTTTCATAAGCGGTATCAAGAAAAATATCGATGATAGGAGAAAAACAGTAGCAATAGTGGCATGAGCGGAAGGAAAGCTAGAATCTTGTTCTAAAAGTAAACTTGGCCTTTGTATTTGAGTTAAAAATTTTATTCCCAAAGGTAGTAGTGTTCCAAGTGCGGTGGAAATAGTAAAGCTATAAAAATAATGTCGATTTTTCAAAAATAAAAATAGTCCAAAGATAATAAAAATGACAACTGCCTCAATTGGATTTAATATTTTTGTAATTGAAAGCATAAAACTTGTGACTGAAGGATATTGATGCGCGAGCATGAAATTATTGATTATTTGGTCAAAATTAACAACAAAAACAAACTTGTTTAAAACAAGAAAAGTAATAATTAAAAAAGCTATTATAGATAGAACAAGGAAACCTTTTTTATTTGTCATATAATTATTATTTTAACACAAAAATCGCCCGCTTAGTGCGGGCTGGTTTTTGAAATGTGGAGATGGTGAGAATCGACATGCCAAGTTTCTAATTCCTTACAGGAACTGTCCACTCATTGGATTTTTTACATCACTCCGTTCATAAAAAACCTCAATGAGTCTTGCGCTTTGGGTCCCAACCCAAAGCTCACACTTCGCTCATAAGAACTTGCCGGCCCGTCTCGTAGTCGCTTCGCGACATACTCCGACCGTTCGATTCCGCACACGAGCAAAGCAGTTTGCTCGTTCCATCTCCACTTCGACAATAACAAAACCGCACCCAAAAAGTGCAGTTTTATTATTTTCTCGTGGAGATGGGCGGAATCGAACCGCCGTGC
>Ga0209083_1004312_pt1 | contig 11050 bp, 14 predicted proteins | sample AM7aDNAmetaG_FD_184132 | JGI IMG/M metagenome (GOLD analysis project Ga0209083, IMG submission 184132) | Freshwater microbial communities from Finland to study Microbial Dark Matter (Phase II) - AM7a DNA metaG (SPAdes) (version 3) | ecosystem: Environmental > Aquatic > Freshwater > Lake ...
AGGCAATAAGCCACTTAGTAGTGATGTTGAAGTTGCGCCAGTAACTGTTACACCAGTTGCACCACAGAAGAGTGAAGAAGTTAAAGTATCTCAACCAGACGGTGCAACCTCAACACTCAACTTGATGCCAGTGGAGAATGCCGAGTACAAGGCTCGTCGAGAAGAAGCACTTAAGAAACCCGGGGCTGTAATAGGACAAGTTTCAATTGCCAACTAATCGAGTAAATAAATGAACACCATAGACTTTACCGGTGAACAATTTGATGAGATAAAAGTGGCCGCCGATTGGATACGAGACTTAGAGAGTAGTGATAGTCGGTTACACAAGGAATCAGTGATTGAGAAGGCCTTACTGGCCAGTAAGCTAGGTTCCTCAAACGCTCAGTGTTTCTTGTTTAACTGCTACCAAGCCTACAACCCCTATTATGTCTTTGGTGTTAAAAAAGTTCCAGAGACTGATGGTCTAATAGATAAACCCAATCCATGGCCAAAGTTCTGGGCCATGCTCGAAGGTCTCCGTACTCGTAGTCTCACTGGCCACAATGCCAAGACCGCAATTGAGTTTATGTCAGAACAGTTCGATTCGGTAGAGTGGAATGGTCTATGCCGTAGAGTTATTATCAAAGATCTACGCTGTGGCATCAGTGAAAAAACTTTAAACAAGGTTCTTGGCAACACTGAATGGCGGATTCCTGTGTTTACTTGTCAGTTGGCTACAGACTCAGAAAAGCATGTGGCTAAAATGACCGGAATCAAACGCCTAGAACAGAAGTTAGATGGTGTGCGTGTGCTGGCGGTAGTAACCAAGACCGCAGTGAATCTATACAGTCGCAATGGTAAGCCGTTTGATAACTTTCCGCAGATTGTAGAATCACTCGAAGATATTAAAAATAAGTTTGCTAAACTATTTCAAAGAAATCCAATGGGATTTGTGTTAGATGGCGAAATCATTGGTGAAAGTTTTCAAGCCTTAATGAAACAGGCCCAACGTAAGACGGATGTGCAAACAGATGGTATGACTTATAGCGTGTTTGATGTTATTCCATTGGCAGACTTTGAACGTGGATTTTGGAATGCCCAACAACATAAACGCCTGGCTATCCTAGAAGAATACCGTGCAGTATTTGAAATGACCAACTGTGTACGTATTATGGACGGCATTGAAGTAGATTTAGACACAGCCGAAGGACACGATATACTTAAACGCTACTCTGCAGATGCAGTAGCAGACGGTTTTGAGGGAATCATGATAAAATCACTCGACGCACCGTATGAATGCCGTCGTAGCACATTCTGGATGAAGCTCAAGCCAACCATCACTGTAGACTTAAATATTGTTGGTTTTGAAGAAGGCACTGGTCGCAATGTAGGCCGCTTGGGTGCTATAATTTGTGAAGGAGATGACAATGGTCGTCGTATTAATGTTAATGTGGGTAGTGGCCTTTCCGATGCTAATCGTGATGAATATTGGAGTGCCCGAGATCAGTTACTTGGCGATGTTATTGAAGTCGAAGCAGACGCAGTGACACAAAATCAAGATGGAACTTACAGTTTGAGATTCCCTCGCTTTGTTCGTTTTCGTGGATTTGAACCTGGAGAGAAATTATGATTGAATGGTTTATGGCGCAGACTTGGCTAATCGAAGGTCTAGTCACAATGGTTGCGGCCCTAATGGTAGCGACCATTGTTTATTTTTGGATAGAACATTTTAGAGGTGAATAATGGGAATCAGTGATCCTGCTTTTGGCGCAGTTCCGGATATTGATATGACCTACCCTAACGGAACAGTGGGCTCATTCAAAATTCAGTCGCCAAATTTAGTGGCAGACAAAACAGGCCTTTATCAAATTCTCAACACGGATGAATACCAAAATTCAGTGGCCTTTCATGCAGGTGGCGCAGAAATGCTACGCTTGAGCCCAGATGGGTTTTATGTTCGCGGGCAACTAGTCGATCAGGATGACAAAGAAGCACAAACAGTATATAATAGTTTTACACAATGGTTAGCTTGGCAACAACTTAGCAGATAGAGGATCAAATGGCAACACAAGAAGAACAGCAATTACTAATTGATACACTAAAGTTTACTCCACGCACCTACAAGATCAGTATGTGGGGTTATGGTGGCGAAAAGGTCATGGGCACAGTAAGTCGTGAAGCCTACGACTATTGTTTGGAAAACCAAGTTGACCTTACAGACATTTCGTGGAATTCAGATTCCGCAGAAGAAATGGAACTCGACGAAGATAAACTACCATTTCCTCCTGGTTCATGGTATGAGTGTGACAATATGGCTCACGCTAGTGGTGTTAGCCGTAATGCCGGCACTATTCAGATCGAGGATGAAAATGGCGAAGTGGTATTTGAAAAGTCTCTTGAAGACTGCGACGGTTGTGAAGATAGCCCAGAGTGGTCGTGTTTTGATGAAGCGTACATTGGTAGCCAACCTGCTGGCACTGTAGTATTTGTTGGCTCCAGCAACGAAAAGGGCACATTCTTCGAAGGCGAGATCGAACTTACTGCGCCGTTTGATATTACCAAACTTACTTTGTCCTGCGAGGATATCGATGGAGAAGAACTTATTAGCAGTGTAACTTACGATGGCGAAGATATCGACAACTTTGGTGGTAGCACCGATGGTAAGAGTTCGGACTTTGGTATGTATGTTGTTATTGACAGCAACACATGGGAAACTTATAGCCCAGAAGAAAAAGATTGGGGCCACCCTGAATACGGCACAAGTCCAAGCACCTGGGAGAAGTCTCCGGACTTTAAGTTTAAGAAAGACAAGCCAACGATTCCAGGTTACTATAGCGTAAACTGGTGCTATGGTTCTACATATGGTAGCTTGTATTGGGATGGTAAAGAGTTTGGAGATTGGGAATACGGCAAATTTAATCCAGTAGCACAAGAAGGGGTGAAGTCTTGGTCTGGTTATAACTGGGACACTAGCAACTGGGATAACCAGCCGATAGAGCCATTTGATATTATTTGCTCCAACGAAAAATGTGGGTGGGTGGGTAAAAGTGACGAGCGACGTACAGACGATAACTATGATGATCACTGCCCTAATTGTGATGGTACCGAGTTTAGCTGGATTGACTATGATCCAGACAGTAAACAAGGCCGTGCCAATCGTAAGAAGTATTGTAAAGAATAGGATCCAGTGGCTTCTTTAGAAAAAATTATTAAAGAGATCCCTGTTACAGAATAAATTTTAAATTAAGGAGATGTAAATGACTTGGACAATTCCAAATGTAACTTTCGCCTTGCGCGAAGGAGATGAACCACCAGTAGAAGGCGGCAGCTGCCCAATTGGTGGTGAATTTGTATTTAAAACCACAGCAGACTTGTTTGCCAACAAGCGTGTAATCGTATTCAGCTTGCCAGGAGCATTTACGCCCACTTGCTCAACATATCAACTACCCGGTTTTGAAGAGCAGTTTGCTGATTTCCAAGCCGAAGGTATTGATGAGATTTACTGTATCTCAGTCAACGATGCCTTTGTCATGAACGAATGGGCTCGCGGCCTTGGCATTAAGAATGTTAAAGTTATTCCTGATGGAAACGGCGACTTTACTCGCTTAATGGGTATGTTGGTCAATAAAACTGTTATCGGCTTTGGCCCACGCAGTCATCGCTATGCCGCTATCATCAATGATGGCACTGTAGAAAAACTGTTTGAAGAACCCGGCCGTGAAGATAATCACAACGGTGATCCATACGGCGAAAGTAGTCCTGAAAATGTAATGAAATACCTTACCGGAGAGTAGTTATGATTTGGTTATTTCTAGGTCTTCTGTTAGGATACGGCATAGGAGCCAACCGCCAGGCGCAGCGACTTCCGGACGACTTAGAAAAATGTAATGTTGAACGAAGTCAACAAGAGAAAGATATCGCATACTATAAAAAATTAACCAAAGATTTAGTTGACGATAATACAGAACTCAGGAGAAAAATTAATGATGCCTAGAGCGGAAGTAGCAGGATTATGTGGATGCGGTCGTAGCCCAATAGGCAAGTGTTGTGGCTGGCATGCCCTTACCGAAGATCAATATCGTGCTAAAAAAGACGAATATGACTTGGCACAATACCGCGAGCAAGCCGAAGAACTTTGGTTCAATGGTGGTTCTTGTACTGGTGGTAAGCCTGAGTGACCTTGATATCCAGATTGCTTTTGTATTGGGCGTTTACTTTGTTATAATGTTAGTAATTGCCCTTTTAGCACATCTACTTACTAAAAAATATAACGACAAATGAATCCTGTTAAACTACTAGCCGATGGTATTGACCATCTTTGGTATTGGACCTATGGTATTATTGCTGGCTGGGGGCTGACATTCACTGTGGTTATTGTAGCAATTGTATTATTGTTTATTCGCACCATTAACCTGCAACGCAGAGTCGATCGATTAGAAAATCGTCTTATCACAGCCGAACGCGACTATAATCTTACGGTGAATAATTGGAAGAACAAATAAATCATACCTGTTCAGTTTGTCAGTGTGAGTTTACCGACGATGACAGTGGCATAGATGGGTACTTTGGCATCCTTCCTGTGCGGTTTTGCCCTACTTGTTTTAGCTGTATGTGTGATATGACCAGTCAGTACATCGATCAAAAAGAGGAAGAAACAAATCCTGAACATGATCGATTAATAGAACACCTGCGTGGGTTACGCAGGATTGTAGTTAATACTCAACATGGCGGGTTTGGCCTAAGTCACGAAGGACAGATAGAATATTTAGAACGGTCAAACATTGCTTACACTTTAGAAGACCGTGAAAGCCGAGATGCTACTCTGAGATTAGGCCAGTGTATTAAAGTTAATGGCAATCATTGGGCAGATTATAATGTTGCCAGAGATAATCCAGTATTAATTAGTGTAGTGGAAGATTTAAAAGATCGTGCTAATGGGACTCACGCGAATTTAAGAATAGTGCAGGTTCCGGCCGATGTACGCTGGGTAATTGAAGAATATGATGGAAAAGAGTGGGTCGCTGAGCAACACAGGACCTGGGATTAATTTACAATAAATATAAAACTATGCTACTTGGCTACATGACCTTATTCACTGCGTTGATACTTTCGTTATCAGCAGCAGTATACTCAATACTAGGATTGACTGCCATCTTTGCATCGGCTTTTTGGCCTATTGTTATTCTTGGAGGCAGCCTTGAGATTGGTAAAATTGTCACGGTATTATGGTTACACAAATATTGGACCAAGGCAGAAATACAATATAAACTATATCTATGTAGTGCCGTACTTATATTAATGGTGCTAACCAGTATGGGGGTGTTTGGCTTCTTATCAAAGGCACACCTAGATCAAGCAGTACCGAGCGGCGATATACAAGCTCAAGTACAAATATTTGATGATAAAATTCAAACACAAAAAGACAACATTAAAACAGCCCGAGCGGCACTAACACAAATGGATAGCGCCGTAGATCAGGTTATGGGCCGTAGCCAGGATGAAAAGGGCGCAGATAAAGCAGTTGCTATTCGTAGAAGTCAGGCCCGTGAGCGCACAGCATTACAAAATGAGATCTCAAAAGCTCAAACAGAAATTACCAAGTTACAAGAAGGCCGTGCCCCTATTGCTAGCCAAGCTCGTAAAGTAGAAGCAGAAGTAGGACCAATCAAATATATTGCCGCATTAATCTATAGCGACAATCCAGATCAAAATATTTTAGAAAAAGCAGTCCGTTGGGTTATTATTCTTATTGTTATTGTATTTGATCCATTGGCTCTTACATTGTTATTGGCCGCAACCAAAGCTATTGAATGGGAGCACGGCATTGATTTATTCAATTTGCAAAAGAAAAAAGATGAAGAACCAGTAGAGGAAGAATCGGCGGAATCTTGGTTTGACCGTGCAAAGAAACGAGCCCGCTTTTGGGACAAACATCGAGTAGAGCAAGAAAAAAATGAAGTTGAGTTTGAGGGAGTTCGGATCAATAGTAGAAAATGGATACAAACAGGGCCAGAAATTCCTGTGCCTACCCATGTAAAGACCGTATACGATATTGATAATCTTGAGCCAGTGTTTGATCGTCAAGAAGATATTCCTGCAGAAGAGTATTCTCAGGCAGATGTAATATTGCGTCAAGGTGTCGCTGGGATTGATTCCTCCACTGCCATTCCTCTTAACGAACTGGCCAAAGATCCAAGCTCGCCCGGGTGGATGTTTACAAATATACCAAATACAAATGACCCTGTCGAAGTTGTTGACCCCCTTGCACATATAATTGTGCCACCCATAGACAAAGACCAAGACCCACTACATCATTTAGTTAAAATGATGTGGTTACACGGTCATCCAAATCCGTTAGATGAACGAGCGTATCATGCACAATATCAGTCTGGCGATATCGATCGATTACCCTGGCACGATGCCGAGCATATTAATAATCTTCCGATTAGTGATGGTGAGAAAAAACAATTAATATCTCGGTTTGTTGATATTCCACAATTACCACCTACAAGATTTGTTGAAATAACCCCAATAACAGTCGATACCGATTCGGTATCAACACCGAGTGTTGAAGAGCCTAGCATATCTGAAAACACTCCCCCGGGTGGTGACGGGAATCTTTGGATACCACAAAACGGCCAATGGATTAATGCTGGCCCAATGGAACAATTTGATTTATCTAAGTTAGAAATAACAGCCGATAATGTACCAACTGGAATTGCAGGCGAGGTTAAAGGCTTCGGAACACAATTTCCGATAGATGTTAATAAAGGTGACATGTTTTTACGAGTTGATTACTTACCTAGCGTATTATATAAATTTAATGGAACCAACTGGATCGAAGTTGACAAAGCACTAACTGATAGCCATGCATATGATCAAGCATACATTGATCACTTAATTTCTAAAATTGATTCGGGTGAGTATGACCCTGATTTGTTAAGTGATGCCGAACGAGACAGTATTGAAAAACGATTAAAACAACCATGACCAATACATTAGCCCATTGTAGTTTTTGTGATAAACATAAAGATCAAGTCGGAAAATTGATTGTAAGTCATAATGTTGCTATTTGTAGTGACTGTATAGAATTTTGTAATAATCTACTTAAAGATACTAAAAAAACAAACATTAAACAAAAACCTACCATTGATGTTCCGGATCCGTTGGACATAAAAAACTATCTTGATCAACATGTAGTAGGTCAAGACCAGTCCAAAATTGTTCTTAGTGTAGCCGTCGCTAATCATTTTAAACGAATTAGCCACGGTGGAACTGATTTACAAAAATCTAATATTCTAATGATAGGACCTACCGGAACCGGCAAGACACTTATGGCTAAAACTGTGGCACGATATTTAAATGTACCATTTGTAATAGCCGATGCAACTACTTTAACTGAAGCCGGGTATGTTGGTGAAGATGTTGAAAGTTTAATTGCCGGGTTATACACAGCCGCCGACGGTAATATTGAACAATGTCAACGCGGTATTATATTCCTTGATGAAATTGACAAAATTGCTAGAAAAAGCGAAAGCTCAACGGTAACAAAAGATGTTAGCGGCGAAGGAGTACAACAGGCCTTGTTAAAATTAGTCGAAGGCACTCGATGCAGGATACCTGCACACGGTACTAAAAAAACTAGTCAGTCTGACACTGTAGAAATTGATACTACTAATATTTTGTTTATTGCTAGTGGTGCCTTTGTTGGGCTTGACAATATTTTAAAAAGTCGAATACAAGGGACTAGCATGGGGTTTGGAGCTCAAATTACTTCGGAAACAATACAAGAGTTAGAGCCAGTTACACCCGATGATTTAGTTCGGTATGGAATGATTCCAGAATTTGTAGGAAGATTTAGTAGTTATGTTAATTTACACGGGTTAACTAAGACTCAATTGATTAGTATATTAACCGATGTTAAACATAATTTTATAGAACAATATCAATGGTTGTTTGATCAAGACGGAGTAAACTTAACTTTTGACACAGAAAGTCTTAATCTTATAGCAGAACGCACATTAAAGACAAAAACTGGTGCTAGAGGATTACATAGCGAGCTAGAACGCATACTGTTACCACATATGTTTGATTTACCTAGATATAACAAACAGAACATCTCTCGGGTCGTAATCAATAAAACCCAGGTAAATACTCCAATGACACTATTACAAGGAAACGCATGAAAGAGTATCTAAGAGGAGTAAGGATCTCTGATGGAAATGTAGAAAAGGCCTTAAGAAAATTTAAGAAAAAAATACAAGAATCTGGATTATTAGACGAACTACGCAGTCGCGAAACATACGAAAAGCCTACTACAGAACGCAAACGCAAAAAGGGAGCAGCACGAGCCCGGTTGCGTAAGCAACTTAGAGACCAATCTTTACCAACAAAACTTTTTTAAAATGAGTTACATTAGAAATATCGCTCCTGGCGTAATACGCTATACCTGCGGACTTTATAGCCGAAAAGATTTACAAAATGTTCAAAATACAGTAGTAAGAGATCTTGCTACTAATAATTTATCTATCGATGATTTAAAAAATAATATATTACTACTTGATTTTTTGGCAGAAGGCCATGACGATAAGTTAATACAACCGTTGATTGATTATCTTGCCACTATAGCCGGCATCGACAACATTCGTGTATTATTTAATGCCGCAATAGATGTATCTAAATTACCCTATCGAGCTAGGTCGTTTGTTACACATTTTACTACCTGGGATGGTCGATTTGTCAATGATGGCAACCAAGAAACTGTGCAATTAGAAACTAAATTTTTATGTTTGGCACGAAGACCGAGCACTGCTCGTGCCAAACTTCTTAGTCAGTTGTTAAATGAGGTGCCTGATATTCGAGCTAGTTTCGGTAGTGGGTTTTACGATCCAAGTATGATTGATCAATATAAATCCTATTTTCCTAATCATTCATTGCCGATAATGTTATCTGATGGTGATGCTCGCTCTCATAATTATTTTCTTGCTAGTGATATTTTTCAAACTTGTTTGTTTAATATTATAGTAGAAACTAGCAATCAAAATGACACATCTGGGTGGAATTCCATCTTCTTAACAGAAAAAACATTTAAATGTTTTGATTTGTATCAAATACCTATTTGGTTTGCTGTACCTGGGATCGTAGCACAAGTACGAAAGTTAGGCTTTGATTTATTTGATGATATTATCGATCATGGGTATGATGATATTATTGATGAAGCAGAACGAATAAATTCTATTATTGCTCAGGCAAAAAATCTAGATAATAAGTTTTCTTTAGCGGACTGCCAAAATTTAAGAAATACTATGTATCCTCGACTTAAGGCTAATCTTGCCGTGCTCGACGGATTAACCGCCAGTTATACCCAAACAAATGATCAATTGATTAACGAATTATTAACATAACTTAAAAAATCTGTTATAAATATATTATGTAGATGCCCAATTAGGGTCTACTTTATTACTTGCTTATTTTTAAGGAGAATTTATATATCAACGCAACCCTTTCTGGCCCAGTGTCAACCCCTTACAATTTAAACATTTAACTATCAATAGTTATTGACACTTATTCCTATTTGTGTTATAATCTATTATTGTGGTAATATCATTTACATTTAAAAGGAGTCAAAATGAATTTAAAACCTATTCACGATCGTATTGTTATTCGATTAGTAGAAGCGGAAACTCAAACTAAATCTGGAATCTTTATTCCAGATGCCGCAGTAGAAAAACCTAGCCAAGGTGACGTTGTTGCCGCAGGCCCTGGTCGCACTACAGAAGATGGACAACTAGTTCCAAACGCAGTAAACATAGGCGACCGTGTGTTGTTTGGCAAGCATGCCGCAACACCAATTAAAGTTGACGGCGAAGAACTTCACATCCTCCGTGAGGACGATGTAATGGCAATTGTAGAATAAGGAAAAATTATGACAGCAAAACAAGTAGTATTCGGCGATGTAGGTCGCAACAAATTAGTCGAAGGCGTTAATGTATTAGCAAACGCAGTTAAAGTTACACTAGGACCAAAAGGTCGTAATGTAGTAATTGAGCGATCATTCGGCGGCCCGATTGTAACCAAAGACGGTGTATCCGTAGCCAAAGAAATTGAACTCGAAGATAGGCTCGCTAACATGGGCGCACAGATGGTTAAAGAAGTAGCAAGCCGCACAGCAGATAATGCCGGTGATGGTACAACTACCGCCACAGTCTTGGCGCAGTCAATTGTTAAAGAAGGCATGAAGTATGTAGTTGCCGGTCATAACCCAATGGACTTGAAGCGTGGTATTGATCAAGCTGTTACTGCCGCGGTAGCAGAACTAACTCGTATCTCAAAGCCATGTACCACTACTAAAGAGATTGCACAAGTTGGTTCTATCTCTGCTAACTCAGATGCTAGCATTGGCAACATTATTGCTGAAGCTATGGAAAAAGTGGGTAAAGAAGGCGTTATCACTGTAGAAGATGGTAAAGGTCTTGAGAATGAACTTGATGTAGTTGAAGGTATGCAGTTTGATCGTGGTTACCTAAGCCCATACTTTATTAACAACGCAGACAAACAGGTATCAATTCTCGATAATCCTTTTGTTTTATTAGTTGATAAAAAGATTAGTAACATTCGCGATCTCATTCCAGTATTGGAAGCAGTAGCCAAGTCTAGTAAACCATTGTTAATTATTTCCGAGGATGTTGAGGGCGAAGCACTTGCAACGTTGGTAGTAAACAATATGCGTGGTATCATCAAGACTTGCGCTGTTAAAGCTCCTGGGTTTGGTGACCGTCGTAAAGCTATGTTAGAAGATATTGCTATCCTAACTGGCGGTACTGTTATTGCTGAAGAAACAGGATTAACACTTGAAAAGGCCGGCATTGAGCAGTTAGGCACGGCCGGTCGTGTCGAAATCGGCAAAGAAAACACCATCATCATTGACGGTGCTGGTGACAAGACAGCAATTGAAAACCGTGTTAAATCAATTCGTACGCAGGTTAAAGAAGCTACAAGTGAATACGACAAAGAGAAGTTGCAAGAGCGTGTGGCTAAACTTGCCGGCGGTGTTGCTGTTATCCGTGTTGGT
>Ga0209083_1004322_pt1 | contig 11031 bp, 11 predicted proteins | sample AM7aDNAmetaG_FD_184132 | JGI IMG/M metagenome (GOLD analysis project Ga0209083, IMG submission 184132) | Freshwater microbial communities from Finland to study Microbial Dark Matter (Phase II) - AM7a DNA metaG (SPAdes) (version 3) | ecosystem: Environmental > Aquatic > Freshwater > Lake ...
CATTCCACGTAACATTAAAACCGGCGGTTTAACCATCTTTTTTACTTTTTTAGCCAAACTATAATAAACAGAAAAACTGGACTATTCTTCATGGGAATTCACTATAGTAAACTTTTTGTGGTTATCTGCATCGCAGTTTTGATTGTTTTTGTAGCGCCCAGCGTTTATGTGGTTGCTGCAGAATCTTCTACAGCTAAACCTGTTGTACCAGCCTTCACTGCAAAGTTAGTTGACCGCTCCTACAATGTACCCGCCGCATCCTCAGTTGATTCCTACACAGGGCAAACCCTTACTACGCCTGCTCACCGAGTTGAAAACTACACCATAGACGTAACGATTCAAAAACCAGGCTTTCTAAGTGGAGGAGACACTGGGGGCTTCTGTTATAACGTTCGCGTTAAGGGACATTTTGGTGTTGATTGGTTCAACTTTTACCGCATAGGTGAGGGTCCGAAGCTCTCAAACTATTCGAACTCTGTAACACTGACTTATATTTTAGACTTAATCACGCCGGAGAACGAACCAGCTTATCCCTCCAGAAACAATGATTTGGTTACCAGCGCTAATTCTATTTCGGAGGTTCCGCCAAACTCTCAGCTTGACTTTCAGGTTGAAGCAATGACGGGTTACTGGACCCGTACAATCCAATTTGATTCAGAGCATTTTGTTGCTCAAGAAAGTGGATGGAGCAACACACAAACCGTAACCATCCCGGGTAATTCACCAACACCTTCACCGAATAATTACGTTTCGCCAACGCAAGCCATGCCAACCGTCAACACTGGACCAATCATCAATACTTATCTGGGTTTAGACTATGGTGAAGTCATAATCATAGCCATTTTAGCTGTAATCGCTGTATTGTTGGTTATTCTGATAATGGTTATTCACCAACGAAAGCCAACTAAACAGCAGCAGGATTCAGTCTGCAATACGGTTAAATAACTGCTCTGGGCTAAGTTTATTTGAGGTTGTCGGTTTGTCTGAATTTGTTTGGAATAAACCTGTTTTGTGCATTTTTAAGGAGCGGGATGTTAACCCTGAAATTGACCCGTTCGTTGTTGTGAAAGCAAAAAAATTAACCATAACTAAGGGCGCAGACGCCAAGTTTTCTGGCAGCATACTGGATTTCTTTACGCTTATGGGAGATGCCGACTACTTGACAACTAAAGAAGGCGTAGCGGACCATTACGTGATGTGCTGGTTTGACGATACCGAGATGGATACGACTAAGGATTTGAGGCGTATAAGGGGCGTAACGTTCAATGGGAAAACTGCCTGTGCCGCGAACGAGAAAACTGGCAAGAGAACCTATAACGCTTCTTTCAAGGCTGAACACGCCAAACTAAAGTGACTTTTCCACTTTTTGGTCAGCCATTAACCGTTTAGCAGAAATTTAAAACAGAATTATTTTGCGATGGATACACAGCATTTTGAACTGGCAATGCTCTCTTGTGTTAACTTTTTATTTTTTTTCTCTAAGGAGAGCCCAGTTTATTGGTTTATTCCTTTAATGACTAAAAAAAGGTGTGCAAAAATTATCAGACTAGCCACATATCCCAACCAATCTGGAACCCTGAAACCATTGTAACTGGCGTAATTATAATCGGGAGTAATACTACCCACAATTACCATAGAAACCAAAATTGCAAAACCAATCGCAATAACAATTACTCCCACCACTAACCTAAAATTGGCTTTCATTTTTTCACTAATGATGTATTTGTTTTGACCTTTCTTAAAAAATTTGGAACCACGCACAACTTGGTATTTTATGGTATTCTGTTTGCTTGTATCGACGTAGTTGCTTCAATAATTCTGCTCCCAATTCTGATTATTCTTAAATATAACTGGATAAATTTCTATTGGGTAAGGTCGTAGACCATGGTGGAGCAAAAGTTAAAGGCTACTCTAATTACTGGTAGGACAATCGATCAGGGCGTTGGGAAAGAAATGGGCAAGGGCTCAATCGAGTACTTTGAAAGTTCTTCTGTTTGTTTTATGGATAAAGCCGACATGATCCAACTTGGCATAAAGAGCGGAAGCAACGTTCAAGTATCCTCCAAGTACGGGTCAGTCATCGTTAAAGCAAAGAAGACAACACGCGGCGCCAGTCCCGGCTTGGTTTTCATCCCCTGCGGCTTATGGGCAAACGCCATCTGCGGCGACGAAACCTTCGGCATGGGCATGCCAATGTTCAAAGGCTTCACAGTAGAAGTCCAAGCAGCCCCAAACGAACCTGTCTTGACCTTAAATGAACTTCTCAAAAAAGAGTATGGACGGTAACTAAAATGACCTCAGAAGTTAAATCAGTCGTTTGTCCAATATGCGGTTGCTTATGCGACGACCTTGAAGTAACCGTGGAAAATAACGAGATTGTTAAAATGAAGAATGGCTGCTCAGTCTGCGAAGCCAAGATGGTTCACGGCTACAAGAGCGAAGAACGCATCTTAAAGCCCATGATCCGAAAAGACGGCGAATTAGTCCCAGTGTCGATGGATGAAGCAGTGAAAAAAGCCGCCAAGATTCTTACAGACGCAAAGTACCCACTCCTGTTTGGCTGGAGCAGTTCAACCAGCGAAGCACAGCGCATAGGCGTAGAGTTAGCTGAAGAATTAGGTTCAGCATTAGATAACTGCTGCAGTGTATGCCATGGACCATCCGTTATGGCTACACAGGAAATCGGAATACCCGCAAGCACGCTTGGCCAAATCCGCCACCGCGCAGACCTTATTGTTTACTGGGCATGTAATCCATGGACTTCTCACCCAAGACACCTCGAACGCTACACCAGCTTCACTGATGGACGTTTCGAGAAGAGCGAGTGGAAGAGCTACATGCAGAAGATGAAGGGCGACGCAAGCATGAAGAAAGTGCAAGCTGCGTCCAAACGAATAATCGGCAGCACAATTCCAGCGATGCGTCCAGACGCATGTGCTCTTAATGCGCCGCCTCAAACGATGCAGAAAGAAGGCCGCAAACTCATCGTCGTCGACGTCAGGAAAACCATGACGGCTGACGCAGCGGACTATTTTATCCAGGTTCAACCAAACAAAGACTACGAAATAATCGAGGCTCTACGGTGTTTAGTAGGCGACCAAGAACTGGATGTTGACACAGTCGGCGGAGTCAAAGTGGAATACTTAAAAGACGTTGCAGATGCAATGGTGAACTGCGAGTTCGGCGTAATCTTCTTCGGTTTAGGCTTAACTCAGAGCGCAGGCAGATTTAGAAACATCGAAAACGCAATCGCCCTAACAAGGGACCTTAACCGAAAAACAAAATTCGTAATCTCACCCATGCGAGGACACTTCAACGTAACCGGTGCAAACGTGGTTTTCGCTTGGTCAACAGGCTACCCATACGCACTCGACTTCTCACAAGGGTACCCACAGTACAACCCTGGCGAATTCACAACCATCGACCTGCTAAGACGCGGCGACAACGACGCAACACTTGTCATTTCCGCAGATCCAGGCGCTCACTTTCCCAAAGCCGCAGTTCAAAACATGATGAAGCACCCCTTAATCACCATTAACCCAGACATGAACGCCATCTCAAGACTCGGCGACGTTGTGTTTCCAACACAGTGGTGCGGAATAGAATGCGAAGGAACAGCTTACCGCATGGATCACGTTCCGATTATGCTACGCAAAGTCGTTGAGCCACCAAAGGGCATTCTAAACGACGAGGAACTGCTGAAACGAATACTTGCCGAAGTTAGAGTAATTAAAGGTAAAAACCCCGACACCGAAACCAAAGCTGAAGTTAAAGAACGCAACAAACTGGCGCCCAGAATCGAAATTAAGCAAAGAAAGAAAGCGAAAAAAGTGGAGGTTGCTTAAATGACTGAGTTACTCATAAAAAACGGCTTCGTCTTCGACCCCATCAACAAGATTAACGGGGAAAAAATGGATATAGCCATCAAAGACGGCAAAATTGTCCATAAAGTTAGCGGCAAAGCCCAAGTTGTTGACGCCTCAGGCTTAACAGTTATGCCCGGCGGCGTTGATATTCACACTCACATTGCAGGCGGAGAAGTTAACACAGGCAGAATAATACGTCCAGACGACCACGTTAAAGACGTAGAACGCAAAACCGCCATGACCCGTTGCGGCACAGGCTACTCTATCCCATCCACTTTCACCACGGGTTACCGTTATTCACGCATGGGTTACACAACCGTTATGAACCCTTCAATGGCGCCTCTTGAAGCCAAGCACACTCATGAAGAATTAAACGACATACCGCTGCTCGATAAAGCCACTTATCCGTTGATAGGTGACTGGTGGTTTGTGCTGGAAAATTTGGCTAAAGGCGACATCGTAGAATGCGCTAAACATGTTGCTTGGATGCTGGATATAACTAAGGGTTACGCCATAAAAATCGTTAACCCAGGAGGATTAGAATCTTGGGGTTTTGGCCACAACGTTCACAGCATCGATGACCAAGTTCCCAACTTCTGCATTACCCCACGCGAAATCGTGACTGGACTAGCAAGAGTCAACGCGTTGCTAAACCTGCCTCACTCTATACATCTTCATACTAACAATCTGGGATTACCAGGCAACTACACCACAACGCTCGATACGATGAAGGCGCTGGAAAGCGTGCCATACAATGGCAAACCAGTTTGCCACATAACACACCTGCAGTTCGCAAGCTTCGCAGGCGACGGTTGGGCACACTTCCAATCAGCCTCAGAAGAAATATCCAGCTACATCAACGCCCACAACCACTTGACCTTCGACATGGGGCAAGTCATATTCACAGACACCACAACCATGACTGCCGACGGTCCCTTCGAGTTTTCCCTCTACGAGCTGGGCGGCCACAACAAATGGGTCAACAGCGACGTTGAAACCGAAACCAGCGGCGGAATCATACCTTTCCACTACAAGAAAAACAGCCCAGTAAACGCGTTGCAATGGTCCATCGGATTGGAATTGGCTCTGCTAATTAAGGATCCTTGGAAAATGTTTATGACAACCGATCACCCCAACGGCGGACCCTTCTTTGCTTACCCACGTGTTCTCGCTTGGCTATACAGCAAGAAAGCGCGTGAAGCAACACTTAAGCACTGTAACAAGAAAGCCCAGAAAAAGAGCCTGCTCCCAACAATTGATCGTGAAATGACGCTCTATGAAATAGCCATCATGACCCGTGCAGGTCAAGCAAAAGCGCTGGGACTACCGAACAAAGGGCAGCTTGGCGTTGGCGCAGATGCGGACGTTGCAATATTCAACATTAACCCTGAAACAATGGATATAGCCCAGCAATTCAAGGCGGCACGCAAAGCCTTCAAACACGCGGCGTACACAATTAAAGACGGCAAAGTTGTTGTGAAAGACGGCGAAGTCGTGAACAACACTACACCTGGCAGAACCATGTGGCTTGATGTCCAAACCAAAGACCCCTGCGTAATTGACGAGGAAATGAGACGCAAATTCAAGCAGTACTGGACAATTGAATACGACAATTACCCAGTGTTCGACCATTACCTGAGGGTTCCAGAAAAATTAACCGTAAAGGCAAGTGTCTAAAATGATAATTCTAATCTCCAAACGAAAATTCGATGTCCCAGTTCAAGCAGCATGCATAAGCCCAGACGTATTCAAAGGCAAAACAACCGCTGAAATCGCAAACATGCCTGTCACCGAAGGAAACCGTAACCTGAAACTCGGCGACCTCTTCGAAATCCAAGAAGATAACCTTGAAACCCCATACATCACCATCAACGGAGACGCAGGCAAAGTCAAACGAATCGGCTCCAATATGAAAACAGGCGAAATCGTCGTCAACGGCGACTGCGGCATGCACACAGGCGAGAAAATGGCAGGCGGCAAAATCACGGTAAACGGCAACATAGGCGGCTGGTCGGGAAACGACATGAAAGGCGGTTTAATCGAAGTCCACGGCGACGCAGGCGACTACTTGGCTTCACCCTACAGAGGCACAGCTACAGGCATGAAGGGCGGCGTAATAATTGTTGACGGCAAAGTCGGAAGCGACTCCGGATGCTACCTGCACGGCGGCGTACTCAAAATCAAGGGCGGCGCAGGCAGGTTCCTTGGCTACCACATGAGCGACGGCGTAATCCTTGTCGACAAAGAAGTTGATGTTCGCCCAGGCGCATGTATGACCGGCGGCAAAATCGTAATCACAGGCACAGTAGAAGAAGTTATGCCATCATTCACAATCGACAGTGTTAAACCCAAAGTAAAAATCGACGACACCACAAACGTCGCAGGACCCTTCTACGTGTTTTTAGGCGACCTCGCAGAGCACGGTACGGGCAAAATCTTCGTTAACAAAGCATGCAACCCGCAAATGAAATTCTACGAAAAATACCTCTAATCTTTTCCTTTTTTCAAGCTAAATTTATTAGACCTTAGTCGTAATTGGCTACACTGGCGAAAATCACAAAATTTCCACCATTACCTATCCACTCAGATACGCTTTTCACAAGATACCCACCACTAAACTACGAAAAAATCATAGTTTTTCTAGCACAACTAATTATGACTAAGGTCTGCTCTTATTTTTGGAAGCTCTTTAACACTTTTCTTTTATCCAGGAAACTTATGAGAATCACTACTAGAAATGCAAGCAGGATTGTGGCTCCAACCATCGAGATGATGGCGAGGTAAATATCGATGGATTTCTTTAAGACGATATACCCGTAAAAATTGCTCACTGCACCGAAGACAAAGAATGCCTCTAACGCTAAGAGGCCTGCGATGGCTAATCGGTCGTTGTTTTTTCTTTTTTGCGGGGTTATTTTGGTTCTCTCCTGTGAAAACTTGGATTATTAAGTTGGATCAGATGACGAGGCATATATGCAAAGCTGACGTTTTAAATTTTGTCTTACAGGTGAACGTGAACCATTTTTGGTTTCAGCATCGTTGAGGTAGCCGAATGCCTTATCAGATGCGCTGGGTTCAAAAAACACGGAAACAGAGGATAAGTATGCGCCAGGTTGACATGACCCGCCTGGATTTATCGACGGGCAAAGCTGAGAAAACAGTGGATTGCGTGGCTGAAGAGGTTCCTCTCCAAATAACCCTAAACGCCTCTTACTCGTTTGTCATCTGGTGTTCTCCTTCGCAGTTTAAAGAACTCGCAGTCGGCTACTTGCTCTCCGAGGACATTCTAAAGTCGGTTGATGAAATCCAAGAGTTAACCGCAAACGACGCAACACTTAATTGCCAAATTAAGCTCAAGGCGACGGTGGATTTGGATGAACGCATGAAAAACTCGCGGCGCAGCACACGCATAATTCCCCTCATAAAAGCCAGCACCTCACCCTACCAACACGACCAGAAAATTTCCACCGTAAAATCCAAACTCACCATCAAAGCCCAAACCATCCTTGACGCCATCAACCAGATGAACAATTTAGCCAAGGGCTTCAAGGAAACAGGCGGGCTCCACGACTCAGGCATCTTCAAATCCGACGGCACAATGGTTGCCTTCTCAGAGGATGTGGGCAGGCACAACACCGTCGACAAAGTCATAGGCGCCGCGTCACTGTCAAAGGCTGATTTTAGCCAGTGCTTCATGATTATTACTGGGCGCGTGCCCGGCGACATGATTTACAAAGCCGCCAAAGTCGGTTTACCCATAGTTGCATCCGTTGCCGCGGTGCTCAATTCGGGTGTTTCCTCGGCGGAAAAAGCCAGCATCACACTCATTGGGTTCGTACGCGGCAAACGCATGAACATCTACACCGGCGAAGAAAGGATAATTCTGTAGGTGCCTGCTATGGACCGACCCGACATTAAACGAATGCCCAAACGCACAAACCCCTTGGACGCGCAAAAACAGCTCCTTGACGCCGTCCATCAAAACGTTATGCCCGCCGAAACTGTGGCGCTACAGTATGCGCTGGGCAGAGTTTTAGCAAAGGACGCATTTTCAACAGTTAACATTCCCGATTACGACAAAACCTTCATCGACGGCTACGCAGTCAACACAGCCGAGACCAAAGATGCCTCAACTTCTAAACCCGCAGCCTTCAAAATAACTGGAAAACTGTTCCCAGCAGACTACCCAACCGCCATCCAAGTTGAAAAGGGCGAAGCGGTCTATGTTGCCTGCGGAGCACCCATCCCCAGAGGCGCAACCGCAACCGTGAAAGTCGAAGAAACAAGATTGAACAACGACAAAATCGAAGTAATCCGTGAAATCTCCTCGGGCGAAGGCATAATTCCGCTTGGAGATGACATGCGAAAAGGCGATTTAATTCTGGGGAAGGAACAGGTGTTAAGACCTCAGGATGTCGGGGTTCTAGCATCGTTGGGATTGAGTGCTGTTGAAGTCGTAAGAAAACCCCGAATCGCAATACTCTCAGGCGGAGACGAATTAATCAAGCAAAGCAGCAAGAACCCCACTAGAATCGCAAACAACTACGCTCTTGTCGTGGCAGGCTTAGCTTCTGAGCTTGGCGCCGACGCGGAAATGGCTGGGATAATGCCCGATGCCCTTGAAAAAGTAACAGCGAAAATCGCCAAGGCTCTGACGGATTCGGATATTGTTGTTACGATTGGCGGGACATCGATGGGAGTCAAGGATTTTGTTCCAGACGCCGTCAACGCGCTTGGCAAACCAGGCGTGGCTGTGCAAGGTGTTTCGCTGCGGCCAGGCGCCGTTTCAGGTTTCGGAATCGTGAACGGCAAACCCGTGGTTATGCTTCCTGGGCACATTGGCTCATGTATCGCAGGGTTCTACCTCTTTGCTGCACCCTTAATCAGCCAGTACCTCGGCATAGACGGCGATGGAATGCTCCCGAAGTTGAGCGCTGAGTTGGCGGAAGATTTGGAGACGGGTCCACAGTTCCGATTCCAACTTGTCCATGTCAGACGATTAGTTGGCAAATTCTTAGCTAAACAAGTCGAAGGCGGCTCCAGCGCATTGACAACCATCGTCAAATCGAACGGCTACATAATCGTGCCTCCGCACACCACGCTGGCGAAGGGCAGCCGCGTGGAAGTTTACTTGTTTGGCAAACTCGAATTATCCCAAATCGTTTAACGGACTTTGGATGGGTACCTGTGTGCGTGCCCTTCTTTTCCCATTACCCATGATTCGCACCAGGATTTATCAGCCAAGGCGCGTTCGGCTAAGAGCAGGGCGCGGTTGTTTTCGTAGATTTTTGCTTCGATGCGGTAGCTGTTTGCTGCACGGAGGTAGGCTTCTTTGCCTTCAAAATCTAGTTCGGATTCGGACTGGACTTCTGACTGTTTGTGTGCCAGAGTTAACAAAGCCTCCCCAAGACTCTCCTCCGCCAAAGCAGCCCAGAAAAAAGAGTTACAAACCTCCAAATTACCCGCGCAAAACGCAAACGTCTTCTGAGCCTCCAACAACTTACCCTCCTGAAGCTTTTTGGCACCTTCCCGCAAAAGCCACAAATCAGAAATCGACAAAACACCCAAGCTAAGAGGCAGGTTTTCTGTGACTGGACCGTGGGAGCGGCGAGTTTGCAGGCGAGTCAGGTCTTCTTTCGAGTTTATGTTGATGAAACTTTTGAGTTCGGGGTCGAGCGTTTTTATGTGGTTGACGGGGGAGACGAGTAGGGTTTTGCTGGCGCCTCTTGGAATGTCGTCTGAGCGGGGACGCTTTAGCTGGCAGAGGGTTTCGGCGATTTCAAGGCTGTGGGGTCGCTCCAGTACCATGATGAGTGTTTCAAGTCTTCCGTTGGGCCACATTGGAACCGCCACCTCAAAACCTTCAGCTTCGTTAAACATGTACTCGGCGACTTTGGGCTGCAGAAAAGGCATGTCACAGGGCAAAGTGAGGCAGTAATCTGCATGAACCGCTTTTAACCCTGACATGATTGCAACGTTTGGCCCGCTGATATGGCTGATTTTTTCGTCGATAGAAATCTTCACGTTTAAGCAGTGTTTTCTTAAGATTTGAGCGTATTTTTTCTGTCGTTCCTCATCATTCACGCATACAACAACTTCATCCACGACGCTTTGGACATTTTCAATGGCGTGGATTAGAAGGGGTTTTCCTGAAAGCAACGCGAGGGCTTTGTCCCGCCATTCTTCCCGTCCAGTTTGGAATCTGCGGGCTTTTCCTCCTGCCAGTATTAGTGCGGCCCGTTTAACCATGCTTGTTTCCTCAGTTAACGGTTTTTTTGCCTGATTTTTCTAGTTGCTCTTTGACGAGTGCGATGAGTTTTTGGCCTTCTTCAGGAATCTTGATTATTGGGATTTTGCCGTAGAGGGTGTTGGCTGAGTTTTTGGCGGCTACTCCCGTGATGGCGATGACGGGTTCCACGGTTCCTTTGAGCGTTTCTTCGAGGCCCTCTGTGTTTTTAGCTGTGATAATTTTTGGTACATCGGGGCGTTTTGCGATTAAGCTATGGAAGCCTTCGATGAAGACAATATCCAGTTTCTCCTCCTCGAGCAGCGCGATTATTTTGTCTAAATCGTTTAGCGCCATCTCAGTTTTCTTGATGATGTCTACTTCTTCGGGTGAAATGGCAACGATGACTTTGGCGCCTGCTTTGGCGTACCGCCAAGTATTGGTGCCTTCTGTATCCATTGTGAAACCCTTGTGATGTACATGCTTAATCGAGCCAATCTGGTAGCCTTCAGCCGACAGATGCGAAATAAGATATTCTAAAGTTACTGTTTTTCCCGAACCGCTAACGCCAACAGCGGCGATGACTAAAACCGTATGATGCACGCTCCGTTCTCAAATCAAGGGGCTTGGCTTTTATAAATTAATCCCAAGTTTTCAGCTTTTAGGGATCTTTAGCCCGCGAAGTGGTCCCATAATATTTGGATCCTAATATCCAACCATTGCACTACGCCTATACAACACACACTAAAATGTGCCAGTGTATATTGTATATATTGTGCCTATCAAAGCGTTGTGATTCACCAAACATAACTACTCCATCAACCAAACACAAAAAAACAACCCAAAAGTCACGATTAACCCGAACAAGCATTAAGCTTAATTCCCCACAACACACTAAATACAAACCGTGACCAACTAATGCGCACCTTAAACTACTCA
>Ga0209083_1004325_pt1 | contig 11016 bp, 10 predicted proteins | sample AM7aDNAmetaG_FD_184132 | JGI IMG/M metagenome (GOLD analysis project Ga0209083, IMG submission 184132) | Freshwater microbial communities from Finland to study Microbial Dark Matter (Phase II) - AM7a DNA metaG (SPAdes) (version 3) | ecosystem: Environmental > Aquatic > Freshwater > Lake ...
AGAATCTCTACCGCGTGCTGCTCACTTCCACTGCGCCGACGAGCGGCGGCATGTGGAAGATCGAAATGATCTGATGGGCGCTTCCTTGTTGTATGTTGTGAAGAGGCGCTGTTCCCCAACAGCGCCGCAACACAGGGAGATGACAATGTATCGCACGTGCAAGTCGGTTATGGTTGCAGGGTTTGTCGCAGTTGTTCTCATGGGGCTGAATACGGTTTGCCTTTCGCAACAGGCAGCAAAGGCAGAGCCGGAGCCCTCGCCGGGAGATCAGCCCATCGATCCAGGGCCGCTTGCCACCGATCTATCTCCGGCACTGCACTCGCATCAGATTCGCGCCGCAATGCGTCGTGTCGCAGACTGGGAGTTGCAGCGCGTGCAGGCGCAGGCGCCCAGCCGCGCGTGGGACTTTGGCACGCTGGATATTGGTTTCATGGCGGCGTCGCATACGCTTGGCGAAGCTCGTTACAGCCAGTACGTTCGTTCAGTTGCAGAGCACTTCAACTGGAAGCTGGAGCGGACAGGATATCCGGCCAACGATTTTGCCATCGCGCAAGCCATTCTTGATTTGAATCGCTCCTCGCATAACGAGGAGGAGATTGCGCCGTTGCGCAGGCAGTTTGACGATGCCATGGCCTTGCCGGACGATCCGGCCCAACCTGCATGGTGGTGGTGCGATGCGCTGTTCATGCAGCCGGCCGCCGGCACCGAACTCACGGCCATCACCGGCGATCCGACCTATGTGCAATATGTGAATCGCCAGTGGGACAAAACGGAAAAGCTTCTCTACGACGGAAAGAAGCATCTGTTTTCGCGCGATGTAAACTATCTCGACAAGAAAGAAAAGAATGGCGAGAAGGTCTTCTGGTCGCGCGGCAACGGCTGGGTGATGGGTGGCCTTGTGCGCGTTCTTGCGACGATTCCATCCGACGATCCCCTGCGCCCGCATTATGTTCAGATGTTCCGGCAGATGGCGGCGGAAGTCGCATCCATCCAAAGCAGCGATGGCCTGTGGCGGCCGGGCCTGCTCGATGCGCAAAGCTATCCGCAGCCCGAGGTGTCGGGTTCGGCGTTCTTCACCTACGCTCTTGCGTGGGGCATCAATCACCGCATGCTCGACGCAAAGATCTATCTGCCTGTGGTCGAAAAGGCCTGGGGCGGAATGCTGACGCACATCTATCAGGATGGCCGCCTTGGCTCCATTCAACCCATCGGCGAAGCACCGGCAGGATACAAGCCGGGCTCCAGTTATAACTTCGGCATAGGCGCTTTTCTACTGGCCGGGTCGGAGATGGATGTCCTTTCGCAGCATAAACACTGGTAAGTCTGAAAACTGGAGTTCTTCATGAAGACATTGTTGCCGCTCGTTCTGGCGCTGGTTTCTGCGCCGATCAGTTCCTACGGCTTATTGCCCGTCGCTCCTCAGCCAGCTCAAGCAGCGGCAAGCACTTCAGGCGCTGCCGATCTCGCGGTTGTCCGCGAACGATATGTGCGCGCAGTGCTTCCCGTCGGAAATGTTGCGATCGCGCAGGTGAATGCGCTCAGCCAGAAATATGCGGAGACTCTCACCGCCGAAGGCAGCTGGCCTGACATCAAGTACACAGATGACGCGCGGTCTGTCTGGGTCAACGCAGATCATCTGAATCGCTTGCTGGTGATGGCGAAGTCGGCGCGCGTGCTGCGCAACAGCGGCCACCCGAACGAGGCGCTCGAGGGCAAAATTCTACTCGCGCTGAAGTGGTGGACCGATCACGATTACACCAATCCGAACTGGTGGTGGAACCAGATCGGCGTGCCCCAGTTGGTTGGCGAAATCGGCAGCCTGCTGGGACCTCAGCTTCCCGATGAGCAGCGCGCCAAGATTGTCGAGATTATGAAGCGGGCCACCTGGCGCACGCTCATTGCAGGGCGCTCTCCATGGACGGGCGCAAATCTCACCTGGGGTGTGGGCATCCAGATTGTGCGCGGCTGCCTGGAGAACGATCCGGCCCCGGTGGCCGAGGGGTTCGAGCGCATGTTTCAGGAGATCAAGATCATGCCTCAACCGGCTGAGGGCATCGAGCAGGACTACTCGTTCCACCAGCACGGCATGCAACTCTATAGCGGCGGCTACGGGCTCGACTTTGCCAACGATGTGGGCCGCTACATTTCTTTTTCATGGGGAACGAGCTTTCAGATTCCCGCCGACCGCATGACGATGTTTAGCGCGTACCTGCTCGAGGGCGAGCAGTGGATGATTCGCGGCAACGTATTCGACTATAGCGCCGTGGGGCGCGAGATCACGCGGGCGGGAAAAGTCGCGGCGCCGCGTGATCAGACAGGCGGGCCGATCTATCCCGCGAACGCGGCTGCCTACGGACTTGGCAACACGATGGCGCTGCTGGCCGCCGAGCCCACGCCCCGGCAGAAGGAACTCACGGCCTTTGCCAATCGGCTTAACGGCAAAGCCGGAGCGGCGGAGTTTACGGGCAACAAGATGTTCTGGGATTCGGACTTCATGGTGCACCGGCGCGCGGGCTATTCCACCTCGGTGCGCATGTTGTCGAAGCGGATGGTGAATAGCGAGCTCATCAATAATGAGGGCCGCAAGTCCGTACACATGTCGGATGGCGCCAACTTTATTTACCTGACCGGCGATGAATACAAGGACATTTTCGCGGCTTGGGACTGGACGAAGATACCCGGCACAACGGCCATTCAGGGAACGCTCGACACGGGCGAGAAAAGCCCGATCATGATGATCGGGACCACGACGTTTGATGGCGGCGTGTCCGATGGCACGTATGGCATGGCTGCTATGGATTTGGCGCGCGGCAAGCTGGTAGCGAAGAAGGCGTGGTTCTTCTTTGATTCGGAGTATGTGGCGCTGGGGGCGGGGATTACGGTGAGCGACGACAAGGAACACAACGTGGCGACCGCTGTGAACCAGTCGCTGCTGGCGGGTGATGTACTGACGAGCGAGGCCAAAGAGCCGACAGCCGGAACGCAGGCATTCGACGCAGCGCATCCGGTGTGGGTTTATCACGACCATGTTGGTTACTACTTTGTGCCGGGGACCAAGGTCCATGTCTCGGCCGGACCGCAGACCGGGGCCTGGTCGGATATTGGCACCGGGTCGAGTACACCGGTGACAACTCCTGTGTTCAATTTGTGGATCGATCAAGGGCGCGCGCCGCAGGATGGGAGCTATCAATACACCGTGGTTCCCAATATCTCCGCCGGACAGTTGGCGAAGTATGCCGCGAGTGCCGATCTCGACGTGCTGTCAAACACGAAGAGCATTCAGGCAGTTTATAGCCGCAGCTTGAAGCTGGCCGAGATTGCTTTTCGCGAAGCGGGCTCGCTGACGACGCCGCTGGGTGAGGTGAAGGCCGACCATTCCTGCTTGCTCCTCGTGAGGCAGGGAACGGGCGGATGGAAGGTGACCGCGTCGAATCCCGAGAGTCAGCCGCTCACGCTTCATTTGACGGTGAAAGGGAAGCAGACGACGATCGAGTTGCCGGGCGGGAACTTTGCGGGGTCGAGCGTTTCGGTGGATGTGCGGTGAGGATTACATTGTTGTTCGCAATTCCGGCATAGAATTGCGAGCACGTACTAAAACGTGATGAAGCAAGATGCTCAATTCGTGAAGGATGGAGCGGCTCTCGCTACATTCAGCCGCCCCAAGGTCGTGACTCAATTCACGGGCGGCTTCGTTCCGCCGTTCAACGTAGCCGCAACCGTTGAAAAGATGGTTGAGACGGTGCCGCCGAAATACCTGAACGGGTTGAGCGAGATAGTACTTACAAACACGGCGGCCTTGCCACGCAAGCTGCGCAGGAGCGTGACGAAAAGCAGGAAGCGCAAGGTAAGGATTGTCGAGACTGCGGGGCTCTATCATCAGTCCTGGCACGGCAAACAAGCCTGGATCGAGATCTTTGTCGATAACGCGCTGGGAGCTCCACCTGAGGGTTGGCTGCGATGGATGTGGAAGTGGGGCTTGTTTCGGGACACAGGTCTGCGCGAGGTGATCTTTCACGAAATTGGCCATCACATCCACACAACTGTGCGACCGGAACATCGGGAGAAAGAGGATGCGGCGGATGTATGGAAGCTGCGACTCTTGCGGAACTATTTCCGGCAGCGACGCCCAATCCTCAGAATGGCATTTCGGATCGTGCAGTCTGTCTTTGGACCGTTCTACCGCAGGTTCTATCGAAGAGCAATGGAACAAGGAGTTGCAAAAGGATGGATGTCTCGAGCAGAGTTTGATGAGAGTTTGAAATAGGGAATGAACAGATGAAAATGCCCTGCTCGGTTGAGCAGGGCATTTTGTTGAGGCGAGTGAAACTTAGCGCTTCTCGGCTGCGGAGGCGATTTTGGCTTCGGCTTCGGCGATAACGTGGAGAGCTTGCGTAAAGGCGTCTTCGCTTTCGCCGGCTTCCTTCCACATCTTGAGGCCGCGGTCCAATTGCTGCTCGGCGCGAGGCACATCAATTTCCTCGGGCTTGAGCGCGTCGGAGGCCAGGATAGTGACACGGTCGGGAAGCACTTCGACAAAGCCCCAACTCACGTTGTAGCGGGTCTCGTTCGCGGTGCTGCCTGCTTCAAACGCTTCTCCGCCGTGCACGATGACGTCGCCTGCGCCCAGTTCGGCCATCAGCGGCGCGTGTCCGTAGAGCACCTCAAAGTACCCGTTCTTCGCGGGCAACTCGACCGCAACCGCCTCGTGTTCGAAGAGAGTGCGCTCGGGAGTGACGAGCCGGACGCGGAGTTGATTGGTTTGTTCTGCCATAAAATCAGTTCCCAGTTCTCAGTTCAAAGTCTTCAGTTCATAGCTCGTCGCGCGGTCAACTGCGAACTCCGAACTATGAACTGCCGTTCTTAAACGCTCGCCTTGAGCTTCTCGGCGGTTTCAAGCACGTCCTCGATGGCGCCCTTCATGTAGAAGGCCTGCTCGGGGATGTCGTCGTATTTGCCGGCGATGATTTCCTTGAAGCTGCGCACCGTGTCAGCAATCTTCACATAGGCGCCGGGGATGCCAGTGAACGTTTCGGCCACGTGGAAGGGCTGCGAGAGGAACTTCTGCACCTTGCGGGCGCGGGCCACGGTGAGCTTGTCTTCTTCAGAGAGTTCGTCGATGCCAAGGATGGCGATGATGTCCTGCAGATCCTTGTAACGCTGCAGGATACGCTTGACACCCTGCGCAACGTCATAGTGCTCCTGGCCCACGATGCGCGCGGATAGAATGCGCGAGGTGGAAGCCAGCGGGTCGACGGCGGGATAAATACCCAGTTCGGAGAGCGGACGGCTGAGCACGGTGGTGGCGTCGAGGTGAGCGAACGTCGTGGCCGGCGCGGGGTCGGTCAAATCGTCGGCGGGCACATAGACGGCCTGCACCGAGGTGACGGAGCCTTTGTTGGTGGAAGTGATGCGCTCCTGCAGTTCGCCCATCTCGGTGGCCAGGTTGGGCTGATAGCCCACGGCTGAGGGCATGCGGCCGAGAAGCGTTGAGACTTCAGAGCCGGCTTGCGTGAAGCGGAAGATGTTGTCGATGAACAGGAGCGTGTCGGCGCCTTCGACATCGCGGAAGTATTCGGCGACGGTGAGGGCGCTGAGAGCAACGCGGAGACGGGCTCCGGGCGGCTCGGTCATCTGGCCGAAGACCAGGGCGCACTTGGATTTGGCGAAGTCGCCGGGCGTGATGACGCCGGACTCGGTCATTTCGACCCAGAGGTCGTTGCCCTCGCGGGTGCGCTCGCCCACGCCGGCAAACACCGAGAAGCCGCCGTGCTTGGTGGCCACGTTGGTGATGAGTTCCTGGATAACGACGGTCTTGCCGACGCCGGCGCCGCCAAAGAGGCCGATCTTGCCGCCCTTCAAGAAGGGCTGGATCAGATCGATTACCTTGATGCCGGTCTCGAACATCTCTTCGTGCGTGGACTGCTCGTCGAAAAGGGGCGCGGGCCGGTGGATGGGCATGCGCGTCTTTTCGCCAATGGGGCCGAGGTTATCGACGGGCTCGCCGATAACGTTGATGACGCGGCCCAGCGTTTCCTTGCCGACGGGCATGCGGATGGGGCCGCCGAGATCGATGGCCTTCATGCCGCGAACCATGCCGTCGGTAGCTTCCATGGCCACGGTGCGTACGCGACCCTCGCCCAGGTGCTGCTGGACTTCGAGGATGACGCTGATGGGCGTGGGCACGGTGAAGCCCTCGCTGGTGACGCGCAGCGCCTGATAGATGGGCGGCATCGTCGCTTCTTCAAACTGGACGTCTACGGCGGGGCCGGAGATTTGGATTACTTTGCCTATGTTCTCTGCCATTCGTTTTGCCTCGGAGGCCAAAGCCCCCAAAAAGATTTGTGACTCGTTTGCGGCGCGGCAAAAAACCGCGCCCTTTCAAAACCCGAAAGCCCTAGAGTGCGGCTGCGCCGGAGACAATCTCGATGATCTCCTTGGTAATGGCCGCCTGGCGCACGCGATTCATATGCAGCGTGAGCGCGTCGATCATATCCGAGGCGTTGTTGGTTGCTGAATCCATCGCCGTCATGCGGGCCGCGTGTTCGGCGGCGACCGACTCCGTCATGGCGTGATAAAGCATGGATGAAACGTACTGTGGAATCAGCCCCGCGAAGAGTTCCTCAGAAGGCTGTTCGTAAATGTAGTCGACGTTGGCGGTGCCGAACTTGCGCGCTTCCTCGTCGGCCTCGGCCGTATCGACCGGTTCGATCTCGATGCCAGCACTGAGAGCCGCTTCGGCAACGCGCTCGCGCTCTTCGGTGGTTGGCTCTTGCGCGCCGGTGATCTGCGGAATGCCGATCTTCATCAGAGGCAAAAGCTTTTCAACCACCAGCCGCTGCGAGATCACTGATTTGAACTCGTTGTAGACGATGTAGGCGGCATCGATCTCCTCGTGCACATAGCGGGAGATGATGTTCTCGGCCAGCGCGAAGACACGGCTGTTTTCAAGCTTCAACAACATGCCGGGGTGATCGCCGGTGACCTCAACTTGCGCTTTGCGCTCGCGCGTCTTAAGGGTATGGGCGTTGTTGCCAATCTGATCCGTCTCAGTTTGCTCGGAGTAGACCGCGGCGGGATAGCGGCGCCGCATTGTGTCGCGGCTCTTGCGGCCCACAGCCTCGATGTCGATCTCCTTGTCGGTGTTGCCGGAGATGAACTGGAAGGCGGTCTTGAGGATATTGGCGTTGAAGGCGCCGGCAAAACCCTTGTCGCCGCTGACGATGATCAGCAGGACCCGCTTTTCGGGCCGCGTCACAAACAGCGGATGGCGCAGGTTGCCGGTCTCCTCGTCAAAGATATCAACGCGGCGGGTGAGCGATTCCAGAACGCTGGTGATCATTTTGGCGTAGGGCCGGGCCGCCATGGCCCGCTCCTGCGCACGTCGCAGCTTGGCCGCCGAGACCATCTTCATGGCCTTGGTGATCTGCCGCGTATTTTTCACGCTGCGTATGCGCCGCCGTAGATCGAGTACGTTTGCCATTGTCAGTTCTCAGTGATCAGTGGTCAGTGATCAGTTCTTGGTGATCCAGGGTCGAGCGGTCCTTACTGAAAACTGACCGCTGTCTACTGTTCACTGTTCTCTTACGCCGTTACCGCTGCCGCAAGCTCCGCGGCAAAGTTCGCCTTGTACTCCTTGAGCGCCGTGTGCAGCTTGCTTCGCAGATCGTCGTCAAGCGACTTCTTCGCGGTCAGGTCGTCCATGAGCGCGGTCTGGGCGGACTCGAAGTACTTGTACAGCCCTACTTCGAAGGCGCGAATGTCGGAAAGCTTGAAATCGTCCAGATAGCCCTGCGTGCCGGCAAACAGCGCCACCACCTGCTGCTGCCAGGTGAGCGGCTGAAACTGCGGTTGCTTGAGCAGTTCGGTCAAGCGGCTGCCGCGATTCAACTGCCTTTGGGTCAGAGGGTCAAGGTCGGAGCCGAACTGCGCAAAGGCCGCCAGCTCGCGGTACTGCGCCAGGTCCAGTTTGAGGGTCGCGCCGACCTGCTTGGTGGCCTTGATGGCCGCCGAGAAGCCGACGCGCGAGACCGAAAGTCCCACATTCACGGCAGGGCGGACGCCGGAGTTGAACAGGTCCGTCTCCAGGAAGATCTGGCCGTCGGTGATGGAGATGACGTTGGTCGGAATGTACGCCGAAACGTCGCCTGCCTGGGTCTCGATGACCGGCAGAGCAGTAAGCGACCCGCCGCCCTTCTCTTTGCTCATCTTGGACGAGCGCTCGAGCAGGCGCGAGTGGAGATAGAAAACATCGCCCGGATAAGCTTCGCGGCCCGGCGGACGGCGGAGCAGCAGCGAAATCTCGCGATAGGCCATGGCGTGCTTGGAGAGATCGTCGTACATCACCAGCGCGTGACGGCCCGAATCGCGGAAGTATTCGCCGATGGCCGTGGCCGCGTAGGGGGCGATGTAGAGCATTGGCGCGGGCTCTGAGGCCGAGGCGGCAACGATGATGGTGTGGCCCATGGCGCCGGCTTCAGTCAGCGTCTGGACGACCTGGGCGATCGAAGACCGCTTCTGGCCGATGGCGCAGTAGATGCAGATCAGGTTGTTCTTGGCGTTGTTGATGATCGTGTCGAGCAGAACGGCGGTCTTGCCGGTCTGACGGTCGCCGATGATCAGTTCGCGCTGTCCGCGTCCGATGGGAATCATGGCGTCGATGGCCTTGAGGCCTGTCGCCATAGGCTCGCGCACGCCTTGACGGTCGATGATGCCGGGCGCCAGACGCTCGATGGGCAGCGATTCCGTGGAGGCGATGGGGCCCTTGTCGTCAATGGGCTGGCCGAGCGCGTTCACGACGCGCCCAATCATGCCTTCGCCCACGGGCACACTGAGAATCGTGCCGGTGCGTTTGACCTCGTCGCCTTCGCTAAGCTCGGTGTAGTCGCCCAGAACCACCGCGCCCACCTGGTCTTCTTCCAGGCTCAGGGCCAGTCCGGCGATTCCGTGCGGGAAGCTGAGCAACTCGCCGGCCATGACCTTGTCCAAACCGTGAAGGCGTGCAATTCCGTCGCCAAGCGATGTGATGGTCCCGACTTCGTCAACCTGGACCTTAGAGTCGTAGTTCGCGATCTGCTCGCGAAGGAGTTGCGTAATCTCGTCTGCCTTGATCTGAGCCATTGTTGTTCCTAACAGTTCACGGTTCGTAGTTCACAGTTCGTAGTTCCCGATACACTCTGTTCTCCGAATTCGATCGGCGTTCTTAGGTCTGTGAACTATGAACTAAGAACTGTGAACTGAGTTCATCCGGCAATCAATGCTTCCTTCAACCGTTCCAGCCGTCCGCGCACAGAGCCGTCGTAGACTGTGGAGCCAATACGCACCACCGTGCCACCCAGGATGGATGCGTCCAATTTAAAGCTTGCCTCGATGCGGGAGCCGGCCAGCTTGCCGATCTCGGCTACCAGTTCGAGGCGTTCCTTTTCGTCCAATGCGCGCGCGGTGACGATCTCCGCCTGGCGAATTCCCAGCCGCTCCTGCAAAATCCTGCGATAAGCCTGACCTACCTCGCTCACATGGCCGATGCGGCCGTTGTCGATGAGCACGGCGAGCAGGTTGCGCAGTTCCTTTTGCAGCCCCAATTTCACATTCAACTTGTCCAGAATCCCCACTTTTTCGATGGCGGGAATGGCCGGATTCACAAAGAACTCGCGCAACTCCGGGCTGCCTTCCCAAGTGCCGAGAAAATCGCTCAACTGTACGTCAATTGCGGCGGAATCCAATTTGGCCGAGGTGACCACATCGGCAAAGGCATTCGCATAGCGGGCAACGAAGGCGGCCATCTAGTTCTGTCCCCCTTTGGCCACGTCGCCGATAAACTCGGCAATCAGGGCGCGGTCTGTTTCAGGTGAGAGAACCATCTGCCTGGTAGCCTGCTCGATGGCCAGATCGGCCGCGAAGTTGCGCAACCCGCGCTTGGCCTGTGCGGCCGCCACGCCAATCTCCTGCTCGGCAGACTGAACGATGCGCGCGCTTTCTTCGGCGAGTGTGGACTTGATGCGGGCCTCGTCTTCCAGGCTTTCCTGCTCCACCTGGGCGCGGAACTTCTTGATCTCGTCGTCCAACCCCGCCAGCTTGGCCTCGACCGCGCTCAGGCGGGCGTTGGCGTCCTCAGTTGCTTCGCGAGCTGTCTGGATGCTGTGAACCAATGTCTGCGAGCGCTTGCGGATGATCTTGGGAAACAGCTTGCCCAGCGGAATGGCCAGGGCGAAAAAGATGATGGCGAAGTTGAGGACCAGAAAAATGCGGGCGGTGGCGTCAGTCGAAAGCCCGGTCGTTTTCGCGGCCCACTTGACGATGGGGCCATTGACCAGAAATCCGTGCTCCTGCTCTTCCTGGGAAGGAGCGGCCTCAGCCTTCGCGGTGTCTCCAGCCGGGGCGGTCTCTGACTTGGCCGCCGGAGCCGATTGCTGCGCCGCTGCCCGGACGGGCGCAATGGCCAGCGCGGCAGCTAGAAATAAGAGTACTGAAAACCACAGGACCCGTGGCGAAATGCGTACGTGCGGCATGAAATCTCTCAACGGGAACCCCCGGCAGCCTGCGGCAGCACGGCGCGAACCACCTGGCTCGCCAACTCGCCGGCGGAACCCAGAATCGTCTGTTTTGCGGTTGCAGCCTCGGCCTCAACCGCGGACTTGGCCTGACTGACCTTGAGTCCGGCAGCCTTGCGGGCGGCGTCCAAAGTGGCGTCGCGCTCGGCGCTCCACATCTTCACGCGCTGCTCGCGAATCTTGTAGACCTCGCTACGCGCCTGGCGCAGCTTGTCGGCATACTCGGCGGTCCTGGCTTCGGCCCGCGCAATCGCCTTCTGCGCCTCTTCAATGGCGCCCTCGGTCAGGTCGCGACGCTTTTTGAGCGTGGCCGTGAGTGGACCCTGAACCAGAAACTGGTAGGCCAGCACCAGCAGAATGAACAGTAGCGTCGTAGGAATGGCGCCGACCAGCAAGGCCTCGATTTGTTGAATGATCAATTGCATGGTTGTACCGGTTCGCTCCGGCCGTCAGAAGTGTGTTTTCTCAG
>Ga0209083_1004327_pt1 | contig 11013 bp, 15 predicted proteins | sample AM7aDNAmetaG_FD_184132 | JGI IMG/M metagenome (GOLD analysis project Ga0209083, IMG submission 184132) | Freshwater microbial communities from Finland to study Microbial Dark Matter (Phase II) - AM7a DNA metaG (SPAdes) (version 3) | ecosystem: Environmental > Aquatic > Freshwater > Lake ...
AATGGTAGTGCTGGGCAAATATGTGGTCAGTTTGGATTGTCCACAAGTGCAACAGGAGCACCTTCAAATGCTCTAAAACAGGGATTTTATAACAACGCGGCGACTTCAAATGAACAATTCCCTGCTTATGCTGAAGAATATATTTTATGTGCAACTAAAACTATTTATTATGCGGTAGTTATAGCAGATGGTACATACCTGTCCTATTGGACGGGAGATAGAACATTTACCGCAGTATGTGCATATTTATAAGGAGAATGAAATGGCAGAGTCAAAAATAGAAGTTAGTCAATTAAAAATGTATGATAATGGTTGGGCAAGTAGGATATATCTTACAACTAATCAATTAAATACGGTAGAAACGAAATATGCAGAAAATTCAATTATAACTGCAACTAAAACACTTTATTATTTAAATGCAATGACTCCAACTGCAAGTTCAAACATACACTTTTTAAATACTGAAGGGATAATGGTATTAAGAGCAAGATGTTCTTACTTATAGGAGGTTAAAATGAGTGAAACAAAGATAGAAAATGATAACATAGCAAGTGATGCCGCAATAGCCATAAGTAAATTGGCAAATGCTTCTGGTCAAGCGTGGCGTACTGCGACTTTAAATATAAATGTAGGAGCTACAACTCGTCTTGATGTCCCCTTAACAGCTGGGAGTAATAATAAAGTCAATATAACTCATAGCACATCTACTAACCCCGAAAGAATGACCGTTTCAATAGCTGGGGTTTACCGAGTTACCTATATGGCAACTTTTACAGATTCAACAGCAGGATTTTTACCGGTCATAACCATATGGAAAAATACATCAGAGATTGCAGAATCTTTTAGGGATACTGGTAGCCCAGCAGGATACTATGTAAACCTAACTGGCACTTGTTTGGTAACACTAGCAGCTAACGATTATATTAAAATGTCAGTAGCAAGTAATAGACCTACCACAGAAGTTATTGTTGCCTCTAATTATTCAACTATTTGTGCTATGGTAACAATGGAGTTAGTAGGTTAACCCCACAGAGGTAAAGGAAGTATACCAATGGTTAAGAGAAAAGAAGGCAAGATAACAAACGATATTTGCAAATTTAGCGGTGGGCAATGTGTTTGTACTAATTGCGGACAATGTAAGAAATAAACCCCATAGAGGGAAAGGAGTATTACAATGACACAAAAAGAAATTAAAGGGATGCAAGTTATATAGCAATAGGACAGTGGCAATAGGTTTAACAATAAACCAAAAGGAGATTTACAATGGTAAAGGATAGAATAGCTCAGGTTCTTGATATAGGTTGCAAATCGGCGGTATAGTATGTAGAGCCAAAATGGAGAGTAAAGATAACAAGAAAGAGTTTTAAATATGGTCATAATACAAAAAATAGGATAAAGGAGAAGTATTAATGCCAGGAATTGACCAATATATAGCAACAAAGATTGTATGATTAAATGTCCTTATTGCAACGGTATAGGTAAGAAAGTAGATAAAGTAAAGAATGGTGATAGAGTAATTGCAGTAGTATATGTATGTAAAGCATGTAGTCAGCAATTTGCTATCAAAGTAGAGGAGTAATCAATGATTAAAAAATTCTTTATAGATGTAGGGCACGGTGGTTCAACTGGTGCATATTATGATAACATACATGAAGATGATTTAAATCTTGGTATAGCCTTACAGTTTCGTAGAATTTTGCTTGAATACTCAGATATGATAACTAACGATCCAAATAGAGATTACACACAATTCGAATTTGTAATAGATAGATTAACAGATAAAAAGATGGACTATATGAAAGATAGAGTTGATTTTGCTAACAAATACGGAGCAGAGGCTCTTGTATCAATACATGCAAATGCTTCTCCATCTAATGTAAACGCAAAAGGCTTTAATATATTTTATTTTGATGGGTCACCAAGATCTAAAATACTAGCTTATTGTTTAGAAGCAAGACTGAAGATGTCTAATAAGGTTCCGTTTATGCAAGCAGTTCATACAGACAAAGACACAGCAATAGGAGGTATTGGAGTTTTAAGATTTACCAAAATGCCGGCTGCTTTAGTGGAAATGGGCTTTATGACAAACGAACCCGATTTAATTAAAATGCAAGATTCACAATTTCAATTAGATGTCGCGAGAGCAATATTTTATGGTACAACTGATTTTTTATCTATTAAATAGGAGAATAATGTGAGTGTATATACAGTAGGTTCAGGTAGAAATAGCGTAAAGGAGATAGTAAATGTCAGGGATTGATAGTTATACAAAACTAATGCTTCACATGGATGCAGATTGGACGGATAGTTCGTCTGTTAATCTTGGCTCTACTGATGGTGGCGCGGCTATTTCTGATGACCAATCAGTATTTGGTGGAGCATCGGGATACTTTTATAATGCTACAAGAATATATGATAATTCCGCAGGATTACAATTTGGTAGCGGAGATTTTACCATAGACTTTAGATTGTATTACAATTCTTCTACTGGATATAATGTAGTTGTAAGAAATGGAGAAGAAGATGGGAGATTTGCTTGGCAATTTTACTTTGACGCTCTTTCATCATATACTTTTGCGTATTCTGTAAATGGGACAAATTTATCATTTATTTCTGATTCTTGTACGTTGGAGGTGGAAACCTGGTATCATGTGGCCATTTCTCGTACAGACGGGAAGATATACTTCTTTTTAGACGGACAACTCTTAAACACTGGTGGAACAACATTCACTGATACTCTTTACTCTACAGAAGCAGGTTTTACTATAGGTCAAGGTGGCGGACAGAATCCAGACTGTTATATAGACGAATTAAGAATTTCAAAAGGTATAGCAAGGTGGATAGACGATTTTGATATACCTACTGAAGCATATTCGATTCTTCATGGACCCTTATACGAAGTTGGAGTTGGTAAAGAGTTTTTAACAATACAATCCGCATTGGACCAACTATATATTGATGTTGGAGTAAATGCTTTTACAGAAACCAAGACAGTAATGGTGTATGATGGAACTTATACTGAAACGGCAATACCAAATACATCTCTTATGCCTACAACTGATTATAGACTAATTATAACAGCAGCAACAGGGAATAGTCCAGTTGTAGATGCGACAGGATTTGATTATTGTTTTGATGTGACAATCCCTTACACTACGATCAATGGATTTACTTGTATCAACGCAACTAATGCGGGTATATATTATCATTTTATTTATAATATCTGCGAAGGTATAGTTTCAAATAATATATGTTATTCAAATGGTTTATATGGAATTCACACCTCAGGCAATCCAACCCTAACAATTATTAGAAATACTTGTAGAAACAATGGTTCTGTAGGCATTTACAGTATAGCTGGTTCTATTGTCTCATTCATTTCTAATATATGCTATTCAAATGGAACACATGGTATAGATGTAGATACTTGTCCTGGTTATGTTGCACATGATAATATATGCTATACTAACGGTGGACATGGAATGTATTTTCGTAACGATGCACCATATGGCGGTGGAGCTTCTTTCTATAATAATCATTGTTATTCTAACACTGGTGATGGAATAGCACTGTCTGTAAGCTATAATTCTTCATTTCATTCTAATACAAGTAATAACAATACAGGGAATGGTATAGGATTAGACGCAACTAATGGATTAATATGTAGAAATAATCTATGTTACAGTAACGATAAAGGTATTTATAGCACTAATGGAGACAGCACATTTTATAATAATCTTTGTTGCTTAAATACAACATATGGAATGGAATTTGCATCTATGAGTAATTCTTTATGTTATAATAATACTATTTACTCTCCAGGAGTAAGTATAGCACTAACAGGTATTGGTTCAAATCTTACTTTTAATAACAACATAATGTGTAGCTATAATTATAATTGGTGTATAGAAGTAGCAACCAGTTGTCAATCAGGATTTGTATCTAATAATAATACCTTCTGGTCACAAGGAGCATTGCATTATGTAGGAGCGTGGGGAATAACATTATACACATTGGCTGATTGGATAACAAATGTTGGTCAAGATGCAGTATCTATTAGTGCAGACCCTTTGTTTGTGAATCAAGGTGGAATAAATGCAGTAGACTATAAGATAACATTATCTTCTCCTTGTATTGATAAAGGAGTAGATTTAGGTGCGCCTTATAATATAGACTATTTTGGAAGAACAAGAACTGCTGGAGTTGCTTGGGATATAGGATTTTACGAAGTAATAAGAATTGCAACTAAGGATGGATTACTCGCTGTTAAGACGTCGAATCCAACAAAAGTGGTTTATAAACCATAGGAAAAAGTAAGTAGGAGGGTTTTAAATGAGTTTAAGAATGATATCTTATAAGAAGAATTATCCAGATGGATATAATAAGATATCTGCTATTAAGATAGCTCATACTAATTATTGTACAGTAGATAATCCCGAATGTATACATTGGTTTTTAGATGGTACTGGTCTGATAGGATATTGGAATGGGTGGGAGGAAGCTGGTCAAGCAACCTTTGCAGAATGGCAATCCGTCAGTGGTCAGGACGCTAATTCATATGGAACCAACCCACTATTTGTTAACAGAAGCGGTACTCTTGCAACAGATTTTAAAATCAAATTAGGAGTGAGTTCTCCATGTCTAAATAGCGGAACACTGCTCAGCTCTACAGTTACCGTAGATTACTTTGGAACACCTCGCCCACATGGAGCAGCTTACGATATAGGCTTTCATGAAATAGTCCCAGTCAAGATAGCAACTAACGCTGGTCAATTGGCCGTTAAAACATCTAATCAAACACAAGCTGTATATATAAATAATTAATTCTTCGGAGGTAGTGATGTGTCAGAAGAATGGTCATATAATAAATACCAAGAGTCACCAGGGGTTTGGACAGAAGAGTGGGTGCTCTATGAAGTTTATTGGGATACTGTAGTGAAGTGTTGGATAAACAAGAAGCTATACAGCAAGGAAAGGAAGACAATATATGAGGTATCCAATATGCATGGCAAGGGAGGCAACGGTTAAGTGCGAGGCTTGCCTAAGAGAAGTGTGTTCTAATTGTAAATATAAGGTTGATGGTATCACAATGTGTGATACCTGTCTAATAAAGTATTATGAGAAACATGGTGTTCCCAAGGAGAATAGATAATGTGGTTAATAAGGGCTAACATAGATGTCAATAGCTTGCTTCAAGATTGTGGAGACTATGTCATCATTGGCAGCGGACTTATGGAAGCCAAGGGATTAAGACAGTCTAACGATATTGACATACTAGTTCGTCCAGAAGTCTTTGATAAATTACAAACAAAATATGGCGCCAGGCCAGGAAAATCTCAATCTGGGTCTAGAATGTTGTATATCGGAGATATAGAGATATACGATGAACAACCAGGGATTGATATAAGCGCTCTTATTGCAGAGGCACAAGTAATAAATGGAAGAAGATATCCATCAGATAAACACTTTTTGTTATATAAGCAAAGCCGTGGAGAGCCAAAAGATTTAGCCGATATTAAAATGTTCAAGGAGAATAACAATGGAAAAACAGGAAAGGTTTAAAAACATAAAGGCTCTTGGTAAGAACGAGGTTGCTAAACTCCAGAGTCTCAGAGTTAAATTGACGTATGCTACCTTTATTATATGGAGCTTGTTCGTAGCTTTCTTAGCTTACATCTCTGATCGCATGGTCAGCATGTTCGTTATATCAGGCGGCGGCAACGTACAGATAGCCATCCTTGATAAGTTGATGAACATCTTCTCAGGTATTACATTTATATTATTCTTGCTAGTCACTTTATATGTGCTTGGTAAATCAGGCTTTCATCTTAAGTTTGGAGTATTCGAACTTAATATGGATGGTCATGCGGTGCCCCCTCCGAATGGGCAGGAAACACAGCCTCCACAGGCCCAGTAATAAAGGAGGACTTATGCAATTTAAGATACTAGTTGATTGCGGATTTGATCAGGACAATCAGAACCAGGTCAGAGAGTCTGATCTTAATCTACAGATGGGTTTAAAGTTAAAAGATTTAGTTTACGCAGACACTGACATCTGTCTAGTGGTATTAGATAGAGTTACTGACGATCAAACTAACCTTGTCGAGTCACGTTTACCCTTGACACAAGAGTCTAAATTTGATATAATATTTTCACTGCACAGTAGAGTTGCATTGACTCCGGCTGAGCGTGGAGTGTTTGTCTATTATAATGATATGGATAAGAATTCTGCGTTACTTGCGGATATAGTGTCTTCATCGTTACAGGTGATTAATTTACAACCATTTGATATGCCTGTTAAAAGAGAGAAGGCTAGTAATGAAATACTCAATAGTTTCTTCGCTAAACTGACATCACCAGCGATTGTCATCAATACAGGCTTTCTATCTAACCAGGTAGAGACAGACATGGTCAAAACATTTGAGTTTCAGCAGACCATAGTCAAGGGGATATATGACGGGATTAAGAACTTTCTTACTCTTCAAACGCCTATTAAAACGGATCTCGAGGCGTTACCTAAAGAAGATCCGAAACATATATAGACTAAACATATGGGCAGATATTGTTAAGTTCAGTCTGATCATTTGGACAACGCTCTTTACTATGTATATGGGTAAAAACCTTATACTATCATCAGTTTCTACGCTTGCTTTCATATATATAATGGAATTCTATGTATATAAAATCAAGCATAATCGCATGTTAAAACACATCTTAATAGATGTCTCTGTAATGTATTTAGCTATCATCACTTATCTAGGTATCATCTACATGGCATCTTCCAACCAATAATTTTTGTTAACAAATGCCGTTAAAAGCGGTATACTATTAATAGGATAGCAAAGCGCCGTATGGCCTACGCAACTACGGACACCAATTGTTTGGTCCTGCACGTAGGAACCTAAAAATGATAGAGCTTATAATAGATAACGTCATACGTATTAAAGAGAACACCCTCGGTTCTTTAGTTAATATTTTGACCGAGAAATTTACGTACAGTAACCAGATGTATTATAAAAAGAAAGCAATGGGTCTGTATGTATCAGAGAAGGACAAGGTGGTCAAGACGTATGAACGTAAAGCTGGATGGCTTCTTCTTCCTCGCGGCACTATTGCCATAGTTAAGGATATACTCAAATCTTATAATAAAGAATATACAATCACAGATAATAGGACTAGTGTTCCTGTTACAATTGGTTTTAAAAAAGCTGGTGGAGATTTGAGCGAGAAGCAAGAACACTATTCATCTGAGCTGGCTAAGTATTCTCAGAGGTTATTTATAGCTCCTCCTGGAATGGGGAAGACAAGAACAATGCTTCAGCTCGCCTCTAAGATTGGTCAACAGACAATGATCATAGTACACACATCAGAGATCTTGAAGAATTGGATTGAAGAAGCGAATCTCTACACTGATCAAAAGAAAATAGGTCAGATTGGTATAGGCAAGAAGACTATTTATCCGATAACAATTGCAATGATACAAACACTGTACAACCTAGATGAAGAGGAGTGGGCAGATATCAATAGTAAGTTTGGTTGCATTATTATATCAGAGGCTCAGCACACCCCAGCTCCCGGTTTTAGTAGAGTGGTTAATAACTTTACAGCTAAGTATCGTTTCGGAGAGACAGCATCTCTGACCAGAAAAGACGGCATGGAGTTCTTGATGTACGACTGTATCAGCTCTAAGATAATAGAAATGCCGGAGTCTGAGTTACAAGAGATCAAGAGGTCTCTACCAGTAAGCGTTGAGATGATACGGTCTGATATCTTTGTGGATCAGAATACAGACTGGGTCTCGCTTGTTGGATCCATCACAACTCACGTAGATAGGAATTCTTATATAGTTGGAGAGATTGCCAATGATGTTAGAGATGATCATGTTGTGGTGGTTCTGAGTGATCGTAAACAACACTGTTTAGAGTTACAGACCATGCTCAAGAACAATGGAATAGAGTCAATAGTATTGATCAGTACCGTTCCTTTTAAAACAAGGAAGGCTCTGGTCAAGAAGGTTAAGAACGGGAAGATCAAAGTAATACTGGCTACCACGGGGCTCCTAAGCGAAGGCGCTAATATACCAATATTGTCATGCCTTCATCTCGTAACACCGTCTAATAACTTTGAACTAACCAAGCAGAAGGTTGGAAGAATTCGTAGGATTTGTGAGGGGAAACAGATGCCGCTTGTTAAAGATTACGTAGATATTAATAATGACTTCTTAAACAACATGGCTAAGAACAGAAAGAAGTATTATCACAAGCTGGGTTTCACAGTATCAGAGAGGATCTAATGGTTAAGAAATTGAATAGCAGGGAAGCGTTATATGGTTTCGTTGCTTGGCTGACATGTAGTCCAAAGACTATTAGATTGGGAGCGTCAAATGATTGCGCCCCCATAGTCCAAATGATAGAAAGATTTGCAAATGTTAATAAGTTACCAAAGGTGAGAAAGACGAGCTGGCCTCAAAACCTTACTCATCCGAAAGAAGTTCAACCTAACAAAGGAGATAAGCGTGTCTGATGAAAAGAAAGCAATCTATATAGATAGTGATGGTACTCTAGCAAAAACAATAGTTACTATAGGTAATGAAAGGATCTACGGTATTACTAAGATTACATACGAGGTGAATGATGCTGGATCAAAGATAACACTTGAAGCGGTCAAATCTAAGCTCAGTGTTATCTCTGATAAGATACCGGTTCATCTCAAGCCAGAAGAAACAATGAAGATTAAATCTAAGTTTGTTACATCTTCTCCAGAGAAGTATACTGACATGGAATCGAATGATCCGGTGCAGAGCGCACCACCTAATTCAAAGCCCATAGTTAAGGCTTATATGGAGGCTTTTGCAAAGGCCCATCCAACTGTGGATTGTTTTGTCACCAAAACAGATAAGATGGTAATTAAGCCTATATTTGGCAAATATACCGCAGAAGAGCTAAAGGATATAATGACGACTTATGTGACCTTAAAAGACCCTTTCCTCAAGGAAAGAGGGTATCCCTTGTCCTTGTTGATTAGGAACATGCAACAAGTGTTGTTTAGACTACAGAGCAAAACCTCAGACGAGGGTAGTAAGGTTTATAAGAATGAAGATTATGTTAAGACGATGCCTATCAAACAATTGTGGGAATATGTCATAGGCAAGAACGAGAATAAGTGGACAGGTTCTGAAGACTGGGCAAAGAGTTACGAAGAAGAAATACGTAGGCGAAACGTAAGACTGGTTGACATACCAGAAGATGAATATCAAAAGATTAGAAAGAACTTCCTAGACAGTAAAGATGAAGAAGGAGAATAGACATGAGCTCTGACTTTGAAAAGTTACAGGAGTTAAAGAGTGATATGGTTGGCAAATGTCCAGACTGTGCCGGCTCAGGATATATAGGTAATGATGAGTGTAAATGCTTGACTAAGTTCAGTTCATATGTTAAACTACATTATAACGGGGTAGAGAAAGAATACTGGGATCTCACCCTGGACGACCTTCACATCGAACCTATCAGTAAGAGTAAGATTAAAGACTTCATAGATCACATAGACAATGCAAAGAAGCACGGTCTTGGTATGGCATTGAGTGGTGGTCATGGTACTGGCAAAACTCTATCAAGCGTTCTAATTCTAAAGGCTGCGATAGCAAAAGAATATAGCGTCTACTTTACCACGCTAGCGGAGTTGTTAAAACTTATTAAGCAAACGTTTGATAGTTCCAGAGAAGACACTGAAGCGCTCAAGGAACTATATAATAGTAAGATCATGGGTTCAGACTTCTTGGTGATAGATGATATGGGAGAGGAATATACTCCAAGAACGTTTGGATCTTTTTGCGTGGCGGAGATGAGTATGCTCATGAGGCATCGGAGAAGGAATTGCTTGTCCACCATCATAACCACTAACTTATCAAGAGATGTTTTAATGGATAAATATGGTAGCGCTATCTCATCGTTACTTAAAAGTAATCTTGAGTACATCACATTTGCCGGGAAGGACTATAGAGAAACACAAGGGGCTAATTTTACAGACTTGCTAAGGGGGAATTAATGAAGATAGGACATATTGTTATACTAAGAAAGAAGTTGTTATTCTTTAATGTTGTTCTGGTGGCAGCAGCAGTGTTGATAATAGGCATATCTTTGTACATATATCTATCTCTTAATAACAAGATCAATGAGATCAAATCTAAGTATGGAGATGAGATGTTAGCTCTCAGTGATTTTAATACAATGCTCAAGAGTACTAGTAAAGATATTAAAGACTTGAGTTCCACTGTCAATAAGAAGCTTAAAACAGATGAAGATGCATACCTAGATAATGTTAAGTATGCCATCGTAGGTTATTACAATTTTACTGGTCAGAAGAAAACTCAAGAAGAGATCGATTGGATCGGGGAATCAGTTCGTGTCAGCTTTGAATGCTCTGAAATATTATTTGCCAAAGGAGCTATCAAGACATATGCCCCCAACATAAGGGTGTGTGCGATACAAAACTTAGGAGAAAAGAGAGTAGAGACTAACTTTAATAAGGACTGCGTGGTTGATAACTATGAGAAGACCGGGGACGGCAAATTCTTAGTGTATAAAGATAAGTCCCATTACGTTAGGAGGATCCAGTCATCCCAAATGTGTGAAGTGTTTACATCTGATTGGAAGAAGAGTGAAGCAGTTTTATTTAGCAGTATAGTTTCACAATTAAACGTAACCTCTACTGACTTCGGAGAGAGCCAAGTTAACTCTGTTCATCTTAAGCCACATCCTGCAGATAATATTTATACAACTATGAGCAAATGGGGGGTGTGGAGTTTGGATATGAACAAGTGGATTATGGATCCTAAGATTAACTGTTATGCTAGAATCATTATTAATGAAGAGAGAACCGCAGACTGGGTGAAACACGCACCAGATAAATGTAATCCTAGAACCATGGACGAACCCGGCAACGGGCATTGGGATAAGATGTTTGTTTCCAATCTCTTAAAAGTTAGCGGCTGGCAGAGCGTAGACAAATATAGAT
>Ga0209083_1004328_pt1 | contig 11012 bp, 20 predicted proteins | sample AM7aDNAmetaG_FD_184132 | JGI IMG/M metagenome (GOLD analysis project Ga0209083, IMG submission 184132) | Freshwater microbial communities from Finland to study Microbial Dark Matter (Phase II) - AM7a DNA metaG (SPAdes) (version 3) | ecosystem: Environmental > Aquatic > Freshwater > Lake ...
CAGACGGATGGCTTGTCAACTGTATATTTTTTTATACACTATCTGGAAATATATAGTTTCCCCTATATAGCAAAAAAGCTTGTCAAAAATGTAAGAAAAGGCTATACTTATTACAGAGGATAAAGGAGTGACCAATGAAAGTTTATTACGTTCATAATTACACTGAAGACGAGAAGTTTGAAGAAAACATCAAGTATTTCTCTACCCTTGAAAAGGCAAAGAATTATGCCACCAAACTAGCTGAAAATTATGGCAATGACATGGTTCTGACAGAAGAAACAATCACGGAATACGATAACGCAATTTTCCGTATTGAGGCTCACGATAAAGCTGAAGAAGCTGAAGGCGAAGAATACGAAGATGAAACTGATCTTGGTAATGTCTATTTCAACTATTTTGAAGTCATTGAATACGAAGTAGAATAAAAAATCCTTGTCAAAAATGTAAAAAATTGTTATGATTATTACAGAGGATAAAGGAGGAAGATATGAAAACGAAAATGAAAGTAACTAATGGGTATCATGTGAATGGAATACTGATCAACGATCTTACTCTTTCCAACCTTGAAGAGATATTCGGTAAAAAACTTATCGCTTTCAGACTTGATGATTATTACACAAACATGATTTACTACGCTTTCGAGAAAGCTGGAAAATTCTACACTTGCTGGTTTTCTTACAAACGAGAAGAAACCTACGAAAAAAAGGTAGACACCAAATTTCAAGCTGTATATAAAATGTATAAAGCTGCCCATAATGGTCATGAACATGAGGAAGGTGACAACGAAAAAATGACAAGCTCGGTATATTGGGATAAAGAGGAAATAGACTTCACCTATTCTTTCTTCATAAAGGGAGTAGATGACTAGAAGAATGACACTTTTAAGGAGGAAGATATGGCACTTGATCTTCATCATCCAGAAACTGCCTTTGCACAGGTCTTGTCAAAGAAGGATATTGTCGATACCTTGTTTGATGAGCTTGCCGACATCGCTTTCTTCTTTTCAAAAGGCGAAATAGAAACAATCCAAACTCAATATGGAACATTTGGGATGGAATTGATCGTCATGAAGCTCCGAGAGCTTACCATAAGGAAGGCGTAAATGGTTTTTGATGTAGATATCCTTGACGATATAAAAACTAAAGAGGAAGCTTTCGACTTCAGCAATTTGTTCATCAATGTAGACGATGATGAAATTGATGAATATATGGAATATGCCGGTTACATTACCGTCAAAGGGGACACGCGATGAAGGAGTATTGGTGGTTTTCGGCAATGGATCACAAACTCGGCTACGGTGACCGGAGCGAGGGCCAGCGCAAGGGTTATGACTATGTAGGTTCATTGCCTACCACTTTCAAAAAGGAATAGAAATGCAATTTAGATTTATTAACAATGTAAAGGATGGAATACCAAATCTTTTAAGCCTTGGAATTGATGAAGCTATTTTTAGCTCGGTTTCATCAGAAAATACTCTACCAACAATCAGATTAAGTAGAGTTTCAAAATCAGGCGTTTCAGTTGGTTTTCATCAAAACATCAATGATGAAGTAAATGTCGATGTTTGTAAAAAATTAGGCATAGTTGTCTCTCGTAGACTTACCGCAGGCGGCGCTGTATTCCATGACCAGGAAATAGTCTATTCTATCACGTTACCTATTGGAACTCCAATATCTCCAGAAGATGTGAAAGTTTCATATGAAACAATTTGCAATGGATTAGTGGATGGGTTACAATTATTAGGGATTGATGCTAAATTCAAGCCATTTAACGATGTAATTGTACATAATAAAAAGATTTCTGGAAGCGCACAAACTCGAAGAAGTGGTTTTCTTTTACAACAAGGAACAATACTAATGGATGTTGATGTTGATAAAATGTTTGAAATTTTGAAGGTTCCAAAAGAAAAAATAAAAGGAAAGTTTATTGAAGAAATCAAAAATTCAATTACTTCTGTCAGAAAAGAATTAAATAGAGATATTTCATATATTGAAGTTTCTGAAGCTTTGAAACAAGGGTTTATCGATTGTTGGAAAGCTGAACTTATTGAAGATATTTTGACTGATAGGGAAATGAAGTTTGCTGAATTAACAGTTAAAGAAACTTTTGGGAATGATGATTGGAATTATAGTATGTTCTGATACTTTTTTTCTTGCCAAAAAAAACGAAAACTGTTATAATTATAGGGTAAGGAGAAACAAATGAAACAACTTAGTTTTGATGGAACTACATTCGTTATCAACTTTGCTATTATTGCTGTTTTTGTGACTTTTATCCTGATCTGGATTATATTCTAATTCAAGGATTGAATTGTGGCTAATAAACAAAAAGAGGTTCGCTCTATATATAGACTGGTTGAAGATATATTGTATAATAATTTATACGATATATATGGCAAAATGATGACACACAATAGCAAAAATGGTTTCTCGCTCTATGTCAGAGCTAAACGTGTTTGTAACACAATTGAAGATGCTATCTTAATAAGGGTATCAGATCATCCTGCAGTTGATAAGTATGGAAGAAGCAAACCTGATTTCATAATCTTAGTTGATAATGCAAATGCCTTGAAGATATTTGAAAATAGTCTACTTGCAAGAATTGATTTTGGAATTCCCGAAGTTAATAACTTCGTGGCAATTGATACAAACTTGTTTTAGGAGGCTACTATGGCTATCAAGGTGTATGACGGCAAGGGCAACCAACTCACCAAGGCAACCATCGCCATTATGCGTCAGCAGAAGGCGGACGAACAGGCAAGGAAATCCGCTCCCGATTGGAATGGCAAGCACAATGGCCGTAACCTCAAGAGTGATGGCTTCACTGCCAAAAACTCCACCAAACTTTCCCACGCCCAACGCAAGGCACGCATAGTCGCCAAAAGCATGGCCGCTGATCCCAAAAGGAACGCTGGCTTCAAGGCTGGTGTCGTTCGCAAGTAAATTGTATAGGCTACTCTAATAGGAGTAGCCTATACTTGTTGGAGGAATGACATGAAAACTGAAGCAATTGTCATTGTTAAAAACTCTGGTGTTGAAGATGACGATTTTGACACCTTTGAGGATGATGACAGGAATTCTTCTGTCAGTATTGATTTCTCAGAGTTCAATTCACCTTTCAATTATCATCAGCTATTCTAATCACTATTTTTGGAGGTTTTGATGAAACTTTACATTCCCGAAATCATGAGCCATCAGTCACCTGAGGAACTTCTTGAAGCGAGCAAAGTGCTTGTCAAGATGGCGAAAACGAAGAAGCATGAGATTGAGAAGCAATCAAGGAAAGATGCTTTCAATAGGAACCTTGAAGAGAAGAGGATCATGACTGTTCTCAAACGTGAGGAAAAACAGGCTCTTTGGGAGAAAGCCAAGGTTGAGCAAAGTTCAAAATTCGCTGGCAATGTTCACAAGAATGATGTCATTTCCTTCATCGCAAAGGGTAATACCTATGTTGGAAGGGTCACAAAAACTTCCGCTTTCGACGTGAAAGTAAATGCCGCATCCGCTGGTATTTTCCACCAGTATGACCCAGAGCTTACCATCGAATATGGTTTCATCACTTCAGTCCAGCGATAAAGGGGAACTAAATGAACAAAAATAAAACGACAAAAGCTCTAGAAACTGCATCTGCAATTATTGTAACTATTTTGGCAGGCGTTCTCTATGCACTTCTTGCTGGGTCGCTTGTTTACCTGCTGTGGCCTGTAGCAATTCCAGCTGCTTTCCCAACCTTAGTAGCTATTGGAACATTGGCCGCGAAACTAACTTGGTGGCAAGCAATTTGTTTTAGCTGGCTTCTTGGCCTACTGATTAGAACCAAATCATTTTCAAAGGAGAAAAATTGAAAAATAGTAAATCTTGGTTCACGCATGAACAAAAGGAGAAGTTTTACTTGAAGAAGCTTATTAAGCGAGCCAAGCAAAACAATCTTAACAAGTGAAAAAGTGGGAGGGATTAAGATACCCTCCCGCTTTATTTAATAAACTAATCTAATTTTTCACTCAAGGAGAAATCATGCTTATTTTTATCATTGTAGTAGTATTGTTTGTCAGTAGTATTTTCGCTAGACGTTTTGAATTGTTTGATCAGGATGACTTGTGGCTAGGCATTGCTCTTATTTCTGGTATCGCTATTATAATTTTAGGAGGTTTTTGGATTAACACTAAGTTTCAAACACGGCAAGTGCTAGTAAAATACAACTCTCATATGATATACATTCAAACTCTTGAAGGGAAAAAAATAAATCAAAGTGAACGTTTGTCTGAATTAAACGCTATTGATGAAATCAATCAGCAAATTGCAAATTGCAAGTTGAACGAGAACGACGTTTTGGTAGGCATTTGGACGCCAAAAATTGGTTATCTCAAGCCGATTGATTTCAATAGCATCCCACAAGCAATTGATAATAAGGATCTGAACATCTCAAATGTTAAAAGCAAGGAGTAACTTTAGCTGATTAAAGAGCCCATTATTTGATGGGCTTTTTCCGTCTTTCGTTCCATGAGCTTTCAGTTTTTCACGTTTAATTAAAAAATGGTGAAAAAAGTTATTGACAAAAAAATTGAAAAACGCTATAATTAAAGTGTAAGGAAAAACAAAGTGAAAGAAAAAGGAGAAACAATGGAAACCATTCGTGATTGGGTTTTTGCTGTTCTATTTGCGATTTTCCTTCCGTTCATTGCTCTGTGGTTCTTCTTCACTTGTCAGGATTATAATTAAAAATCCTTGACAAAAAAATTGAAAAAAGTTATAATTAAAGTGTAAGGAAGGAAGTTACAAGCTAAAGCAAAAGCTTGACTTTCTTGCTTTAATAGTTAAAAAAATAAAGTGTGGATGACTACCCATAGGTTCAAGAGCAGAAATGCTACCAGAAATGGATGACAGGTGGGATTAGACAAGAGCAGATATGCTACCACACTTTTCTTGTCCCCTTCGTCTAGCAGTAAGGACGCCTCACCTCAATGAGGAAACGTTTGGTGCAATTCCATCAGGGGATAAAAAGTTAAAAATTTCTTGACAAAGTTTTTGAAAAAAGTTATAATTAAAGCACAAGGAAAGGTAAAAAAATAAGAAAGGACGTTCAGTAAGGTGATGCCGCTAAAAAGGCTACACTCCGAGCTGACAAGCTTTCTAAAATTGGTCTGGTTTCATTTGAAGAGCGGTTGCAGATGGCGTTCGAGCCTCCCGCCTCAGTGAGCAGGCCACCCTTAAAGGGTCTCTTAGTTCTGTTCAATATACTGTAAGCATATACGGGCTCCCCACTGTATGCTGTAATGTTCTGGTCGGGAGATAAGGTGGAAACTGGAACGGAATTCACAGTTTTTGTTCCTTCATCAATGTAGGTTGAAACACCTACAACATAGCACCTGGGTGAAACGGATCATCATTTTGGTTTCATATGCCAAAGATAGCAAGTTCGACTCTTGCAGGTGCTCCAAATACAACCTTGGGAGAATAAGCATTCAATTGGGGTTCATAACCCCAACTCTGTGGAGGCGGTATCCACCCCAAGGTCAAGTGTGCGACCTCGGACGAGCAAGTCCTTTCACAAGGAGGTCTGTCAGGAACCTTAGCTGTTTTATGTTCAACTTGTAGCGCGGTTGAATAAGTTTTACAGTGTTAAAACTTATGAGCTAAAAATGATTTTGGCACAAAGATGAGAAATCATCTTCATTATAGTAGGGGCTTGTGGTTATAACCAGTCACAAACCATTCGGCAAGCATTATCAGTTAATGCTGTCCAAACCACTGTGTTTACACAGCCCCTACATTTTTTAAATTAAAAAAATAAAACAAACTGTGTTCTATGGGTAGCTCCCAGAAGATAAAAGCTGAAAAGCTCCACAGCGTAGGTTGGAACTCCTACCAAAGTGTGTGAACAATGACGGTCGGCCATAGATCATATGGTGGCGTTTAGGGTGCAGGTGCCGAAAGGTAGCCCATGCTTAAAAGGTAAACACTTCCCACGTCATTCACACTTTTCTTGACAAAGTTAAAAGTTTAATATCTGTAGCATATACGTGCAAACGTCAGCATAATGGAGCTTTTGGGAGAAAGCATCTTGCCGTGAGCGTAGCATCGGATTACAACGCAGGCGTGACACTGGGAGAGACTAGATTTTTTTCTTGACAAAGTTTTTGAAAAGTGTTATAATTAAAATGTAAGGAAGCAAATGCTTCCCTTGAAAAAGAAAGACATTGGCAGTAACAGGGGATTAGATACACACTGTCCCTAGTCATTGCTGAGTAAGCAATGGAAGCTATAAGATATGCAAAAGCATACGAATAGCCTTTGTCTTTCAACGGTTTTCCTAAACGAGCCGAGTGCCCATCTGGGAGGATACGAGCACTAAATCGTTTAGTGGTTTTTAGGGCTAAGCCCTTGGGGATGTGTCACACTGATGGTGGAAACAGGGATATACTTGTTTCAGCCACATCCCCTTAATTCAGGCCAATACAAATGGTTGACAAAATCAATCGTTTGTGGTAATATATTATTACCGAGGAAAAAAACACTTGCTCGTTGAGCGTGCCTCGGTCAGTTTAGTTCAAGGAGTGAATGTCATGGATAACGAATTTGACATTTCCATTCTCGATGGTCTTACCATCGAAGAGCTCACTGCCGTGAAAGCACGCGTGACTGAGCTTTTGAAAGACAAGAAGGAAATCAGTAAGGAAGCCGCAAAGGCATCCAAGGCTGATGATGAGGCCCAGCGCATCGTAGATGCCAAGGCTAAGGTGACAGTGGGTTCAACGATTACCTTCACGATGAAGGGCGAAGTTCGCACTGGTAAGGTTGAGAAGGTGACGGAAAAGACCGCCACGGTAACTCTCGCTGAAGGCAAACGTTACATTCAATTCAAGTTCATCACTGGAATTGAAACAGCTGATGAGGCTGTAGCAGCGTAGCCAATACACAAGGGTTAAAAAGAACTTCGTTGCACAGTTTGGTGAAATACCCAAGATACTATGCGCGTTATAGTTCAACTCCTTGTTACGCCGTCCTTCTGGAACACTGTTAAGAGCTTCTCGAAATCTAGAACGCTCAAGACATCTTCTGTGTTTCAGCTTCGTAATTAAAACATCACTAACCGTGCTGGTTATCATACCACGGTTTATGGGTAGCCCAATGGTGATGAATTATCAACTTGTTGCTGATGCTGTTTGAGCAGGCAGAACATCAGGTGGTACTTGATGAAGTTAATAGCTTCAGTTGATACCGTGGCTTATGATAGTAAGAACCAACTTTCATAGAAGTTATACGGAAATCTTTGTAAGCCCGAACAAAGCGGGTGGAAACAAACCGTTCATAATGTAGTAATACATTGGTGTAGCTGGCAACAGCAAACGGTTTAAAGTGGGGAGAGTAATGCCTGAAACTCGTTGAAACCCACAAATTATAATTAATTAAAAGAAGGCAGCTTTAAGCAGGGTAGTTGAGCTACTTATCGCAAAATTTGATGAATTTCAACTTAATGGCTAGAGGTTGGGCCAGAAAATATAATCAACTCCATCGTGAAACATGGGATGTCTTGATGAGCCTGATCAAGAGGTAGGTTTGGAAAGGGAGTTTCACGTAAGAACTTGAAACTAAATCAATGATTTGGTTGTATGGATGGTTCACCATTACAGAGTTCAAAGCATACGAGAAGTGCTTATTTTTTATCGAATTTTGTAAAAAAATATATGTGGGTGAGCCTGATCACCAAAAAAAACTTAGGTCGAATAAGCCTGCTAAATTCGAAGATTTGCAGGTGGGGTATATTTGTGGAACTCCTTACCACAGGCGGTTTCTCTGTTGCTTGCCTAATGAAACAGTAACCTTCTCGGTTAGAGTCAGGTTTCTAAAGCTACCTGCTAAAAAAGCCTAACATTGTCCTGCAAGTTAAGCCGGTTATCTCTTGCAGGATGCTGTTCATTTGTCCCCATCGTCTACTAGAAGGACGCCTTCTTCTCAAGAAGGAAATGCGTGGTGCAAATCCAGCTGGGGATATCAAAAAAAACTATAATAATATAGTTTCCACTAATTATAAAGTGGTTTTTTAAAAGGGAAACTTCAAGCCATAAAGCCTACTAAAAAGCTTGATTTTAATTTATATGTTATAATGAAGGCAGTTGATTACCATTTTGTGTGCTAAATGGTAATTGTCTATAACACTTCACAACACTCTAGACCATTCTTAATAGCAAATGTGATGGTCGAAAATTGGCTCAACTACTTTTTGTGTGCCAAACCTATATGTTGTTGTGAAAAAGCCAGCAATGACTTTTAACAATGACAAATGAAATGGGTTACAAAAACGTTGTAAAAGATTGCTGCTTTACTGTTCCCTCAGTTCGTAGCGATCTGGCATTCTTGCCCGCCTAGTGAAAGTATAACGTTCCCCTTGGGGGAAAGATAGTGGTGCAAGTCCACTGGCGATGGCAGTCCTTGATTGTTTTATATACTCAATTGTTGCGCACAGAATGATTTGCGAACAATCAAAAGGAGATAGTTTGTCTTGCTTAGGTTTAGCTAGCTTCTGTAAGATGAACTAGGCCGAGTTTGGTGTCTCTTAAAATGCCTTTGGAAAAACTTCTCGAATAAGTATAATTCAAATTCACGTGAGGGAGTTTATCGTGGTGCAAGCCCACGGAAGTTTATAATTTTTCTTGACAAAATAACTTATTTCGTCTATAATTATTATAGAAAGAAAAAAGGCTGTGGTTCAGAAAAACCTTCTGTGTAGCGAGGGGGGAACAAATGACAATGTTGTGGAAAGGTAGATGGGTCACAGTGGATGAAGCTACAAAAGATCCTGAGTATAAAGAATATCAACAACGTATTGCCAAAGAATTATTTCGCCCGATTGGCAACCCAGTTAATCGGCGGTTTCCCACCAAAAAGTAGAAAAAAGCTGTAATTCAGTATAATTAACCGCGAGGCAGGTTTAAAACGCAAGGAGATTGCAACCTTAACCCAATCTCTCGGTTAGCACCGAGAGCCATCAGGGTAGTCACCCTTTGGCGACAACCAACACGTTTGGTTATAAAAAGTGGCTGTCACATTCCAGCGGCTTGATGGTAACGAAGCAGTGAGTTGAAACAAACTCTTGGGCTGTAACCATCGGTGTTAGTGGGGACACAATTCCTCACTAGAATTAAGTGAAAAAATTAGAGCAAGTCTTTCCATGTTTTCTACTGTAAGAAAGTATGGCGTTCTAGTCCACGATACGGAGGCCTTTACTATTTGTTCAGGAGAAACAACAGCGTATAACTACGAAACAGTTTGACTTGAGTGTGCGTCACAAGTAACACTATGGGCAGTTAACAGTCGTGGCAGAAATGTCGGCGTAGGCGTTGCAAAAACCCACTGTTATATAATCTCTAACTTGGGAGGTGATCATGAAAACCAGAATTACTTTTGATTTTGAAAATGACGATGATCCTCGTGATTACATTGACCCTATTATTGGTCTTCGAGCGGTTAGCGATATCACTGGCTATCTTCGAAATCTTGATAAATACGGAAGTGATTTCAAAACCGTATTTGAAGCCATTGAAAAAATCCGTGAGCAAGTTAGGGAGTTCTGCCACGATATTCCAGATGACTGGAAACAATAAGGAGTAACTGTGAATGAGAATGTACTTTTTGGTCTTATCATCTGGCTTGTTTCAGTGATATGGGCTGGTCAAATCGGCAAGAAGAAAAATCGTGCCGGTTATGCGTGGGGATTTTTTCTCGGTTTCATCGGATTGATTGTTGTTGCTATCCTTCCTAAATTGGAAGCTAAAACAAGCAATTAAAGGGAGAACCAATAAATGACCCGTTATGGCAAGGCTAAGTTGAATAAGTTCCTGATAATTATATCCACCTTCCTTTCAGGTCTTTTTGTTGGTTTGCTTTTAATTCAAACTGCTTTGGGTAACACAACTTATTGTATTATCGATTTTATAATTGCTGTTGGGTTATTGTTTGTTGCAGTTATGAAAATATCAAGAAGGGAGCGATGAACAATTCTACTGCTGAAAAATTTGTCATAGCTTTGGTAGTGATAGCCAATATAACAACGATAGTTTTAATTTCCGCCGCCCTCGTTTTGCACTTTGTTTTTAAATGAAAATTAGCAGGTGTTGATTTTCAATCTGCCACGCGGTCTGGTTAACCGCTACCTAACCAAAAGGAGTGCAGGTGCTGTTAGATGGTTTTTCGTAGCAAAGCACGAAACAATGCATCAGGCTTGTAAATTCGAAAAGGAATGGATACGAAAATCCGCTTGTTCCATTTCTATTTTGAAAGTTATTTCTAACAAAACAAAACTGAGGGCTTTTATATTCACACTCCCTTTCCTTTAGCTAACGTTTAAAAAATAGCCATACATAAATGAATGTATGGCTATTTGTGTAATTAGGAGTTTTTTTATGTTCAAAAAAAATGACAAAGTGATTTGTATTGACGATATAGCACGTGGATATCCAACAAAAAAATTAAAAACAATAATCAAAGGATCAATTTATACTGTTGATTTTTTTTCTATTGATACGGATTTGGTTCGTTTAATAAATATTAATTCAGCTTTGTTTAAATCAACAAGATTTAAAAAATTAAATAAGCAATTAGAATTTGATTTTTAAGGAGCTAGCTATGGCTAAAGTTGGAGATAGAATAATAATAACTGGTATGCCACAAAATTATAGCAATTGTGGGCCTAATACATTTAAGGGAATTCCTGTAGAAAATTTAATAGGAAAAACAGCATTGATTAAAAATATAAGCAAAGTATATAAAGAATACGCCTTATGGTTTGATGAGTTCTATGATCTTCTGCCGGGATGTCGTCGCTTGGGGGGAATTGCAGGCGACGACATTCCAATTGGTTATGGCTTGTATGTATGCGACCCTGAAATCAGGTTTACCATTACAACAAAAAAACAGCAACTAGAATTTACTTTCTAATTATGGGATGAAAGACGCAAAAAAGGAGTTTACAAATGGAAACACATGAAATCTATGTTGGCATTTATGATAATGACA
>Ga0209083_1004332_pt1 | contig 10988 bp, 6 predicted proteins | sample AM7aDNAmetaG_FD_184132 | JGI IMG/M metagenome (GOLD analysis project Ga0209083, IMG submission 184132) | Freshwater microbial communities from Finland to study Microbial Dark Matter (Phase II) - AM7a DNA metaG (SPAdes) (version 3) | ecosystem: Environmental > Aquatic > Freshwater > Lake ...
CCACGAGTACCTCGACTGGCTCCACGCCCGCCTGACCCTCCTCCACCCCCTCCTCCGCCCCACCGGCAGCCTCCTCCTCCACCTCGACTGGCATGCCGTCCACTACGCCAAAGTCCTCTGCGACCAGATCTTCGGCGATGATCATTTCCAGAACGAACTCATCTGGTACTACCAGACCGGCGGCGCCAGCAAAGACCGTTTCTCCCGCAAGCACGACTCCATCCTCCTCTACTCCAAGACCGACCGCTTTTACTTCGACGGCAAATCCATCTCCATCCCGCGCACCGCCAAATCCATGCGCCGCGCCCGCTCCGGCCGCGGCGCCCGCATCGCCGCCGATGACACCCACAAAAATCCCGATGATGTCCTCACCGTCCCCGCTCTCAATCCCATGGCCAAAGAACGCAACGGCTACCCCACCCAAAAACCCGTCGAACTCCTCGAACGCCTCATCACCGCACTCTCCCCGCCCGGCGGCTCTGTCGCCGACTTCTTCTGCGGCAGCGGCACCACCCTCGTCGCCGCCCAAAAACTCGGCCGCCAATGGTTCGGCTGCGACAACTCCCCCCGCGCCATCGACCTTGCCCGCAAACGCCTCGCCGCTTCAAAGCTAGCATAGAATGCACGCGGGTACTTCCCCTGGTAATGTCCTGATCGGTGTTTCATGCCGCGACGTCCTCGTCCCACAAAAAAACTATTGACGCCCATTCCGCTTCGATTAACGTAACCCCGTGAACACCACCGCCCCACAACCTCGATATCTCCTCGCCGCGCACAACAATCTATCGGGTGCCATGCCCAGTGGGGCAGGGGCCCCGCTGGGCATGTTTCACAGACATCGCTCTCACCACAATTTCCTCCCCCTCCACCCCCTCATCCCCGCCGCCCTTCTCCTCTCCCTCGGCATTACCGCCGGCCGCTACACCTCATTCCCCGCCGAAATCTCCCTCCTCCTCGCCGCCATCACCTGGGCCGTATGGCTCGCCGCCGAAGTCGCTCTTCGCAAAACCCCGCAGCACCTCATCACCCACCTCGCCCTCTCCCTCGCCATCCTCACCGGCGGCTCCGCTCTCTATCAACTGCATCAAGACTACGTCCCACCCGTCCACCTCGCCCGCCTCATCCAAGATGGCGATCACGCCCCCGTCGCGCTCCGCCTCCGCGTCCTCGCCCCGCCCGAAGATCCCTCCCAGCATCACGGCAACATCTTCTGGATCGGCCAAATCTCCGAACTCCAAACCGACCACGGCTGGATCCCCGCCACCGGCACCGTCCGCATCAAATCCCAAGCCGCCATCCCGCTCACCCGCGGCCAACTCGTCGAAGCCTATGGCTGGGCCTACCGCCCCGACTCCAACCCCAACCCCGGCGCCTTCGACATGCGCGCCTACCTCGCCTCCGACCGCATCTTTCTCGAAGTCACCGCCAACAAGCCCGGCGCCATCCGCCTCCTCGAGGCCCCGTCCCACGCCACCCTCTCCACCGCCCTCGCCAACTTCCGCGTGCTCCTCCGCAGCAAACTCCTTGAACACACCCTCCGCATCGATTCCGAATCCGCCTACTCCATGCAAGCCCTCCTCCTCGGCTATCGCGATCCCTCCATCGACGACGTCTCCCGCGCCTTCGCCGATGCCGGCGTCGCCCACCTCCTCGCCATCTCCGGCAGCCACATCGTCTTCTTCGCCGCCCTCGTCTGGGGCATCCTCCGCTTCCTCCCCCTCCGCCCGCGCACCCGTCTCCTCCTCGTCGGGCTCCTCGTTGCCGCCTACGTCCTCGCCACCCCCTGCGGCCCGCCAGTCCTCCGCGCCGGCCTCGCCACCGCCATGTTCATCATCTCGCGCCTTGCCGCCCGCAAACCCAGCCTCCTCAACGTCCTCGCCGGCGCGCTCATCGCTGTGCTCATCTTCCGCCCCACCGATCTCTTCAACCCCGGCTGCCAACTCAGCTTCATCTCCACCGCCGGGCTCATCCTGCTGACCAAACGTTGTTACACCACCCTCGCCGGTAAATGGATGCAGCGTTGGGAAGAGATCGCACGCCTCGCCGAATCCCGCCGCTACGCATGGCGGCTACGCGCAACGCAGTTCATCCTCGGTGCAACCGTCACCAATTTCGTCGGCACCCTCACTTCCCTCCCACTCGTCGCCTTCCACTTCAATCAGATCAACCCGCTCGCCCTCGTCACAGGCCTGCTCGCCCTCCCTTTCGTCGCCCTCACCATGATCGCCGCGCTCCTCCAACTCCTCGCATCCCTACTCTCCACCCCGCTTGCCGCAAGCCTGGCTCCCGCGACCACCGCCGTTGCCCACCTCATGGTCCGCACGATCCAACACCTCGCCGATCTCCCCGGCGCCGTTGCCGCGCTCCGCGCCCCACCCGTCTGGATCGTCCTCCTCGCCTACACCGTGCTCCTGCTCTGGGCCTTCCGCCGACGCCTCAATCTCCCCCGCGCCTCCATCGCGCTCGTCGCTCTCGCCGTCATCGTCACCACGCTCACCTGGTACACCGCCACCTCACCCCGCAACCAGCTTCGTATCGATGTCCTCCAAACCGGCGTCACCGCCGCCCCAGACCAAGGCAGCGCCATCCTCATTCATCTCCCCAACGGCACCACTTGCCTCCTCAACGCCGGCTCCGCCCACTCCCCCGCCCTCTTCAAATCCGCGATCTCACCGGCCCTCCGCGCCTCGGGAATCCGCCGCCTCGACGCCCTCCTCATCTCCGCCGCCGACCGCACCCATGCCAGCGCTGCCCGCGATGTCCTCGACCTCTATCACCCCCGCGCCCTCCTTATCAGCGCCGTCGATTTCGCCCGCCAGGACTGGTCCCTCGAAAGCTCCCAACTCTTCGCCGCCGCCAACGAATCTCACATCCCTCTCCAACTCCTCCGCGCCGGCGACCACTTCACCACCGCCGACCTCACCGCCACCATCCTCTGGCCACCCTCCTCGCCTTCCATCACCGATCCCCACCTCGCCCCCGCCCAGTCCGGCCTCATCATCCTTTGGCAATATGCCAACCACCGCATTCTCACCCTCGACCCCACTGAGCAGGTCGCCTGGTCCACCCTCGCAGACAACAACATCGACCTCCACTGCGACACCCTCCTCCTCCTCGCCCTCGCCACCTCCACCCAACTCTCCCGCCTCCAATCCCTCACCAGCGCCCAAACCATCCTCACCCCCGGCACTTCCTACCACATCCCCTAACCGCCTCACTCCCTTTGCATTTTCCTCACGAACTGCTACTTTTACCCCTCTGAACCGCGGCCAAATCCCGCCGCCCGCACAACTTCACCCACTCTCAAGGAATCCCCAAATGGCCACCGCCGCCCCCGCCTCCTCCGATCTCTCCCAACTACTCTCCCACGCCTCGCTGTCCCCCCGCTCCCGCATCCGCATCGACGACCACTGGAAATTCCACCTCGGCGACCTCCCCGATGCCCAAAATCCCCAGCTCGACGACGCCCCCTGGCGCTCCATCACCCTCCCCCACGACTGGAGCATCGAAGGCCACACCGACCCCAAAAACCCCATGGGCGGCAACAGCGGCTTCTTCCCCGCCGGCATCGCCTGGTACCGCTACTCCTTCCTCCCCGGCGCAGACCTCGCCCATCGCCACCTCTCCCTCGAATTTGAAGGCATCTACCAACGCGCCACTCTCTACCTCAACGGCCAACAAATCGCCTCCCACCCCTACGGCTACACCAGCTTCCACGTCAACCTCACCGGCAAACTCATCCTCGGCCAAACCAACATCCTCGCCATCCGCGTCGATAACTCCGCTCAACCCAACTGCCGCTGGTACAGCGGCTCCGGCATCTACCGCCACGTCTGGCTCACCGTCCGCAACCCCGTCCACATCTGCCCCTACGGCGTCTTCGCATCCACCTCAAAACTCTCCGCAGACAGCGCCACCGTGCGCCTCGAAACCAATCCCACCAACACCACCGCGCACTCCTGCGAAGTCACTCTCCAATCCATTATCGCTTCTCCCGAAGGCCAAGAACTCGCCCGCGCCCAGTCCTCTACGCAACTCGCCCCCGGCGCCACCGCCCAAGTCGAACAACAACTCCTCGTCCCCCACCCCGCCCTCTGGTCCCCGCAATCTCCGACTCTTCACAAAGTCGTCTCCACACTCACCGTCGCCGGAAAAATCACCGACACTCTCGAAACCTCCTTCGGCATCCGCACCGTCGCCTGGTCCTCCGAAAATGGCCTCCAAATCAACGGCCAAACCGTCAAACTCAACGGCGGCTGCCTCCATCATGACAACGGCCCACTCGGCGCCGCCGCCTTCGACCGCGCCGAATTCCGCCGCGTCGAAATCCTCAAAGACGCCGGCTTCAACGCCCTCCGCACCTCCCACAATCCCCCCTCTCCCGCCTTCCTCGACGCCTGCGATCGCCTCGGCATGCTCGTCATGGATGAAGTCTTCGACCACTGGCAGGCCTCCAAAACCGCCCACGACTACCACCTCGAATTCCAAGACTGGTCCCTCGTCGATACCGAATCGATGGTCGCCCGCGACTTCAACCACCCCTCCGTCGTCATCTGGAGCGTCGGCAACGAAATGAACGAACGCTTCCTCGAGTCCGGCCAACAAATCGGCCAAACGCTCGCCGCCAAAGTCCGCGCCCTCGATTCCTCCCGACCCGTCACCGCCGCCGTCAATGGACCCTGGAAACCCGGCGAAAAATGGGAAGATGGCGACAAACTCTTCGCCCTCCTCGACCTCGCCGGCTACAACTACCATATCCACTTCCACCAAACCGACATCGCTCGCGTCCCCGGCCGCATCATCGTCTCCACCGAATCCCTTCAAAGCGAAACCTTCGCCAACTGGGCCTTCACCGAAGACCATTCCTACATCCTCGGCGACTTCCTCTGGACCGCCCTCGACTACCTCGGCGAAGCCGGCATCGGTCGCTGGCACTTCGATAACGAATGCGACATCTCCCACGGCGTCAACGAACTCTACCCCTGGCACGGCGCCTACTGCGGCGATATCGACATCACCGGCTTCCGCAAACCCATCTCCCACTACCGCAACATCGTCTGGAACCGTGGCGAAAAACTGTACATCACCGTCCTCCAACCCCAACTCGACGGCCCCAAAATCCGCACCACCAACTGGGGCCTGTGGCCCAACGCCTCCCACTGGACCTGGCCCAACCACGACGGCCGCCTCATCCAAATCCACGTCTACTCCCGCTGCGATTCCGTACAACTCTTCCTCAACGGCCATCTCATCAACGAAAAACCCACCACCCGCGCCCAACAATTCCGCGCTGAGTTCACCATCCCCTACGCCCCCGGCACCCTCAAAGCCATCGGCCTCATCGCCGGAAAACCCGCAGCCGAATACGAACTGCGCACCGCCGGCAACCCCGCCGCCATCCGCCTCACCCCCGACCGCTCCACCCTCCGCGCCGACGCCCAGGATCTCTCCTACATCACCGTCGAAATCACCGATCACAACGGCCAACTCCAACCCAACGCCGACCACTCCATCCAATTCACCATCGACGGCCCCGCCACCATCGCCGGCATCGGCAGCGCCGATCTCAAATCCCTCGAACCCTACCAAACCCACGAGCGCCGCACCTTCCAAGGCCGCGCCCTCGTTGTCCTCCGCACCACCCACCAACCCGGCCCCATCCGCCTAACCGCCCAATCCCCCAACCTAACCCCCGCCCACATCATAGTTAATTCCCAATGACCGCCCCGCTTCACTATCCGCAATCCGCAACGCAAAGCCACCTTTCATCGTTCATCGTTCAACATTATCGTTCAACATTATCGTTTCTCCCCCAAACTTCCTCCCCAAATCCCCCAACTGACACTTGATCGACGCATCCACTCCCCTCAACCCCGCCAGCCCGCGAAACAGCGGATTCTTCATCTCCCCCTCCTCCGTAATCGTCACTCTGCACCCCTCACCCTCCGGCCGCAGCTCATACGTCCACGTCCCCCACACCGGCCCGCCCTCTTTTTCCATCCGCGTCACCAACCGCGTCGCTGGCTCACGCTCCAGCGTCGTCACGATCACCGTCATCCCTATTTTCAAAGTCTGCTTTGTCGCCGGCCGTCCTTCCCGCTCCCCCATCCGCTCCACCTTCGTAATCATGCTCGACCACGTTGGATACGCCTCCGCATCATCGATCGCCGCAAACACCACGTCCGGTTTCTGCTTCAATACGATCGACCGCGTCACAGTATGCTTCACCGGCTGCGTCAACCCGAAAATCGTCACCGCGAGAATCGCCCCAACGATCAACCCCGGAACAACCAACAACCACATCATCATCCGTCGCCGTTTCACTCAACTACCCGATCATCAACTGACAATTCGTACCGCCAGATCATATTCAATCCGCCCCACACTCTCTACGACCACTCTCAACGCCCCGTCTCATGCTTCGTCGAAAGCGCCTTGATCCACTGCGTCATCAATTCGATCCCGCCGCTATCGATCTCATGCGTCGCCAGCGGCGGCATTCTCACCGTGCCGCTCGCCTGCAACCGCTTCAGCACCATCGAGTGCCCCACATCACCCGCCACCAGCCACCGGTTCGCCGCATCTCCCCCATCGTTGGCAAGCCACCCGCCGATGAGATTCGCCTCCTGTGTCGGCGTCGTCGCCCGCGCATCCCAATTCCCCTGCACCGCCCCGCCCGGCTGATGGCACTGCGCACAGTTCACCGCCAAATAGGACCGCACCCGCCACTCCAAACTCTGCGCCTTGTCATCCGCCGCCGCAAACGCCGGCATCTCCTTCACCCCCGTCACCGGCCCCGCAAAATATCCCCCATCGCTCAGCGCCTGGATCTGATTGATCTCCTTTCCACCGACCTTCATCGACCGGTTCAACTCCGCCGTATTGAAACTCAGCGCCTCCCCCGCCACCGCCGTATGACACGTCAAACACTCCGCCCGGCTCGGATAATGCCACGTCTGCTTCTTCGCCGTCCCATTCACTTGCACATCAAACGTCTCCTCCAAACCATCCTCCGCCACCAAATCCGCATCCGATTGATCCGCCCGCCACTTATATGTAATCCCATAAACCCCCGTCGCCGTCTTCACCAGAAACCGCGTCTCCAAGCGCCGCCGCGAACTTGGATCCCTGCGCCGCATCTCCATATCAAAATGCTTCACCCACACCATCCCCGCCGGAAACCCCCAATGCCCATCCCGGCTGAACGTCATCTTCTCCTTCGTACCTCCCATGCTGAACCACCGCTGCTTGATCGCATAATCCGACCAGAACCCCACGTTCGGCGTATACGTCACCAGCCCCTCCGCCGGCTTCATCGACGCCATATCCGCAAATGCCCCCGTCATCGACAGCAACGCCGGCGGTATCTCCCCCATCGTCCCCGTCCGCACCAGCCGCTTGATCTTCCCCGCCCCATGATCCGCCATCAACAAATCCCCATTCCGCGGATCGATCCCAAATCCCGCAATACTCCCCTCCGTCCCCAGCAGCTTCGGCAACCATTTTCCACCCTCCTCCCGCAAACTCCAAATCCGCCGACTCGTAAAATCACTGAAAATATACTGCCCATAAAGCTCCGTCAGCCGCGAACCCCGATACACCAGACCCCCGATCACGCAATCCCCCGAAAACACGCTCCCCCGCCCATGCGGGTACTCATAAATCGGCCCCAGTAACTCCAAATCTCCCGCCTTCGTTTTCGCCCGCGGCCCATTGTGCGTCCCCTCCAAATAACTCCACCCATAATCACCCCCCGCCACCCCCAAATCGATTTCCTCCCACGCGTTCTGCCCCACATCCCCAATGAAACACCGTCCCGTCGGCGGATCAAACGAAAATCGCCACGGATTCCGCAATCCCGTCGCCCAAATCTCCGTGCGGATCTTCCCCGGATCAAGCTCTCGCCCGCCATGCACCTTCGCCCCGATGAACGGATTATCCGCCGGAATCCGATACGCCCCCGCATGCACCGCCGACGGATACGTCGTCGAATTCTGCGCATGCGGATTCGGCGCCAAACTCCCCGGCCTCTGGTCCACATCCAATCGATAGATCGCCGCGAAAAAATCCTTGTCGACAAACCGCGCATTATCGAATTGATCGTTCCCCGCTCCCTCATCGCCCATCGAATAATACAAATACCCGTCCGCACCAAAATGCACATCCCCCCCATCATGGTTCCGCGCCAGATCCAACTGCGTGATCAGCGGCACCTCGCTCTGCGGGTCCCCTTCCTCCGGATTCTCCCGCGACACCCGAAACCGCGACACCCGATTAAAATCCTTCCTGCCCCCATTCTCATTAATGCTGAAATCGTACGTCACATAGAAATACCCGTTCTCCGCAAACTTCGGATGAAACGCCAACCCCAACACCCCACACTCCGATTCCGTCTGCAACGTCCCCTGGCCCGTGGCCTTCAACATCGCCGGTATATCCAGAAACACCTGCTTCGTCGGCTTCGACTGCAAGTGCGTCACCACTATGATGTTCCCGGTCTTCTCCACCACGAACAGCCGATCGTTCTCCCCCGGCGCCGCCGCAATGCACACCGGCAACCGAAAACTCAACCCCCCCAGCGCATCCTGCGTCGTATATCCCGTCGCCACCGGCAACTCCCCCGGCAACGCCAACTGCACGCTCTCCTTACGCACCATCTGCCCCTGCGCCCCCCGCCACGCCGGCAATACCGCCAACAACAATCCAATAATTCCCCCAACCCACGCCACCAAACACCATCGTTTCGTCACAGGCAATCGCTCCAGTTTTGGCCCACACGGAAAGTGAAACGGAAATTTACAAATTCAATGCTGCTAAGTGAAGAACCCCACCAGGTTCTCGATCAACGCCCCACGCCCCCAAGTATTTCAAAATCCAAATGTCACAATGACGGAGCGGGCGTGGTGTGCGGGGAAAAATCCGCAATCGAATGCTCGGAGTTCACGCTTCAGCTTGCCGTGAGCCCGAGGTGTACCCATCGGCCCCATCGGGGCCACGGATTGTAGCCACGCGGTGGAGCGGCGTGCGGCTCACCGCCCGCCGCGCAACCCGTGGAAATCGTCATCCCCCAAGTAGCCCGCCCCAGCCGGGGCGGCGGAAATCATCCCCCTCCAACCAAACTATTTCCTATGCACCAGACGCATGGTCCCTATCACACCCGCTAGTTCTTTCTGCGTGACACCCCGGACGCTCTTTCTTGCTTCTTACTCCTGACCTCTGTCCACTCCTCTGCCCCTCGGTGCTCTCGGTGTCCTCTGTAAGAACCCCAACGGTCGCGGTAAGATGCGCCCATGCGACCCCGTTGGATCATCCGGGGAATTTTTGCATTGCCGATCCTGCTCTGCTTGATCGGGTGGGGATGCCCGGAATGCGGAACTCCGATCACGGCGGTACACAAGGCATGAAACGCTGGCTTTTCAATATTGTCTGCGGCCTTTCCTTGTTGCTCCTCGTGGCGACCGTGGCGCTGTGGGTGCAAAGCTGCTCGAAACCAGCCGTCATCTACTGCAAGAATGGGAGTTTTGCGGTAGCGTCGATTCGTGGCGAATGCTGCCTTTTGGCACCCGTCATTTGTCACGATCTCGGCTGGCCTTCTCCTTCGGACAATGAACTGGTGGAACAATTTGGCTCGGCGGCGGTTTCAGATAACGATCTCTGGTTTCCAACAAACATTCAGGCAAGGGTGCTGGACCGATGGGTGCGAGAGCAATGTCGTGTGCTTCCGCTTGGCATCGCCATTCCCCGTAACCTCGTGCCGTTTCCTCCCTCTTGCGTTGTGCCGTACTGGGTTCTGTCATCGCTGTTGGCGATCAAGCCGATTTGGTCGCTGGCGAGATGGCGAAAGACGCGGCGCGGGGTTCGTGCGGCCGCGGCGTTTCCGGTGGCGGTTGCCGCGCCTCAGCAATCCAAGCAGACCGGATGAAGGTGAACTTCGCATGCAGAAAGCAGGAATGAGCCCGCCCATGAACAAACAAGACGGCACGTCTTCGGCCCCATCGGGGCCAAGGATTTTAGCCACGGGTGGAGCGGCGCAGTCGCCGCGGAACCCGTGGAAAATGTCTCATAAATTTTGCTCGCCCCGGCAGGGGCGAAGGAATGCTCCCCACCGCCGAAAGGCCCCTCATGCCCGGCACCTACCCCCAGATTCGCCTGCACATTGCCTTCAGCACCAAGCAGCGCACGCCCTGAATCACACTCGAGATTGCCGCGCGGTTGCATCCGTACCTGGGCGGCATCTTCCGCGATGAAAAGGGTATGCTTTACGATATCGCCAGCTTGTCGGAAAATTAGCAAGGGAGCACGAGTGTTCAGATGAATGGGCAGATGAAGGCACAGATGCGAGAAGATTATGCAGAAGCATGTCAAGATGCCAATTGTCGTGAGCTCGGTGGTGATGCTTGCCATCGCATGCGTTGGCGGCGCCATCGCGTTTACGATGGTCATGCATGGTTCGCGCAGCGGCGCCGAAGGTGAGTTGATAGGAGGCTTCCTTGTGGGCGCCTTAACGGCAATATGTAGCTATTGCGGTTATTTTTTCTCTGTGATGTGGACTGCGTCCTGGCTCGTGCAACGAGTACCTCCAGATTTGGGAAAGGCGATTGCGAAGCAGTCCATGAAGATGTGCAGCCGTTCGTTCTTTAGGAAGGCAAAATGCAAAGGAAGTTGGTGCGCCTGGGTATCTCCGTCGAGAACTGAACCTTCCTTGTACCTTGTGCTGCTTACCGTAATGACCCGACATGATTGGCAATAAATAGGTGGACCAAATCACGCCTTGAGTCTTGAGTCTTGAGTCTTGAGCCATCAAACTTGAGCCTTGGTAAGTAGTCAGCAGAGACGCCATCACCTTGTCACCCCCTCCGCCTCGTCACCCGGTCGAACCAGCGGTCAGAAGTTCACCCCATCATTCTGAACTCTGCATCCTTAACTCACCCCCCCCCCGCCAGACGCGCTCACCGCGGGTTTCAGAACTCAGCATTCAGAATTCAGAA
>Ga0209083_1004335_pt1 | contig 10974 bp, 8 predicted proteins | sample AM7aDNAmetaG_FD_184132 | JGI IMG/M metagenome (GOLD analysis project Ga0209083, IMG submission 184132) | Freshwater microbial communities from Finland to study Microbial Dark Matter (Phase II) - AM7a DNA metaG (SPAdes) (version 3) | ecosystem: Environmental > Aquatic > Freshwater > Lake ...
GCAAAGCCGCTGTAGATTTCCTGCATGCCGGTATACATGCGGCATTGCAGGGCGGCGGCGCCATTGAGCGCAACGCAGCGCATGCCGGCCTGCCTGATCCTGCGCCCAAGCGTCAGGTCATCGATGACATTATCGCGGATCGCGGCATGGCCGCCGATTTTTTGGTAGGCATCCCGGCGGAACATCAGGAAAGCGCCGTTTGAATATGATACTATTCTCAGGCGGTTCCGGTTCATGAGGGCAAGGGGAAACACGCAATATGCCAGCCATATCAAAAGGGGCATAATCGCTTTTTCCGCCAGGGAAATTGTTGCAAAGCGGGGTATGACCGTTAGAAGATCAGCCTGTTCATGCAGTATGGCGGCAACGGCCTTGCGCAGAAAATGCGGGGCATGCTGCGTATCGGCATCAGTGAATAGTATCAGCTCTCCCTGCGCCTGCCGGTATCCTTCATGACATGCCCAGTTCTTGCCTGTCCATCCAGCCGGCAGTGCTACACAATCCAGCATGCTCAGGCGCGGATGCCCTTCCTGCAAGGCGGATAAAATTTTTACCGTACGGTCCTCTGAATGGTCATTGACAGCGATTACCTCAAATGACGGATAATCCTGGCAGAGCAGAGAGCTGACGCATGCCAGGATGTTTCTTTCTTCATTGCGGGCCGGCACAATAACGGAAACCCGCGGGCATTCTGCGCTGTCAGGGTAGCGGTCAACTTTCTTTACATACATGACATTCAGTATGGTCATGATGAAAAAGAAGGCGGCAACGCATAAGCAGACAACCGTACTCAGAAGTACCACATCCATGCAATGTTTCTCCTTAGTATCGAAACCGGACTGCAATCGCGCGGCAGGCAGCCCGCTCGAGCAGTGCATACTATAGTTGTAGTGTAATTATGGCGGGTTGTCACCCTCTTTGCTGACTGATTTTTTATTGATAAAGCATAGCATGAAGGAGCTGGAGATTATGACGTTTTGGGCAGAAAGGCTGCAGGAAATGTTCGGGCATGTGTTAAGCATTAGTTCGATTGCATAATAATAGATTGTCGGACACGTTTCAGTTTGCCCGACCTAACGGATGCATGAAATATGCCCACCGCAGCGGGCTCAGAATAGCAACCCCATACAGACCTCACGGTTCTATTTATTGCCATAGCGTACAGGAAACTTTTTTCTTTTTATGTTCTTTTTGGATTTTATTCAGTTCGTTTTTTGTTATTTCAATATGGTTCTGAGAACCTTCCCGTAAATACCGAAGCATATCAGCAAATTGTGGCGAAACCTTGAAATGGTTGAAAATGCTCTTTGCAATAAGTGATTTTTCAAGATCATGGGCTGTCGTAAGAGCCTGCATCGCAGAATACTTTTCCAGCCTTGCTATGTTGCACATGTCTTTTACATAGTCGATGATTGATTGGACACCCTCAGCTTTTATGATTCCCTCATCAAATAGTGCTTCTCTCTGATATGTCAGTTGATAGAGTTTTTGTACTGCCTCAGCATGTTCCCGTTCTTCCTTGATGAGTGTCTGCCATAAATCATTGTGTTCAGGAAATCTCTCTGCAAATAGCGCATACATATCACCCAGGGCCTTCTCGAGTTCATTGAAAAGCATTAATATTTTTATTTGGTAGTCCTTCTGCATGGTGTAATAGCTCCTTTCACAATGCTGGGACTTTGCAGCTGTAGCCTAAATCGCTTATTGCAAATTCCAATAAGGTTGTCGAGAGGTTTATTTTTGCGTGCGTAGGTTGGACCCACTAAGTGCGTCCACCAAAACAAATCAAAAAGGTGAGCTGTATTTTACGAGTCCACACTGCTGGTCGGGGATTAAATTTCATTCCGAAGCTGAACATTTCAGGAAAAATTCGCAGGCTCCGATTTTCAAACAGCATAAAAATTTGTAGTGTGGTATTGTTTTCATAGTGCGGGCTGTCGCCCGCTGGAAGTTTTTTAGCTCGATAATTGCCGCAGGACTGATTTCATGCAGCAGCTTAAACATAACCCGATGTACCGCTATTTGCTGATACTTGTGGTCTGCGCCAGCGCGGGTTTGCAGGGCTGGATGGCGCTGTTTACAAACTTTGCCAAAGAGGTGGTCGGCGTCAACGGCTTTCAGATCGGGGCTGCCCAGTGCGTTCGGGAAATTCCCGGCTTTCTCACCTTTCTGGTCATGTATATCGTGCTGTTTGTCAGCGAATACCGGCTGGCTTCTTTATCGGTAATCCTCATGGGCATCGGCATCGGGGCGACCGGCTACTTCACCACGTTCCCGGGCCTGCTGCTCACAACAACCATCATGTCCATCGGGTTTCACTATTTTGAAACCATCAACAAATCCCTGACCGTGCAGTATTTCACGCGGCAGGAGGCCCCTGTGGTGTTTGCCCGGCTGCGCGGCTACGGAGCACTGGCAAACATTGCGGTCGGAAGCATCATCTGGCTGCTGGCCTTTGTGCTGCCCTATAAAATCAACTTTCTGCTGCTGGGAATTTTCATCTGCTGCGCGGGCGGCTATATGCTGTGGCTCAATCCGGCCCATGATGCCCCGGCCCATGTGCAGAACAGGCTTGTGCTGCGGCGCAGGTACTGGCTGTACTATGTTTTGAATTTTCTGAGCGGGGCGCGGCGGCAGATTTTTATCGTCTTTGCGATTTTCCTTCTGGTTGAAAAATACCGGCTCAGCGTGACGACCATCGCCGGTATTTATGTGCTGAATTACAGCCTTACCTGGCTTACCAACCGCTATATTTCACAGGCCATCAACACCTATGGCGAAAAGGTCGTGCTCAGTCTTGAAAGCGCAAGCCTTGTCATTCTGTTTCTCGGGTACGCATTTATTGAAAATGTATGGGTGGCGGTTGCGCTGTACGTGCTTGACAGCATATTCTTCAACTTTGCCATCGGCCTGAACACCTATCTGCAAAAAATAGCCGACCCTAAAGACCTGGCCCAGAGCACGGCCATGGGATTTACGATAAACCATATCTCGGCCGTGGTGATACCGCTGTTTGGCGGCGCGCTGTGGCTGGTGAGCTGGCGGCTTCCGTTTATCATCGGCGCCTGCCTGACCATCATCTCGCTGTATTTCACGCAGAAAATACGAATTGCCGAGCCTGTTCACACGCCGTGATATCCACCCGCTTTGTTTTTTGAAGTCATTCTGCTATAGTAGTATCAGTGCGACTAAAAAAATTAGCGGTCGCCTGTTTCGCCCGAATGAGGGTTTTGACCTGGTGCTTGTTTCTGATAGCCCCCGACGGGTGGATTTACAACAGTACTCATACAACAAGGAGGCCTTCATGAAACAGTTTGAAAAGCATCTTGAGATTTCCAAAGAGGGCTTTGCAGCCCTTGAGCGCGTGATCGCTTTTTCCTGCTCCCGGTGCGGGCTGTGCGCAAGCATGTGCCCCTCGGGCGCAATAGAAATGAAGGATACAATCCCAACGCTGGTCGGGAAGTGCAACAAGTGCGGGTTCTGCTATCAGGCCTGCCCGCGCGCCTTCTTTCCCATGACCAAGGCGCAGCAGCGCTGGTTCGGGCCGGAGACAACAGAGGTCGACCGGCGCGTGGGCCGGTGCGTCGAGAGGTTTACCTCCCGGGCGCTCAATGACGAGGTGTTTGAAAAAGCCGCAACCGGCGGAACCGCAACAGCCCTCACGCGGCACCTGTTGGAAAAGAAGCTGGTGGATGCTGTGCTGCAGCTTGAGGGCATTCATCAGGACCAGTATTTTTGCCATCACGCGCGGCCGGTGGTTACAACCACGCCCGAAGAAACGCAGCGCTGCTCGCGCTCAAAAAATCAGATTACCCCCATTCTGCATGAGCTGAAAAAAGTCGCGGGCTATGAAAAATTTGCCGTCGTCGGGCTTTCCTGCCATGTCGAGGGACTGCGAAAGCTCCAGCTTATCAAGGACGACCCGGAGCTGCGCGAGATGTTCAAAGGCCCGGCAAAAATTGCCGACAAGCTGCTCGCAGGCCTTAAGTACGTGATAGCTATCAACTGCTTTTCCAGCACCAAATCTGGCGGCATCGACCTGATGTTCAAAAAGCTCGGCATCCGCGAGGAGGATGTCATCAAGTACGCCGAAGACACAAAAAAATCGCTCTATCAGGTCTTAAACGAGGGCAAAAATTTTCTGTGGTTCGTGCAGGACAATATCATCACAAAGGACGGCAAGTTCTACCCCTTCAAGTACATCGATTACCTTGACGAGGTTATCACCATGGGCTGCATGGTATGCCCGAGCTTCATTGTCTGCAAGCAAGCCGACGTCAGCATTGGCGTTACCGCTTCGGAAATAAAGCTCAATGAGTTCGGCTACAACAGCGTGATGGTCAGAAACCCGGAACTCTCCGCCGTGTTCAGCGCCATGGTGCAGGAAAAGGCCCTCTTAAAGCGTCATATGTGGGACAACAGAGGCACGCTTCTGCGCAAATTTGTCGAGCGCGTGCTGCCGTCAAAAGACCTTATGAATTTCGCCGAGTATGTGCGCACGGGCTTGTGGAAGCCCCACGACGACCTGTACAAGCGCTCGGAATCGGTACAGGGCGGCAAGATCCTCGGGCTGCAGCGGCTGCTGATCGCCCAGACGGTCAAGCGCAAGATGATGCACGAGCCCGCAATCCACGCGCTGCAAAAAGAGGGAAAACACTTCCCTGAGATGATTTGAAACGAATTAGAGGTTAACAGGCCCCTTCGCATGAAGGAAGCATAAAGAAGCCTGTAAGGAGGCAAAATGAAGATTGTGGCCGCCGCAGCGGCGTGTCTGCTGCTGGGCCTGTGTCCGGAGGCATGGTGTTTGGATGCAGCGCAGCTGCGGAGCCTGTCCTCTGCCGGGCTTGTGCATCAGGTGCGGGTGCAGCAATGCACGGACAAGGAGCTTGACGCTCTTCTGCCCGAGCTGCAGCGCCGGTTTCCGGTATTTGATGACAGGGTGAAGGCCCTGGCGCAGATGTACCTGGGCGCCCCCTATGTCTCCGACCCGCTCACCAATGAAGCCGCGGACTGGTTTCCCTACCGCGACACCAACTGCACCATGTATATTCTGTATATCGAGGCCTTTGCAGGCAGCCGCTGCACAGCCGAGGCGCGGGAGCATATGCGCCTGCTGCACTACCGCGGCGGCAGGGTCGGTTTTACCGGGCGCTATCATTTTACCGAAGACCGCATCACCGATCCGGCCAATACATACTTTGCCGAAGCTACTGAAAAATATGTGCGCGACCCGCAGTCGCTTCGCCGAATCGCCCTTGAACTGAACCGCAAAAAGGACGGCTCGCTGCTGTTTGGTGACCGCCTGGGCCGCTGGACCAAAAAGGTGGCGTTTTCTTATGTACCCCGCGCGGGCTTTACGCCGCAGATGCTTGCCCCTTTTCCCCGGGTGCTGGGCATTGCATTCGTAAAAAAAGCAAACTGGGATCAAGGGCTCATCGTCGGCCATGAAGGCCTGCTGATAGACGGCGATCTGTATCACTCGTCGGTCAGGCGCGGGGTTATTGTAGAAAAAAACTATCTCAAGGACGGATTCCCGGTTTCTCAGTGGGAGGGAATAATCCTGTTCCAGCTTATACCAAAAAAACCTGCTGAAAATACTGGCATTTGCCGGTAATACACTGCAGCATCCGCTCTGTTACAAGCATCTACTCTTGACATTATCAGGCAATCTGTCATATTTAAGCATAAAGAGGCATTTGGCCGCACCGTTTGCTCATAGACAATCATAGTATCTTGCTGGTATCCGCGCACCCCCCACTTTTCCCGGTTTGTCAGGATTCCCGCTGGAATTTATTAGATCAGCCGCAGCGCTGCTCTGCGGCATTTCCATAATGTATCGGCAGAAGCAGATAAACCCAGTTTGAATATTATAAAGGAGAAACACATGGCAGCTATTGTAGAAAAGGGCGACACCATATCCGTGCACTATACCGGAAGGCTCGCTGATGGAGAAATTTTTGATTCTTCGGAAGGACGCGCGCCGCTGAAATTCACCGTGGGCGCCGGGCAGATGATTCCGGGCTTCGACGCAGCAGTTGTGGGCATGGCCCAGGGTGACAAAAAAACAATTTCCATTGCGCCTGACCAGGCCTACGGCGAGCGCAGCGACGACTTCCTGTTTGATTTCCCGCGGGCCAATGTGCCTGCGGACATGGAAGTTGAGGAAGGCATGCAGGTGCATCTGCAGGACTCTGCCGGCAACCCCGTGCCTGCCACAGTGGTTTCCATAGGTGAAGAGACTATCAAAATGGACTGCAATCATCCCCTGGCCGGCAAAACCCTGGAATTCGACATCAGCATCGCGGAAACCGGGCTTGAGCCTGACAAGCATGACTGCAGCCCGAGTTGCGGCTCATGCTGCGGAGACTGCGGCCACTGAGAAATCAGCGTCTGCCGCCGCACCAATCTTTGTGCTACACTAAAAGCTGAGGAGCAAATCCTCAGCTTTTTTTGCGGGCAGAGCCATGTCAAGCTCGCTTTATCCCGACATACAGAGCGCAACCATCTTCCTCACGCCCAATGTCTTTCTTGACAAAAAAGGCGGCCCGGTTATGGTGCGCCCTTTTGATCCCCAATTTTTCAAGGGTCTCACGCAGATGTATCTTGCCTACAGCCCGAGCGCCTCCATCGGCGGGGTGCCGCCCGTCAAAAACACGGCCTGCATTAAATGGGCGCGCAGGATCACCACAGACACCATAAGCCTTATTGCTCTGTCATTTGACGGGCAGGTGATCGGCCATGCAGTACTTTTCCCCATGCAGACAAAGGTATGCGAGCTGCTCATCGTGGTTGCGCCGCCATTTCAAAAAAACGGCATCGGCACGCAAATGATGCGCTGCATCATCCAGCTCGCCTATGAGCTCGGGTTTGAAAAAATCTGGCTGTCCGTGAGCAAGACTAATTTTGTCGCCCTTCATCTCTATAACAAGTGCGGGTTTGAGCGGCTGTCCTTTACCGACAGCCCGCAGGTGGAGATGACCCTCAAGCTGAAACGCTATCACCCTACAGCCAATATCAAGGTCTCAGAGGCTATGAACCGCAACGTTATAACCGTGAATGCCCGGGATTCATGCAGGCAGGCTGTACAGCTGTTTCTGGATAATGCAGTAGATGTGCTGCCGGTGGTCGGCGATGGCAAAAAGCTGACAGGCATTATTTCGCAAACCGATTTGATCTTCAAATCAAACCTGCACCGGCAGGTATGCGAGGTGGCCACCATGGAGGTAGTGAGCCTGCATAAAAGCTGCACCCTCGATACGGCCATACGCCTGCTGCAGACGCGCAAGCTCCGGAGCATTCCCGTGGTGGACGCGCGAAACCGCGTGGTGGGCATCATCGGCCGCCGGGATATTCTGGCCCATTATTTCAAAACCTATCCGCAGGCGTAATGGATGAGCATGCACACAGGCGGCGCGGGGACATGGGGCATGTGCAGAGGCATCAATCCGCAGGCTGCTGTCCGGCAAGAATTTTTTCGCACAGGCCGCAGGGCTGCCGCTCGGGGCACACGCCGTAGAGCACGCCCTGGGGAAGCGCCCGGCACGCCATGGGGCTTTCGGCCCGGTGCAGCTCGCCGGCCATGCCGCGAGCCGCTGCCCTGATTTCCCATTGTGCTTCCGTGCACAGCCGCTTGCCCAGAGAATGCAGCACATTCCAGCCGTCAAGATGCACAAGATCATAAACCATCAATGAATGCGGGGCAAGCAGTACGGCATCTGCTGCCGGAATGCCTGCTTTTTTCGGAAGGTCGCGGGCAAGGCCGGCCAGGAGCTCATGCACCGAGGTCATGGCCCCGGCAAGTCCGGCCGCGCGAACCGAAGGAGGCACAACCGTGCTGCCGCGCTGGAGAGCTGTATAGATCGACTCCAGGCTGTGATGCCAGGTGCGCTGCCGTATGGCCTGATGCAGGGCATTAATGCTCAGTGGCAGAAGAAAGGTGAAGTGAAGGTGCTTAAGATTGGCAAGCTGCGTCTCATCTCCCCTGACTGCCGCTTCAATTTCTTCGGGCAGCAGCTCAGCGCCGCCATGATCGGCCAGCACAGGCCCGCCGCGGGCGCCATAGCGTTCAACCATGCGGGCGATCAGGGCATTGCCCGGCCCGTACAGCTGCGCCGCAGGGCGCCATGCCCGCACATCATAGGAACGCTCGCGCTCCTGCATGATATGCGGTGCGCAGGAGCATCATGGCCTGCACAACCGTTGCTGCCACAGACGGCACACCGGGCCTGCGGCATATGGCATTCAGGTGCATGAGCTCGCGCGGACCCCCGAGCGTCTGGATATGCGTGCGCACGGCGAGAGGCAGGGGGTAGCGCGCATCTTCGGGCGCTACGCCAGCGGCGCATGCCTGCTCGTAAAAAGCAAATGCCGCGGCAACGGCGTCCTCAACCTGCGCCCTGCAGGGGCTGGCAAGCACTGACGGCGGCAGATAAGCACCCTGGTCAGCCGAAGCCCGGCGCATGGACTGCTGCAGGTGTGAAAGATATTCGGGCAGGCATAGCTGCAGGGTTGCAGCGCGGGGAATATTTTCAAGGGAAAAAACGAAGGCCGCCTGGTCGAGCACCGAGCCATGCCCCCGACCGCTTGTTTCGCAGGCAAGGCGCTCCAGCCTTTGGGATTTTTTTTCGGGCGGCAGAGCCCGCAGCTCCTGCGCAAGACCATAGCTTGACCGCTCTTCAAAGCACCCCAGAGCCCCTGCCACGCAGAGCTCATCGGCGCTCGGGCCGCCGTCTGCCGAGCCGGTCTGCCCCATAAGGCGCACGGTTATGCCGGCATCGGTGAGGGCTTCAATACCACACGCCTGCTGCATCAGCGCTTTGCCTCGCGGTCGCGCTCGGCAAGCCGTGTTGCCCGCCGGGCAAGGGCCTGCTGATTGCGGCGCTTTTCTTCATCGGTTTCAAGAATGAGAGGTGGAATATCGGTAGGCCTGCCGCTTTTATCAAGGGCTACAAAGGTGAGATAGGCGGATGCCGTGTGCCGCACCTCGCCCGAGAGCAGGTTTTCGGCTTCGATGCGCACCCCGATTTCCATGGATGTACGGCCTGCCATATTGATGCTTGCCCGCAGGGTGAGCAGATCGCCCACAAACACGGGATAATGAAATATCAGCCGGTCGATAGAGGCTGTCACCGAGTTGCGCCTCGTATGGCGGAAGGCCACAACGCCGGCCGTGGTATCCACATTTTTCATAATAACACCGCCATGCACATTGCCCGACGGATTGGCGTCTTCGGGCATCATGACAATGGAGGTCACAACCGCGCTTTCCTTAACTGTTTTTCCCTGCATGTTTGCATCCTCTCAATAATCGTAATTGCTCAAGGGTCAAAGTGCAGAGTTAGGAGTTTAACTTCTGTCTTTGCCCTTGCTACAGCCTACAGCCTAAATGCCTACAGGCTGCTTTCTTGCCTTTCTTAATTCTGCCTTCTGACCCCTCGTTACCTGAGTAGTTAGCAACAATCATAGATACCCAAGCCCTTTGAGCTTTTCCACGACATTCTGCTGGTCATCGTCGGAGTACGTATTGTCCTGCCTGCTGGTCTCACAGGTTTCCAGATATTCAACCGGCCGGGATAAGGCAAACCCTTCGGTGAACAGCTCTGTGAGAACCCTGCCGTCAAGCCCGCCGGGCACCTTATGGCCCATAATATGCAAAGTTGTCGGGCCGATATCCATAAACCGTGCGCCGGTAATCTTTTTGCCTGTGGCGAATGCCGGGCCGCTTGCCATCAGTACGCCCAGGCGCGTATGATTGCCCGGCTGAATAAAGTTACGCAGCACGGGCTTATTGGAGCAGAAGCCCATCATGGTGCCGGCGCGGTAGCCGTTGTCATTGGGAAGATAGGTAAAGTCTGGACACAGATATGCGAATTCGCCCGAAAAAGCCTGCTTCCCGGGTATAAGCTCGCCGCCCACCAGCTCCCCGGTTTCGGGATTGCAGAGCCCCGCGAGCACTTTTTCTATCTCACGGCGCACGGCCTCAATCTCCGCCTCATCCTCAAGCCAGCCCTGGGGCAGCACGCCCTTGCGGTTGACGAAAATTGCGCCATTGAAATATTTGCCGACGGCCTTCGTCTGCTGCCAGTCGATATCCTGCTCGTTTAGCAGCACCTTAACGGTGTTTTTTGTGATGAACTTCAGGAACTCATCATAGGCCGTGTCTTTATAAAACTTCCAGAAATACTTGAGCGCCGGTTTTACGAACAGGTGAAAGGCAAGCTCGAAGGTGATACCGCATTTCCAGAGCAAGTACCGCAGCTGCGGCAGCAGGTCTTTTTTGATGGTGATGAGCCCGGCATTCAAAAAAACGGCATTGATGTCCACAAGCCAGTTCGAGGGCCCGAACCCGTGGTCAGAGACAATGATCACATTGCTGTCAGAGCCCACATGATCGATGAGGCGGGCGATTTGGCTATCGACATGCTCGTAGAACCGGACAATTTTTCCGTAAAACTTTTCGTTTTTTTCCCGCGTAAACTGAAGGTGCGTCTTGTCGAAATAATGCCACAGCTCATGCTGCAGCCGGTCCGTCTCAAAAACATGAAGCACCAGAAGATCTGAGCCGTACTTGTCATACAGGTAGTGGGCGACATCAAACTTGTACGCCATCACCTCGTTGAGCTCATCGAGAAAAGCCTCGGTATTGGCATCCGAGAGGTTGGGCGAAAATGCCGGCATATGCATATTGATCGGATAGGGGCCGAACTTTTTCTCGATTTCCTCCACCAGCTCAACGGGATGCATGAAATCGCGCTTGCCCGACGGGGTGAGAAAATCGGTGATGAGGGCTCCCTTGATGGGCGTGGGCGGATAGGTGACCGGCACATTCATAATCAGGCAGCTACTGCCCGCATCGCTTGCGTATTCCCAGAACGACCGGCCCTTGATGAGGCTGTGGTTGATGGGAGACTCCCTGCCCGTGCGGGCGTCCATGACAAGAAAATCATACAGGCCGTGGCGGCCGGGATTGAGGCC
>Ga0209083_1004341_pt1 | contig 10968 bp, 13 predicted proteins | sample AM7aDNAmetaG_FD_184132 | JGI IMG/M metagenome (GOLD analysis project Ga0209083, IMG submission 184132) | Freshwater microbial communities from Finland to study Microbial Dark Matter (Phase II) - AM7a DNA metaG (SPAdes) (version 3) | ecosystem: Environmental > Aquatic > Freshwater > Lake ...
AAAATAAAACTTTTCTGGGACAAAACCCAGGTTGATGAGTTCAATTACAGATTACGTTAAACGTATGAGTGTCCACGATGTCCTGGCACGAAAATCCGTCCACGATGTCGTGGCACTCAACATGTAGTCAATTAAATAGTAACCCTTTTCAAGGGGTTTTGTCGGAATATAGATAAAAGCATTTTCTCCTTTTTTTGCTTGTTTAAGTTCAATTTCTTTTAGATCAGTCTTCTCATGAAGACCTTGCAAAGAAAAGGGCATGCCCATCATTCCGCACCCATAATAAATGCTGAGGATAATTTCGTTTCCCTTTTCATTATCCTTCAAAAATCCTTCTGTTGGTACGCGATAGAATTTAAAATCAGACCATTCTTTATTTTGTACGACAGTAAATCCGCGTTTATTAAAGTCCTCTTGATCAATGGGAATAAATTGCTCCTTATTTATAATGTTTTTGACATTGCAATCTGTGCCGCCGAAAAATCCACTACGCTGTTGATGATTAAAAGGCGTCGGTTTTAAGTCTTTAATACGCGTGACCTCTTTGTATTTGCCACTTTGTAAAATATACACTCCTGCAAATTCCGGCAGTTTTGCCTCGCACGCTAACAACATTGCCGCAACAAGACCGAACACGAACCACTTTTTCATTTTGGTATTCCTCCTTTAATTTGGTCTAACAAAATTTGATTTGTTTGAGTTGAGTAGACCGGTTTCTCCCGATATTTAGGTTAATGTTTTTTTCTTCGCTTGCCGCCCGATGCGGAACCGCATGCCGGGTGGTGTGGAGAGGGGGATAGAAAAACTCCCCCTTACCCGATTGGGGTTTCAGTTTGTATTTTTATTCAAGTCTGAAAAGCCAAAGATTATTACCAATCCAGCCAACATACTCTCCGTTGCTAAGTCCTTCCCGTGGTTCAAAATAATATGAATTTTGATCAATAGCCTTTTGCCTCAGTTCTATTTGATCGCCGGGAACATAAAAGGGTTGATTGCGTTGGGCAGGACCATGATTTTCGTAAAAAATCTCATTTTCTTTAAGTATTCTTTCCCTTAAAGGATGCAGACTGAAGAATTCAAATTTGTAGGTTCCTTTGAGAAAGAATCCCTTAAAGGCTGATGCGCGAAAAGTTGGTAAGGATGACTTATCAGCAACATATGGGCCTGGTTTCAGACTTAATACCTCCATTAGATCCTGTCCTTGACGAGCAACAGCTGTATAGAACGCCTTTGTTATTTTAATCTCAGTGTACTTTCCATCTGTTGTCTTGAGATATGCCCCATCAAATTCGGGAACGGTTTCGGCTGATACTACACCCGCAATGGTAAACAATATTGCAAAAAACACTATGGCGGGGAAAAAAGCATACTTTTTAATCATGAAACACCTCCATTTTTCAAATTATATTGTTTAAATTATATTACTCACATCAACATTTAATATACTTGGTTGGTATTTTACGATTTTCATGAAAATCATACTCTATTTTATTTAGATTGAAAAGAAAACATTACATCATAAATCAAATATATTTAACTTTCACCCCCTGGTATTTTATGATAATAAAGAGCAGAAGCACGGTGGGTAAAACATGGAAAATTTGTCCAACTACCGTCAAATGCTTTGCAATACTAATTTATCATGCTCAATGATTATCAGTACTAATCATGCACTCATCGACATATTTCAACTTTACGGATTACAGGAAGCAGCGGATACCTTGATGTTCAAAAAAATCAATTTCCCCAAATGTGACATTTCTACCAGTTGTCAATTATAACCGCTTTAAGAGTGTGGAATATGCTATGGTTTTTCCCCAGTCTCCCATTAACTGATTTTTAAACATTAATTTCAAAAATAATCCTTTCATAATTAACGGAAGGTGTAATTTCCATCTTTTCTGTTTTTGATCTTTGCTTTTCCACAAGTCCTACTTGGGCAAGATACTTCACGTCCATAGCAATATTCTTTACATCTCGGTTTAACATTCTCGACAATACATGAATAGAAGATGGTTTCTGGACACGAATTGTATGTAATACTTCCATGCGTTTTGGAGTCAATGCTTTGCGAAAAGCTTCTACGCTTGTAAAATAAACTCCAATATCTTTTTTGATAATATTTCCTTTCTGCAGCGACTTTCCCGTTTCAACGAATTCGTTGAGCGCTGTATGAATGTCTTTAATCCCAATTTTAACTTTTTTTATCTTCATAAAATCTCCTTTTATAATTCTCAATATCTTTGATAAAATCAGATGTTAGCTTTTCTAGACCCATAAATTTATAGGCTTCTTCCAGTTTACCTCTGTGACGGTGATGCCCTTTCCCTTCGGCGTTATCATAACCCAAAACACGTTGTCCATTGACGATATATACCAGAGAGTATTTATAGCCATCCGGTTTATCGGGTGTTGGTGGAACAGACCACATTTTGATTTCTATTGTATTTCCTAATTCATCTGTGATCTTGTCATGTTTAATTTTATTTGCTCGCATTGTTGGTATTATATGCCAATAATATAAATTTGTCAAATACAGTATTCTCTTGATACCTTGTATTAGGAAGGATTATACCACAATAAAAATATCTATTGCGGTTTGTAATCTAGTATAAACGGCAGAATATTGACATGCTTGACTACAGGAAGCTATACGTAACATGCTCTGATTATTTTTATTGAGGTTACATTACAGCTTTCTGTCATCCGCACCATACTTCTTGATATAATCATTCAATTCTTCGCTGCTGGAGGCATACCCTTTGATATCCCCAATGCTAATGCCGGAGGAGGACAATGGATGTTCTTTTAGAGAATTCCGATACGTCTCTTAAGTTTTCCTTATTTCACAGGTTTTTGCTGTGACAGTTCAAAGTGAACTGTGGTTAACTTCCTTCCCTTATTTACGAATAATCTTTCTTTTTACTTCGAGTGTTTCTTTTACTTCGGGTATTTCTTTTACTTTGAGTCTTTCATTTATGTTTTTTAGAGCCGCTATTAACTCTTCATCAGAGTTAACCATCACCAGTCGCTGATCTTCCCTCCGATCACCCATTCTTTTTACTCTCCTTTCCCAAACTGACTCTTTTCATGACATTCCTCCTTGAACATTTAAAATGCTTGCCTGCGTGAAAACTTATAACCTATTTTAATTTTGAATTCAGCAGTTTTCTGAAAATTTCCGATTGAAAGGATGGATGCCTATCAAAATTATTGGATGCTTGATTTCAGGAGGCTGTCCGTTCAATCACCCCACCCCACATTCTCCATAAAAAATCTCATACCTCCGGTGAAAATAAAAAATCCAGCTTGCCAATCTTTTTCGTGATCGTTGTGAACAACTTTCCTTTACTCCGGTTTGAAGTCAAGCATTATTTTCAAGGGCGACTACACATTTCCCCACCTCAAGAGCGGCTAGAGGAATTACGGTTGATGATCGAAGCGCTGAATGTAACTTTTCGAGTATGTTTTGACCACAGCATGAATTCATGGACGAACAGCCGCGGCGCATTTTTTTTCATTAGGGCTATGCAGGCTACAAGTTTCCGGAAGAAAAACCGCTTGTGCTGAATCTTATCCAAGAAAGATTGTCTGTTGATGAATCCCGGCATATCGATATTAAAGAACTTATTGCGAGGGGTTCTTTATAATCGGTTGCTGGGATATCAGACCATTAAATCCGCGGGAAGTTCTTTTGGCGGTAACGGCTTAAGATCGATTCTTAAAGACCAGCTAAGATCATCACCAGGGAGAATGGCAGGTGCAGTAGCATTGGAAACGGCTCTTTCCAGGCTATCATAAAAACCGTTAGAAGGTTCGATGGCAATGTTCACTTCATTTTTGAAACCGCCGGTATTTATCCATACGCCCAGATAAGGCAGTTTGACAGGATCAAAGCGGTAGATTAATGCCAGCTTTTCCTGCGGGTAATAAAGTCCTGCGCCTCCGGCTTGAAGAGGACTATTGACATAAAATTTACAACTATGACCATGTCCGATGGAATAAGGCACGGACAGTCCGGATGAACCAAAATCAATTTCATTTTCCGGTAAACCCGGAGCGCTTTCTGGCTGTACATTAAGCAATCTACGCGAACCTTTGGGCAGCATCAATTTGGTGTCTCTTCTTAATACGTTGAGCGGGTGAAGTGTCCAGAGAAACCGCAACGTGGTTTTCCCCAAATTCTGAGCGATGTAATCAAACCGGACCGTATGTTCAGCATCAAATGATACAGTGCGGGTAAATCTCATCGGCAGACAATCGAGTTCAACACTGCCCTTAACGCTATCGTCTATGATATTAACACACCATGAACGACCCCATACTTCACCGTGGTCTGGCATGCGTGCTCCCTGATATTCACTTCCGGGACAGGTACAGGCATCTATTGTCGGCAGCATATCATCACATCCCGAAGTATCATATTTTTCAAAACAGGCTCCGGGCGTAGGTTTTTTGTAACTTTTGGCGGTAGGCTGGAAAAGACTCTCAAAACCGGTTGGTTTGTAAAATAATGAAGCCATCTTAAAACCAAAAGCAGGCAAAAGAGCGAGGCTTAATGTGCCATTATCCATGAAAACGGCTCTGCGCCCAAGATAAGTCCCTTTGCGGATTACGACCTTGTTCATTGACTAAAACCTTTCAACCATAACATCCTCATGTAGTATTTAAAAAATATCACATTAACAACAAGAATAAAATCAGATTATGTCATGTAGAGAACGAATGGAGAACACTTTGCTCAGCGAGTCCGCGCTTCAAAAAGATTGGCTATCTGTCGAAGAGGATGAGCACCTAGCCCAATATCAGGTTGAAAATCCAGAGGTTCGTATTCGGGAAATTATCGAGGCCATGAACGTGCTCGAATACAATCCCCTGATTGGTCGCCCCGCAAATAACGGCAAGCGCGAACTGGTCATCGGGCGTAGCTCACACGGCTATATGGCATTGTACAGCTACATTATCGAAATAGACGCTTTTTTTCCTGCTTGGCCTCGTACATGAGGTGGTCTGCAGCTTCGATAAACTCGTTCAGCGACTCGAATTCGCCTTTGTTGTAACTCAACGCGCCCCAACTGATCTCGAAGGGGAACGGACTACCTTCTGAACGCTGTTCAAGTTGCGCGCAGATGTGGCCCATGATCCGTTTTGCTTCAGTCAATTCGCAATCGCTCATTACCACCAAAAATTCGTCACCGCCCACCCTGCACACCAAATCGACATCGCGTATGGTGCTGCGCATCGATTCGACCACGCCCACAATGAGTTGATCGCCAAATTTGTGCCCGAGGCCGTCATTGGTTGTTTTCAGATTATCAACATCGACATAGACGATGGTCAGATCACGCCCATCGCGCTGATTCAGCCCGATGCGATCCTCCAGAATCTTCAACCCGGCAACACGATTAAAGGCACCAGTTAGCGCATCGTAGGTGGCTTGCAACTCCAGTTTGTGATTCTGTTCGAGAATCTCCTGATTCTTGGTTTCAATGATCAATTTCAACTTAACCAGCTGCTTTGTTGAGCGAACCTTTGACCAATGGCCGAGGACGGACACCAACATGGCGAAGATATTGAATGCTCCTCCGTTAATCAAAATATCAGAAAATGAAACAGGGCTATTCAAAATATTCCAGAATAGATAGCTGGTTATGAAAACTAAAGTGATGCATATGCTGAAGCCTATGGGATAGGTCAAAAGTGCCAGAGGCAGGATGAACATGGCCACACTAAGGTTTACGTTCGCGGCAATTAAGTGGATGCGATCTTCGTAAAGGGAGGCAAAGCAGGTTAGGTGCAAGGCATTAAAAACTGCGAATATCCCCCAGGCGGTAAGTCCGGAAATGCTCTTTCGCAAGAAAAGAACTATTACAACAATGCCACAAAGAATATCAAGCAGCCTCCAAACAACCATTTGAGACCAGAGCAAGGGTAATGTGAGATAGTCGTATCCGATGTATGCAGTCACTGCTACGCAGGTGGCAACAATCAAGGCAACTAAATGTCGTTCGTTTTGCGCGGTGATCTCACGTTGCAATAACTCTTGAAAATATTCCGCGCCCAAAACGGAATCAGCGGGACCTTGCGTCTTGACTGTCGATTCTGTTTGATAAGACCTTTCTTTCATTGGAAGAAAGTATAGGGCGGCCGCATTTGTATGTCAAGTTAGTATTTCTACAAAAATATGGTTTGAATTGCGTTTATTACGGATTGAACTCGTGCATTTTTGTTGAGGTTGATGTTTTACTGATAACAAGGAAGCTATGCTTACGGTCACATCTACTAACAAACATCTATGGCGAATAAATATTCTGACCAATATCGTTCGTAATCTGCAACAAAAACAGAGCCAATTGACCCTATTGCAAAATAAACAATTGCACATTGCTTGATCAGGCTGGGTCTTTGAATTTGGGCGGACGCTTGGTAAAGGATGCGGTAACCGCCTCCAGTTGGTTTGGACTCCCCATAAGTGTCATCATCAGTTCGGATTCCATCAGCAGGCCGTGGCCGGAATCTCCATGCCACACTTCATTGATCAGTTTTTTCGCCGCGCGAATGGCATCGGGATTTTTGGATGCGATCTCTGTGGCCAGGGCCATGGCTTCGTCATAGGGTTTTTCACAGACGTGCGTCACCAGTTTTAATCGGGCCGCCTCTTCGCCTTGAATAACTTTACCCGTAAAGATCAGTTCCTTGGCCACGTCAATCGATACGACATCGCGGATGGTCTGAGTAACGCTCATATCCGGAATCAATCCCCATCTCATTTCCATGAGGGAGAACTTGGCATCAGGTGTGCTGAATCGAATGTCTGCCCCCATTGCAATCTGGAAACCACCGCCCAGCGCTACTCCATGAATGGCCGCGATTACCGGCACGGGGAGCTCTTTCCATCCATATCCAATATGCTGATAGATGTTGGATGGCCGATTTTGGTATCGATCCGTAAGATTGGGAAACTTACTTTCTCCGGATAGCAGGGCGGCGAAGTTCTCGACATCCAGCCCGGCGCAGAAGCTCTTGCCTTCGCCGGAGATGACAACAACCCGAACACCTGGTTCCTGGGCCAGTCGGTTGATAGCGTTGGCCATGGCGTCAATCATATCAAAGCTCAAAGCGTTGTATTTTTCAGGCCTGTTGAAACGGACATCCGCCACATGATTTTCTATTGAAATGTTTACTAATTCGCTCATGGTTTCTCCTTATACCGGTATTATTATTTTATGACTTCCATCATGATAGTTATATGGATTGCATCAGATGTCAAGTTAGAACTTCTGAAAGCCGAGCTTCCATTCGATAAATGATTTTCTTATTATCGTTAATCGAAATAGTCCCGCAGTTCTTTGGGAATCGAGTTCTTGTCGACCTGAAAGAGTTCAATGAGCACATTGTCGGGTGCGGGAACCATGATATATTTCCATACACCAATATCCGTGATGCCTTTGGTGAAAGGCACATTCATGGCTTTGAGCTTTTCTACAACACCATTGATGTCATCGGTTTGCATCCCGAAGTGATGTATGCTTCCTCTGCCCGAAAATGAGGGCGTCTGATCATAGAAGTGAATGCGGCCCGTACCGACTCGCATAAATACATTTCTGGATCCCGCCATGCTTTCATCGAGAGCAACTTTACCGCCGAAGGCATCCCGATAAAATGCCAGACTTTTTTCAATATCAGAGGCAAACAGATGCACATGATGGACATGATTCATTGGAATAACCCTTTCTACCGACTTTCTTTAGAGATCTGTATAACCACATCAATCCGGTATCTTTGTCATTACCGCGCAGGCGGGAATCTGGAGAAAGCTTGACAATACCTGATTACGCATATGTCTGATACAGATAAAATAAAAATTATTTATAATAATTTCCTTTTGTAATCTAGCATAAAATCAGATTAAAAAAAAGGAGGAAGCTATACGTAAAAAAAAATTACTGAATCAACGGAATCCCTGTCCCAATCGACAAAGCAGTAAAATTGATGGTTGGAGAAAACTAATGATTGCCAACTATATTCTTCAGTTTTACACAGTTTTAAATAATCAAATGACCAAACAATCTATTTGCCTGAATATTGCCATGCGAAAGGATGGATGCCTATCAAAATCATTGGATGTTTGATAAACAGAAATTAATATTTAAGACAATTGAAAGAATATTGCACTTCTGTTTTTTTAAGTAAGCTCGTTTTCTATCCAGAGCATATTTTGTTATTGACTTGCCTGCGCCTTATTTCTATACTCATCTGCAGACGAGCGATGATTTAAAAATTGATAAAATATGGAGAAAGGTAAATGAAAAGAAAGCAACACCATTTTTTAATATTTATTTTATTGTTGCTGTTTATGTTTTTTCCGGTTCTCGGCCGATCAGAAACATTGCAGCCTGCTTCACCTCAAGACATGACATGGAAGGGATCTATATCGAGTCAAAAAGAGCAATTCATCAAAGTGGTAGAGACTCAAGAACAGTGGTCTGAACTTTGGAAGCGTGCCTTTGATAAATATGCACCCTATATTGATTTTGAAAAGCATGTAGTAGCCTGTATTTTCCTTGGGCATTCCGCGGACTGGCTCTATTCTATCAGTTTCGGTAAGCCTTTCATGCGCGATAATTTGATGGTTATCCCGTTTGGTCTTCCTGAGATCATATTGGAATTGTCCGGCCCGTTTAAAGCATCCGGGCAATATTCAATGAAGGTTTTTGAAAAAAAGAAAGACATCAAAATGATTCTGGAAGAAGATTACATCTCACGAAAACGAAGATCAGCTAGGCATTCGGCTGGAGAAATATCAGCGCGACGAAATACATTTTCAACGTGCCAATGCGTTGTTCGACCTGCGCCGCTACAATGATAACTGAAAGGAGCAAATATGTTTAGATTTAAAAGTTTATTTTATTTTTTATCGGTCTGTATGGGAATTATTTTCATACTATCGACAAGTTCAGTTTCAGCTTTTGCCGAGACCAAGACATTCATTAAGGAATACACCTACCAGGCAAGCGAAGACGACAGTCGCAACTCCAGCCGTGTAATTGCCCTGCGGGAGGTAAAAAGGCTTCTGCTGGAAGAGTTGGGAACTTATCTGGAAAGCGAGACGGAGGTAAAGAACTTCCAACTCACAAAAGACCAGATCACAACGCTGACAGCCGGAATTGTCCAGACGGAAATCATTGACGAAAAATGGGATGGGCGCATGTATTGGCTCAAATCGAAAATAACGGCAGATTCAGATAAAGTGGTTCAGTCGATAAACGACCTGCGTAAAGACCGGCAAAAGACGCAGGAGTTGGAATCGATGAAGCGGAAATCCGATGAGCAACTAAAGGAAATCGAACGATTGCGGAAGGATCTGGCGTCAGCAAAAGATGGAAACCGGGAGGCAAATAAAGCAGCCTACGACAAATCGATAAAAGAGTTATCGGCTACTGATTGGATCGAAAAAGGCTATGCCGCAAGCGATAAGAATGAGAGTGTCAAGGCATACAGCCGCGCCATTGAACTCGACCCGAACAATGCCGAAGCATATTATCTGCGGGCGGTTACTTATTTATCCCTCGGCGAAAAAACCCTTGCCATTCAGGATTACCGGCAGGTCATAGCGATAGAACCGAAAAGTATCGATGCGTATAACATGCGTGCCAGATCTTACCAGGCTATGGGCAATCCCGATTTTGCTATCCGGGAATATGAAAAAGCGATTGAATCGGCTTCGGGGATGAAGACTAAAGCCAGAGCTTATAGTCTGAGAGGAAGCTATTATGTCGATCAGTATTTTCAAAAAAATGATATCCGCTATTCCGATCTCGCAATGAAGGATTACAGCAAAGCCATCGACCTGGATCCCCGAAACGTAGATTGGTATCTGCACAGAGCGAATACCTATAATATGCTGAACAAAAACGATCTTGCAGTGAAGGATTACAGCAAAGCCATCGAACTGAATCCCAATATGGGCAATACATACTTCTGCAGGGCCCTTTTCTATACTACGGGTGAAGGCAATCCTGCGCTCGCTATCCGGGATTTCACCAAAGCATTGGAACTGGGTCTGGAAAAAGTATGGGTATCGACAGCATATTATCAACGGGCAGGTCTTTATAAAAAGATAGGCAAAACCGAGCTTGCGCTGCAAGATTATAGTAAGGCGATTAAAGTGGAGCCTGATAGTGGAAGCCTGTATTCTTTGCGGTCGATGTTTTATGCGGAACTTGGCAAAAATGATCTTGCGCTTCAGGATTATAGCAAAGCCATCGAATTTGCCGCGGCTCAATCGGAAAAAGCAGCTGCTTATTATTCCCGTGCGCAGTTTCTTGACAAGACAGGAAAAATCGATGCTGCCATCCAGGACTTCGGCAAGGCAATTGAACTGGATCCGGGAAATAAATACTATTATTTCTTTCGGGCGGAACTTAATGATAAGCTTGGCAAGCATGATCTCGTCATTCAAGATTACGGAAAGATCATCGAGCTTACTTCCGAGAAGAAAGAAAAAATAGAGGCCTATGCTCAAAGGGGAAAGTATTATGCAAAAATTGGTCGGTATGATCTTGCCTGCCAGGATTTCACCAAAGCCATAGAGCTATCACCGGAAAAATCCGAAGCTTATGTTGACCGGGGAGAGAGTTATGCTGGACAGGGGAAGCATGAACTGGCGATAAGTGACTTTAATCTTGCCATCAAAAAAGCTCCGTATCCGGGCGCATTTTCCGCAAGAGGAATATCCTACCTTGCCCTTGATAAGCGCGAGCTGGCTGTCAAGGATCTTAATACTGTCATTGCGGGCAGTTCCGACTGGGCAGCAGACGCATATTATCACCGGGCCATCATTCGTGCGCTTGAAGGTAATTCTCAAAAGGCTATTGCAGACTTGAAAAAAGCAATACAGGTTGATAATAAAATTTCTACCAAACCGACGCTGAAAGAAAAAGCAAAAACCGAATCGCGATTCGACAG
>Ga0209083_1004347_pt1 | contig 10956 bp, 8 predicted proteins | sample AM7aDNAmetaG_FD_184132 | JGI IMG/M metagenome (GOLD analysis project Ga0209083, IMG submission 184132) | Freshwater microbial communities from Finland to study Microbial Dark Matter (Phase II) - AM7a DNA metaG (SPAdes) (version 3) | ecosystem: Environmental > Aquatic > Freshwater > Lake ...
TCTTGGGCAAGGAATTCCCCCGCGGCCGCGCCGGCATCCCCTCCACCCGCGGCCTGCACCCTTCGCTCCTCATCATGAAACTTACCGAGTTACTCCGCGACACCCCCGGCATGCCCCACGAACTCTCCAACGGCCGTCTCACCGAAGAACTCGACACCATTCAACAAGCCGGCGCGATGAAACTCGTCGTCCCGGTCCGCACGCCGGCCTTTTGCCCCGGCTGCCCGCACCGCGATTCGTCCAATGCCCTGCTCGAGATCCGCAAGAATCTGCTCAATCCCGAGTACATGCAGAAACATTACGAAAAAGGCCCCATCGATCTTGTCGCACACGGCGATACCGGCTGCTACACCATGCTCATGTTCGAACCCAATAAACCCCTCATGCATAACTACAGCGGCATGGGCCTCGGCGGCGGCACCGGCGCGGGCGTCGATCCCTTCATCACCAACAAACAGATTGTGTTCATGGGCGATGGCACCTTCTTCCACTCCGGACAGCTCGCCATCGGCAACGCCATCACCCAGCAGCAGGACATCACCTTCATCATTCTCGAAAACCGCACCACCGCCATGACCGGCCACCAGCCCAACCCCACGCTCGAAGAAGACATCATGGGCAACCGCGTTCTGGCACATGACATCGAGCGCATCGTCCGCAGCCTCATTCCCGAAGCCGCCGGGCCCCTGGGCAAAAACGCCCGCGAAAACCGCGAGGTCCCGCGCGCCCGCGTCATCCGCATGAACCCCGCCCTCCGCGAAGATTACAAGGACATGCTGGAAAAAGTCATCCTCGAAGATGGCGTCAAGATCGTCATCGCCGACAAAGAGTGCGGCATCACCTTCCATCGCCGCCGCCGCCGCGAAGAACAGGCCGAAAAGAAAGACCGCGGCTTCGTTCGCCAGAAAACCTACATGAACGTCACCGATGAAGTCTGCGAATACTGCCTCGAATGCACCAACCAGACCGGTTGCCCCGGCCTCAAAGTCGTCGACACGGACTACGGCAAGAAAATCCAGACCGACTTCACCAGCTGCGTCAACGACGGCGCCTGCGCCCGCATCGATGCCTGCCCCAGCTTCGAGCAGGTCATCGTCACCCGCAAGAAATCGCCCCGGCTTCCCGATGAGGTCGTCGACCTTCAGGGCATCCCTGATCCCCCGCTGCGCACCATGGGCGATCTGTGGCGCGTCTATCTCGCCGGCGTCGGCGGCATGGGCATCGGCGTCGCCGGGGACATCCTCGTCCGCGCCGCCCACAAGGACGGCCTACACGTCACCTTCATCGATAAGAAGGGCCTGGCCATCCGCAACGGCGGCGTCTTCAGCCAGATCCAATTCTCCAAACAGATCATGACGGGCAGCCCCGTCACCCCATTCGGCAAGGCAGACCTGCTCATCGGCGTCGATGTCGTCGAAGCGGCCCGCGCCTGCAGCCCCACCGATTACCTCCGCGTCGCCAGTCCCAAGTTCACCCACGCTGTCGTCAACACCGGCAAGACGCCCACCATCCTCACCCTCATGGGCCGCGATGATTTCGAACCCGACGAACTCGCTCCGCTGATCAAGGGTCAGTGCAAGCCTGGCCAGTTCTTCAGCTTCAACGTCGGCGATCTTTGCGAGCGCCTCCTCGATTCCAAGCTCTATGCGAACATCATGATGCTCGGCGTCGCCTACCAGCTCGGCTTCATCCCGCTCAACTACAAGAGCATCACCTGGGCCATTAAGCACGCCGTCGGCCGCGAATTCGAACGCAACTACCGCGCCTTTAACATCGGCCGCAAGATCGTCCTCCGCCCCGACCTCTTCGGCGTCTCGGCCCCCAAGGCCGTCGAATCCGTCGATCAGGCCATGGAACGCAAAGCCAATATCCTCCGCGCCTCCAGCATCTGGGGCAAAGGCAACGCCGAGGAATACCTCAAAATCTGCCGCGAAACCCTCGCCCAGATGCCCGGCCTCGACGACGCCGCCAAACGCGATTACGTCATTCGCCTCTTCGACGCCATCCAGTGGGGCGCCCTCAAGTACGCCCGCAGCTACGCCTCCCGCATCGTCAAGACCTACGCCCAGGACAACGCCGAGCGCAAATTCGCCGTCACGCGCTCGGTCATCTGGAATCTCGCCAAGGTCATGATGATCAAGGATGAAGTCTACGTCTCGATGATGTACACCAGCCCCGAGAAGTACAAACGCGATCGTCGCCGCTTCAACGTCAACCCCGCCAATGGCGACAAGATCAAGTACATCCACCTCAACCGTCCGGAGTTCGTCATCGCCGGCAAGACCATCCGCTTCCACTGGAAGGGCGCCGATTGGCAGTACCGCATCATGCGCCACTGCCGCTGGCTGCGTAACCTTCTCCCGCAATGGCATTCCGAGGAACGTTCCTTCCGCGACTGGTACTTCCGCCTCGTCGACACCTGCGAACTCCACGACCCCGCCAAGTACGGCCTCTGGCTCGAAATTCTCAAGAGCCCCGAAACCGTCACCGGCTACCGCGAAGTGCGCCACCCCAAGCAAACCGCCGTCCGCGAAAAAGTCGCCGAACTCCAGCACGCCCTCACTAACGGCGACGCCGAAGGCAAGTACCGCGCCGCCCGCTCCGTCAGCCTCACCAGCCAAGTCATCGGCACCTTCCGCGGATAGCAAAATAACCTGTTGCGGATGAAGGCAGGATTTGCCGCGAGTTCTCTCGACATCGAATCAAAGCCCGGGAATTGCATTTCCCGGGCTTTCTCTTATAAATGCGACACTTGGACGGAGCCGCATACATGTCAGATTCGACGGACCCCGCTACACTCGACTACGCATCCTCCACGCCGCCCAAATATCCCCCGCTCTCCGCCAACCGCAACTTCCTTCTCCTCTGGGCCGGCTACGTCATCTCCGCCCTCGGAGACCGCATCCACTTCATCGTCATGCTGCAACTCGTCAGCAACCTGATGACCCAGTATCTCCGCGGCGTCGGCAAAATCGCCGCCACTCAATCCTACGAGGCCGGCACCCAGGAAAGCTCCCAGCTCACCATCATGATGCTCCTGCCCTTCCTTGTGTTCGGCCCCCTCACCGGCATCCTCGCCGACCGTTTCCCCCGTCGCAGAATCATGCTCGTCTCCGACCTCGCACGCGTCGCCATCGTCATCGCCGCTCGAACCCTCTTCCTCCGCGAAACCACCGTCCTTAGCGTCGGCATGCTCTACGCCCTCCTCCTCGCCTCCGAATTCATCCTCGCCACCTTCGCCGCCGCCTTCTCGCCCGCCCGCCTGGCCCTCCTCCCGCAGCTCGTCCATCCCGATCAACTCCTCCGTGCCAACTCCATGACCAACGCTGCCGGCACCATCGCCTCCCTCATCGGCTTCGTCCTCGGCGGCTGGCTCGTCACGTGGCACCTCGGCTACGCCATGTTCGTCGATGCCGGCACCTTCCTCTGCTCCGCCATATGCCTCATCCTCATGCGCATTCCCAAACAAGCCGCCATGCCCGCCATCAAGACCCACGACGGCAAAAAAGCCGGCATCATCCGCGAAATCGTCGAAGGCCTCCGCTACATCAAAGACCACAAACGAGCACTCCAAGTCATCCTCCTCATGCTGCTCTTCTGGTCCTGCGGCACCATCATCCTCAACGGCCTCACCGGCATCGTCACCCGCCACTTCGGCCTCACCATCGACAAGTACGCCTACTTCATGGGCGTCGTCGGCGTCGGCATGATCATCGGCGCCGCCAGCGTCAGCCTCGCACGCCGCGGCATCCCCAAGGAAGTCGGCATCGCCTGGTCCATGGTCGCCATCGGCGTCTTCCTCTTCCTCTTCTCACTGGCCAATGACTGGCGCGTCGGCCTCGTTCTTCTCGTGATCGCCGCCGCCGCGGGTGCCGTCCTCCTTGTCAGCCTCGACACGCTCCTCCAACGCATCGTCCCCAACCACGTCCGCGGACGCGTCATGGGCGCCAAAGACGTGATCACCACTTTCGGGCTCATCAGCGTCGCCATTCCCCTGGCCATCGACCCCAATATCGACTCCATCATCCGCATCGTCCTCCGCGGCCTCTCCGTCGTCGTCGTCCTCGTCGGCGCCGGGCTCGTCATCACTTACTACCGCGACCAGCACCTCCCGCTCGTTCTCGCCATCGCCCGCCGCTTCGCCTCCGCGTACCTATCACTCTGGAAACACTTCGAACCCGGCAACGCCTGCCGCATCCCCACCTCCGGCCCCGTCATCTTCGTCTCCAATCACACCACCGCCTTCGACCCCCTCGTCCTCCAGGTCGCCAGCCGCCGCCGCCCCATCCGCTTCATGATGGCCAAGGAATACTACCTCCACAAACCCTTGCACTATCTCTACAAATCCATCGGCGTCATTCCCGTCAACCGCACCGGCAACGACACCGCCTCCATCCGCACCGCACTCCGCGAACTCCAGGCCGGCAGTTGTATCGGCATGTACCCCGAAGGCGGCATCTCCGACTCCGGCAAACTCCAGGAAGGCAAACAAGGCGTCGCACTCCTGGCCCTCATGGCCGGCGCCACCGTCGTTCCCTCCTACATCGTCGGCACCAATACCCACGCCGGCATGTGGAAAGACTTCCTCAAACGTACTCATGTGAAAATCTACTTCGGCCGCCCCTTGCGTTTGGATGACCTCTCAGGCCACGACGCCGCCGCCCGCGAAACCGCCACCACCCGCATCATGGACGCCATCGGCGCCCTGCGCGACCGCTACGAAACCAACCCCGCCCGCCGCGACACTCCACCCGTCACCCCCGCAAACCCAGCAACCCCTCCCGCCACCCCATGATCCTCGCTTCCGTCCGATCTCTCGAAGTCCCAATTAACGATTTAACCAATTAACCAAGACTCACTTCCCCACATACCCCGCCCAGATCCGAATCGACTGCACGTCAAACCCGGTCCCCGAGTAATCCGGGCTGTTGAAATCGGCTTTCAGGCTGCCGCGGACTTCCACCAGTTCCCCGCCGTTATATCCGGCCATGCGCTCAGCCGGAGTGAGCGCCACTTCCCCGTGGTACGCATCGCGCCCCATGCCAAATCGCAACACCCACACCGGCGCATTATCCGCCACGCGCGACGGCACACGCTGCAGGCGTCCGAAGAGCACCGTGTAATCCGCCGAATGCCAACCCGGATCCGGATCCGGAAATCGCTTGCGCGTCTTGCAGCCCGCACATATCGTCGCCGCAAACGCCAATACCAACACTGTCAAAACAATTCGTTTCATGCGGAGAATCTTCACGCCATCCCCCAACCTTGTCAAACCAAGACTCACGCCTCAAGACTCGCCCTCACACTTTTCCCACCGTGTGCACCGACAAACTATTCGTCACCCCCACGATCCCCAGCGGCGCTCCCGCCGCGATGATCACCCGATCGCCCGGCTCGGCAAACTGGTTCTCCGCGCAGATCCGATCCACCAGCAGCGGCAAATCATCGAAATGCCCCGGAATCTCCGCCTGCAGCGGAATGATCCCGTAGTACAACGCCATCCGCCGCACGGCCGCCGTATCCGTCGCTAGCGCCACGATCGGCACTGCAAAGCGATTCTTCGACAAGTACCGCGCCGAACCGCCCGCCTGCGACCATACCACCACCAGCTTCGCGTTGATGTCCTGCACGATGGCCCGCGCCCCGTGCGCGATTGCCGCCGTCCGATGATGCACCATCTGCAAAAGCTTCGGCGGCGGCGGCTGCATCCCCTTGCGGAATATGTACTCCTCCGTGTGCTGCGCAATCTCCGTCAGCACCAGCACCGCACCGGCCGGATACTTGCCCACCGCCGTCTCACCCGACAGCATCACCGCGTCGGCCCCGTCAAAAATCGCATTGGCCACATCCGAAACTTCCGCCCGCGTCGGCGTCGGGTTGTCCACCATGCTCTGCAGCATCTGCGTCGCCACGATCACCGGCTTGCCCGCCTCGTGCGCTGCCGCCACGATCTCTTTTTGAATGATCGGCACGGCCGTCAGGTCCATCTCCACCCCCAGGTCCCCGCGCGCCACCAGCACCGCGTCCGAGACCTCCACGATCGATTGCAGATTCTCCACCGCCTGCGGCATCTCGATCTTGGCGATGATGTGAATCCGCGCGCCGCGGCTGTCCAGGTACTTCCTGAGCGCCCGGATGTCATCGGCAAACCGCACGAACGACAGCGCGATGTAATCCAGCTTGTTCTCAATCGCAAAATCCACATCCCGCCAATCCTTGTCCGTGATCGACGGCAGATTCACGTGCGTGCTGGGCAGATTTAAACCCTTGTTCGACTGCAAAATCCCCCCGGTCGTCACCTGGCACTTCACGGCATTGGCCATCTTCTCCATTACGATCATCCGGATCGCCCCGTCGTCGATCAGCACCCGCTGACCCACCTGCAGGTCGTCCACCAGGCACGCATAATTCGATGAAATCACAAACTTCTGCCCCACCAGCGGCTCACGCTGAATCGTGACCGTGTCCCCCGCCTCCAGCGGCATTGCGTTGTCGACAATCTGGCCGATGCGGATCTTCGGCCCGCACAAATCGGCCATGATCGCCACCGGGCGATTCATCGAACAGACGCGGATGGTGTCGAGGTATTGTTTCTTTTGCTCGTTGGTGCCGTGGGAAAAGTTGAGCCGGGCGACGGAAATGCCGGCATCCACGAGCTTGGCAAACACTTCCGGCGAAGCCGAAGCCGGCCCCAAAGTCACGACGATCTTAGTCCGCGGTCGTTTCATGCTCATTTCTATCTTTTTTAAACAGTTCGGGGATGCGTAAAGGATAGAGTGGCGCGCCACGAAAGTCGAATTCGAACGAGGGGTAGTTTGCGCACCTGCGCAGATTTTTGGGGGGAGATGCGCAGGCTTTTTTGCGCACCTGCGCAGCGGGGATTTTTGGGTTTGGTTTTGTAAGTCACAGGGGTTCATGGGGTTGGGTGAGGAGGGGTTTTTGGGGGAGGGAGATGCGCAGGTTTTTTGCGAGAGGGGCTGGATTTGAACCACGAAGCCGCGAAGACACGAAGGAGCATGGGCGGAATTTTCAATTTTCAATTTACAATTTTCAAAGACGGAGGGACCACGTGAACGGACCACAAATGGGCACAAATTGACACGAATGAGTTGAGTGGTCAGTGGATGCATTGTCGGCCTTTCTATATAAGGGCGGAGGACCATGTTTGTGCGCACAAGTATGGAAGGGGGAGTTCGTAGGTGTTGGGAGGGGCGGGAGTTAGCGATGGGATTATTTTTCTTTTGGGGAGGATGGCGGGTTATATGGTTGCGCACAGATGTGAGGGCGTTTTGGCGATGGGGGGGAGACGAATTCAGAATTCGGAGTTCGGAATTCAGAATGGCGGGGAGAGGGAGTGGGGAGGGACGATCAATTCGGAGGGGGAAAACGGCGCGATTTGGAACCATTTTGGCGCGCTTTTGGAGGTGTTTTGAAGTGTTTTTGAATGATTTGAAGTGATTTTTTGCAGTTTGTAGACGGTAGACGGGGGGGACGCACCGTGAGGTGCGCCTGCCCCTTTTTCATTTCCGATTTCCGAATGCCTATTTCCTATTGTCGAATGCCCAACGTTTTTCACCACGGAGCACGGGGGACACGGAGAGGATGGGACGAACGGCAAGGTTCGGAGTTCACGTTTGGAGTTCACAGCTTCAGCGTGGCGGTAGGGTGATGGGTGGCGGAGTGGGGCAACCGCAACCGCGCCCGCTCCGCCCCCGACGTTGCCCGACCGCCTCCTCCGCCAGCGCTGGGCCACACCATGCTGGTGAGTATGTACCATATGCTCAAGGAAGGCGTAGATTACCAGGAACTCGGCCCGGATTATCTGGATAAACTTCAGCCGCTCCGGCTGACTACGTACCTCGTCAAACGGCTGGAATCCCTCGGCCATAAGGTTACACTGGCGCAGGCGGACCAAGCCGCATGATGTTATTTTCAAAGCAGGAAAGGAACGCCATGAAAGGTCTCCCGTGGGGCTGGAAACGGACTATCCAGCGATCAAATCTCTTTCGGGCCCGACGGGAACTGGCGGAGTTTCTGCGATTCGCCAATCGCGATGCAGAGGCACAAGGTGGGCAAATTACGTATAAGACCGAATTTGTAGATGGATGGCACGCCTTCGCCGCCAATCCTTGTTATGAAACGGCGGTGTCCTTCATCAAGGGCGCTCCCGAATACGCTCCCAAGGTTTTTGTGTACTTCGAATCCAGTTGTCCGGGCGGTCCCTTCATTAGACGTGGACTCACCTCAGCGATGGGCTTTGCTCTGGACAACTATCGCTTGGACAGACCTCATCCTCCGGGGACCACGCTCAGAGAACTTACACACGACGAATATCGCGTCTTTCCTCGCCATTTCGTGGGAGAAGCAATCTACCATGCACCACCGGCTGAGTTTGTTGGTCATCGCTGGGACGTGATGATAGGAATGATAAATGAACGGCCTTACAAGTTGGCTGCATTCCTCCGGATGGAGGGCTGGGAGGAGGCTGACCCAATTATTGAGGCGGCTTTTAAGCGTTGCGATCTTCAACTCGGCACCCCCTCCGAAGAGCGGCAGGGGCTGTATGTCTGGGACACCGAAGATGGCAACGTGATTCTCCAAACAACCTTCATAGCGGATTCGATTGCCCTGAATATCTACGTAACATCTGGCGAAATTAGAAATATGAAGACGATTTGAAAACCCCCGCCCCCTCCGCCCCGCCTCGTCCCCTACGCCAGATCAAATTGCCTATCAGTTCAAAGTCACCATGATGAAGGCCAGTTAGCATGAGTGAACGCCTCGCAAGCCATACTAACCGTCGCCGCGTTCCGCAGGGTTTGGAAAAGGACTTTCATCCTCGGAAGCACCTTTCCAAAAGTGGTGTCCACTTCCAAAAAAATCCGGATCCTTGAGCCACTCGTTAGCCTTGTCCCATGGGATCGGCGTATAGTCGAATTGTGTCTCCTTATCCTCCAGCAACTGTTCTTCGAATCGCCTTTCATGCTCGGGCCCAAACCCCGGCAACATGATGACCGTCGCAAAATGCCTTTTTGTCGGAGCCTTGAAAACGGCGGCGTTACAAAGGAGAGTCCCGTTCACGCGAACAGTTCCAACTGATTCGTGTCTAATGCTAGAGGTGCCGTTCCATGACTCCACATAAACGAAGCGGTATGGCGCTGTTGTCGCGGTGGGGTCATCGATGAGCAACTTCCGAAGTGCCATCGCAGCCTGGGTCGCGAGGTATTCGTAGCCATACATTTTGAACATGGCGAGATAAGCCCCGTGAAGAAACCCCAGCCGCGCAAACTTCCAATTTGCTCCTTCGATGGTAATGGTTCCTTTGCCGTCCTTGAATGTTTGCCCCAGAGCCTGCCGCATCGTTACTGGGTTGTTGTTCTTGTAATGTGCGTTAATCTCGAATTTCCCATCCTTCCATTCGAAGGTCGCTGCCAAGGGTCCAACGGGGGTCTCGATCCTCGCTCGGCGTTTACCACTGCCTTCAACGCACTCCATCGCAGCGAAATGCTCTACTAACTGTTTTTCGTATTTCGTGCCCATCCCGCACTCACAGTCTCGACAGGAGAGCGTGGTGAGTTTTCCTCCCAAGGCTTCTGGAAATAAATGGGCAAGGGCAAGGAAAGGTTGAACCTTATTTCCCGCGATTAGTCCCCCGAGCCCCTGCTGGTTGAAGGCACGGAGACACAGCGGACAGACAAAAAGGCCCTTGTACTTTTCATCGAACAATTCCGCGTTCTTCGAATACACATCGAAGAGCATGCGCCGTTCACGCTCAGCTCGCCTCGACATTCTTTTGTCTCAAGTTTAAGTCGCAGTGATCGAGGGCATTATATCCAGATACTACCTCGCCCTCAAAACACCTCACCTTTCATCATCGCATCCGCATTCACAAAAATCTAATTGCCCCAGCCGTTCGGGCGAGATAATGTGGGCCCATGCGGATCGCTTTGGAATATGTGTGGATCGGTATCAAGGCGTGGCTCATAGCGTGCCTGTGGTTTGCCATTGCGTGGTCTTTCGTAATCTCCCCTGTAATTAACTACCGTTACAACCAAACGCACCGATGGAAGATATGGGTTTTTCAGCGATTCTCTTTTGTGGACGGGCTCTTTTTGGCAGCGATTGCCCCATGGTTACTAATCCGGTGGCTAAGAGGCCGAAGGAAGCGCGAGAGCGTAACCCCACAGCCCCGCCGAAAAGGTTACTGAAAAAGGCCGAGAAATTCGGCGTACTGTATTGAAAACCCCTCACCCCCTCGGCCCCGCCGCGTCCCCTCCGTGAAATCAAATTTCCTATCATTCATCCAATCCCACGGCCAGTTTCCACAAATGCTCTCGTTTTTCAAATCGCCCCAATCTCCGTGCTCCCCCGTACCCTCTGTGGTTAAAAATCCCCGCTGCAGACTTGGAAGCTGGAAGTCTGCACCACAAGGCCCATTCGTGTTTCTTGGTGTTCATTTGTGGCTAATTTACGTCGTCGTCCTTCGTGCCATGGTGCCGGGAAGATGGGGAGGGATTAGAGCCAGAGGAAATGGTTGCTGAGGGCGGCGAGGGTGTAGAGGGCGGCGCAGGACCAGAGGATCCAGAGGCACCAGGGGCGCCACCAGGCGGCGACGAAGAGGACGAAGGCGAGTTGAATGAGTTTGGCGGCGGGGACGCCGAAGGTGATGCCGAGGATTTCGGTGACGAGGCGTTGGACGAGATGGAGTTCGATCTCCGGGCCGTAGAGTTGCATGTTGCGGAGCGTGGTGAGGGCGTCGGCGGTGGCGGCGGCGCAGAGAATGAGCAGGGCGGGCCAGTAGGCGAGGAGGAGTATCTGCGGGCGGAGGCAGAGGATGCGGAGATTGGTGCGGCGGGGGAGAATGTGCATGGCTTGTTGCTCTTAAGTTTCAATGGTGAGCGAGCATTGAGCGGTCGGCGGCATGGTCTTGGCACCGAGATTGTGCCAAGACCATGG
>Ga0209083_1004348_pt1 | contig 10955 bp, 9 predicted proteins | sample AM7aDNAmetaG_FD_184132 | JGI IMG/M metagenome (GOLD analysis project Ga0209083, IMG submission 184132) | Freshwater microbial communities from Finland to study Microbial Dark Matter (Phase II) - AM7a DNA metaG (SPAdes) (version 3) | ecosystem: Environmental > Aquatic > Freshwater > Lake ...
CATGACGCACTCGTATGGGTCACTCGTATGTGGCACTCGTATCTGTCATCCAGGTTGCGTGACGAGGCGCTTGCGCTGCTGGACGCTCGAATGTTATCCCCCGAATTGGTTCTGCATGCTCTTCAGGAAGAACCCATTCTTATCATTACGGAAGGAGATATGGTGTGGACGTTTGTCATGCGACACAATTGTCGAAGGTATCTCATGGCGAAACATAATCATATTGATCGGTTTGAAGAAATCTACGTGGATAGGGAATAGTTGCACCATTCTATGGTATTTTTTATACGTACCTAGTATAATGGAGCGCGGACTCACGATGCTTTGCCATGCCATCCTCATTGGGATTGTTCTTTATCTTGCCATGCTGGGATTTGGCCAGGCCACACGCGTGGCGGAAAACCGAAGCATATTGATTGCGGCCTGCGCGCTCATCTACATGATTCTGTTTGGACACGGAATGCCCCATTGGTAAGGGGGGAATTATTCGGATGCGTCCTCAAGTATGGGTGCGAGCGTTGCGTTTCGTTGTAGATACCGTGCAATGTACGACGCCATGCCTTCCAGCGTGAACCAGTGCTGCACCTTCGTTAGATTCTCCTGCATCTTTTCATACTCCTCCTTGCGTATGCTGCGTAACCGGCATGCAAGGTTCTGAATGTCCCCTTGATGAATCGACACGGAAAACTGGGAATAGTCCAGTTCGTCCTGATAGGGCAACCATTCCTTATCGTCCCACACATAAACCGGCACCGTGCCCAGCTGCATGGCCTCAAAGAAACGGAACGAACTCCGCCCATATCCCCGCGGCGCCAGGCAGAACTTGGCCGCCAAGGTTTCGCGCACAAAGAGCGCCGCCGCATCGTCCGAGACATTCACCGTCCATCCCTCCTTTGCATGACACACAATGTTCGGCTCGTCCTTGATGGCATGGAACAGTGCACGGCGAATCGGGTGCGTTAATTGCCCCACAAAGCTTGCCAGAATCGTCTTCTCGGTCCGCGGGGTGTTCAGGAGGGTACCATCGGTGTCCTCGTAGAGAAGCGGAAGCGGAACCGTTCCACTGCAGGCGCCAAAGACAAGGGTGTTCCGAGGGAGCGTGAGCTGCGGACCGTCATCATGTTGCACAATGGTGAAATAGTTCGTCGTCGAGGGGAGTTTCTGGATGGCAAACTGCAGCAGGAGATTGTATTTTTCCTTGTTAAATCCGGGGTGATTCTGCATGTTCGTCCAGAAGACGGGGATGTACACACGGTCCGTCTGGATGTCATGGGTCAGTAGGTATTCATACATGTATTCTTCCAAGTAGCGACCCTTCTTGAACGGCGGGTACACATGGGATGTCTTGGGGCGGAAGGCTTTGCTGATGTCCAAGATGCGCATGTCTAGCCTTGTCCCTTTTTCTTTATGTGCAGTAAAGAGAATGGAGTCCGAAATCAAGCACCTCCCCTCCGAACTCTTTACCAACGAATCCCTGGCCCGCCAGCTCGTGCTCATCAAACAGGCGGCGTCGGAGGCCGAACAGCGAATCAACTATGAATCCGCCCATGACGAGGAAACCCTGCACGCCATCCACATTGTCGAGGCCTTTCTTGCGAAAAAACGCCGCATTTGCTACGGAGGCCAGGCCATCAACGCCTATTTGCCCGCCAAGCACAAGTTCTACGACCCAGAGTATTCCATTCCCGATTACGATTTCTTCACGCCCAACCAGAATCTCGACGTGGAGCATCTGGCCCGCGACCTGTTTCGCGCCGGATTCACCGATGTCTCGGCGCGAGAGGGAATGCACGAGGGGACCATTAAGATGTATGTCAACTACGTTCCCGTTGCCGACATCACTTCCATTCACCCTTCCATTTATCGGATGCTCTCGAAGAAGGCATCCACTATCGAGGGAATCCACTACATCGACGCCAATTCGCTGCGCATGCTGATGTATTTGGAGCTCAGTCGGCCGCGCGGAGAGGTGAGTCGCTGGGAGAAGGTGTTTGAGCGGCTCATGCTGTTCAATGAGTTTGTACCCATTCGGAAGATGTCCCGTTGCAGTACGAAGTCTTCCCATTCGCTTTCCCCCTCCCAGGTCCAGTTCGTGCTTCGCTATCTCATTCAGCATGAGCGCATCTTTGCCGGCGGGGACCTTGTCCCCTTCTATGATAAGGCATTGACCTCTCGGAAACTCTCGCTGTCGTACCTTCTTACCAGTAAGCGGCCGCTTATTTTCTATAGCCCTATGCCGTCCGAGGATGCGGACCTTCTTCGCGGCGAGCTCGGCGCGTCCGTTCGCGTGGTCATGAACCAAGGGCTGGACATCATTCCGTCGATTCACATGCTCCATCGAAAAGGGAAGCTTCTTGTTCTTATCATCGAGCAATCCGAGTGCCATTCCTATGTCAATGTGAAGATGGGTCCAAACACCCTTCTCCGTCTGGCCTCCATGGATACGCTCATTACGCTCTATTTCAGTCTCGGGTTCGTCCAACATGCCTTTATCGACCGAGGGGCCATGGAGTGTCTCGCCAACGAGCTCGTGCACATCAGCATTCGCGCACGGCGCCACCCTGGCACCTTTCTCTTCCCCTTTATCTCCATCGAGTGTCAGGGGCACCAGACGTCGCTTCCCTCCCTTATCAAGGCGAAACTCGAGCGCATGACCGTAAAAAAGAAGGATACCCTCAAGGGCATTCTGAAGGAGGCGGAGCGGAAGGGGACTCGGAAAGGGACGCGGAAGAGGACGCAGAAAGCGACGCAGAAAGCGACTTACAATAACGGCAATTCCTTATGAAACGTAAATGTTCCATTGGATTGAACGTCCAGGCAAAACACGCGCACCTGCACGCCCTTGTTGATTGCGTTTGCGACCGCCTCGCAGTAGATGGGGTCCTTCGGATTCAACTGGAGTGCACAGCAGTCGCTGCGAGGGACAATAAAGAGAAGATAGGCGTCCGCGGTGGGGCTCACCAATGTGCCCAGCGTTTCGGCGTGCTTGACCGCCCTCGGACTGATGGTGTCCTTCTGAGATTTGCGGTATCCGTCTGGGAACAATGCCATGCGATTCGGTCCCTCCGTGGCAATCATTACGTTTTTGATTTCGACATAGATGGTCTTTTCTCCGTCATTGCCCACCGCGTCCAGGCGCGTGTGTTCATTGATGGGGACCTCTTTCTTCCACGTGGCCGTCGGGTGAAGACGGGGAAGCAGCAGCGTGGCAATGGCCTGGCTGGTCATCGGGTGAATCCCCACGCATTGTGCATCCTTCGTTTCTGATAGTTGCGCCGTGTACTGCGTTTTTGCCTTGTCGCTTGATTTTGTCATATAGATGGTCTGTCCCGTTGCAACCATGCCGCCGCATCCCAGTCCAGGGCTGTGACACAGGGTTTCTTCCCCGTCCTCCAGTCGAACGTCCGCCACATAGGGGCTCTTGATGGTCTTGGAGGGGCGGTGGAGCACAACGGCTTTATAGAGGGTGGGCAACGTATACATGGGGACGACTCGCTTTCTCGGTTCCACTGGTTTCAATTTTTCTTTTACTCCGTTGCTACGGGCTTATCGTAAATTCCGATTGATTTCATCCGTCAGCACTTTCAGGTCAAACATGGACTTATTGTTCGCTTCCAGCGCCTTATACTTGGCAGGGTTCGACTCCTTCAGCTTGGAAAGCGCATCGGCCCCTTTGGGGAGCGTAAATTTCACGTTTTCTTCTGCAGGAAGATTCATTTGGTCCAGGAGGGCGCCGCTCTGCGCGTCGTCCTGGATTTTCTTCGATTGGGCCACCAGCTCCTGATTGGTTTGAAACGCACGCTGCAACGGGGCGTTTTCGTTAAACGCGCGCAGCCGTTTCTGTAGTTCTTCTTCCTGGGATGCCTTTTGCTCCTGGCTGCATTGGACCATTTGCTGGCACATGGCAGAATCCATGAAACCGGATACGGTTCCTTTCAGGGAATGTGCCAGTTGGTCATGGGCGGCCTGCAGCTGGGTGTTCATCCACGTCAAGGCGTTCAGGTACGGAGTCGGGTCGCTTGGTACGATGCGCAAAAGACGCTCCATGTTTTGCTCCTTGGGGTCTAATGAATCGGTTAACGCAGGGAACGGCCCCCCTTTCATCGCGGAAATGTAGGCATTTAGTTCGTTGCGCGATGCGGCAGGGGCGTTGGCCCCTGGTGCCGTTTGCGACGGGTCCGTCAGGGCCGCCGGCGGCGGCGCGTCAAACGAGACCGACGTCGAGATGGCTTTTTCCCAGTTGAGTTGAAAGGCATTGTAGAAGGCGACGAAGGTCGGATAGGATTGGTCTTCAAATGGTTCCGTTCTCCGTATGGACAAGAGGAGAAGAAGGAGAAGGGCCCCTATTAGGATGGCATAGCGGATGCGCATGACTACTTACCTTGCATAAAAATCGGTGGCTAGAATAGCATGAGCAACCCTCTTCAGTATCACGGCCCGTCCATTTGCGGCAAGCCTCTCTTGTCGTATTACCATCCCTCCACGAACATCTATCACGATTGCCATTTCATGGCGCTCCCTGCCGTGGTTTCCACCGCGGTTCCCCATCCGATGCTGGTGCACCGCGTGACGCACTGCGGCGAACCCTACCCGCTTCCGTATCACGAGGTTCCGTTCCCATGCGGCAAGCCCGACTGCCAATGCAAATAATCTATGGATAGACTAATGGAATACTTTCCCGAAGTATCCGATTTTTCGGTTCGCTTCACCGACGGGAAGAGCATCCGCAAACGGCCCATCGGGCAATTCTATTTGGTCGAGGCCATGACCAAGCGGATGATCGACACCATTCATAACATTGTGTTCTATTTCGTGTCGCAGGTCATGCATACCATCGTGTTGAAACGGGTTCCTCCGTTCAACGCAGTACCTCAGTTCAACGCAGTACCTCAGTTCAACGTGGTGTTTCATCATTACTACGATGCGCAGAACCGCCTTCGGCGCATTTCGCCCCAACAAGAACATTGCGATTATCAGGCATTGCTTCTTGTGTTGATGGGAGGGAACATCGTGAAGATGATTGTGGAATAAGAGCGTGCCCAGGCGTGCTGTTGCTCCTGGGTGGATTCGTGGAGGGTGGAGACACACGATCCGAAACGATTGTTTTTATTAAATTATCTCTATATACACCGTGGAGACTAGGTGTCCACAAATGATTCGGTCTTGTTAAACAAGAAAAAAAGGGGGTATTACAACCCCCTTTTTTATTGATATTACCTATCCATTCCTATAATAAGTCTCCACAGTCTCCACAAATAGATTATAGATAATAAAAAAACGTATACATTAGGATAGTAAAGGGTAAATTAACCGTGGAGACTTATTTTACGAAGGTCTCCACAGGTTTCCACAGGTCTCCACACTTATTTCGAATAAAGCATATCGACACGTCCCTTGGTTTTTCGTATGATACCGTCGCGAATAAACATGAGTAATCTCATACCAAATGATTTTGAACTGTTTACATATGGTAGATTGTTATGTTGAGAGTGTTCCACATATTTTGCATATAAATCCTTCATCGTACATGTAGTTCCATCCCATGACGCAATAAATGATGCTTCTGAGGTGATCTCCGCAGCAGCAGAATGTGCCATATATTCTGTTTTTGGAATCTTTCGTGGATCCCATGTATGAATATCATATTCGCGTAGCCATTTTCCAACCGCCGCCGCTCCTTCTTCGCAAAATAATGTAGAACGAATGGTTGTCCACATGTCGTGATTTCCTACCCATTCCGAAGAACATGGAATAATAAATGCACGGCGCTCGTCATCTTCTGTCTTCCACGGTTGAGGCTCATTCGTTGTTCCGAAATATCGACAATAATGAGAAGTCGTGCGCGGTTTATCACCCTTCGGGTTCACAGTAATCGTGGAGGATGTAATACGTGACTTGAATTCCGACGCATATTGTCGATTAATCGCTCCTTGAACTTCTTCTACTTTTATAAATACACGGTTTTCACGTGAAGTATCATGTTTATCCCAAAATTGTGAAGTACTTTCATAGTTATGCGCGTATGTATTACCAATGAGCCATTCTACAATGAAATCACCGATTGTGTCCTTACCGCAACCCTTACGCCCTGTTAAGAAAAGAGCCGTTTTTGGATTTTCAAACGGGCGTTGGATAAGATGTGCAAGCCACGACGCGACATATTCGTATGTTTCCTGATGTTTACCACATACGACAGATAGTAAACGCTGAAAGAGTTCGATCACTGTTTGTGATTCCCCTGATTCAAACGTCTGAAACCGATAGATAAGTGGTGGTGAAAATACCATTGAATCACTTGATGGTTTCATATTAATTTCATTGACAACGCGTCTCGACGGATCATTGATCCATAATTTTATAAATGACGTTTTATCCATTATATTATCAGAATGCTTAAAATCGTACTCTACAAAGCGTATGCTCGCTCGTTCAGTGGAGCATTGGTGAAGTTGTTTTCCATCCCATGTAATGATAGAGTTTGTAGGATTATAGTAAAATGAATTTTCTTCAAACATCGCCTTCTTCAAAAGATAATCCTGTTTTAGTACTTTGGGTGCAATCTCTTCTGAGCTCTCTTCGTCGCTTCTTTCAAAATATTCAAACGGTTTATTAATGAGTGTAATACGATAGCGTGTAGTAGTTACAATATCATTCTCCGCGACTCGAATGTGTTCTTCCGTTAATTTCTTTTTACCTTTTCGTAACATTACACCATCATATGCGAGTACGTCTACACTAAATCCTTGATTCATAAATGATGTTCGCATCGCCATCATCACCTTTCTTTCTTCTGTTTGTAAAATATGGGAAAGAAAAGAACCATATGTATTTGTATCTTGTTTACGAACATAACTCAATAGTTCAGCATAAGCAGGATCTTTCATGACATATTGTTTAATAAATGAACGGATCTCTGATGTCATAGGATCTAATAACGCATATTCATTTTTACCGTTGTAAAATACTTTGAGAATAGCCTGTTTTGCTTCCTCTTTGATAGGGTGAATTTGTTTGAGATAGTCGTCGCGGTGATCACAATATTTTTCTACCTCTGGTAATTCGACCTGGTAACGATGTTGGGCAAATTGGTGAAGCAGGACAGGGTGACAATTTACAACATCAATGTCATCATAAAAATCACGACAGATTGTACCACGACATTCGCGTTCTAACGTTTCAAGTGAACCTTTTGTTCCATAACACCGTCCAAATCCAAGTTTTCCAACACCCGTTTTGGGAAGGCGATATTCAACTGCAATGATACCATTCATAGACCCCTTCTTTCGTCCCATATACAGCGAATCTAATATACTACGTTGACCAGGGTCTAACTGTTCTCGTTTAGACCATAAAAACCCTAATGAGTTTCGTGAAAATGCTTGTTCACATTGAATGGCTTCCATAGGAAATGCGACAGGGCTAGACATGAGTGGCTCTGTCCGAGTATGAGATAAAAAATCACAACAAAATAATCTCATACCGGAGGATTCAGGAATTCAGTCAGATCCCCACCCGATTCTTGAGTGGGCTTTTTTATTTTACGTCGTGTTTCTAATGCGAGTTGTAGTTTCTCTTGGCAAATTCGTTTTTTTTCTTGTTCTTTTGATTCTTTCTCTTCTAATTTTATTCTAGCCTTTTCCGCTTCTTTTTCTGCCTTCTTGCGTTCCCGTTCTTCTTTTTTAGCAATCACATCAGGCCGATTGTGGTACCGTTCCAGGTCTTTTGCTTTTTTCTGATCGCGGTGAAGAGCGTAGTACCGCATAGCAGGTGTCATGCTTTTTAGGTCGGTCGTCTCTGCCATGGTTACTATACCTTGAGAAAACGATTTTAAACCGCTTAGGCGATTCCCGCGGCGGACAGGCGCGCTTCTAGCGCCGCCATGGAGGATTTCAGTTGAGTATTTTCGGCTGCTAACTCCTGTATACCCTTCGTAAGATAAGGAATTAAATCCGTCATACACATTGTCATCGGCTGAAAGGTTTCTCCTTTCGAGTTTGTATAGTTTGGTCCTGTATTTTTTGTTACTAGATTAGGATAAATCTGGTCAATCTCATCCGCTAGAAATCCAATACGTGTAACAATATGTGTATGTTCTGTAGGGTCTATATCATATAGATAGGAAACTGGATTAAGACGAATAATGCTAGATATAGCGGAGGGAAGAGGAGTAATATCAATCTTCATACGAGAATCAGAATACTGTCCCCATGATTGTCCACCATAGTTTAATATCACTCCAATGTTGCCGCCGCTGACTTGAGAATTACCCGTAATATATAATGTTGAGTTTGGAGACGCTGTATATCCATATGTCATTATATCAAAACATGTTGAATTTGCGCCGTTTGTAAGTTGTATGGATGTACCATTTGTAATTTGATCTATTGTTGTATTAAAACCATTTGTAAGTAATAAACATGAATTACTCCAAAGTCCGCTACTCACTTTTCCATTCACATGCAAGGTCGCTTTCGGATCCGTCGTGCCGATGCCGACAGAGCCATAGGAAGGGGTAATGGTGATGCGCTGGTATCCACCAGGGGACTCAAAATCCATTCTACCCGATGAACGAATGATACTGAGATTATTAATTTGGTCTCTCACGAATTCCATAGAACTGGAGGTATTGGTAGAATCGCTAATACGAATGGTTGGATAGGATGCTCCATACACATGCAACGCCGTCTGTGGATTCGTCGTGCCAATCCCCACATACCCGCCAATCGGTTGAAGACAGATGGACATCGGATGTTCGATCCCTGCATACGTTTCCGTCGCTTGGATCGCACAATACTCCGCCACTCCTGGTGTATAGTACGCTCCCATCTTCAAGTTCAATTGGGCAGCAGAGTTTCCGAGGATGGAAAATTGGGCCGGCCATATAGACGCCGTGGTAATGGAGGGCATGGTCAGATTCGACCAGACATTCAACGGATTGGAAGGATTCGTTATGCCAATCCCCACGCGCCCATTCGTGAGCATGCTGATATTGGCGAGGGTCGAGAGGTAGACGCCGCCGCTAGTAATCATACCAAGTGTATATAAGCCATTCTGTGACATGGCTATCCACCAGCTACCTGAAGGCGCACTACTTTGTGTCCACGACACACCATAATTGGTAGAATAATATACACCCATCGAATTACCCGTCGCCATCTGATATTGTCCTGATGCAGAACATGTAACATTTACCCAATTTAATGTTGGTGCACCACTTGATGTCCAGCTCACACCATAATTATTAGAATAATATAGAGACCCATTATACACTGCTGCTGTTTGATATTGGCCCGATGCGCTGCAGCATACTCCTTGCCATGCGGCAGTGGAGTTGACTGATGCCCATGATACGCCATAATTGCTGGAATACCAGATGTAACCACCATTTAGAGTAACCGTAACATATTGACCGCTAGCTGAGCAACATATGCCACCTGAAACATTGCCTGTGAAGGCTGTTACTTGTGTAAAAGATGCGCCATAATTTGATGAAAAATATACCTTTCCTGTACTAGCAACCGATTCGCCAACGTATTGATATTGGCCTGTATAAGATAATGCATAACGAAACCAATATCCAGTCAATCCAGATATCGCTGCCCATGTCGCTCCATAATTTGTGGAAAGATAGATGGCCGATGCAGCGTTATTTACTCCAACAAGTTGATACTGGCCACTGCCTGACATAGATACGCATGTATAGTTTGTATTAATGGGAAGACCAGCTGCGGCAACAGCTTGCGTCCAGGTTGAACCATAATTGGAAGAATACCAGAGAGTTCCAGCGCCAGAAGCGATGCACACTGTCATATACTGACCCGTTGCAGATACGGCGCAACCGTACCACACCGCACTCGCCGACAACCCACTCACTGCCGTCCACGACTGCCCAAACGTAGAGTTCGGCACAACCGCGGCGGAATCCGGCTGACCCGCTGCAGGAATTGGCCCATTAATCTGCGCCGTGCCGGCCACATCCAGTGCATACTGTGGCATCGTCGAGCCGATACCCACACGCGAACCACCCATGAGGCAGAGCGTACCAGCCATATTCATGTTGCCCATTGTCGTCGTGTTGATTGTCGTGGACGTGCCTTGGAACGCAGTACCAGCGCTGTTGTATTCGTAGGCGGCACCAAATGAATTGCTAACAAACCCAGCAAAATAAGATACCCCTTTCGCATATCCATCAGTTGTAATCATCCAGCCCACCGACTGGGACGCACCAAATGTACCATCTGGATAAATTCCTAATGAGTTCGCGCCTCCTGTAGGAGACCAGGAGAAGGTCGTGGTACATACCGTTGTTCCGTTCAATTGGAGGACATTATACAATCCGTTCGCGACCACCGTGTAATTCGCGCTCGGCCCAAAGAGCGATGATCCGTTGTTCAAGATGAATCCACCGATATTCGTGTATCCTGTCAGGTTCGTTTGGGTAATAATGAGGCGGTAATAGGTGTACGCTGCGACTGCCTGTGTCAATGTATAGGTTCCCCAACTAGAGGTCCCTGTTTGTACATCGAGGGATGTCCAGTTCGTACCATCGTTGGAGCCGACCAGTGTCCATGAAACAGGATAACGATTCTGCAAGGTTGTTCGTCCCTGTAACGTATACGACGTAATCGGGCTCGCCGTCGCCAGCTGGTACTGAATCCACTCGCCATACACCACTTGTTGCGTGTTGGAAAACGACGTTGCGCTCTGAACGATCTGGTTATCGGATCCGTATCCTACGAGGGGGAAGGTCAGGGAATTACTGGAAATGGCGGGCGCAATGGGTGAAACATAGAAGCCCTGTGTATACGCGTTGAGGGCGGAACCCGACGCATTCAGAACAATTGAGTTCGCCGTCTGATTCGTTTGTCCCGCTTGGTTGCCGATCGCAATCGCATTGGAGGCCTGGTTCGCTTGGCCCGCGGAGGTACCGATCGCGACGGTATACGCGGAGCCGT
>Ga0209083_1004350_pt1 | contig 10954 bp, 11 predicted proteins | sample AM7aDNAmetaG_FD_184132 | JGI IMG/M metagenome (GOLD analysis project Ga0209083, IMG submission 184132) | Freshwater microbial communities from Finland to study Microbial Dark Matter (Phase II) - AM7a DNA metaG (SPAdes) (version 3) | ecosystem: Environmental > Aquatic > Freshwater > Lake ...
TCGGCCCAAGGACACTGCTATTCTTGAGATACTTAGGCCTTGATTGTGATACGCACATAACAAATCTCGATCTTCGATACTGAAGTGCTTATATTGCTTTTTCATAGACACTTAGGTTATCATAACCCCCTAAGTGTTGCACTTCCTTATTGAACTCGTGGGTTTATAAGGTTTATATGCCGCACTTCGTGCGTCATGTTCTGTAAGGAAGGATATCTTCCATGCCAGACTACGTCCGGCAAAGCAGAATAACGTTTATAACGAAAAGGAAAGACACCGGGGGCTGTTCGAAAGAACGGCTCCCGGTTTTGTTTTTGTTTGGAATCTCTCGTGGGAAAATAGTACAATTATGTCTATGAGAAATCAAAAAGAAACTTTGTCTCGACTGATTGAGTTCATGGGTATATAGTATTTAGTAACCGGCATTCAAAATGCAGTAGAATGAAATGATTTGTGGGGGAAAGATGAAAAAGACCGCTATCGCAGCAATGATCCTTATGCTTGCAGTGGTATGTTCCGGGAAGGACAGAATAGGGCCATCCTGGCTTCTAACTATTCCGACCGCGGATATTATCCAGAAAGACCGGATGAATATCGGCCTTCTTCATCTTGATCTCGGCATTACACCAAACCTTGAGGCGGGCCTGCACGGGATAAAATATTCATTTCCCCAGCAGGACGGCAGCGAGCTGGGTTTCGGCGTATCTCTCTTAACCGGACTTTATCCCTACGCGGTACTTACCCAGGATTATAAATTCGGGCGGCTTACGCTCGGTGTTTCCGCTTTTCCATACTTTGTTTTTGCGGGCTTGGAGCAGGTTGTCGCGGAAAATATGTGGCTTATGGCGGAGATTCATAACGGCGTTTCAGTCGGGGTTAGGACAAAAATCGGACCGGACTGGTTCTTTGACCTCGGGGGAGGCGTTTCCACTTATGCCTACAGGAACCTTTTCTTTGTTGATTACGGGGCTCCAGCCAATTATTCTTTCAGTTTCCCGACGAACTTTACCGGATTCCTGGTGGTTTCCGTTTGCTATACATTTGACATTTCCCAGGTCACGCTTCCGCAGACCGGAGGCAAAGCCAAAGCGAAAGCATCCGAAAAGACGATTACTCCGGAGCCTGCTAAGAGGTAAAGCTCGCTCCGGCAAGCCGTACCCGTTCTGCGGCTTCCTGCCTGTGCAATCTGCCATGATTATGCTATAATCCTTCAGAGTTCTCCGCCGGAGGCATCCTTGCAGCCGTACCATAAAACACAGGGCGTAATACTTAAGACGAGAAAGTACTCCGAGTCGTCCAAACTGCTGACCGTTTATACCAGGGAGTTTGGGCGTGTCAACGCGCTCGCGAAGGGAGCAAGAAAGCTAAAGAGCAGATTTGGCTCTTCTCTCGAGGTTTTCACCGAAAGCAAGTTCCTCCTGTATAAACAGCCGATGGCCGGCCTTTATGTGGTCAGCCAGTCCCAAATATTGTCTCCTCACGAGGGGCTCTATTCCGGTTCAGGGAAGTTCGCGGCGGCTTCGGTGATGGCGGATTTTCTTTATACGCACACGGTTCAGGGGGAAAAGCACGAGGAACTTTATCAGTTCTTCAGAGGCTCTCTTAAGGCGCTGGAACTTAGCGGCTCGACGCAGAACGTCCTGCTCTCCTTTATGCTCAAATACCTTTCAATCGCTGGATACAGGCCTAACCTGAAGGCATGCGCGTCCTGCGGCAAACCCGACAGGTCTGCCTCAAAGAGCTATCGCGTAAGCGCGAAGCACGGTGGCATTCTTTGTGAAGCCTGTTCAAGAAAAGAGGGAGATTCTGTCGTAATAAGCGGGCCCTCCCTCAAAGCCTTATGCTGTCTGCAGGAAAACGGATACCAAGTGGTGGCCGGACTGAAACTGGAGTCCTGCTTGGGGGACGAGATACGAAAAGTGATAAATAACTTTCTCGAGTATAATTATGAATATAGTCTTAAGAGTTTGAAAGTGATGGAGGAGATGGTTAAGTAATTATAAAAGTTTGTAACGTTCTTAAGGTTTGTAACGTTTGTAACGTAAGGCAAGGGCGAAAAATAGGGTTTGAAGGCCGTACTTGATGGTCTTGTTCTTGAAAATAAAGTTTATAACGTTTATAACGTTCATAACGTTTGTAACGTAAGGGAAGAGCGAAGAGTAACGTTTGTAAGCCGCACTTCGTGCGTCTTGTTCTGTAAGGAAGGATATAATTGATGCCAGACTACGTCTGGCATAGCAGAATAAGCCGCACTTCGTGCGTCTTGTTCTGTAAGGTAAGATATCTTTCATGCCGGGCTGCGTCCGGCATAGCAGAATAACGTTCATAACGTAAAGATAGAAAGCTGGAGAGGAAAAGGAGTGAAGATGAAGAAGGCGGTTATACTTTTATCGGGCGGGTTGGATTCAACTACAACCCTATATTACGCCAGAGCAAAGGGTTTTAAGTGCTTTTGCGTAATCTTTGATTACGGTCAAAAACATAAAAAAGAAATCAGGGCGGCGGTGAAGGTCGCGAAACTTACGGGAAGCGATTTCAAGATAGTTAAGATAAAACTTCCGTGGAGCAAGAGCGCTCTGACGGATCCTATGACAAAGATACCCGAAAACAGAAAGGCCGAAAGGATGAGCAAAGATATCCCCGTAACGTATGTGCCGGCAAGAAATACCATATTCCTTAGTTTTGCCGCTTCGTACGCGGAATCCATCGGAGCTTCAAGGATCTTTATCGGCGCAAACGCCCTGGATTACAGCGGGTATCCGGACTGCCGGCCGGCATACATAAAGGCGTATGAAAAGATGATAAATCTCGGCACCAGGCGCGGGGTGGAAGGCAAGAAGCTGAAGATTGAAACCCCGCTAATCAAAATGACCAAGGCGGAGATAATAAGGCTTGGAACGAAACTTGGAGTTCCTTACGGCCTTACCTGGTCCTGCTATACCGGAGGTAAATATCCCTGCGGAGTTTGCGATTCCTGCAGGTTGCGGGAAAAAGGATTTGCCGAACTGCTGTAAGGCCGGCGGCAGGCTTTGATAATAAGTCATTGCGGATCTTTTACTTCCCGCAGAAACTTGGCGTTTTCCTCCGGTAATGACACATTGATAAACATCCCGGAACCCAGTTCGAAGCCAGCTGATTTTGTTAACCGCGGGATTATGCTCAAATACCAGTGGAAATAACCTGCGTCGCAGCAGTCAGTCGGAGCGGACCTGATTACGTAATTATAATCCGGATCGCTTAGCCCAAAATAAAATTTCCTAAGAGACAAGCGCAGTATTTTAGCAAGATCGTCCAGTTCTGCGCCGGTTATCTGTCCAAAACTTGCGCAGTGCCGCTTTGGATAGATCCAGGTATGGAAGGGAGTGAGAGCCGCGAAAGGCGTGAAGCACGCGAAATGCTCGGTCTCGGCTATTATCCTGACGCCTTCTTTCAACTCGTCCTTTAAAATCCTGCAATAAAGGCATTCGTGATGGTCGTCGTAGTTGATTATCGCGATATCCATGCGGCTTCTTACCTGATGCGGCACGACCGGCATCGCCACAACCTGCGAATGCGGATGCTCCAGGGAAGTTCCGGCGGCGGCTCCGTGGTTCTTGAAGATTATTATTCCTTTGATTTCTGGATCCTGCGCCATGAAAATATAGCGGTTTTTATAGGCTTTTAGTATATCGGCAACATCATTTTCAGGAAGCAGCGCGGTAACAGCATTGTGTTTCTGCGATTCTACGATAACTTCGTGGTAGCCGTAACCGGCCATCTTCCTGAAAATTCCGGTGTCGGAGGAGATGTTCCCCGCGTCAGGAGTAAGAGCGGCGAATTTGTTCGGCATCACCCTTACTTTCCAGCCTTTTCCGTCAAGGCCTATTCTGAAACTCTCTGCAGGCGTTTTATCCTCGTTGCCGGCGCAAAAGACGCAGTCGGGTTTTGTCTCGGGGAGGGACTTCTTTTGTTCTTTTGACCTGAATTCTTCGGGGCGTTTCGCGCGTTCTGACGCTATTATAACCCATTCGCGCGTGGTCTTGTTCTGTCTCAGTTCGGGCATATCCAGGCCTCCGTGGCAAGAGGAATCCAAAGTTCAATGAAATATTACCCCTTTTTGCGTTGAACTTCAACGCAATATTAAAATATAATTAGTAAGGCTGGTTCCGGAGGTTGAAATGTCCAAAACAAGAATGCTGTTTTTGCTGCTGGTTTCGTCCTCAATGATTTTCGCGCAGGAGTTGAAGAAGGAATATTATGACGACGAAAAAAGGCGCATAAAGGAAGTGTACACCCTGCTTGACGGCAAAAAAGAAGGCATGAATAAAAAATATTTTGAGGACGGAAAAATAGCCGCCGAGGTTCCCTGTAAGGACGGAAAGCCTGACGGGCTCTGCAAGTACTACTATGAGATTGGCGGGCTCAGGTTTGAAAAGAATTTTAAGTCCGGGGTGCAGGAAGGACCGGTTAAGGAATATGACGGGAACGGCAAGGTAATCTCGGAAAAGTCCTATGTGAACGGCAAGGTCGAAGGGGAGAGCAGGATTTATTCAGGAGGAAAGCTTCTGACGCAGGAAAATTTCAAAAATGGACAGAGGAATGGCCTGTCTGTTGATTTTTATCCCGACGGAACCAAGCGCCAGGAAACGCCCTATGTGTTTGGAAATATTAACGGGAGTGAGAAAGAATACGATGTTAAAGGCAATATCATTACGGAAACCGAGTATAAAAAGGGAAAGAAGTACGGTTCATCCACCTCCTATATGAACGGAAAACCTTCAAGCGTTGCCGAGTACAAGTCAGGGGTGCTTGCGGGGCGTAAGAGATTTGACGACGACGGGAATGCCTGGATGGAAGAGACGTATGGCGGTAAAGAGAAGAAGGTCCCGTTCAAGACAATTGCTGATCCGGCGCTCAAGAAACTCTCCCCTGTGGAGAGAAAGGAATATGAAACCAAACTTGGGCTGGTTGAAATGCGGAGGTTTGCAAAGGCCTGTTTAAGCGAGATTCACCAGGATGGCGCAAAAGGTTTTAAGAAGAAACTACTGAAGCTAACCGGCGGGTCAATACCGTTGAATGCCTTAAGCGATAGCAGCGCTATTTCCGGATCTTTCAGCGGTAAAGGCGGATGGTATCTGGACAGATCAAGCGCTGAGGTTTTCCTGAATCTCAAGGGAAACGACAGCGCCGGCGTCGCATACTTCGACTACCCTGATACTGTAATTAAAGAGGATAAATAAGCCGGTCTACTTTGGAAGGTTCAATCTGTACAAAACAATATCTTTTCCGAGTGTTTCCATGACTTCAAACAACCCGGCGGATACAAGCTTTCCCGTAAGCGCCAGTCGGACCGGGTGGACGATATCTTTGAGTTTGAGCCCCTTTTTTTCTACAAATCCGCGCGTAAAAGCCTCCAGAGAAGCCTTGTCAAACGCCGTGTGCCGCAGTTCATGCTCGTATTCTCCCAGAAGCGCGAGCGTGTCCGCGTTCTTGAAAAACTTTTCGTAAGCGTCCTTGTCGTATTCAAGGTGGTCAGTAAAAAAGAATCCCGCGTTCTCCACGATGTCACTTAGCTTCTTGAGGCGCTCTTTTTCAAGTCTTATTACCGTAATGAGTTTCGCTCCGTCAGGAAGCATGTTTTTGGCTGCGAGATAAGGTTTTACAAGCCCGGCCAGCTCTTCATCGGACTTTTGCCTTATATAGAAGCCGTTCAGCCACTCCAGTTTATTCATGTCAAAAACAGCCGGGCTCTTGTTGATGTGTTCTACGGAGAATTTCTCGGTGAGGTCTTTCAACGAATAAACCTGCTCGTCGCTTCCGTAAGAACAGCCGAGCAGCGCCAGGAAGTTTAGGGCGGCTTCTGGCAGGTAGCCGGCGCCGCTATAATCCGTAACGGCAACGCCACCGTCGCGCTTTGACATCTTTGCCTTGTCCGCGCCGATAATCAGCGGGATGTGCGCGAAGAGCGGTTCTTTGAAACCGAGCGCTTTATAAAGCTGCAGTTGGCGGGGCGTATTGCTGATATGATCCTCACCCCTTATGATGTGGGTGATATTCATCAGGGCGTCGTCTATTACGACGCAGAAATTATAAGTAGGAACTCCGTCGCTTCTTGTAAGCACAAAATCATCAAGCTCCCTGTTGTCAAAGGTTATGGTGCCCCTTACAAGGTCGTTTATGACAGTCGTGCCAGGCCCTATCCGGAAGCGGATAACGTGTTCCCTGCCTTCGGCTTCAAGCCGCTTTATCTCATCTTCGGCAAGCCGAGAACATTTTCCGTCATACTTGTAGGGTTTTTTCATCAGGTCGCATTTTCTGCGCTTCTCTTCCAGCTCGGGCTTTGTGCAGAAACATTTATAAACCTTTCCGTCGCGTTTTAGCTTCTCAAGGTGTTCTTTATAGATATCCATCCGTTCGGATTGCCGGTAAAACTCGTCCCAGTCCATCTTGAGCCACTTCAGTGACTGGAGGATATTGTTTTCATACTCTTTCTTTGACCGAGCGGTGTCTGTATCTTCAATGCGCAAGACAAATGTTCCGCCATGATGTCTGGCGAAAAGATAATTGAAAAGCGCCGTCCTGGCGCCTCCGATATGAAGGTTTCCCGTAGGGGAGGGGGCGAAACGGACTCTAACGGACATAATCCTCCTAAAAAGTTTGTGAAGTTTGTAAGGTTATAAGGTTTGTAAGGTTGGACAAGGCGTGGGAATTAGAACTTACTTTATGAACCTTATAAACCCTATTCTGCTATGCCGGACGCAGTCCGGCATGAACAATATCTTACCTTATTAACTTATTCTTTACCGATGTTTTAAATGCCTTCTCACATACCATACAATTCCCAGCACTATAAGCACAACTATTGCTGCGTCAAATTTATGAAGCAGGGCCTTGAGCATCGGGAGTCTTTTCCCTCCCTCAATGCCAACCCAGCCGAGGGCGCCGCACCAGATGAAAGAGCCTAGGAAAGTGTAGATGCAGAATTTAATAAAGGGAGTTCTTGCTATGCCGGCCGGCAGAGAAATAAAGGTGCGCACAACCGGCATTAGCCTGCTGATGAACGAGGCAAAGTCGCCGTATTTGGCAAAAAATTTGTCGGCAAGGTCCATGTCGTGTCTGGAGATTAGTACATATTTACCGTATTTTTCCAGCAGGGGACGCCCGCCTTTAAGCCCTATCCAGTAAGTGAAAATGGAACCGATAAGGTTTCCAAAAGCTCCTGCCAGCGCGATGCCGAAAAGAGAGAATTTGCCTTCATGCACAAGAAATCCGCCGTAGGGCATAATGAGCTCGCTCGGAAGTGGAATGCAGGAGGATTCGATAGCCATTGCTATCACAATTCCCCAGTAATTTAGAACATCCACCATCGGGCGCACAATGTTAATATCCATGAACGACAGAAAATGTTCTACCATCTATACTCTCTCCATGGGGTCAAAGAGCCTCTTGTGCTCTAAGAGCGCGAAATTGTCCGTCATGCTCGCTATGTAATCGCATACAGCCTGTTCCTTTGTGGTCTTTAGTTTGTGATGTTTATCCAGCACTTCCGGAGGGAGTATGCTGTAGATATTCTTCTCCCTGTTTTCGTCGAACTTGTTAAGGTAAGTATTGAAGAGTTCCTCTAGAATGCGCTGGTGTTTTACTTCCATGCGTATGACCCTGTAGTGTTTGTACAGGTTTCTCATGAGGAAAGCCTTGAGCTCGTTCTTCTTCTTTGCCGTTTCCGCGGAGAACGCGGCTGTGGGGTCCTTAAATTTCCTTACGTCTTCAACCGTCTTTATTCCGCGTTGCTCGATGTTGGTTTCGGTTTGCCCGATTAAGTCCTTAGAAAGCACGTCTATGATGTTCCTTACTATATGGTAGCGCAGGCTGTTCTTGTCCATGCCTCTGTTTTTTGCGTACATTTCGCTGCAGATGGCAAGACCCTTAAGTTTCTCAACATCGACCAGGTTTGATTTTATGCCGTCATCAAGGTCGTGAGAGTTGTAGGCGATTTCATCCGCGAGATTTACGACTTGCGCTTCCAGCGTCGGCTGGCTGCTGCCGGAGGACGGTTTATCGAAATCCGTCCTGTGCTTGTCAATTCCTTCGCGGACCTCATAGGTCAGGTTAAGGCCCGTGAATCCCGGGTAACGTTCCTCAAGCAGAGTTACGATACGCAGGCTCTGGCTGTTGTGTTCAAAACCCTTCTGGCCGTGCGCTTTCATAAGCTGATCAAGCTTTTCTTCCCCGGAGTGTCCGAAAGGGGTATGTCCGAGGTCGTGAGCAAGCGCAATTGCCTCAGTCAGGTCTTCATTGAGCCGCAGGTTTCTCGCGAGAGTCCTTGCTATCTGCGAAACTTCCATCGTGTGTGTGAGCCGGGTCCTGTAGTAGTCGCCTTCGTGCACGACAAAGACCTGTGTTTTGTATTCAAGCCGCCTGAAAGCGCCGCAATGAACTATGCGGTCCCTGTCCCTTGAAAAGCAGGTACGCAATTCGTGCTCGTCATCCTTTGAGTCCCTGCCTTTGGTTTCTTTGCTCTTCATCGCATAGGAGGCAAGATTGGCTTTTTCTATGTCTTCATATTGGATTCTTTTAAGCGACATGTTTTTCGTTTTCCTGTATTTCCAGCATGATTTTAACAATATATTTGGTATAATACGGCCTAATTCAATTTTAGCACAAAAAAAAAGTGTTTTATACCTGAAATTGTTAAGTTAAAATAGGCGCTGAAATCGCTGCGTGGGAGGGTATTATGAAAATATTCATCGGGTTCATTCTAGCGCTGGTCCTGCTTTCCGGATGCGCCGAAGAAAGAAAATTCGTGAAGAATCCTCTCGGCAAAGAGGACGTCCTGCTCTGCCAGGCTGAGGGCTACAGCCCTTTCGGAGGATTTTACAACAGCAACTCCCAGGTTGACAGGTCTGCTTTCCCGGGTTTTTTTACCTTTGAAGGAGATGCCTCTTCCACGGTTGTTTCGGGAGTCGTTGGGGAAGATAATTTAATCCGGGAATTGAGAAAAGGCGACGCGGTAACATCCGTGGACGGGGTCCCGGTAATATCAAAAAAGCAATACATCCAGCTCGTGCAGGGCTATAATCCCGACCAGACAGCCATCTTCACATTCAGGCGTCTTAACCGCGAATTTTCACTGGCAATCAGGCTGAACACGTTATATGCGCCTATGCTGTATTCGCTGGTGGCAGACAGGTTAAACGCGGGAAGCAAAACGAGCATCGCGGTAATTCCTTCCGCGAATACTGCCGCTCAGAACTCTAACCTTAACGTATCGGGGCTGATTGAGAATGATAAGAGCCTGATATCTTCCTCCTATGAAAAGATGCTGCTGGACGAATTCAGGCCCTTTGCGGGGTTTTCCGTCATAGACAGGGATATGCTCGAGAACATTATGAAGGAAGTTACGTTCCAGAAATCAGGTTTTGTGGACGACCAGACCATTGTCAGGATCGGGAAAATGACCGGCGCCACGCATCTTATGTTCGTGACGCTCAGCAGGTATGAGGACTCCACCGCCTACGTGGAAAGGCTCGTTGAAGTGGAATCAACGAAAGTGCTTTACAGCAACAATTATAAAATAATGAAACCCAAGGTGGTCAAGAAAAAGATATATGAGGATGAAGGTGACGGGAGAAGAAGGGAGAAGAGCGGGAAAAAAGACGATAAGCCGGTCATAATCATAAACAACATCAATAATAACGGCGGCTTAAACAACACTACCATTAATAATAAGTGATACCGGGAGGGAATATGAAATCCGCGAACATTTTCTGGCAGAGCCAGTCAGGCAACACATATGCCTGCGTTATAAAAACCAAAGAAGCTCTTGAAGCGGTCGGTTTTTCCGTTTCCCTCCGCCATATTCTGTCCAGTGCTCCGGATGCCCTCGAAGCAGACCTGCTGGTCTTTGCTTTTCCGGTCTACAACTTCAAACCGGCCACCGCAATGGCGGGATTCATAGAAAAACTGCCGGCTTGCTCAAAAGAAACTCCGGCGCTCGCGCTTATAACCTGCACCGGCCTTATGGCGAACATCCCATATATTCTTAGGAAGAAACTAAAACTTAAAAACATATTGCTCTCGGAAGCGGTAAAAATACCGGCTTCCGAGACCTACATACTGCTCCGCAAGTATTTCAAGGGCACCATGGAACTTGACTCGCGTTTGAATGAGGCGGAGTTGGAAGGCGTCAAAAAGCAGATTGCCGGAATTCTGGACGGCGGGCTCAAGAAGAAGGCGTATATTTTCAACCCGTTTTCTCTCTGGCACTGGCTCGGTAAAATGAGCCCGGAGGCGGCGCCGGGTAAACCTTTTCAAAAAAGAAGCTGGGATGAAGAGAAATGCACGCTCTGCGGAGATTGCTACGCCCTTTGTCCGTCGGGCTCGATTAAGCGCTCAGGCGATAAGCTGTCCGTAAATACAAGCACCTGCGTTGGTTGCTGCGGCTGTTTCAATATCTGCCCGTCAAACGCCTGGAAGATGGAAAAATTCGGCGAAGAGTTTTTCCTGAAGAACAGGCATACGGCAAAACTGGTAGAAGCAATTAGGGCAAGCACTAAACGGTAAATTCGAAATTCGAAGCTTGAAATTCGAAAAGTGCTTCTGTTTATTTTCGAATTTCAGATTTTTTACTTCGAATTTGCCCTTAAAGGAGGCATTATGCCATTCATAGATTGGCCGCTGAAAAAACTGAAAAGCTACAAGCCGCAACTCACCAGAGAAAAAGATTTTGATTCTTTCTGGAAGAAGAACCACGCTGAATCAAAGAAACAGCCCTTGAAACCGGAATTCATAAAAATAGATTATCCCGTAAAAAGCCTTGATGTTTATAAGGTGTTCTTTGAAGGTTTCGGCGGCGGGCGCATCTGCGGGTGGTACTTGAGCCCGAAAGGAAGCGCGAAGAATCCGACTATTCTCTGTTTCCACGGCTACTCGGGAGGGAAAGGTTTTGTCTATGACTGGATAGGCTGGGCACTGC
>Ga0209083_1004352_pt1 | contig 10950 bp, 20 predicted proteins | sample AM7aDNAmetaG_FD_184132 | JGI IMG/M metagenome (GOLD analysis project Ga0209083, IMG submission 184132) | Freshwater microbial communities from Finland to study Microbial Dark Matter (Phase II) - AM7a DNA metaG (SPAdes) (version 3) | ecosystem: Environmental > Aquatic > Freshwater > Lake ...
CGGAATTCAAGCCCATGGAGATCGTTGACCCTGGAACCACCCAGAATAAAAAGGTGTCAGATCGTTGAAGTGGGAAGCATGGAAATCTTTAGTTTCCATGTACTTCACATTAATTCAAAATTATACAGAGGATTGGCGTGAGCAACAAGAGTGCTTACAGAGAATCTCTCAATACCAGTAAGGTGAGAGATGGTGCCCTATAAAAAGGAGGCTTAAAAATGGGTGATGTTTGGATTTGGTCCGACACTCATCTTTAGCTTGGGCACTCGAATATTATTCGCTATTGTAATCGCCCCTTCCTTGATGCGGGGGGCAATCCTGATGTGGAAAAAATGGATAAGGCGCTTCTTCGCGCTTGGCGAGAAACGGTTAAAGGCGATGATACAATCATTAACCTTGGAGATGTATTCTTTAAGTGGTCCAAAGAACGAGCCCAAAACGTTATGGCAAACCTCCCGGGACACAAGATTCTCGTTCTGGGAAATCATGACCGCAGTCATCAGCCGGAGTGGTGGCGAGAGATAGGCTTTCACGAAGTGTATCCGTGGCCGATTATCTACAAAGAATGGTACATCCTTTCGCATGAAGAAGTCTTTCTTAATGAGAAAATGCCGTATATCAATCTTCACGGTCATCGTCACCAAGTAAAACTGGATAAGCCCTGTTACATTAATGTATCCGTTGAATGTACGAATTATAAACCAGTCCTTCTCAGCAGTCTTCTCCCACCGGCGCCAGAATTTCCGGAAGAGGAGAAATGGGTGCCGATTAAGTTCGAGGGAAAAATTACCGCATGAGCATGGCACATACCTTCGGTGACTAATTAGGCAGAGGAATCTATGTTTAAGAAATTATTCCCCCACAAACTTGCAAATAATTTCCTATTAGCATACTTGGTTGTAACTGCCATATGGCTTTTCATTTCGGGTGCTTGGCTATTTCCAGGGCATACCCCCGCTGAGACATGGAATGAAACTGGAATTAAGGCCTCTTATCTATGTTCATTAGGTTTTTTATGGCATCGCATACTGTCTTGGCTCCTCATTCGGCGAGATAAAGCAGAAACCCTAGCCAACGAGCGTCTTAAAATGTATCAGAATGTGGTCCATAATTCTCCTCTGGGGATGCATCATTATCATCTTGACGGTGATAAATTAATATTTGTAGGAGCAAATCCTGCAGCCGATGCAATGCTGGGTATAGACCATCAAAAATTAATGGGGATGACTCTTGAAGAGGCGTTCCCCGGATATAGGTCAGAACCAAAAAGCCCCATACCCCAAATGTACAAGGATATAGCGAAGGGAAAACTTCCTCTTCAAGTTAAACGCACAGAATACCACGACGATGTAAATCATATCGATGGTATTTATGATATTTACGCATTTCAAATAAGCCAAGACATGTGCACTGTCAAATTCTTGGATGTTACCAAAGAGGTGGAAATAGCCAAGGCTTTCGAGCGCGCAGTAAATACCGTAAAAACAGTCGCGGCTTTGCTTTTGCGCGCAGAGGCCTTGGCGAAAATCGGTAGTTGGAATTTAGATGTAAAAACAGGAATAATGACAGCATCACGCGGAGCATTTAATATTTACGGAATGAATGTTAATGAAGAAATGGGGGAGATATCTTTAGAATTAGTTCAGAGTCATCGTCTTCCAGGGGCCGAAGAGGCAAGTGACAAGGCATTAAGCGATCTCATTACAAAAGGAGTTCCGTACGACTTACGCGCCAAAATAAGACAGGGATTAAGCGGTAAAATTATTGACATCCACTCCGTAGCGGAGTTTGATTCCATTAGCGGTATCATACATGGGATGTTGCAGGATGTCACGAAAGAGGTACAAGCGGAAGAACAACTTCATCAAACTATAAAAGAAAAAGAAATACTGTTACAAGAAGTCCATCATCGCGTAAAAAATAATCTTCAAATTACTATTAGCCTTCTTAATTTACAAATGGAGAAATTTGAAGACCCAGAAACTGTTATAGCATTTACCGAGGCGGTTTCACGGCTACAAGTAATGGCCTTATCCCATCAGAGTTTATATAAATCAAAAGACTTCTCTAAGCTAGATATCCCGATGTTTTTCAGGGAAATCGCCGACGCCGTTAGTTACATTTGGGCTGAGAAGGTTCCAACGCCTATAAGATATAATTTAGAAGAAATTTCATTGACTCTCGATAAGGCGATCCCTTGTGGTTTGATTCTTAATGAATTACTAACCAATGCTCTTAAACACGCATTCCCTTTGGGAATAGAACGAAAACCAGAAATCTTTATTTCTTCTCGGATACTAGGAGAAAGTATAGAAGTTGTATTAGAAGATAACGGAATAGGAATTAACACAATTTCAACAGCATCAGGGTTGGGCACGTCTCTAATAGATTCTCTGACTCAGCAACTTCATGGCACTATCGAGTATCAGCGAAAAGATACAGGCACAAAGGTAATACTTATCATCCCGGCGGATAAAATCGAAAAGTAATTCTTGCCAACGAAGGGTGCAAAAAGATATTACTCATAGAGCATAGATCCTTAGTATAGTGGCAGTACAGGAATCTCCAAAATTCCGAGCGAGCGTTCGATTCGTTCAGGGTCTGTAATTTTTCAAAGGAGGTGGCGCATGGCATTTGATTTAACACAGTGTGCGTTTGATAGCATACGCGATGATGATATTCCAGAACTCACCACCGCTCAGCTTGCCGAGATGCGCCCTCTCTATAACGCGGAAGAGCGCGCTATTCTTCAGGGTCACCCTACGGAAGAGCAGCTCTCAGAAATTCTCCACACCGCTCTCACTCGACTTAAACAGGAGTTTAAACAGTAATCTCCTGAGCCAATTGGGCTTGGGGGATACTCTCGGGCCTGTAGCTAAGTGGTTATAGCCTCCGGCTTTTAACCGGAATGCCCCGGGTTCGATTCCCGGTAGGCCCAATACTAATTAAACATGAAAATACGCTATATACTTATCGCCGCACTCGTAGTAGTCGGCGCCGCAATAGGGTTCTTTGTTCCCTTCACTACTATCGCAAAAGCGGCGAGAACTGTCTCCGCTCCGGTCATTAGAATGCTAACCCCGCAGGATAGAACTGCTTTGTTACACGACCCAGTGCCACCGAGACTTTTAGCGCCTCGCCTTATGGCCCCGCGTCCTCGTGTGGTGGCTCCTGCTGATACCCCTGGTGTTCCCGAAGTGCCTGTCCCTGAGGCGCCTAAGCCCGGAGACGCGACTGCTGTGGCGGTTTCAGGGAATGGCCTTGACTCTATTTTGAATTTCTTGCAAAGAATACTAGGCTTCGCGTCAACTCTTGTTGGTTTGTTCCTCGGTGTGAAAACACTTCGAGGTGAACAAAAGAAAAGACGTGCCGCTGCTAAGGCCGCAGGTAAAGAACAGGAAAAGCCAAAGCGTAAAAATCCTTTGAGGGTAACATCGCGCCCGTAACTCAGTAGATTTAGAGTCTCCGCCTCCTAAGCGGAAGGTCGCGCGTGCAATTCGCGCCGAGCGCAGTAGCCGCGGGTATATTAATTTGATAAACAAACTAAGGATGGGTTTCTAGTAATAGAACACCCATCTTTTTTTATGGAGGAAATATGCAGTGTGCTATTTGTGGGATCCCAATCGAGAAGCAGACACTCGAAATATCGGGAATAAAGGTTCCCGCGCTTTGTGAAAAGCATATGAAGATGGTGAATAGAGTGCTCGACAATCAGGCGAAATATATGGAGGAACATTATGAGAACAAAGGCGCCCGATACGATCTCCTTGACTGAAGTGGAATCAGGTCTCGCGGCTAAGGTGATACGGGATGTTGGAGAAGCAAATGTAGCCCTACAGGATTTTGATGATGCCTGTCAGGCCGCGGGAAGGTCTCTTATGGAATTTTTTCTTCAGATAGTTGATAGAGAAACTTTCAAAAGCACTGTCAAAGCATCCCTTGGCAACGGCAAATTCAACGAGGAATTCTTTCTTGATGGGTTTCGAGATGCTATAACAAAAAAATATGGGAGGCAAAGGATGATATCGCTTGACTAACTAAGGCATGGAGCGCCCATGACGCAAGATGAGTCTTCCGAACAAGCAAGAATTGAAAAAAGAAAAGAACTAGATAGGCGCAAAAAAGAGCGTCGGAAAAACAACTCAATTGATGAAAATAGAATGGTGAGCATATACAAGGAGCAACAACACGAAAACGAAGAAGACCCAGAGTGAGACTACGGCCCGCGTCGTTGGTAAGAGCATAAAAATTCATGGAGGAAAGATCACCGCCATAGTGTATGATGCCTTTTCTCCTACCGCGGTGCGGATTGATTATGATGGGTTCTTTAACCCTGATGACAAAAGAACACGGATAACAGGACGTAAGCTCATTTCACTTGATGAATTGAACAAACCCGAACTCATTACCGTGGGACAATTCCAGCAGCAATCTCGATCATAACACTAACTATGAGTATCTCAGGAGGTGCTCATGGACGCCAAACAAGTTTTTATTCCCCTAGGCCACCCCAATAGGCCTGGCACTAGGCTCGATAAGTTACTCGCAATAGTTATACATTATACAGCCAATGCAGATCCAAGTATGGGGGCGGCAGCAACTGCACAGTATTTCGGACGCAGATTTATAGCAGGAAAGGATCCCAAAGAAACAAACGGGCAAGCGTGGGGGTATGGATCAGCTCAGGTCGTAGCAGATCAAAATGAAATAGTGCTTGCCATGCCCCCTGACGAACTTGCGTGGGCTTGTGGAGACTCCCGGATTATTCACCCTGATGGAACAAAAAGCCAGCAATTATTTGGAATACAAGTTTTACTGAATCGATCCAACCACTTCACTACTTCTATTGAGATTTGTAATAATGGTGATTGGGCTGCTGCTGCGAATAACGCGATGCAGTGGGCCGGGGATTATATTAAGAGTCTAGGTCTTAAAGTTGATCTTGCTTCATCGTTAGACCCGCAGAATGCTGGCGCCCCGCAAGAAGGGCAAGTTTACGTAGTCAGACATTTTGACGTTACGGGAAAAACATGTCCCAAGCCATTTATTGATGACCCAGCTGCTTGGGTGAATTTTGTAACACTGTTAGCCTATATTGTTAATTCATAAGGAGAGAATATGGAAGATGCAGTCAGCGCCGAGGAAACTACGGCACTTGTTAACCCCCCTGAAATGATCAATCCTGAGGAAGTTCAAAATGCTTCCGTCAATGGCGAGCGCCCTCACATGAATACGGCGCGACTCACGGAGGTTTCAAAATCTTTGGGGATCACGCTTTCTCCCCCCAATGAGGTTGAAAATGTCGTATGTGAGGAAGTGGTTATTGAAGACATCACACCGGAGCATCTCGATCTTACAAAGAATATGCTCAGACTACTCGCCGAGATCAACGGCTTAGGACTCGCTGCCCCCCAGATCGGCATTAAGAAAAAGTTCATGGCATACTGGGACGCTCGGCAGAATATTCCCTATGTATGCTATAACCCAAAATATTACCCCGATGGCCATTTGACAGCCTGGGCGGAAAAGTGTCTTACTTATGGCGAGTTGACTTTTGCCGTCAAGCGACTCAAACAAATCCGTGCAGTATGGTGGGAATACAACCCCGCTAAAAAGGAACTCGTAAAGCAGTCTAAGGTTTTGAAAGGATTGCAGGGCGAGGTATTTCAGCACGAAACTGACCATTTGAATGGAAAAACAATCGCAACAATAGGAGTGTTGGTCCGATAGACGACTAATTCTATATGACATTGAAAGAGATAGAGAAGGAGCTTGAGAGCACCACGATTCCGACCTCATTGAGTTCGCCGAAAGATGGGGCGGTTTTGATTGTTCCAAAAGGATCAATGGATATGGTTGGGGCCCATAAGATGCAAATAGTGTTTAGCCAGGTCATTGAAATTGGGTATCTAAATGCAATTATAGATATGAGTGGGATTAGTTATGCGGCATCTAGGGGTATAGGCGCCATAATTAATTTTAGCAACGAACTCGCAAAGAAGAAGGGACAGCTTATAATGATGAATATCCAACCGAAGGTGCTAGATGTTTTCAGTCTTCTTGGATTCACTCAGTTCCTGACAATAGCAGACTCTCTTGATAAAGCAATCAAAGCAATTTGATTATAAAGCAAGGGAAGAGCTATTGGCGCAGGGCTTCACGGCGCTGAACTTTGCAAGTGAGTAAGCGACGCTCGGATGCGGCCGAAATCGCCTAGCCATTTGTGTAGAGCCACTACCGCAATTGTGGCAGTCCGATGACCAGGAGAACGCACAGCGTTTGAATGAGAGCCTAGGACGTAGCTCGTCCCAATCGGGACGTTGGTGTTATAGTGCATCGCTTCTTGCTAAATGCGAGAAGAGGATTCAGGAGCATATCCTGAAACGCCCCCGGAAGGGAAAAGGAGAATGTGATGGGGTATAATCCGTATAGTCATTGGCTTGATAAGTTAGATGAGGAACTCGATAAAATAGTAGAAATGCATTACGATTTCAAGACAGGGGAAATTGTCCCTGATGAGGCTCTTCCTGATTTGGAGCCAGAGACTTTTGAAAAGCAAACATACCGATATCGAATTCTCGATGAATCAGGTGTAGAGTCAAAGTCTCGGGAAATAGAAGCGGATGGCGATTCACAGGCGCTTCGCAGAGTGTTTGTTCAGGTATATCCGGGAGAAACTCCGCCATCGGATAAGAAAGCTTGCCTCGAAGCTTTGGTAAGTATTAGAATGAACAATGAAGAAGCCCCTGAAGAAGAAAAGATGCCGGTGGTTTTATGGGTTCGTAATATGAATAATAGCCAATATGTATATGATACTGAAGGCAAGCACTATTTCAAAGCGACCCAAAACCGTCCGGATTTCTAATATGAAGCAACAGACTTGGGAGTTAAAAAAATTCGAAGAGGCTACTGAATCCTCTCTTGACGATCTCGATGTTTCCGATTTCCCCATCCCTGGGATTCGAAGAGAAGATATCGATAATATTTTAGATCACTTATCAAAACGCGCCTTACGCATACTAACAGATCCCGCGCCTAATGGGGTTGTGGCCGCTGATGCAGACCTCCCGGCTGAAACAAAAATTAGAAAGCTAATTACTCAGTATGGAAATGACTGGCAAAACATAGAAATGGCTCTTATTGATCAGTATAATAAAATGTATGAAAGCATCGAAGACGACCTCGGCGTGGGAGACTTCGATGCCCCTCCTCAACATCCTCGAGAGTTCCTATACCCTCATATTCAACTTCATTACGTTGGCTATCTAATGGGCGGTAAATCAGAAGCAGAAGCCATAGTGTTGACCTGTAAAGTGATGAGATGCACTCCTGAAGATGTAAAGATGGCAATGAGTGAGCCAGAGGATAATCCGTGGGGGCCAGCCCGCCGACAGGAAAGTATCGAAGATGATCTTGGCAATGTCTCCGATGAGTATGAAGAGCCCTTAAATTTCGCTCTTATGAAAGTTCGTGTTCCTGATGGAGCCACGAGCAACCGCGATGTTTGGAAATTCGATGGAAAAGTGGTTAAAATTCATCGCGGAATCAGAAAGGAAAAATATTACAAAACTGTCACCGATGATTATGATTATTACGATAGTGATACTTTTATCCCTGTTGAGTGGTGCACGCCCGTTGATAATTTTGAAGAAAGTGCGGATAGCCTTAGCTCTGGAGACTTAGGGGATGTTGGTGATTATCCAGTTCCCGAGTATAGCCCTCGTGATGTTTGCCATGAGTTCACCTTATATATGAAGGATCACCCGTGGTGGGAGTATGAAGAAAGTATTCGACATTTTGTCTTTGATGAAAAAAGAGCTTCAAAATTTGAATTCGCAAGAGCAGAAAAATATTTTGTTCTTAACTTTATTATGAAAAACCCCGATGATGATTGGGAAGCGGCGCTGGCTTCTTTGAAGTGGGTTGTAGAAGGGTGCTTAGGACTTCGCTTTGAAGATGTCATGAATGGTACTCTCCAAGAAAGCACCAATTAATTCTAATCAAAGGAAATCTCTATGAGAAAACTCATTGCTCTTTTTTGTCTGCTTTTCTATTTTATTACGGCTCCTGCGCCTGCGGATACTCACCCAGCGCCCGATCCCGCAAAAGTGTTTGTGCTTTGTTTCCATACTTTCTGGGGCAATGAAAAATATTTTTATGATTTTTCTCGCGAGGAATTCGCAGCAATTTTAGATCAATTCAAAGATGCGGGATTTAAGTTTGTAACCATGGACGATGTTTTTGCCACCACTTTACAAGGCTCTAAAAATCTATTGGTAACAATAGATGATGGTAACCGATCAGTGTATGATGCTTTCCAAGTAGTATTATTTCCCCGCAATATCAAGCCTGTGCTGGCAATCATTGCAGGATCAATAGATAAAATTAAACAAGATTTGACTTGGGATCAAGTGGAAGAGTTACAGGCAAGCGGTTGTTACATAGCCTCTCACGGATGGCTACATTTGATGGCCGATGAAAAATTGTATACTCTCTCGCCTGAACTATTTAAACAAGAATTATCGAAATCAAAACTTGTTCTTTCAGAACATTTAGCTCAGCCTATTGTTGTATACATTTATCCTTATGGAAAACATATTGAAGAGGATAATTTAGAAGTTCCGCGACACGGATATCTACTCGCCTTCGGTCTCGGCCAAAAATCTATTACTCTCCCTCTTGGACCTAATATGTCATTATATAATCTTCCCCGCTATATCTTTGATAGGAAAAATCACCAAGATCTTATTGATATGATCATTAAAGAGGCGGGGAAATAAGGGGATAGAGGGGTGCGGCATATAAATGAAAAAGAAAGCGTTTTCCGCTTCACTTCGATATGCATTATTTGGATTGGGCTATTTTCTTAAATACGAGTACAATGCGAGAATTCAAGTTTTAATTGCGATAGCAACAATCGGGCTTGGCTTTTTTTTACGTCTTTCCCTATTAGAATGGCTTTTTATTATTTCGTCGGTGTTTTCTGTTCTCTCTTCTGAAATAATCAATACTGCCATAGAAGGCCTCACAGATCTAGTCGCAATCCGCAAAATGGTATCCGTTAAAATAATAAAGGATCTCGCCGCGGCTTACGTTCTGATAAGGGCTTCGTATTCTCTGGTGATTGCCGGGGTTATTTTTCTACCCAAGATATATCTTTTAATTTTACCCCCGTAGTGAGCAATAGGATACTATATATAAGAAACTGGGAGGCGAAATATGGCAGTATATTGGGATGGGCCCTTCAAAAATCAAACTACACCCAATGTCAAGGGCAAACAATTCATAGGGCTTGGTATCGCTCTTTCCAGTAATTCAAGCATCCTCGTCGGAGGAATGTTTATTTCTTCCCCGCAGGATCTACTGGATCTTGCCGACGATTATGAGAATACTTTCGGCGCCTCGGCGATGTCCTCATAAGGAGACTTACAGATGATCGCATCTACATCCAATGGAATTAAACATGGCCCAACCTTACAACGCAGCACTCTTGATTCCGCTCAGTATGATGCGTACGACCACGGGTTTTATGGGGAGTCCGTCAAGTATCAAAAAGACTCCCGAAATTATCGCGCGTATTTACTTGGCCAGCAAGATCGAGACTTAGTTGAAATATATGCTGACGAATGTTTGAAGGACTGGGGTTAAGGAGAGTCACATGGCGATTGAAACGCATACGCATTTACTCGTTGTAACCTATGACGAAGAAAAAGAAAGTGTCCCGGAAACATTCGGCGTCACGCACGAAGAAGTTCGAGAGGTGTTCAATCAATTTGTCAATTCTGTCGATCACCCTATGAGTGACGATGACACATTTACCTCTCAAATGATGTCTCTTGTCAATTCCGGTAAGATAAGCGGTGGTATGTTACTCACCCTCGCCACACACGATATCATGTCCGCTGTCTCACAAAAGAAAGCGCAGATCACTCTTGGTAAGATGCTCAAAGGTATTCTCAAAGATCCCGATATGCGTTTCGCCCTCGGGATAGATGAGGATAAGCCCGACGAGGAGTAATAGACAGCTAGAAAATAACTCCTTACTTTATAAGGAGTTATTTTTTTCCTTTCTTTTTGCCCCCCAAACTCCAAAAGGGATATAATATATGTAAGAAAGGGGGAGAAAATGAGCGAAGCAATGGATTTCTTTCGCCTCGCGCAGACAAAAGGCCGCCTCAAGTTAGAAATTCTTGGCATCAAAGGTCGCGGACCCTCGGCATATAGCCAAGCCAAGGCTTGGTACGGTCTGAGGGGATCTCGCAAGGTAGTACTCGCACAGCTGGCGACGATGGTGGAAGATGCCATCGAGAAAAAGCAAGGAGAGTAATATACCAGCCAAAGAAACCATGAACACGCGTGTTCATGAGCACCCACGGAATCTAAGGAGTAGAATATGAAAATACCGAGCGATAAGAAACTCAGGGATGAGGCGTCGGAACTTGACTTCTATGACAACCCCGACGGCGCCTCGGCTTTTATTGAACGCTTGATTCAATATATCAATATCCTTCGAGAACGAGAAGAAGAACCTGTCAGCTAGATTAGTGTTCAGTGCGCTGATGGCAAGGGGTGGTCAATTATTTAGTTCAGGAGTTTTTGCCTTTCGCGGAGTCAAAGAGATATTATTATTGAACGGGAACGAGCGAGGCCAACCAGCCCCCACGGTTTTAGTAACTCGCTCGCACACCCTAACTTTTCATAACGTGATTTGGGTGACGGAAACCCCGAGAGGGAAGCAAGGCCCTTAGTGTCAAGATGAATGTGGTTCGACTCCACAACGCGTTGTAAGTTAAAAAGTGGCGACGAGTTTAATATAGTGAAGTACATGGAAACTAAAGATTTCCATGCTTCCCACTTCAACGATCTGACAGCTATTTTATTCTGGTTGCTTCCAGAGTCAACGATCTCCATGGGCTTGAATTCCGGTCCTACCGACCGTATTTTTGTGCC
>Ga0209083_1004353_pt1 | contig 10949 bp, 10 predicted proteins | sample AM7aDNAmetaG_FD_184132 | JGI IMG/M metagenome (GOLD analysis project Ga0209083, IMG submission 184132) | Freshwater microbial communities from Finland to study Microbial Dark Matter (Phase II) - AM7a DNA metaG (SPAdes) (version 3) | ecosystem: Environmental > Aquatic > Freshwater > Lake ...
TAATTCTTAGCCGTTCAGTCCGTTTTATAAAGAGAAAAATGAGTAACAATATTTACAAACAATATCCTGTTAATCTTGTCAAAAGGGATGGGCGGTAACACGGGTCTTTTAATGGGTCACCCCGTAATTTGTCCTAAAAACGGATAACTTGATTTGGAAACGGACGGGAGAGGATGTAGATTCACAATGAAGACGATGATTATAAGAGTATTGATTAAAGTCAAATGGACAATCAACATTTTCCTACGTAAACCTTGGGAGCGATTTATCAAACCGATGTGGCGGCGGTTGGATCCGCAGCGGCAGGAAGGCATGATGAAGGCATTGGCGGACGCCAGCTTTAGGACCCGTGCGATGATGAAACAGGTTCAGAACAAACCGATCAATGTATTATTTGTTTGCCATGAACCTGTACTATGGAACATGTTTGAATCAATTTATGCGGCAATGGAGAATGATCCGGATTTCTCTCCTTTGGTTGTCGCAATGCCGCATTATCAGGCGCCCATGCCGAAAGGACAATACAGGGATGTAGGCATGTTCGAATACTGTGAATCACGGAATGCTAAAGTTGTGCGCGGATATGACAAAGAAACGAACAAATGGCTTAATCCCTCGTCGCTAATGCCGGATTATGTATTTTTCCAGACCCCTTACAACTTTTTCCCTCCGGTGTGGTCCATTGAACAGATTTCAATGATGGCGAGAATCTGTTATGTGCCATATGGCGGATGTATATATGCGGGCGTAGTTGACGAGATCGTAAATCCAATAAGTTTTTTTGCCCATGTAAACATATTATTTAAAGAAAATTCATATACTAAAAATAATTTTGAACAGAGGTTTAAGGATAATTCATGGTTTTATGATAAGTCTATATTTATAAGTGGATATCCAAAGTTAGATTTTTTGTTTGTTGATAGGAACTATTCTGGAATGCTTTGGCGACATGGTCTGCAGGAAAATGTAAAGAGAATTCTATGGACACCCCGTTGGTCAACAATGGAAGGCAATTGCCACTTTTTTGATTATAAGCAATTTTTCATAGATTTTTGTATGAGTCATCAGCTCGTGGATTTTATATTTAGACCTCATCCTTTGTGGTTACAGAATTTTCTGAAAACCGGGGAATTGTCGTTAAGTGCATTGGAGTTGATGGAGTCTGTATATGAAAAGTCATCAAATATGTTTATGGATAAGAGTAGTGGATATGAGGACACCTTTGTGACTAGTGATATTTTAGTATCTGATATGTCGACTATTCTATTTGAGTATTTTGCTACAGGCAAACCTATAATTTATACGCACAGAGTCGATCATTTTAACGAACTCGGCAAAAAATTATCAGAAGGATTCTACTGGGTAACAAATTCATCGGAACTAAATAACACATTAGAAATGCTTATATCCGGGCATGATCCTTTAAAAGTTAAGCGCGAAGAGATAAAAAAGTCTCTTGTTTTTTTGCCAGACGGTGGTTCTGGTCGATTTATCAAAGAGACAATCAGTAATGATTACAGAACATAGTGAATGACATTTGAGAAATTTATAAATATCATTTGCTAAGTCAGATCAAATTTTCTGAGGCTTAATGCATAACTATAATGACCGTGGTGAAAAATTCTCTCATTTAAAAATGGTTCTGTTTCGCAATAATTTTAACTTTCTCATCTCAGGCTGGCCTAAGCAAACGGGGAATAAATTCTGGGATGCAATTTATCAGAAAAGAAATATACCAGAGTATCCATCGCAATTTGCAATCTCACTTATGGCAGAGCTTCAACCTGGCAGCAATATACTTGATATAGGATGTGGTAATGGCCGTGATGCGCTGTTCTTTTCGCAGCAAGGGTATCCCGTAATAGGGATTGATGCATCGAAGGTAGGCATAAATGCCGCAATAGAAAATGGTAGGAATCACGGTCTTACAGCCAAATTTCTGGATGTAAATCTGTATGATCAAAGTAGTTGTGTCAATTTTATCAAACATCACAAGGATTGCTTTGATATGATTTATGCAAGATTTTTTATCCATGCCATAGATCATTCTGGTGAAATGTCGTTTTGGCAAATTGCAAAATCATGCATTAAAAAGAATGGGAAAGTTTGTATAGAGGCACGCACTGCTAATGACCCCCTCCGAATGTTCGGCAAAAAAATATCTCAAACTGAGAGTATTCACGGCCATTATCGAAGATTTATCGAGCCTTCTATTTTGGTGAAAAATGCTGAAGACAATGGATTTTCATTAGAATATAAGATGATTGGTCAAGGGATGGCTAAATTTCGCGAAGAAGATCCTGAAGTGATTAGGTGTATGTTTATTCTCGCCGGGACAAATTCCCCGTAGATTGCGACGCATGAGAGATTGTTACTGGTTCACCAAGATACCCCGCTGCGAGAGCTTTGAATTTTGTCATTTCAGATAATCGTTATTTTTCAAAGGTCTCGGGGGGAAAACTAATTATAGGATAATAAAAAAATGAAGAAAGTTTGCACCCTTGAGACCTATAATTATTGCAATTATGCTCTAAAAAGAAAGGATGGCGTATACTTTCCAGATGAATAAAGATATTGCTTTTATAATGGAAAAACTGGAAATGTCTAAAGAGATTTTTGATAAACTTATGAATGAAGTTCCTAAGCAACATTCAGAATACAAGCATTCAATATTGATTCGATTTGCAGGATTAGCAAGAATATTTAGGAAAGTATTGTCTGATTAGCCGACAATCAATTCAGGAGTCTAAAATGACAATAAACGCTACTGCCATAGTTTCTAGCAAGGCATCAATCGGTTCCAATGTAAGTATTGGTGATTTTACAATCATATTCGACAACGTTATCATTGGAGATAATGTATCCATTCAAAGCCATTGTCTCATTGGTCAGCCTACGCCTTTGTCCGATGGTCAGCCCCTTATCATCGGTAATGATTCTCTTATTAGATCACATTCAATATTTTATGAAGGGTCACAATTCGGTTCTGCATTAATGACAGGGCATCGGGTCACAGTTCGAGAAAAGATTGCAGCCGGGAAAAATCTTCTTATTGGCACGCATTGCGACCTTCAGGGGCATGCAAAAATTGGTGATTATGTACGCCTTTATACCGGTGCTCAAATCAACCATAAATCAAGTATAGGTGATTTTGTCCGGATTTATCAATATTCCGTACTGACCAACGATCCGCACCCGCCGAGCAATATAGAAGTTGGTGTCAAAGTTAATAAATATGCGGTAATTGCAGCTATGTGTTGCATTTTGCCTGGAGTCCAAATCGGCGAAAAATCTCTTGTTGGTGCAGGTAGTCTTGTCAGGGAAAATGTTGAACCTGAAACCGTGGTCGCAGGTGTACCTGCAAAATATATTTGCAGAGCATCGGAGATAAAGCTGAAAGATGGAAGCAATCAACCGGCATATCCCTGGATGCGCCATTTCCACCGTGGCTATCCAAAAGAAATAACTGACGAATGGATGTCAATTTATGATACAAAAGATCCAAAGCGGTAATAAGGGATAATATGATGAACAGCTTGAATGATTGCAAGATAATTCCGCTCCCCAAAATCCACGACGACCGCGGAAATTTAAGCTTTATCGAAACCGGACGCCCTGTGCCCTTTGCCATTCAGCGCACATATTGGATCTACGATGTTCCTGGTGGGGAGGTGCGCGGCGGCCATGCCTACAAAGAGCTTCAGGAATTTTTCGTTGCCCTGTCCGGCAGTTTTGATGTTGTGCTCGACGACGGCAGAGAGCGAAAGATCATCTCCCTCAATCGTTCCTATTTCGGTCTTTATGTCCCCAACATGATCTGGCGGAACTTAGAAAATTTTGCCACGAATTCCGTATGTTTAATTTTGGCGTCGCTCCCTTATTCGGCAAATGACTATATCCGGAATTATGAAGCATACCTTGAAGCCAATCGAAGGGCGGGTGCATGTCAAACATAGATGAATGCAGGATTATTAAATTGCCCTTCATTCAAAACCGTCAGGGAAACATAACACCCGTAAATTCAGCAATTGATATCGGCTTCCATATCAATCGCATTTACTATCTTTATGATGTACCAGGTGGCGCGGCACGCGGCGGCCATGCCCATAAGGAATTACAGCAAATTATTGTGTCCGTCATGGGTGCATTTGACGTCATCCTGGATGATGGGAAAAATAGGAAGACCGTACATCTGGACCGTGCATATTACGGGTTATACATCCCAAAAATGATCTGGAGAGAGGTGGATAATTTTTCATCTGGGGCAATCTGCCTCGTTTTGGCGTCGCTACCATATGATGAAACGGATTATTATCGTGATTATGATGAATATCTGCGAGCACTGAAAAAATGAAACAAGTCCCTTTCCTTAATCTCAAAGCGCCTTATCTCGAATTAAAGGAAGATCTGGATGCAGCCTATTGCCGCGTTATGGAATCAGGCTGGTATATCCTAGGTGAAGAAGTAACGGCTTTTGAAAAGGAGTTTGCTGAGTATTGCGATGTGAAATACTGCATCGGTGTTGGAAACGGTCTGGATGCCCTCCATTTGACACTGCGAGCAATGGACATCGGTGCGGGAGATGAGGTCATAGTTCCGGCCAATACGTATATCGCCACCTGGCTGGCCGTATCTTATGCCGGGGCAACACCAGTGCCGGTTGAACCAGACGAGACAACATACAATATTGACTCAACCAGGATCGAAGCGGCCATAACGAAAAACACAAAAGCGATCATGCCGGTCCACCTTTATGGTCAACCGGCCGATATGGATCCAATTTTGGAAATCGCCGCAAGATATCGTTTGAAAGTAATTGAAGACGCGGCCCAGGCCCACGGGGCGCGATACAAAGGGAAGCGCGTGGGCGGTTTGGGCAATGCCGCCGGGTTCAGCTTTTATCCAGGGAAGAATCTTGGTGCCCTCGGCGATGGCGGTGCTGTCACGACAAATGATCCTATAATCGCGGCAAGGGTTCGGCAACTGAGTAATTACGGATCTCAAATAAAATATTCCCATGATGTCAAAGGGTTCAATTCACGTTTGGATGAGCTGCAGGCCGCTTTTCTGCGCGTCAAGCTGCGATATCTTGACGAATGGAATGAGAGACGTCTTGAGCTTGTTGAATGCTATCGGCGGTGTCTTGCTGGGACAAAGGTGTTGTTCCCCGAGATACCCGTGGGATTCGAATCCGTTTTCCACCTCTTTGTAATACGAATAATAAACCGTGATATGCTGCAAGCCGGGCTGAAAGAAGCTGGGATAGAAACATTGATCCATTACCCCACGCCGCCACACAAACAAGGCGCATACAAATGCGTGCAAGGTCATAGCCTGCCTATTGCAGAACGCATGTCGCGTGAAGTGCTCAGTCTGCCCATGGGTCCGCATTTGTCATGCGACGAAGTGCAAGAGGTCGCGTATCATGTTTCACGGATACTGGGTGTTTAAAATTGAAGAAAATTTCGATAAGTCTCAGTAGATGGTTTTAACATGAAATACAATTCATTGGTCAGCGTTATCATGCCTGCGTTCAACCACGAACTTTATATTGAGGAAGCTCTGCAGAGTATTGGGAATCAGACTCACAAAAATATCGAGCTCATCGTAATCAATGACGGTTCAACTGACAGAACGGCAGGGATAATCGAAGAATATGTTAAGAAAAATAGCGATAAGAATATCAAGTATTTGAATAAACGAAATGAAGGTGTATGTAAGACTTTAAATAAAGGACTCGAAATGTCCACCGGAGACTATATAGCTTTTCTTGCTTCAGATGACTTATGGCTGCCAGAAAGGTTGGCAATTCAACTCAAGTTCATGGAAAACAATAAAAATATTGGTATGGTATTTGCCGACACTTGGTTTCTTAATTTTACCAGCAAAACAAACAGCAAATGGTCGGACTATAAACCTCAAATTAAGAATTACTTTAAAAATGGCATCCAAAATACCGATCTGTATGCCTTGTTGTTGACTCAACCGCTTGTGCCCGCTTTAACAGTGCTGATAAGAAAGCAAGTGTTACTTGAGGTAGGTTTTTTTGATGAGGATCTGGTTTATGAAGACCATGATTTATGGTTAAGAATTGCCATGAATTATCCGGTAGGATATATTCATCAACCATTGGCATTTTATCGAATCCATGAAGCTAATATAAGCAATGATACTGGCTTTATGATCAGAGGGATGTTTCAAACCGTAAAGAAACACCTGAACATGGGATCATTTAAAAATAAAACAATGAAGAAAATGAAAGTAATTTGTCTGCTGACATTTAATTTGCTTGCGAATCGATTAAAAAAAAGATCGAGAAAGCTACTGGAGCGAAGTGAATAATAGCGGTCGAACTTTAGAGCGATTTTCAATTGAGATGATCTTCTAAATATAATGAAAGAAAAAAATATTCTTGTCACAGGAGCGAACGGTTTTCTTGGACGGGCAATCTTAACCCGATTGCAGGCTTCCGGCATCTCCGTGTTTGCGACTGATTTGGGCGCAACCAGCGGTGTGCCTGGCATTGTGTACCTAAAAGCAGATATTACGAGGCCGGAAGAATTAAAACCTGTATTAGAGAACGCAAAAACAGTGATTCACGTTGCCGGTCTGGCGCACATCTTTTCTATCGATGTTAATTCAGTCGAGAAATTTCAACAGATTAATGAAATCGGCACTGCTAACGTAGCTTCTGCGGCTTTTGTGGCTGGCGTTGGGCATTTAATTCTGATCAGTTCCGTATCTATCTACGGTCCATATGCTCAGGGAGTGTATGATGAAAACACCCCTTGTAATCCTGTTGGACCATACGCCCTGTCCAAATACAATGCAGAACTGCGAGCCACCGAAATTGCGCGGGAGTCAGGTATGGCGCTTACGATTTTGCGTCTTTCTACGCTTTACGGGGAGGGTGACCCAGGGAATGTGGGCCGTCTGATGCGAGAGCTGGCCAGAGGGCGTTTTCTTTGGATAGGCGATGGCAGCAATCGGAAAAGTTTATTGTATAAGGGAGATGCTGCGCGTGCCTGCATGGCGGTGGCAGAACGACCTGCATCGGGCATCAATATATACAACGTTTCTGCACCTGTCTGCACCATGCGTGAGATTGTGGATGGCATCGCTGATGCGCTGGGGAAACATCCTTTCCCTGTGCGGATTCCGGCGATGCTGGCTTTGCCGATAAGTCGGCATCTATCCAGGATACCGAACCGTCGCCTGGCGGGTCTTTATCAAACTGTGAAAAAATGGCTGGATGAAGGCGTTTATGATACCCGCCGATTTGAAGAGGCCTATGGTTTTCAAACCAAGACCAGCTTGGCAGACGGATTAAAGCGAGAGGTGGAATGGTATCGACTTAATAATAGCGATGATTAACAGATACACAGAAGATCTTCCGTTTGACGGCAGCCGCATTCAACAAGAACTGGGTTTTATCCCCCAATATGATTTAAAGGCCGGCTGGGAAGAAACTATGCGAAAGATGCGTATATGAAGAATATGTTTGATTTGCTGCTTTCCCTTTGCTTGATTATAGTCTTGTCGGTTCCAATTATTATCATCGCAGTTTTAGTCAGGCTGACTTCCAGTGGGCCTGTGTTGTACTGGTCTGATCGGGTAGGTGTGGGTAACGGAATTTTTAAGATGCCGAAATTTCGAACGATGCGGATAGATACGCCTGCAGTTGCGACGCACTTATTGAAAGAACCCGATGCTTATATGACACCGATAGGTCGCTTTATCAGAAAAACGAGCTTGGATGAATTGCCGCAATTATGGAGCGTTTTAAAAGGTGATATGAGTTTTGTTGGTCCACGGCCGGCACTTTTTAATCAAGATGATCTGATTGCTTTGCGGACAAAAAAAGGTGTTCATCAATTAATTCCCGGGATCACTGGGTGGGCGCAAATCAATGGCCGGGACGATATTCCAATTTCCGTTAAAGTAGAATATGATGAATATTATATAAAAAATCAATCTTTCTTATTTGACCTGAAAATTTTATGGAACACTTTTTTCAAGGTAATTAAAAAGGAAGGCGTGGCGCATTAGTATGAGTATGTATTTCCAAACAAAAAACCCCAAAATATATTTGATGATTTTCAGCGATGTATTAATATTTGCGTCATCCATTATTATCTCTTACTTATTTCGCTTTGAATTTTCACTTAGCCCATTTTACATTCAGCAAATAAAAACAGTTCTTCTCTGGATTGTTCCTTTGAAGGTTATTGTTTTTTTATTTTCCGGTGTTTATCGGGGAATGTGGCGCTATACCAGCATTCGTGATTTCTGGCTTTTAGCCCGGGCCTGTTTATTATCCACTTTGTTAATTCTCGCTGTAATTTTGTATATGAGCGGGTTTCAGGGATATTCCCGCGCCATTTTTATTATAGATGGTGTTTTGACTTTTCTATTGATTGGCGGAAAACTCATGGCTATTCGTTCTTACTTTTCCGGTTTTGCCAATCCAAAAATCAGAGAAGAACTTTTCCCGAAAGTTACTTATAAGAATGTACTGATAATCGGAGCGGGCGCTGCCGGTGAAAAAATATTGCGGGAAATTTTTGATAACAATCAACTGCACTATAAAGTAATCGGTTTTATTGACGATGATCCCCAAAAACAGGGCAGGTCGATCCACGGCGTACCCGTGTTGGGCACTCTGGTAAAAATTACATCTATTCTAGAAAAGGAAGATGTGAAAGAAATACTTATTGCCATTCCTTCAGCCAACGGCGACCAGATCAGGAGTATAGTGGAAACATGTAAGGATTGTAATGTCTCTTATAAAATATTGCCGGGAATGGGCGAGCTTATTGACGGCAGGGTAAGCATTAAAATACTGCGCGATATAAGTTATGAAGACCTGTTGGGAAGGCCGCCGGTACAATTAGATACTACGGGTATTAGCGGCTATCTGAACGGCAAGACAGTATTAATTACCGGCTGCGGTGGCTCGATTGGTTCCGAGTTGTGCCGGCAGGTAATAAAATATCAACCCGGCTATCTTGTCTTGCTTGATGCCAGTGAAATGAATCTCTTCAATATTCAGATGGAGCTGCAGAATGAAAGATATTTCCATAAATGCGAGGCCATACTGGGGCAGGTGCAGAATGAGCTTCTTATGGAAGACATCTTTAAAAAATATAAGCCGCAGGTTGTTTTCCATGCCGCGGCTTATAAGCATGTGCCGATGCTGGAAAAAAATCCCTGGGAAGCAGTATTCAATAATATAATCGGCAGCCGCACAGTCATGGAAATGTCAATTAAATATCAGGTGGAACGATTTGTTCTGGTATCCACGGACAAGGCTGTCCGCCCCAGCAATGTTATGGGGGCAAGTAAGCGGGTGACCGAATTGATCATGCAGTCATTACAGGGGAAAAGCACGCAGCTGATGGCGGTAAGATTCGGCAATGTTATCGGTTCTTCCGGTTCCGTGATACCGGTTTTCCGGCGGCAAATAGAGAAGGGTGGGCCTGTAACCGTTACTCATCCTGAAGTCAACCGTTATTTTATGACCATTCCCGAATCGACACAACTGATTTTGCAGGCAGCCGCGATGGGGAAAGGTGGAGAAGTATTCGTCCTGAAAATGGGAACGCCGGTTAAGATAGCCGATATGGCGAGGGATTTAATTCGTCTTTCCGGAAAAGAGCCCGATGTTGATATTAAGATAACTTATACTGGTTTACGTGACGGAGAAAAGCTTTACGAAGAACTCATCACGGAGGGAGAGGATATTTTACCGACAGGGCATGGGGAAATTATGGTACTGTGTTCCAATCGCCATGCTGACGAAGCAAATTATTTGCAAGAAATAAGAGCAAAGTTGGAAACTGATATTGATGAATTAATAAAATATTCTCTTCTCCACGATACAAAAGCCATAAAAAAAAGGTTCCAGGAAATAGTACCAGAATACACGCCGCAGGAAAATGAAGCTGTTCTTTAATCCCGCGGTTCAAGCCGTGAGATCAATGCGGGGTAAATCGCGGGATGTCGCGTTATCCTCTGCTTCGCGGGATAATTCGACCTACAAACTTCAGTCTCGCAGATCCTCTTCAGGGCACACTTTGTTTCTGAAGTTTGGGTCTCATTATTAAAGGGAGCCTCCGGCTCCTACCGGAGGACGCTCCAATGATTATTGCCGCTCAGCATAAAATAAATATTCCCATCAGGAAAATATTAATCATCCAATTAGGTGACATCGGCGATGTCGTTTGGGCGATACCGGCGTTTTGGGCGCTGAAAGCTGCATTTCCACAAGCCGGTCTCTCGGTGCTATCAAGAAATCCCTACGGAGATTTGCTTTTTGATGATTCCCACATCGATAAGATATTTCAAGTCGACCAACAAAGTATATTCAGACAACTGCAATTACTAAAAAATCTGCGCCGGGAAAAATTTGACCTGATTTTTGATTTACGCGCCGATGACCGGGGTGCATTTACTTCTTTTCTTATTGGAGCGCCGATAAGAGCGGCCCTTTATTATTCGGGATTTTTCTGGCGCAATAGAATGTTTACCCATCTTGTAGATCCACCAAAACCAACAGAAGAAGAAAGAACATACCGGGCCGCTGATCAATCGCTCAAAATTATTCGGGGATTCGGCATAAAAGAAAATACAGTTATTCCCCAGATCTTTGTTTCCCTAGCAATAAAAAATAAAGTGGAAGGATTATTGGCGGCAGAAAATGTTGCCGCTCAAGACGGTTATGTCACAATCAATCCGTTTTCGCGCTGGTCTTATAAGGAATGGGAAATGAATAAATGGCGACAGCTCATATCTTTTATTTGGCAAAAATATAAAATGCCTGTACTGATTCTGGGATCAAAAGATGAAAAAGTGCGGGCTGACCAATTAACAGTTGCCAGTCCCTCTCCCGTATATAATCTTGCCGGTAAAACAACGCTGCAGGAAATGGCCGGTCTTTTAAAGACAAG
>Ga0209083_1004354_pt1 | contig 10947 bp, 1 predicted proteins | sample AM7aDNAmetaG_FD_184132 | JGI IMG/M metagenome (GOLD analysis project Ga0209083, IMG submission 184132) | Freshwater microbial communities from Finland to study Microbial Dark Matter (Phase II) - AM7a DNA metaG (SPAdes) (version 3) | ecosystem: Environmental > Aquatic > Freshwater > Lake ...
CGGCGCGATCGGGGTGGATGCCACCACCACGCTATCCACCGGGTTTATCAGTGGCGTCACCGTGACCTCGGTGGTGGTGGCTAGTGCCACCGGCATTCAAGTCGGGGCGGTCATGGGTGGAGCCGGGGTGCCGGCAGCCAGTGCCACCCCAGTCACGGTTACCAGCATTGCTGGAACCACAGTGAACGTGAGTAGTTTTACCTCCACGGCGGTCAGCAGTGGCAGTTACAATTTTTCGTCCGTGGCAGCGGATGCCGCCAATTTTGAGATTACGGCCACCGCCAACTCCGGCTTTACGCTGTCGGGCGGCACCAACTCAACTTTCGGAGCCAACAACACTTATGTGAATACGATTCTGCTCACAAATACAACAGCCCTCATGACTCTTCCCAGCGGCAATGGCACCTTGGTTTTAGGCTCCACCAATGCCGGCACCGGCATGTATGTGGGCGGCATTTATTTGCCCAATGCTACTACAACTGCTAACGCACTCACCATAGGGAACGGCGCGACGTTCCTCACCGCCGGACCCATGTCGGGCACTCCGGTGCCAGGTGAGATTGTCATCGCCGTCAATGGCAACAATGCCAACAACGAAGGGGTGGTGAATTCCGTAATCAAGGATAATTTGAGCGGTGGGGCGGTGAGTGTCGTGTATGCCGGTAGCGGCTCGTATTTTGTCAATACCACCAACACCTATTCCGGTGGCACCTATGTGGTGAACGGACGGTGCCAGGGAAATTGGCCCGCTTCCTTTGGCACGGGACCAATCTATATCGCCAGCGGCAACTGTGATGTGTTTTATAATCTGGCTGGCGTGACGATATCCAACAATTTTTTCCTCTCTCCCGGCAACGCTTCTTCAATTGCCAACGCCGAAGGCGCGCTTAAGTTGGGCAACAACGGTGGCGGCGGCATCACGACCAATACCGGCACCATCACCTTGATGGGTAATCCCATCACTCCGGGAACCACCTTTGGGACAACCTTCGCAACGGTGGGCGACAGAATCAGTGGCCAGAACGGAACTCATACCTTACTCGGCCAAATCACCGGCAGCGGCACCTTGGAACTTGCGGGCATTGCAAACGCCGCGAATACTTTTCAACTGGGCAACATCTCCGCCAACGCCAACAACTGGACGGGTGGTCTAATCATCAATGGCAATAATGGAAACGCCGTCAAGCTTTTGGCCAACAACCAGCTTGCGACGAACACAGTGACCATTATTCAGCCCGGAACGTCGTTGGTTAAGCTGGATTTGAACGGTTTCAGCGACACGATTAATGGTTTGTCATCGGTCGTGAGCGGGTTGGACTGGGTGACGAACGGTGCCGCCAGTGCGACCACTTTGACGATGGGCGTCGGCAATGCGACGGCAACCTTTGGTGGAAAAATTGTTGACGGCGGTTCTGCCCGGGCGCTGGCCATTGTGAAGACTGGCACCGGCACGCAGACGTTCAATGGGACAAATACCTACACCGGCAACACGACCGTTACCGGCGGCATCCTGGCCTTGAGCGGCAATGGCTCCATCTCAAACACACCGAATATAATTGTGAACAACGCCACTTTTGATGTTTCCGCAGCGAATAATTACGGCGGCACTAGCAGCATTCGTATGACCAATGGCACGTTCAAACTCGGCGCTGTCTTGGCTACTGCCGTCGGCAATTTGGCGATCACAAATTCCACGATGGCCTTCCCGCTTAACTTGAGTTCCGTCAGCATCACCAACACCGGTTCCTTGGCCACCGGTGGTGCCACTAATGTCATCAACTTTACCACGGTGCCAGGCGGCTCCTATCCGATTCAGGTCACGGTGATCAAATACGGCAGCGCCGATGCCAATTTGGTCAATGGCAACAACCAATTCACCACGCTCGGTGCGACCTTCCCGGTGCTGGCCAAAGTGGTGGGTTATCTTACCAACAACGTCGCCAACCAGTCGGTGGATTTGGTGATGATCAGCGGACCGCCCCCGATATTGCCCATCACTTGGAGTGGCCAGACCAATGGCGTCAATGTCGGTGTTTGGGATAATTTGGCCACGACGAACTGGCTGACCACGAGCGGGGGAGTTCCTTATCCCTATCAGGACGGCAGTGTGTTAACATTTGACGACACGGCGACTGGGACGACCAATGTTAGCCTCGCAGCGACGTTTTCGCCCGCCAGCATCACGGTCAACAATACCAACAAGACCTACACTTTCAGCAGCACCGGTAATATTAGCGGGACGGCTGGTTTAACCAAGCAGGGCACCGGCACTTTGATTGTGGATAACAGCGGCGCGAACAACTACACAGGCGGAACCTTGATCAGCGCCGGCACGGTTCAGATCGGCAACAACGATGCCAACGGCAATTTGCCCGGTGGCATTACCAACAATGCTACACTGAACTTCAACCGCTCGGACACTGCGCTGACGGTAGCAGGGGTGGTTTCTGGCACCGGCTCGCTGAATAATAACGGCGCTGGCACCGTCACCTTGACTGGCCTAGAGACCTACACCGGTCCGACGACAGTCAATGCCGGGACCTTGGTGTTAAACCATGGCAACGGCGGGACCAGCACTTTGTCGACGAGCAGCGGACTGAACATCAACACCAACGGCACGGTTCAAATTGGCGCTGACAACTCGCTGGCGGGTTCGACCGTGGCCATCGGCACGTTGCCAGTAACCATCAATGCTGGCGGCCAGTTGACCGGTCTGCCCGGCGATAACGCTGGTATTGGCGTGAGCTGCCATGTCCGGGGTTTGCTGACCCTCAACGGCGGCACGTTGACCAACAGCGGGACTTCCATCAACCCCGCCAATGGTTCTTGGGACTTGGAAGATGGGCTCACGGTCAACAGCGGCCCCAACTATGGCGTGACTTCCACCATTGGTTGTCTGTCTGTTGTCGCCATGCAGACGGGGGGAACTATTTTTAATATCACCAACGGTAGCACGGCGAGCGGCATTGATTTGCTGGTGAGTGGATCGTTTATCCATGCCACTGGCCAGCCGGACACCGGCATCATTATAAACGGGAACGGGGTGATGGATTTGGATAATAACAACAGCTATGCGGGTGGGACTACGGTTAACGCTGCCACCGTGCAATTGGGTGCGGCGAGTGACACGGGAGTATTGACAGTGTTGGGCACCGGGCCGGTGACCCTCAATAGCGGTTCCGTTCTGCGCTTCGGTAGCAGCAAAGGAATCATGGTGCCGGGTGCCATCGCCGATGACACCACGGCAATTGTGCTGATGAACAGCGGCACTAACACCCTGACTGGCGTCAATACTTATAGTGGCAATACGATTGTGAATAACGGCGGTCTGGTGTTGAGTGGTTCCGGCACCATCAATAACAGCGCGTCCATCACCGTCAGCAATGCGACCCTTGATATTTCCAACGGCGGCATAGTCAGCTCTTCCGGCTCTATCAATCTGACCAACAGCGCGTTTAATGTGGGCACCAATCTTGTTGCCAGCATCGGCAGCTTGGCCTTTTGCAAAACCACGTTGACTTTCCCGGCTAACCTTAGTTCGGCTAATATCGTTGACAATGGCACGCTGACCATCAGCGGTCCGACGAACGTGATTCACCTCACCCTTGTGCCCGGTCAACCGGCCTATCCCACCAATATCACGCTTATCAAATATGGCAGTTTTGCAAACGTGAACGGTGGAAATAGCCTGACGAATCTTGGCTTGATTTTGCCGCCATTTGGATCAGTAACGGGCTATCTGACGAATAATGTGGCCAACGGTTCGATTGATTTGGTAGTGACCGCCAATGGACTTACTCCGATTTATCCAATTACCTGGACTGGTCAGACCAACGGCGTGAACGTCGGTAACTGGAACTTCAGCACCACGAACTGGGTAACTACCGCCGACGGGGTGACGCCTTATGTGTATTTAGACACCGCCGCCGTGACTTTTGATGACTCGGCGACAGGGACGACCAACGTCGTATTGAATATGAATGTTTCACCCGGCAGCATCACCTTCAATAACAACAGCAAGATTTACACGGTTACCGGCACCGGCCAAATCAGCGGCCCAGTGGGCGTGAACCTGACTGGATCCGGCACGGTGAAACTTGCTGATACCGGTGGGGACACTTTCTCCGGTGGTGTCACGATTGGTAGTGGTGGCGGCACACTCATTCTCTCCAATGTCAGCTCCTCCATCTCCGGCGGCATGACCGTCAACAGCGGGCAGTTGATTGACCAGCACAGTGGGACATTTACCGGCAACCTGACCTTGAACGGCGGTCTGGCACTATTGGATCAGTCTGGTGTCATCACTGGCAATACCGTAATCAACAGCGGCACGGTGCAGTTAGGTAATAACGACGGAAATGGCAGTCTGCCTTCCGGCGCGGTGACAAACAATGACACCTTGATTTTTAATCGGAGTGACAATGCGCTTACGTTGGGCACTGTTATCAAAGGTTCTGGCCAGGTGATCAATAACGGCACCGGCACAGTTACTTTGACCGCAGTTGAAGCCTACACCGGCCCGACCATCGTCAATGCCGGCATCTTGGTGCTCAACCACGGCAACACCTCCCCCAGCACTCTATCTTCGAGCAGCGGGCTGACCATCAACACCAATGGCACGGTTCAAGTCGGCACGGACAACTCTCTGTCAGGAGCCGCTGGAGTTACCGGATTCTTGCCGGTAACCATCAATGCCGGCGGTCTACTCACCGGCCTTCCCGGCGATGATGCCGGAGCGGGCACGAGCACCCATATTCGGGGATTGCTGACGCTCAACGGCGGCACGTTGAGCAATAGCGGAACTTCCATCAACACCGCCAATGGCTCTTGGGATTTGGATGGCGGCGTGGCGGTCAACAGCGGCCCCAATTATGGTGTGACTTCCACCATCAACTGTCTGTCCGTTACGCCGACCGAAGCCGGAGGAACCATTTTCAATGTGACCGCCGGGGGCGAGCCTAGCGGCATTGATTTGCTGGTGAGTGGAACGATTATCCACGCCACCGGTCAGGCTGACACCGGTCTTGCCTTGCAGGGAACCGGGGTCATGGCTTTGGACAACAACAATTCTTACTCGGGTGGAACGGCTCTTTACGGCGGCACTTTGCAATTAGGTATGCCTACCGATACGAATGCCTGGATCACGCCGCTGGGCGCGGCCTCGGGTTTCGTGAGCCTCAACAGTTATGTGTTGAAATTCAGCAGCAGCATCGGAGTAACGGTTTCCAATATTATTTCCGACGGCGGATCGGGAATCGTGCTGTCACAAAGCGGGACTAACTACCTTGCCGCCACCAATACCTATACTGGAACTACGATTGTCAGCAGCGGCATCCTAGCGCTGAAGGGTTCCGGTTCCATTAATGGCAGTTCGGCCATCATCGTCAGCAATGCGACGCTGGATATTTCCGCCACGTCCGCTCTGTTTGCGAACACGGGTTCACTCTCGCTGACCAACAGCACGCTTAATTTGGGCACCAACTTGGTCACCAGCCTCGGCAGTCTGGCCCTCAGCAATGCCACGCTGAACTTACCGCTCAACTTCAGCACGCCCAACCTCAGCGTGGTGAGCGGTTCAGGCACCCTGACGACTGGCGGCACGACCAACGTAATTAGCGTCACGTCCTTGACCGGCCTGCCGGTTTATCCCACCAACATCACGCTCATCAGTTATCTCAGTGCCGATCCAAATCTGGTTGATGGCAACAACCGGTTGACCAAGCTGGGCGTGAACCTGCCGTCGTTGGGGCATCCTGTGGGTTATCTAACTAACAACGTAGTCAACAACTCGATCCAACTAGTTTTGCTTAGTGGTCTACCGGCAATTGCTCCGATTACCTGGAATGGCCGGACTAACGGCGTGAACGTCGCCGTCTGGGACATCGCCACCACGACAAATTGGCTCGCCAGCGGCGTGACGCCTTATCCTTATCAGGACACCAGTGCTTTGACGTTTGACGATACGGCGGCAGGTCCGACCAACGTCAACCTGACGGCGACGGTTGCGCCCGGCAGCATGACCTTCAACAATACCAACAAGACTTACACGATATCCGGTGTCGGCCACATTACTGGCGCGACGGGATTGAACGTGCTTGGAACCGGAAAATTGATCATGGATGTCAGCGGCACGAACGATTACACCGGTGGCAACCTGATTGGTGTCGGTGCCACGGCCCAGATAGGCAACTACGATGCCAACGCTGGTATCTTGAATGGAGTCATCACGAACAACGGCACACTGATTTTTGCACTCACGTCCGCGCAGACGAAGGGGAGTGGGATTTCCGGCACGGGCACGCTCATTAATAGCGCCACAGGCACCATTACTCTGGCCGGCGCTAAAACCTACACTGGCCCAACAATTGTTAGCAACGGCACACTTATCGTCAGTGGTTCGCTGGCCAGCGGTAGCACGGTGACCGTGGCTGGCGGCATACTGGCTGGCGCCGGCACGGTTAATGGTCCGACCATTGTGCAGTCCGGCGGCACGCTGTCGCCCGGCGTCGCTGGCCTTGGCACGCTGACCATCAATAACACACTTAACTTGCAAGGCACCCTGGCCGTGGACATCAACAAGACGACCGGCACCAATGACGTGATTATCGGACTAACCACGGTAACTTATGGCGGCACGCTGGCGGTAACCAATCTTTCCGGCACTTTGACCACGAACGACTCGTTCAAGCTGTTCAGCGCGACAGCTTATACCGGCGCGTTCGCCAGTATCACGCCGGCGGCACCCGCCAGCGGTCTGGCTTGGAACACCAACACACTGACGACCGACGGCATCCTGCGCGTGGCTACCGCTGGACCGAGTGGGCCGGCAACAATTACCAATAGTGTGAGCGGCAACACGCTCACACTTTCCTGGCCCGCTGGTCAAGGCTGGCTGTTGCAGGTTCAGACGAACAGTTTGAGCATCGGTCTCGGCACGAACTGGGTGGATGTGCCCGGCAGCACCGGCATTTCCAGCACGAACATCACGCTGAATCCGACCCAGCCGACGGTGTTCTATCGCCTGAAATATTGAAATGAATAATCTCGGCTCGCCGCCGCCACTGGCGGTGCGTCGAAACAAACTAAAATGAAAACTAAAAAGATAAGCGAACAAAGAGTGACAGGTTTCACCTTGATTGAACTACTGGTAGTCATCGCCATCATCGCGATTCTCGCCGCAATGTTGTTGCCGGCGCTGTCCAAGGCCAAGGCCAAGGCCCAGTCCATTCGCTGCGTCAACAACCTGAAGCAGCTTGGTCTGGCCAATCGTATGTATTGTGATGAATACAACGACCACCTGGCCAATCCTAACTTTGATGCCGGCAGTGGTCCCCCCGGCTGGCTTTACGCTTCCAAGCAGGCCGACTTGCCGGCCGGTGCTCCCCCTGGCATACCCAATCCCTACGATGTGCCTTATTGGCAGCAAAACGTTATGGCCGCCCACCAGACCGGCGTGTGGTTCAAATACGACAACAATCCAAACGCATTTCTCTGTCCAGTTGACATCGCGAGCAAATCCTTTACCACGGCCACCTCAGCCGGTGGCCGGCCGAACAAACTTTCCACCTACGTGCAAAGCGGTGGACCAGTCCAATATATAAGCGCCTCCACCGCCCAGCCCATGAAGATTACGGACGTTTGGAGCCCGATGTGCTACATACTTTGGGAGCCGGATGAATTTTTGAAGGCCGCAGGCGCCACCTCTGAGTATAATGACGGTGCCAATGATCCGATTTACACCGATGAGGGCATTGGACTTTTGCACAGCAAACAAGGTGGCAACGCGCTCGCGATGGATGGTCATGTTGATTTCGTGACCACATTGCAATACAACCAGTATAAATCCAAAGGAAATGGTCCTGGACCGGGTGGGCGAACATTGCTGCTGTGGGATTCCGCCGACGCTCAAGGACATCCTTGATGCGGGTGCGAGGCTAATCTGGGTGCCCAAAGTCATTCGTTGGGCGGCCAGTGGCTTTCTCGAAGATCGTAATCTGGCCTTTTCAATGTGGGTGTGTCGTCATCTTGCCGCCCAAAAACACCCCACTTGGGGGGCTGGGCAACAGCCGGATGTGACTGTATTTTAATAAGAATTCCATTTGTTGAAATCGCCATTTCGGTTGGCGGCCAAACCCAAAATCATTACAGCCATCTGTTTGTTTGCGACGAAATAGAAAGTATAATCTGACTAAAACCCTTAATTAATACAATGAACAACAATCTTCTGAACCGTTCGATGAACCAAGCGCGCTGGCTGATTTTGGCGATGGGTCTTTCTCTGGCCATGCTTTGGCTGGCGCCGACCGCGCAGGCGGCAATGATCACTCAGACAGTAAACGACACCACGAGCACCACTTGGTCCACCGACGCCGTCCCATGGGGCGGCACAAAAGCAGTTGCTGGCAACACCTATGTCACCGCCGGTGGCTTTGTGACGGCGACCGACGATGGCTTGGCCCTGTTAATTAGCGGGGTGATCCGGGACACTGGCAGCATTTTTGGAGGGGACTCCATAACCATCGTATCGGGAACCGAACTGCTAATGAAAGGCGGAAACGCTTCGACGACCACCGGAAATATCATCTTGAATGGCGGGGGGATTCGTTACGGTCCAAATGGGACGAATCCGGGCTTCAAAGTAACATTGGCCGGCACCATGAACGTAACGTCCGGCGGGGGGGTGATTGGTTTCGGCGGCAATAACACAGTAACCAACACTTGCACACTGACAGGAAGCGGCACTCTGAGCCTCCGTGCCGCTAGTGGATCAACTGTGCCGATTACCAACATCTTCGCGGGGACTCTTAGCGGCTTTAGCGGCACCTTGCAAATCGGCTTCACGCCACTAGCTACCACTGGCGGTGGTGCTGGCAATTTGACCGTGGCATTTGGTCAGGCATACACTCTTTCTAGTGCCTCTATCGTGATGGACAACAATGTTAACAATGGTAGTCTGATTGCCAGCACTGATATTCTAAACCTCGGCTTTGCGCTCACCGTGAAAACCTTTCAATTCGGCGCGACGACCTTGGCGGCGGGCACCTACACGGTGACCCAACTCAATGGCCTTGTCGGAAACGGTTCACAGTTCACCGGAACCGGGTCGCTTACGACGCTATCTGGGCCAGCCCTGACCCCGCCCAGCATCACCACGCAGCCGACTTGGTCGCCGGCAACGGTTCACGGGTTGTTAAATGAATCCACCAAGTGCACGGTGGTTGCCGCCGGATCGCCACCGCTCTTCTACTTTTGGCATACAAATAGCGCTGCCTCACCTGCCTTGAGCGACATTGCCAACCATATCGTCGGCTCGGCTACCAGTGTCCTGACGATTACCAATGACGTCTTGGCTGACGGCCAAAATTACTATGTTGTGATTACCAATGCTCAAGGTTCTGTCACCAGCAGTGTGGCCGCCCTGACGTTTACGGCACAGGCTCCATCCATCACCACGCAGCCGATCGGGGCGACCCTCTTTACCAACGCCAATGGCACCTTGAAGTTTAGTGTCGTGGCTAGTGGCACGCTCCCGTTGACTTACCAGTGGTATACTAATGCCACCACTTCCGCTTTAAATGATGTTGGCAATCTCACGGGTTCGGCTACCAATGTCCTGACTATTTCAAACGCAAATATGGCCAACGCCGGTGACTACACGGTCAAGATATCCAACGGCAGCGGCTCGGTTACCAGTAGCGTGGCCAATCTGATCTTCACCGTGCCGTCGGGCGCGTATGAAGCGGCGGTGATGACAAATTCTACCGCTCCGTTTGCTTTTTATACATTCAGTGAAGCCGGCAATCCGGCTTCCGGCACTCTGGTGGCGCAAGATTCCATCGGCACGTTTAGCGGGACTTACGGCATCAATACTTCCAACAGTTTTAATGGCATCGCCGGTCCGCGAGCCACGGCTGATGCTTTGGTCGGATTTCCCGACGCCAACACGGCGTTGCGCACGGTCACCAACCTCGCCAATGCCTACGCCTCGGTGCCGGCGTTCAACTTGAATAATGGCGTCGGCACGAATGTATTGACGATCACGGCGTGGATTCATCCGAATGGTCAAATGCCAAATGGCGCAGGCGTCGTCTTTTGCCGCAATGGTGCCAGCACAGTTTCCGGCATGGCCTATATGGATGGCACCAATAATATCTTGGGTTACAATTGGGCTAACGACGGCGCTACCTACACTTGGAACTCGGGTTTGGTGCCGCCGACCAATGTATGGTCGCTCGCGGCCTTGGTGATTACGCCGACGAATACAACTCTCTATGTGATCAACACCAACGGGATGCTGTCCGCAACGGTCGCCCACGCGAATGCGGTTCAAAAATTTGACGGGCTAACCTTTATTGGCTATGAAAGCTACGCCAGCACCCGCGTCTTCAATGGTTCAATTGACGAAGTGGCCTTGTTCGGTCAGGCATTGAGCCAGAGTCAGGTGACTTCGCTGTTCTCGGCGGCTTCGGGGATAGCGGTTTTTCCGCCGACCATCGCGACGCAGCCGACTTGGTCGCCGGCAACGGTTCACGGGTTGGTAAATGAATCCACCAAGGCGACGGTGTTGGCTGGCGGCACTGCGCCGCTCTCCTACTTTTGGTATACCAATAGCACAGCCACACCTCCCTTGAGCGACAGCGCCAACCATATCATCGGCTCGGCTACCAGCGTCCTAACGATTACCAATGACGTCCTGGCTGACGGCCAAAATTACTATGTTGTGGTTACCAATGCTTATGGTTCTGTCACCAGCAGCGTGGCTCCCCTGACGTTTACGGGAACGGTTCCGTCCATCACCACGCAGCCGTCGTGGGTTCCTGCATTGCCATTTACAGGTCAAACGGCAAAGGCAGCCGCCTTGGCCACTGGCACGGTGCCGTTGTCCTACCAATGGTTTACGAACAGCACCACGTCATCCTTGAGTGACGATGCTAACCATGTGGGTTC
>Ga0209083_1004356_pt1 | contig 10941 bp, 5 predicted proteins | sample AM7aDNAmetaG_FD_184132 | JGI IMG/M metagenome (GOLD analysis project Ga0209083, IMG submission 184132) | Freshwater microbial communities from Finland to study Microbial Dark Matter (Phase II) - AM7a DNA metaG (SPAdes) (version 3) | ecosystem: Environmental > Aquatic > Freshwater > Lake ...
CGTCAAGGTCGTCCGAAGTATAGAGAGGCGCTGCGCGCCAGTGGTTTTGTTTGCGGCTCCACCATTGACCAGCACAGTCCAGACAGGGACTTGGCTCTTAAGGATTGCGCGCCGGGGATTTGTTGCCGGAATAATTTTTAGAATTTAATCTCTATGGGCACCGCAAACCACATGAGCTGTGCTTGAATTGGTAGTGCATCAGCAATAAAAGATCGGAATTCGTCGTCAAACGCTCAATCCAGTTTTAAGCGTGTGCGCCTTGACTGTCGCTGATTGTGCGCAACCAGTTTCAATCGCCTGCTAGACGGCGACAGGCCACACGAACTTATTTTGATCGGCGTAGCCGTCCGCATAAAGCCAGCGGAGGGTGAAACCCCATGCGAGACCGCCGTTGTGATCCATCGCCACTGTCAATCGATGATTGCCAGCAGTGAGGCGCATGGGAACAACGGCTTCGTCGGCCACCACGGGATTGTTGCCGTTGGGATTGTTGTGAATCTCGCGGTCGTCCAGCCAGACGCGAATCGGCCCGTCAACCGGCAAGCGGCTTAGTCGGGCAAAAAACTTTCCGCGCTTCGCCACGCCAACTAGCCTGGCTTGCCAGCCGCGCAATCCGCGAATGGTCGCGATGACTTTGCCCGACTGCGTCGTCTCGCCGGTGATTGTGGCCGAGGCGAGACCGCGATGATTGCGTTGCAGAACTTGGTTGGGAACCAGGCCGTGATGGATGTGCATGAGTTGGCGAAAATTCACCCCGCTATTTTTCCGGCTTCAATTCCGCTCCAGCCGGCACGGAGTCGGTGGATTTTAAACCGAGGCGACCGTATTCCACGATTTTTCCGGCAAACATCCGGCGGGCGAAAATGGTCATCAAAATCACGGTGATGATTCCCAGCGCAATCTGCATGGAATAGATGTTGGTGTAGTCCTTGGTCGTCGCGCCGCCGGAAGTCCAACGCGAGACGAAATAAATCCAAGTGCCGGCCAGCGTCGTCAGCACGGCTTGGATGATGGTGTTGATGAGGCCGAAGCCGGAACTCAAAGTGCCGATTTTGTCCTTCGGAATCAGGTCATACAGCAGCGGGCCGGCAATGGCGGGCAAACAACTAACCACCTGCGAAATGCACATCAGCAGAAACCAAGTCGTGATGCTTGGCACGCCGCCGCAGAAAATCTTGATGGTGGTCAGATAGACGGCGGCGAGCAGTAGCAGGCCGGTGTTATACATCACCCAAGCCCAGACGCGTGGATTGGCCTGCGGTCGCAATGCGCGCAGCAACTGAAAGCAGAGGATGATCCCCGCGCCACTGCCGAGCGTAGCCAGAATTGCGAGCGCCATCATCGCCCAGAACGGTGGCAAATCCACCTTCGCCAGATTCGGCCACAGCCCAATGACTTTGACGATCGCCCCGGCGCTGCCGAGAATGACGCCGAGCAGCAGCCATGGATTGAAGCGTTTTAACCGGTCGGCATACCACGCCATGAACGGCATCACCATCGCGTTGGCCAGAATCATGATGGGCAGACCGGTGAGGGCGATGCTGGGTTTGGTGTAGTGAAATTGTTCGACCAGCATGAGATTGCTGAACGTGCCGATGGGCTGCACAAAAGTGCCGGTGACATAAAACAGATAGACCCACCACCAGCGTTTATCGGTGAAGACATCCTGAAAGAAGCGCACCAGATAAGCGCACGGAAATAGCAACAGGCTCAACCAGGCAAAACCCGGACGCAAACTCCAACGCAGCAACCACGGCGCGGGCAGCGGACTAATCAGCAGGTAATGCCACCAGCGCGTTTCACCGAGCGTGTTTTTGATGTAGCCAATCAAATGTTCCGAACGGATCTCGCCCCGGCGACGTAAATGAATGCCTTCCGGACGAACCTCGCGAATAAGAAAAGCAAGAATGGCCAGCCAAATCATTTGCAGCAGGGCCGCGCTCAGATAGCAGCACTGTTCGCCGCTGATTTGCAGCCCGCCCGGCAGATGATAGACATGATCCATTTGTGCGAACATCACCTGGAAAAACAACAACGACGCCATGTTGATGGCCAGAATCCGGATCGACATGCCCTGGCCGCGCTGATTGGGCGGGACGACTTCGAGCCAGAGCGGTTCAATCGTGCTGCCGACATCGCCGAGGATGGAACTGACAACCACGAGGAGAATCAAGGGCGTCAACGCCGGCGCAAACGGAATGCAAAGCGTCGCCAGCAACGAACCGCATGCGGCCACCATCATGAACGGCCGCCGCCGGCCCAGCCGCGTCCAGATGCGGTCGCTGGTGTAGTTGACAATCGGTCCGAGCACGATGCCGAACCAAAGTCCGACGCTCGTCACCAACGCGATCACCCGCGTGTCGTCCGTGAAACGCCGCAGGGTGAATGGAAGAACAGCGCCCAACACGAACATCGTGTAGAGGCTGATGAACCACGACACGTTAATCAGCACAATCCACCACCGGCGGATGTGCTTTTCCTGGGTTAGGATCGGCAGCGGCGGGGTGGAAAATGTTTCAGTCATGGGTTTGCCTTGGTGGAATCATTGGAAAACCACCTCGTAGTAAATGGTCTTCTCCTTGCCGCTATCTATTTCAAAACGGTTGTGGTCCACCGGCAGCGTCCGGCCTGTGCGCTGGCCGTCGTGGTCGAGGATGTTCACGGCGGCGACGGCGCGACCGCAGGTGATGGCGGCCTTCACCGGTTCAAGCAGGATCGGTGCTGTGCCGTTGTCCAGCATCCGGTTGTCCACGCTGAGAATTTTATAGCCGCTGTTGCTATTGCGCGCCACGGCGGTGAGCAACGCGGTTTTTGTTTCGGAAAGATTTTTCCTCTTCTCCAGACTGGTGAGGAAGAGTGAAACATACGGACTGCGCACGGTGAATTTATAGCCGCCCAATCCGAGCTGCTTGTCCTGCGCAAACCCCACCACGGCTTTCGTGCCTTCGGTATTCACCGTGAAGTAGCCTTTCCCCGAATAATCCCACGCCAACTGCTTTGTGCTGGAGACGATGGTTTTGTTCCGGTCGAATTTTGTCATGTCCGGGAACACCGACGCTTCATCTTTGTCCGTGAATTTCACCAGCAGTCGTCCGGCAGCCAGCGCGGTGGGCGGAGTGTTGCCGGTGAAGGTTTTCACATCGCCCTGCTGCACGACCTTGTCCGAAAAATTGAATTTGCCCTGAGCCAAATTTGACGGGCTGATTTTCCGCACGCCGATGACTTCGCCCTCCTTCACATCGCCGCGCATGATCATCCGCGCCAAGGCGGGATATTGGCCGATTTGGGTCGGCACATCGGTGTTCCACACGCCCCACGGCAGTTTGCCCACGAGGTCACTGAAGCTGCCCGGAATCAGCGCCGACTGGAACTCATAGGAAGAACTCCAGCCCTGCAAGCCCATGCCATAGGCCGCAAAGATGGCCGGGCCTTCCGTGCTGTAAAGTGACGGATATTCATGAATCCACTCGGAAATCCCGAACGGCCGGCCTTCCACCTGTTGCAAGCCGGTGGACAAATTGCCGCCGCCGGGCTGGTTCATCATCGTGTCATTGAGTTTTCCGCCGAAATAATTATGGCGGTCAATGTAGCCGACTTCGTAATCCGACTTGAGATTGTAGTAATGCGGCAATCCCGAAGGCGCTTGCCACGGCGAACCGCACAGCGGCCCGGCGTAACCCGTCGCGCGGATGGCTTTGACGAACTTGGTGTAAAAAGCGTTTTGCACCGCATGGAAAAACGCGGCGTTGTCGAGCAAACGCTGCCGGATACCGCCCGATTTGTCCTTCAAACCGTCTTCGCTCATTTCCCAAACCTGCGAATGAATGCCGATGTTCCTCGCCGCGAGCGTCTCGTCCGGCTGCAACGCGTCGCCCCAAGCTGCTTTGAGGCCGGCCTGGCTCTGATATTTATTCTGCAACCAGACGGCGTAGCGTTCCATCAAGTTCTTTTTGTAAGTGGGAAATTTGTCAAAGAGGTTGCCGGTCGTGTAGAAAAAAATGTCATCCTCGTTTTGCAACTCGATGTAGGCCAGCGCCGGATCTTCCGCGTAGGTTTTTCCAGTGTAAGGATTCTTGTGCTGGAGGAGTTTCACCACCGTCTCAATCAGCAAATCCTGGCAGTCCTCAGCCCAGTTGATAAGGCCATAGGTGTCGCCGCCGTCATTCTTCATGATTTCGTCATACGCCAGCAGCCGGTCTTTGTTCGCGGGTTTGGGCCGGAAGTGATACGTGTGCGACCAGCCGTAATAAACGCCACGCTTCGCAAGTTCGCCGGCGAAATAATCCAGACGATCCAAGCCCGCCGGAGTCATTTGGGTCGCATCGTTTTCGTCGCCGATGCCTTCCCAGCCAGCCCCGGTGAACTTGTGGAAGCGGACGGCGTTGACGCCAAACTTGGCGAAGCGCGCGGCGGTGAATTCGGCCTGCGGCTTCTCTGGAGCGCAGAGGGCGTTGGCCAAATTGACACCCCAGAATTTCACCGGCGTTTGGTCGGCGAATTCGAAGTGGTCGCCCACCATCCGCACCCCGCCGTGTTTGCCGGCCGGCTGGTCCAGCCAGTCTTCGAACCCAATCACGCTCGGCCTCACATCGCTGGTGGCCGTCACGGGAAACCAGTCTGCGCCCGGCAACACTTTGGCGAGCTGATCAATGTCCGATTGCTTCGCCAGCAACTTCACCGCGCCGGGCAAATGAAAAGTGATGGTAACGGATTTCTTGCCGGCCTTGAACAACTCCGCCGCAAGCTGGATGCGCAGCGTTTCGTGATAGGCCACCGGCAGCGGCGGGCTGAGCGTCGCGGTGAAATCGCCGAGCGTCTTGGAACGAAAGACCAGCGTTTTGGTTGCGGGCTGCTGGCCCGGACCGCCAATACTCAAGGGCAGCTTGCCCTCGCTGCCGTCCGCGTGCTTGAAAAGAATGTCACCATCCTGAAACTTTTCCTCAAAGCCGACGCCCGCGATGAGCATGGTCAGCGGGACATCGTTGGTGGCGGAAAGCTCGAACGCCATGGAAACATCCTGGTCACCGCTTTTCCAAACGCGCTGTTTGAGTTGGATGACCTGACCGGACGCTTGGCTGGCCACGAACGGAGCGGTGAGCACCAACTCATCGCCGGTAGCCTTTTCAGTGGAACGAAAATCCGTCCAGCCCCAGTTTGGGCCCCAACCGCCCAGGGCGGTCGTGAACACTTTTTCCCCTCCGCGCAAAAACATAAAGGACAGCGAATTGTCCGGCGCAACGAGAGCACCCCAGCCAGTTGCCTGTTCGGTAGCGAATACAGGCGGGGCGAAAAGTATGCCGCACAATATGGCGGCGGAGATGGCCCACGCCCAACCAAAGCGAAGTGTCCGACATAGAATATTCGCAAAGAACTGCAGGCTGACATCCAGCCCACCAAGGTGCAAATAGCGCGTCAGCGATTTTTTTACTTTTGTTTTTGAATTCATTTTTTTTCTAAGATGCGATCTTTTGGTTCACCGGCCTTTTGCAGAAAAAAGAGCCTGCTGGAGCGGGGTTCCGGCAGTTCGACGCGGATTCCTCGCTGCATGAGAGTATTCCCAGTTTCGCTCCAACTGCGCTTGGAGTCGAAGTCTTGGATTGTGTAACTCGCCCCCGGCTCCAGACCCTGCAGCCTGATGGAGGCAGACAAATAATCTGCTTCCGGCCGGCGAAAGACAAACACGACACCCCGACCGATATCCGGTCGGTAATATTCCGAACTGCTCCAGACCTTTGGAGAAAGAGAGACTTCCCCGGACAGTTGGTAGAAATCGCCGGACATGCAATCTTTGACCTTGTGAAATTCTTCCAGACATTCTCTTAACCATTCATCCGGATAATCGACACCGGGAACCGGCCAACTACCCGGAGTAGTTGCGGCGGCGAGTCCGCCGGACGGCACGGTAATCCCGGCGGCCATGGCGCTGCGGAAAGTGTAGATGTCTGCCCCTTTTTCGTTCTGGGTTCCAAATGCGAAGAACGGAATCCAATGCGAGAGCCCGGAGACCTGTGTCTGGTTGTAATCCGGATTGAATTCTTGGCATTGCATGTCGCTGGCCCAGAGTGGAACGCTCAGGCGCAGCAGTTCGATGTCGATCCGCCGCCCGCCGCTGGCGCAGTTATCAATGATCAGCTTAGGGAAACGCCTCCTGAGCTCGCCCCAAAAATGATACAGCCCCTCGATGTGCTTGATCTCGGTGATCCCCTGGCGGTCGGGCGCGTCATTGGCACGCCAGTAGGGAAGCGGTTCCAGGTTGAAATCCTGACGGTATACATCGAGCCGCTCTTTTTCGATCATCCCGGAGACGAATTGGATCGCCCAGTCGCGCGCTTCGGGATTGCCGAGATTGAGGAGCAGCGTCGCGCCCGGCTTTTTCTCTCCGAGATACCAGTCCGGATGTTCCGCGGGCAGACGCGTGCCGTAGATTGCGCGTTCAGGCTCGACCCAGAGCAACAATTTCATCGAAGTCTTTTGAACCGCCTCGGAAACTTTGCCCAACCCATTGTGCCAGCGTTTGGGATGAAAATTCCAGTTCCCCGCGTTGACACCCCAATCGGTCATCACGTCTTCCGGCTCGCCCGGTTTCTCGACGCCGAACCAGCCGGCGTCAATCCAATAGACGTCAAAGGGTATTTTCTTTTCGACGATGCGGGCGATGCGTTCAAGATGCTGCGGCTCGGGCATGCCGCCCCAATATCCGGCCGACGCCGGTGGGACGATCGGCTTGCCGTCGTATTGCGGGGCGATTCTCTCCCGCAAAAACCGGCGCAGAATATTGTTGCCCCGCATCAGCTCGCCGCCCGCATACCGGAGCATGTAGATGGATGGAAGCGTGATGCTTTCGCCCGGCAGTAGTTTCGTGTTCAAATGCTCTAGACCGGCCTCAATGCCGGTTTGCGTCACCCTCGCCCGCCATTGGCCGGACCAGCCAATTGCAAAGACAAATCCCCCGTCACCCGGCGGCTTCAAGTTAAAAAATGGCAGCCAAGGATCGGAACTGCGGCCGCCGCTTGAGCCGAATACGATGTCACTGCTCCTGACCACATCATCCCGAACCGGCAGAAAGCTATAACGGAAAATTTCGCCAATAAACGGATAGGAATCCAAGTTGCATGCGCCCCGTCCCCGAAGGAGAATCGAATCGCCCCGATTTTCGCGGCCGAGGGAAAGAGATTTGACATCATGCAGGACCGGCGTCGGCGTCTTGCCTTCATTCTTGAAACGAATGCGCCATTCGCAGACAGGAAAATCCTTCTCCTTTTTCAAGGTGAACTCCAAGGCCAATCCCGTTTTAGGATCGCGGGAAGTGAAGAGGACTTCCCCGCCGCTTTCGCGCCGTTCCAGTCCGCAGCGCAGGATGAAATCCTGCATGGATTCATCACCAACCTTGAAGTCCATGGGCAGAAAACCGGAGAGGGAAAGTTCACCCGATGCGCCAATCCGCACCATCTGGCCATCCATCGTCTCGGCGCAGAGTTCGCCCCAGTTAATATGCCCCTGCTTCGAGGGCGTGTCGGCGACGGCGCACAGCGTCAGCTCTTTTTGACCGTCCAGTGCGACATCAAATTTCTGCGCGGATGAGTTGAGATCGAGCGGTTCGCTGGTCCAGAGTTTTCCAGCGGCACTGACAATCGAAAAGACGGCCTTCGTCTTGGATTGATGTTCGAGCGTGGCCGGGTTGGATTCGATTCCAACGAAGCCTAAAATCCGTTTCAATGGAACAGTCGAATTCAGTTGTATTTCACTATCGGCGTGCCCGGCAAGCCCCCAACCGAAAACGCGGTCATTGATCTTGAGTGAGCCGCCCAAGAGTCCCTTGTCTTGAACCACATGCCCCCAGCCCTGCTTGATATCGCGGACGCTGATCTTTCCGATCGCCTCCATGAAACGGTCAATGTCGTTGGTCTCCAATGACTGAATGTTATAACCGCTTGCGTTCATGGTTGTGGTTGGGTTCGGGTTGTGAAAATCGTTGGCCATGACAGCCGGACCGGCCAGCACCAGCGCGCAGAGCAACGCCATACCGGCACGCTTGAAACCGATTGGGGCACGGTGATCAAAAGGCAACGAATCTCTCATGTAATGATCGGATACATAATGTTGGAAATGCGTTCTCGGTAGTCACGGTTAATTATCGAGTTGATCCGCGAGAACGGTCAACTTGAGCGGCAGTGGAGCGGCGGAGTCAAATCCAAGGCCGAGGCGAAATTCGCCCGGCTCGACTTCCCAGCGGCAGCGCGCGCCGTAACATTCGAGTTCGGCGGCGGTGATCTTGAAGCTCACAACCTGGCTCGCGCCGGGCGCGAGGACGACCCGCTGGAATCCTTTCAGTTCGCACGCCGGTCGGGCCGTGGAAGCCACCGGATCGTTAATGTAAAGCTGCACGATCTCCGCACCCAGACGCGGGCCGGTGTTGGTGATGGTTACGCGGAGCGTCACCTCGCCATCCGCAGACATGGTTGCGGCGGAAAGTTGCTGGTCGGTCAGCGTGAAAGTCGTGTAACCGAGGCCGTGGCCGAAGCGATAGAGCGGAGTGATAAGCTGGTCCTCATATCCACGGTAACGGTCCGCGAATGTGACGGTTTTGCCAACCGTTTTGCGGTTGTAGTAAAGCGGAATCTGACCGGCCGAACGCGGGATGGTCATGGGCAATTTGCCGGACGGATAAGCTTGGCCGAGGAGGACGCGCGCGATGGCCGTGCCCGCCTCAGTGCCGAGGCTACCGGCATGAAGGATGGCGAGAGCGTGGGCTTCGGCGGCGGGCGACGGCAGGTAGCGTCCCGAGCAGTCCACGACAACCAACGGCAGTCCGAGGTTTCCCAGCGCGGCGATCAGTTGCTCCTGCCCCGGCGGCAGCGCGAGTTCGGCAATGGATTTATTTTCACCGTTTCGCAAATGGCTTTCTCCCACGCAAAGGATGACACATTCAGCCTGGCGAGCGACATCAATGCACGCATCGCTGAACGCGGCATTGGCGGTGATGAACTCCTTTTCCGGCGCGGCGGTGCGCAATCCGTCGAGGATAGAAGTGACCTCATTGGGCCGGCCATCCAGACACCACGAACCAAGATGTTCGCGGCGGGCTTCGGCGTAAGGACCGAGCACAGCGAATTTTTTCAGAGTAGGCGCAAGCGGGAGAGAGTTGTTTTTGTTTTTGAGCAGAACCATGGACTGCGTGGCAAGCTCGACGGCAAGTGCGACGTGGTCGGGATGGCGCAAGGTGGTCGCAGCGCGGGATGGGTCGGTGCAGGGATGCTCGAAAAGACCAGCCCGGAATTTGGCGAGCAAGATGCGAGAGACGGCGTCATCCAACCAGGTAGCGGGCAGTTCGCCGGAATCAATCAATGCCCCGATATTGCGTTCGTAAAATCCAGCGATCATCTCCATGTCAATCCCAGCAGTGAAAGCCCGCAAAGTTGCCGCCCGCTCATCACCAGCGACGCCGTGACCAATAAGGTCGAAGATTGAGCCCCAGTCGGAGACGATGAAGCCGTTCCAATCCAATTCGCCTTTGAGCCAGTCGCGCATCAGGGCGCGGCTCGAACTGACGGGCGTGCCGCCGAGGTCGTTGAAGCCGGCCATCATGGAAGCCACGCCCGCTTTTGCGGCGGCGCGAAACGGCGGCAGAATCATGTTGTGGAGCGTGTTGTCGGTCCACTCGGTGGTGTCGTAATCACGTCCGCCTTCAGCGCCGCCGTAACCGGCAAAATGTTTGGCGCAGGCAAGGAGTGATTCGACGACGCCGATTTTTTCGCCTTGGAAACCGTGGACCGCAGCCACGGCCATGCGGGAGCTGAGGTAAGGATCTTCACCGGGGCTTTCGATCACGCGCCCCCAGCGCGGGTCGCGCACCAAATCCAGCATCGGAGAAAAAGTCCAGTGGACGCCTTCGCTCGAAGCCTCAGCCGCGACGGCGCTCAAGGCGCGCTGCACCAAGTCGGGATTGAAGCTGGCGGCGTAACTGTGCGGGATGGGGAAGACGGTGCGGTGGCCATAGATGACATCGCGGCCGTAGAGGATTGGGATGCCCAGACGGGATTCCTCGACGGCGACGCGCTGAATCTCATTCAGTTGCTCAACCTTGAGCGCCGAAGCGCCGCCGTCGCCTGCCCAGGCGGTCTCGGCGAGGATTCGCGAGCCCCATTTGCCGGCACGGACACCGTCGAGGTAGGCACTACGATTCTTCTCGTAGTCCGACATGCGAACCTGGCCGAGCTGACCGATTTTTTCCTCACGGGTCATGCGGGACAGGAGATCGGCAACCCGCTCGGCCAGCGGGCGCGAAGCGTCCCGGAAAACGCCCGTAATCATTTTGCAAATTCCGGTTGAAAAAGTTCCTCAAGATCAGCCCAGACGGCATCCGGGTCAGCGTTAAAGCGTTCTATTTTCTTGGCGAAAGCCTGCCAGTCGGCCTCAGTGACCAACTCGTAACTGTGTCCCCAGAAGTAAAAGACGCTCGCATTAGCCGCCTTCGCCTTCGCGTAACGCTCCCAGAAATCCGGCACGGCGAAATGACAGTCGGCCGCGAACTGGATGGGGTCGGCAGGTGGAAAACAGGGCGTGGCAAATTTGCCATCGCGGCCATAGACATGGCCGGCGGCGCGGACGACTTCAGCGAGTTCCGGGCTGGTGACGGAATACGGATAAGCGAAACCGAGGATCTCTTGGCCGAAAATGTCCTGCAACGCCTTGCGCCCGTCCACCACTTCTCTTTCCCATTGCTCAATCGGAATTTGGTTCGCCCACGGATGCGAATAGGAATGGTTGGCGATGGTGAAGCCGTCATAGACCGACAAGAGTTCCGACTTGGCGAGGCGCAGCACATCCTTGCAATCCTGATAGCGCCAGCGCGAGCCGCGCTGCACGCCGTGCAGCCCGGCATTGAGGTTGAACGACGCCTTCGCGTCCTTCTGGCGGAGCAATTCGCACATGCGGATGTCG
>Ga0209083_1004357_pt1 | contig 10933 bp, 9 predicted proteins | sample AM7aDNAmetaG_FD_184132 | JGI IMG/M metagenome (GOLD analysis project Ga0209083, IMG submission 184132) | Freshwater microbial communities from Finland to study Microbial Dark Matter (Phase II) - AM7a DNA metaG (SPAdes) (version 3) | ecosystem: Environmental > Aquatic > Freshwater > Lake ...
AACATTCTTGCCCGGTATGACTCTTGAGGAGAGTTTAGAGACGACAAAGATCCACAGCATCTGCGGGCTGTTGCCGAAGGGGCAAGCGTTGGTGGCGACGCGGCCGTTTCGTAGTCCGCATCACACGACGAGCAGTGCCGGGTTGTTGGGGGGCACGTCAAACCTGACGCCGGGAGAAATCAGTCTGGCAAATCATGGCGTGTTGTTTCTGGATGAATTGCCGGAGTTTCATCGAGATGTCTTGGAGGCGATGCGCGAACCGTTGGAGGAGGGGCGGGTGGTGATTTCACGCGCAACGGGCACGATGACGTTTCCCTCGCAATTTATGCTCCTAGCTTCCATGAATCCATGTCAGTGTGGATTCTATGGAGATCGGTCCCGTGAGTGTCGGTGTTCGCCAAACATGATCACGAAGTACCGGAACCGGATTAGCGGGCCGTTACTAGATCGCATCGACATCCACATCGAAGTCCCGGCGGTGAAATACAAGGAGATGGCAGGGGAGGCGACCGGTGACACCTCGGAGAAGGTGAGGGAACGGGTAGAAGAAGCGCGTGCAGTGCAGCGTAGAAGATTCAAACATACCAATGCACGGATGACGCCTAAGCAGATTAAGGAACACTGCCGGTTGGATGAGGAGTCACAGGAGTTGTTGAAGACGGCGATGACGGAGTTGAACCTCAGCGCCCGCGCCTATGACCGGATTCTGAAAGTGAGTCGAACGATTGCCGACTTGGCGGGAAGTGAACACATCCAATCCGACCACGTCAGCGAAGCTATCCAATACCGCTCTCTCGACCGCCAACTATGGATGTGATGTCTGGGTTAGAGGGGCTATTTTCTCAGCCCGATTGTGTCCGGATGCTTGGAAGTGAGGTCACTAATAGGCAACAAACCCATGTATTTTATGATTCGTTGCTGTCGGACAGCTTCGGGTGCGCGTTACGGATGACTTATCTGAACGAGTCTTCATCTTGAGCAATGCAAATCCCAGCTTTTAACTGTTGCGAACTTTTCTCCGGTCGTATTTTCGGCTGAATTCCTGTCGTAGGTTTTTTTGATGTTTGGCTGCATTCCCATCGTATTTCGTGACCGAATAGCCGCGCTCTGATCGTATGGCTGTGACGCGCGGGGGCGGTTTCCGTTTTTTCCAATGGGTTCAATGGGATTTTTCACCACGCTGTTGTCGTACGAGACCGTTTTTCAGCCCTGTTTCCACGCTCTTGTCGTACGCGGCTGCTTTCACTCCGCGTTTCCACGCTGCCATCGTATGGCCGTGTTTTTGACGTTACTTTGGTTTTGGGCCGCGATGGCGTCATACGAGGACGACGGCAGCGGACGGATTATGTTCCGGTGATGTGGCGCATGGCGTCGTGGAAGGACAATTCGAGCACTTGGACATGGAAGTCGATGGCGTTGCCGGCGAGATCGCGTTGAGGCCAGCGCCAATAACAGTCTTTGAGGATGAGTCCGGGAAAGGCAGGCAACTCAAAGTTGCCCGCCTCCCGTGCGACGAGTGGGAGTCCTCTTTTTTGCAGGAGTGGAACCAATGGGGTCAGGCGCGTGGCGCGGATTTGCTCGCGGGACCACCGGGGTGCTGGCGCTGGTTTATGTCGTGAGGGGTTGGTCACAATCTTTTCTCCAGTGGGGTTGGATGAGGACGTGGTTGACTTGTTGGAGGTCGACGATGCGGGTCTGATCGCGGACGGCTTCGATGAGTGAACCGAGACACAGGTTGCGGGTGCGACGTAGCAGGCCTTCACCGGAGCGGACGATCAGCGCGAGAGCTTCGGGCGTGAACGTATTGTGACCGAGGCCGGCGCGGTCGAGTTGGTTGAGGACGAACTGTTCGACCGCTTCGGGGCTGAGGCGCGGCAAGAGCGCGGAGTAGGTGATGCGGGAACGGATTTCCTCGTTGATGGACAGGGAGAGCGACTGGAGCAGAGGCGGCTGGCCGATGAGGATGAGGTTGTGAGAACGGGGGAAGTCTTCGCAGAGCAGGCGCAACTTGCGCAGACAGTCGGTGGGCATGAGATGGGCGTCGTCAATGATGGGCACGAGCATCTTGCCGGCGCGATGGACGCTGAAGGCTTGTTGTACGAGGAGGCGTTCGCAGTGGTGGTCGCGTCCCTCGAATTCGATTTGGAAGGCTTCGCAGAGGATGCGCAGGGTGTTGTGGTAGGTGTGCAAGGTGCGGTTGACCACGGGTGTGATCATGCGTTTGGGGTCGTGTTGTAACAGGGATTGTTTCACGATGCTTTTGCCGGTGCCGGGTTCGCCCATGACGAGGCAGAGGCCGCCCTGTTGGGCATGGACGCGGAGGATGTCGAAGATTTCCTGCTGGTGCGCCAGCAGGGTGACGGTTTCCGTGTCGAAGGGATTGCGTTGCAGGCCGAAGTGGGAGCGGATCATGAGAGCACCGTGGAGGGTTCGGAAGGTTTTCGATCATTGGCGACGGCATTGAGCAATCGTGCTTCGCCCATGCGTTCGCCCTTGTAATAGACAACAACGCGCTCGACGGCGCGGGAGCGTTGGAAGCGAATGTGGATGGTGCGGTCGGGCAGATGGCGGGGCGCTTCCCAGCGGAGGGAGTGGAAAGAGAACGTATTGTCGGCGCGGACATGACGTTCTTCCTCGACGAAAAAGAGTTCGTCATTGGCCTCGTTGGGCGGGAGAAAGTGAATCCATTTGCGATCCAGCGCGAAGCGGTCGAGCGGACTCATGCCGAGGATGGAATGCACCTGTGCGTTGTACTGTTCCTCGACCCACTGGGAGAACTGGCGGTTGAGCGCGTCCAGAGAACTCAAATCCAGTTCGCGAGCGAGGAATTGATCGCGTATGGTCCGGAAGAGGCGTTCAATTTTTCCTTTGGCTGCGCCGTCACGCACAGGCGTGTGGTGGAGCAGACAACCGACGCGGGCGCAGATTTGGAGGATCTCCTTGGAGGAGTAAATGGAGCCGTTATCCACATAGAGAGAGTGCGGCACGCCGCGTTTGTAAAAGGCGGCGCGGAGCGATTCGATGAGCGTGTCCACATTCTCCCAGAGGAAGAACTGGCCGTGGCAGCAGACCCGTGACGCATCGTCGAGAAAGGCGATGAGACGGGTTTGCACCGGCGCGCCGTTGATCAGGACAGGTGGTCCGTAGAGTGTGTCAGCCTGCCACATGTCATTGGCGTGCGCTTTGGCAAAAGCCAGTCGGTGTTTGTTGGTGCAGTCCTCTTCCGGTTGGAGCAGTTCGTATTGCTTGACGACACGACGGAAGGTGTTGGGAGCGATTTGCGAGCGGGTGAGCGCGCCCGTTTCGATGCAGAGACGGTAGAGCAAGGCCAGTGTCGGGGTTTTGCCGTGGGTTTTGGGCTGCACCTTGCGGAGGGCATCTTGCACGTCTTCGAGGTTGACCTTGCGCACCTTGCCTTTGTCGGAGCGGGTTTTGTTTTCCATGACAGTGACGCCGTGTTTCTTGTAGCGGCTGAGCCATGTCTGGATGGTGCGCCAGGTGAACTGGCGGGACTGTCCGTCCTCATCGGTAAAGCTCATCTGGCTGACGGCTTGAATCCGGGCATGGATGGATTTGCCCTCGGCCATGTCAATGGCGCCGAGGACACGCATTTTCAGATAGGGTGTGGGATTTCTCATAGAGGGTTGTTTTGTTATGATCCGCCTCCCGACGTTGTGCCGGGTTCGCGGAATGGTTTTCCTTTCCTGCGAGCGACACTACCGTCGGGAGACGCCGGTCAGGCATGGGATTGTCGTGTTGTCGCCCGTCGGCAAGATTTGACCGGAAAAAGTGTGTCGTCGTAATGCGGCCGGAAAACAGAGCGCCCCGTTCCACCTCAATCCAGAAACGGATGCTGAAAATGAAGCTGAAACTCTGCCGGCGGACAACCGTTACCAGCAAAAGCCTGTTGCAGATGCTCCATGGTTTGCAAAAGCGGATCGATGTGCGTGCTGGCGGGTGGCGGTTGTTTCCGGCACAGGCGCGTCCGCACATGATCCAGCTTGTGTTGCAGTTGGCGTCGCAACCGGTAGAGCGTTTCCAGCGGAAAGGGCAGACGCAGTTTCTCCACCGCCGCCTTCACCGAGCCGCCCGCCAGCAAGACCGACAGCCATTGCCACAACAACGAAGCGGTCATGGTGTGGCGGGGCAACACGTCGGCCAGCGCCATGGAAAAGGTGCGCCCACAACCGCCCCGCTGGCCGCGATTGGAGCAAAACACCCGCTGCCCCCGCTGGCGTTTGGCCGACACGGTGGCCGGATCATTGCCGTAAAGTTGGCTGTGCCGGTTCAGTGTTTCCGTGCAGCCGCAATGCGGGCACCGCGACTGCTTGAGGGAAAAAGCGACTTGTCCAACTCCGGTCGGTCACTCACAAAATGAAAAGGCAAATGGAACATTCGCCCTTGCCTGCCTGAAAATCACGGGGTTGGTCGAGCCTTTTGTGACGGCACTTCCGGCAACGGGACTCAGTTCAGAGAGAACGAGAGAAAAAGAAGGCCGGCACTTCCGTCACTTTCACCGCACTGAGATCACAAAATCAATCAACCGTATGATCGCAGTTCGGCTCAAAGACGGCACTTTTTATGACGGCACTGCGGCCGGTAACAACGTTGGCGCACATTTTGGTCAGCAAATATTGTGATCATCTGCCGTTGTACCGACAGGAACAGATTTATGAGCGACGGCATGGCGTACATTTGCCGCGCCAAAGCTTGGCGCGCTGGGTGGGATTGGCCGCCGACTGGCTCAAGCCAATCTACGAACAGATCCGCACCGGCGTGATGGGCGGCGGATATGTGCAAGTGGATGAAACGCCCATTCGTTATCTGGAACCCGGTTATGGGCGCACCAAGCAAGGCTATCTCTGGACCGGCAGCCGTCCGAAGGGTGACGTGTTTTATCGCTGGGAAACCAGCCGCGCCGCCGCGTGCTTGGATCGCGTCATTCCCGCAACCTTTACCGGCACCGTTCAATGCGACGGCTACTCGGCCTATCGCGCCTTTGCCAACCAACGAGGCAACACGATTGCGCTGGCCGGTTGTTGGGCACATGTGCGGCGCAAGTTCTACGAAGCCACGGAGTCGTCGCCGCGCACCGCCGGTTGGCTGCTGCGACAAATCCAGCACCTCTATCACGTCGAAGCTGTTTTGCGCGAACAACGCACCGGCCCGCAAGGCCGCGCCGTCGCCCGCGCGCAGCAAAGTCGTCCCGTGGTCGCGCGTCTGGAGCGGGCCTTGGTCCGGCTCAAAAGCACGGGCCGCTATCTGCCGCAGAGCTTGTTGGGCGGAGCCATTGATTACGCACTGGGCCAGTGGCCGACATTGCAAGTGTACCTCGATGAGGGTCGCGTAGAGATTGACAATAATCTCGTGGAAAACGCCATTCGCCCCACGGCAATTGGAAAAAAGAACTGGCTCTTCATCGGCGATGCCCAAGCCGGCGAACGCAGCGCCATCATTTACACCGTCATCGAAAGTTGCCGCCGTCGTCATCTGGATCCCTACCGGTATTTGCGCGACGTGCTCACGCGCCTGCCGCAAATGACCAACCATCAAATCCCCGACGTGACACCGGAAGCATGGAGTAAAAAGCAGCGGACGCTGCAACTGCAAACCGCATCATAAACGTCAGAGCATATTCCCTCTGACACTTACGACTCCTACGTCATTGCTCTGTCAAGAGGAGCCACGTGTGACGCTTACTAACGTGTTGCATCATGATAGAATTGAAAGTCGCCACGTTGGATGGACGGGAGAAGTGGCGCTTCGCCAAATAGGCTTGGCAGTTCATCGACGGGTTCAAAGCGAAGAGCACTTACCTACCTAAGTTTGAAGAATACGCGAAGTTTGTCGTCACACTATTGTGATGAACCGACGCACTTTCCTGAAAGCAAGCACAGGCGCCGTCGCCGCCGTGCTGGGCATTCCCGCATTGGCACGAGACGGGCGCGTGTTACCCGACCCTTCGCCGCACAAACTACCGCGTTGGCGAGGATTCAACCTGACTGAAAAGCTCAATTGCCACTACAGCAACAAGCCGTTTGTCGAGCAGGACTTCAAGTGGCTGGCAACGTGGGGATTTGATTTCGTGCGGCTGCCGATGGACTTTCGGTGTTGGGCGAAGACGCCAGAAGTGGCATTCAACGAGCAAACGATGCGCGAGATTGACCAAGCTATCGAGTGGGGCAAGCAATACGGCATCCACGTCAACCTCAACTTCCATCGTGGACCCGGCTACTGCGTCAATATGAGTGATGACGAGAAGCCGACACTCTGGACTGAGCCGGCTGCGCAAGAACAATTCGCTCGGCATTGGGGCATCTTCGCCGTGCGTTACAAAGGCATCCCGAGCAGCTATCTCAGTTTCAACCTCATAAATGAGCCTCGCGAGATACCCGGCGCGCAATATGCCGCCGCAATGAACCCGGCTATCGAAGCCATCCGCGCTGCTGATCCTCATCGGCCCATCATTGCCGACGGCACTTATTGTGGCAGGAAGCCGGTGCCAGAGTTGATTCCGTTTGGCATTGCGCAAAGCACGCGCGGCTACGAACCTCCTCTCATCAGCCATTACATGGCGAACTGGATCCATCACAAGGGCCCGTGGCCCACGCCGGTCTGGCCGGTGCCAGTCGGTATCAACAGCCACCTCTATGGCGATGCGAAGCCAGACATGAAGAGCGATCTCGTGTTACGTGTGGAATGCCGGCAGGCGGCGCGCTTCAGCATCCGCGTGGCGCACGTCTCCGTGAAAGCGGAACTGCTGGTCAAAGCAGGCGGCGCTGTTGTCTTGCAAAAACAATTTCAACCAGGTCCAGGCACAGGCGAGTGGAAGAACTCCAAGCCGACCCAACAGGGCGGGTTCGCCGCCGATTACGACCGCGACTACACCGCGATGATTCCCGCCGGCACGCGTGAGATTCACATAGAAGTTAGCAAGGGCGACTGGTTGACGTTCTCCGAGATCCGATTGAACCAGACCATCATCATACCAAACAGACAGGAATGGGGTGTAAAGCAGGAAGCGTTCATCGTGGACGCCGGCGGTGTGCGGCCTGCTAACATGCGCTACCAATACAGCAAGGAAACGCTCCAGAAAGAAATGATCGATCCATGGCAGAAGATCGCCGCGCAAGGAGTCGGCGTCCATGTCGGCGAATGGGGCGCGCACAACCAGACGCCGCACGGCGTTGTGCTGGCGTGGATGCGCGATTGCCTGGAGAACTGGAAGGCCGCCGGGTTTGGGTGGGCGCTCTGGAATTTCCGCGGCTCCTTTGGCATCCTCGATAGCGACCGCAAAGACGTCTCTTACGAGAATTTCAAGGGCCACAAACTCGACCGGAAGATGCTCGAATTGCTCCGTGCTTTTTGACCGCAAATAACTTGAGTATACACTCATGCAGAAACTTCTCGTTAAGGTCGATCTCGCGAAGACGGCAAGAGCTGGTTACGATAGTCAGATGGTCCTCGGCAGAACAGAATGGACTGTTAGTCAGTTAGCGTGAATAGGTTGTCAATACGGCCAATAAACGATTAAAATACAAAGATCATGCACATACGCAAGAGCATCAGTCTCATCCTGCTGTCGGGCTTGCTTACTGTCGACGGGGCCCACGCGGTCGCGGCGTTTGACCAACTATTTCTCGAAGCGGAACAGTTCAAGAATCTCGGCGGGTGGGTCGTGGACCAACAGTTCATGGACCAGATGGGCTCGCCGTATTTGCTGGCGCATGGGCTGGGCGAGCCGGTCAAGGATGCGGTGACGACGGTAACGTTTCCGTCAGCGGGCCGGTACCATGTTTGGGTGCGGACGCGTGACTGGGTGGCTCCGTGGAAGGCGAAGGGCGCGCCGGGGCGGTTTCAATTGGTGATCAACGGCTGGACGCTACGAGAGACGTTCGGCGTCGAGGGCGCGGCGTGGCATTGGCAGGACGGCGGCTCGGTTGCGGTCGAGACGCAGGCGACGGTGACGTTGCATGACTTGACCGGGTTCGAGGGCCGGTGCGATGCGATTTTGTTCACGAAAGATTTCGACCTCCAGCCGCCGAACGAGCCGGGTGTGTTGGAAAAATTTCGACGGCAGGCGCTTGGGTTACCGGACCAGCCGGAGGACGGCGGGCAATATGATCTGGTCGTGGTCGGCGGCGGGATTGCGGGCACATGCGCATCGCTGAAGGCGGCACGGTTGGGCTTGACGGTCGCGCTCGTGCAGGATCGACCTGTCTTAGGCGGCAACAACAGTTCGGAAGTCCGCGTCTGGCTCAACGGCAAGATTGCGCAGCAACCCTATCCGCACGTCGGTGATATCGTAAAAGAATTGGAACCAGAGAAACGCGCGCACGCTGGTCCCAGTAATACAGCCGAGTTGTATGAAGATGCACGGCGACTCGCGTTGGTGCGTCGTGAGAAGAACATTACGTTGCTATTGGAACAGCGGATGATCGCCGTGGAGGCTCGTGTGGGCGTGATCCGCGCTGTGGTGGCGCAGCAGATTCGCACGGGACGTCGGGTTCGCTTGGTCGCACGCTGGTTTGTGGATTGCACTGGCGATGGGGCTGTCGGCTTCCTCGCGGGGGCTGATTATGAGGTGACTGCAAAGCAGCACCAAGGTCCGAGCAATTTATGGAATGTGTCAGACACGGGCAAAACGAAACCGTTCCCCCACTGTTTGTGCACAGATACAAATGCAGTCTCAATGGCAACGGCGGACACATTGAAGCCCGCGCCGTTTCCGCGCTGTCCGTGGGCAGTGGACTTGCGCGATAAGCAGTTTCCCGGGCGCAACCCACCAACTAAACCGCCAGGCACGAATGCGCTAGACGATCTGGGTCAGTGGTTCTGGGAGAGTGGATTTGACCGCGATCCGATCACCGAGGTCGAGTGGATGCGTGATCAGAATTTTCGCGCGATGTATGGTGCGTGGGACACATTAAAGAATGTCGACAAGCTTTATCCCAATCATAAGATTAAATGGGCCGCGTTTATTGCCGGTAAACGCGAGTCGCGCCGCCTGCTCGGTAATGTGATTTTGACGGTGGACGATTTAAAAAACAATCGCCAGTTCGCCGATGGCTGTTTTCCCTGCACATGGGGCATTGACTTGCACACGCCAAACCCGGCGTTCCAGCAAGGCCACGAAGGCGAAGAGTTCATTTCGACGTTCACGCATGGGAAAGAATATAGCTACAAAGGTCCGTACTGGGCGCCGTACCGCTGCCTCTACAGCCGCAACCTCACGAACCTCTTCATGGCGGGCCGCGACATCAGCGTCACACACGAGGCGCTCGGTCCGGTGCGCGTCATGCGGACCTGCGGGATGATGGGGGAAATCGTCGGCATGGCGGCGGCGTTGTGCAAACAGTACAACTGCAACCCGTGTGACGTGTACGAGCAATACCTCACCAAACTGAAGTCACTCATGCAACAGGGCGCTGGTACGCCAGCGAAGAGTTGAAACGGGCGGGAGCGTATTGACTCATCGCTGTCGCCGCCCTAGACATACCGCCATTAACCGCCATAATTCAAAGGAGATAAGCCATGATCGTACGCAAACTGTTTGCCGTTATTTGTCTGTTTGTCGCACTCGTGACCAGCACACCGGCCGCCGTTCGACCGAATTTCGTGTTTATCCTGATTGACGACATGGGCTGGACTGATGTCGGGTGTTTTGGTAGTAAGTTCTACGAGACGCCGCACATCAACCGGCTCGCCGCGCAGGGAATGCGGTTCACCGACGCTTATGCCGCTTGTGCGGTTTGTTCGCCAACGCGCGCCAGTATCATGACCGGAAAATATCCCGCGCGACTGCACATCACTGATTACATTCCCGGTGAAGGCAACCGACTGTCGCAGAAACTCAAGGTCCCAGACTGGCAGATGTTTCTGCCGCTAGAAGAAACCACTGTCGCGAATGTGTTGAAATCGGCCGGGTACACCACCGCCAGCATCGGTAAGTGGCATCTCGGCGGGCCGGAGTATTATCCCGAGCACCACGGCTTCGACCTGAACATTGCCGGCACGCACTTCGGTCATCCCGCGTCCTATTTTTGGCCGTACAAAGGCAAGAGTCACACCGTGGCTGGTCTCCAACAAAGCGGCAAGGAAAGCGAATACCTCACCGACCGTCTGACAGACGAGGCGGAGAAGTTCATCGAGCAGAGCAAGGATAAACCGTTTTTCCTCTACTTCGCCCACTACGCCGTGCACACGCCGTTGATGGGAAAACCGGGGTTGTTGGCGAAGTACAAAGCCAAGACGCCTCCGGGCGAACAGAAAAACGCGACGTACGCTGCGATGGTCGAGAGCGTAGACGACAGCGTCGGTCGGATCCTGCGCAAACTCAAAACACTCAACCTTGCCGACAACACAGTGGTCATGTTCATGTCCGACAACGGCGGTTTATGGCCGCAGGCGACGAGCAATGCCCCGTTGCGCGCTGGTAAGTGTTATCCCTACGAAGGCGGCATCCGCGAACCACTCATCATCAAGTGGCCGGGCATGACTAAAATAGGCACAACCTGCAGTGTGCCGGTCAGTAGCATCGATTTCTACTCCACCCTGCTCGAAATCGCCGGCGTGGCGCAACCGAACAAGGTGGACGGCGTCAGCCTCGTGCCGTTGCTCAAACAGACCGGCACGATCCAACGCGACGCGTTGTACTGGCATTACCCGCACTACTGGGGTGGCGTGCCGAGCCGCGTCCAACCGTACGGCGTTGTTCGCGCCGGCGACTGGAAACTGGTCGAGTTTTACGAGGACATGCGCGTCGAGTTGTACAATCTCAAAGACGACCTCAGTGAAGCACGCGACCTAGTGTAGTGTTTCCAACGCTTCTTTACATTTGGCAATTTTTGTCATGATGCGGTTCACCGGCGCGGTCCAGACGAACACTTTGGGATTTTGGTTGTGATTCTTCAAGTACTCGGCGATGGCGGCA
>Ga0209083_1004363_pt1 | contig 10913 bp, 11 predicted proteins | sample AM7aDNAmetaG_FD_184132 | JGI IMG/M metagenome (GOLD analysis project Ga0209083, IMG submission 184132) | Freshwater microbial communities from Finland to study Microbial Dark Matter (Phase II) - AM7a DNA metaG (SPAdes) (version 3) | ecosystem: Environmental > Aquatic > Freshwater > Lake ...
GGTCGGCCAAGAGGTCGCCAACCGCGTCCTTGCCGCGCAAGCACAGGGGCTCGGCCAGGGTGATGCCGAAGTTCACCAGGAAGTACTTGAGGGTCAGGCGCGCGCCCTCAAACAGCTTCTGCCCGGCTGGTTGGCCGCCCACCAGGCAGGCGAAGGCTCGGCGTTCGGGGTAGGCCAGCAGCCAGGCGTCGTGCTTGCGCCGGGCCTCCCAGAAGCGCTGGGAGCGGTCGATCCAGGTCTTACACAGCGAGGGCAGCGCATAAAAATAGATGGGCGAGCAGACAACCACGCCGGGCGCGGCCAAAAGCAGGGCGAAGAGCTCCTCGGCCTGGTCCTTTTTGCGCAGCACGCAGGCCGATTCCCTGTCCTTGGCGCAGGCCCGGCAGGCCAGGCAGGCCTGCACGGAGTAGTCGCGCACGGCGACCACCCGGGCCGCGCCCCCGGCCTCGCGCACGCCGCGCTCCACCAGCTCCGCCGCCGCGTCGGAATTGCCGCCAGCCCTGTGGCTGCACGCCAGGATCAGCACGCTCGTGTCCAGCTCAACCATGGCCCGCCTCCCATTTGTCCGCCTTCCCGCCCGCTCCCCGGCGCATTCCCCGACTCATTCCCCGACTTCTGCGCTCGGCCCTGTGCGCGGACGCCCGCGCGGCGTCTTGCGCGTCACCCGCGCCGCCGCATGCTCGGGATGCTCCGCGTCCGGCTCCCAGGCCAGCGCCCAGTCCCCGGCGATGAACACCGCGTCCTCCACATTGGGCGCGAGGCCGGAGCGCACCAGGAACACCATCTCGTCCACGCGGCTGAAGCGGAGGTGCCACCCGACCTCCATGCCCAGCCCTCAGCACTTGTCGCGCAAGTCTATGGTCGTCATGTCGGCGGTCGTGATGTCGGCGGTCGTGATTTCAGCAGTCGTCATGTCGAGAGCCTCCGGCGGCCAGAGGGAATGCATTCCCCCGCGTTCCGCCCTGAATGAGTATTCTGCACAGCCTGAATGCGTGTCGCCTGCCGCCGAGGCAGCCTGCCGCCGCCTGCCTGTCGTGCCCGCACATTCCCGTTGGGCACCGCCTGCGTCCGGCTCTTCCTGTTGCCCGCGTCCTTGGAACGTCCCGCTGGAGACGGCCTTCAACATGGCAGGCGGCGGCAACCACTGGCCGTCATCGTTGTGTGCGCCTGCACGGCCCTGCACGGCAAGGTTATAGCGGGAAGGGCCGCGTTTGTCCAAAATCCGGGGCAGGCGCACGAGGACTGCGGAACACGCTCCCACGTCGTCATCCTGAAAGGCGGTCCTCCGGCAAGATCGTCCTCCGGCAAGGCGGTCGAGGACTGCGGAAACCTGCGCGTTTTGCGGACGCCATAACCCAGGCCGGGCAGGCCAAACAAGCCAGGCACGCCGGGCAAGCCGGACAGGCCGGGCAGGCCGGGCCTGGAATGCGCACCCGGCGCACGCGGCCGCAGCGCATTGCGGCAAAGCAGCCCCGGCAGGGGCCAAGGCGAGTCCTGGCGTTCGCCCGGTCCTGCGCCTGCCGTGGTGGCGGCGAAACAGGAGGGGGGCTCATTCTCTCGTTGCGGGGAAAGGGGCGGCGACGCTGGCCGCCAGTGGCTCCCCTGCCCTGCTCTCCTGCGCTGCTCACGTCCCGCAGAAGGTCTTGTACCCGGCCACGGGCGGCGGCGGCGCGCGATAGGCGGCCTGGTCCGGCCCGTCGTCAAAGGGCCGGGACACGGCCTTGAGCAGCCGGGTGAGCGGGCCGAGGTCGCCCTGCTCCACGGCGGCCTGGAGCGCCTCCTCCACAAAGGCGTTGCGCGGGATGACCGCCGGGTTGCGCTCCAGCATCAGCGCGCGCGCCTCGTCCCTGGACTGCGGTTGCCGCGCCAGCCGCTGCTGCCAGCGGGCCTGCCACTGCGCGCAGTTCGCGTCCGCAAAGGCCGGGGCCTGCGCGGGCGTGGCCGCCGCCAGGTCGCGGAAGGTGCTGGTGTAGTCCGCGTGGATTTCCTGTAGGCAGGCCAGCAGATCCTTGACCAGCTCCAGGTCGCCGTCCTCTGCCGTGAACAGGCCCAGCTTGCCCCGCAGGCCGGAAAGCCAGAAGCGCTGGAAGGTGTCGGCAAAGGACAACAGGCTCTCCTCGGCCAGGGCGATGGCCTGCTTTTCGTCCGCATGCAGCAGGGGCAGCAGCGTTTCGGCGAAGCGCGCCAGGTTCCACTGCGCCATGTGCGGCTGGTTGCCAAAGGCGTAGCGCCCGGCCTGGTCAATGGAGCTGAACACCGCGCCCGGATCGTAGGCGTCCAGGAAGGCGCAGGGGCCGTAGTCGATGGTCTCCCCGCACAGGGCCATGTTGTCCGTGTTCATGACCCCGTGGATGAAGCCCACGTGCAGCCAGCTGGCCACCAGCGCAGCCTGCCGCTCCATGACCGCGTGCAGCAGCGCCAGGCCGGGGCTCCCGGCCCCGGCCAGCTCCGGGTAGTGCCGCCGCAGGGTGTACTCGGCCAGGGTCCGCACGGCCTCGCTGTCGCCGCGCGCGGCCAGGTACTGGAAGGTGCCCACGCGGATGTGGCTGGCCGCCACGCGGGTCAGCACAGCCCCGGGCAGCGCGCTCTCGCGATAGACATCCTCGCCGGTGGCGACCACGGCCAGGCTGCGCGTGGTGGGAATGCCCAGCCCGTGCATGGCCTCGCTGACGACGTATTCCCGCAGCATGGGGCCAAGGGCCGCGCGGCCGTCGCCCAGGCGGGAGAACGCGGTCTGGCCCGCGCCCTTGAGCTGGATGTCGAAACGCTCCCCGGACGGGGTGATCTGCTCGCCCAGCAGAATGGCGCGCCCGTCGCCGAGCATGGTGAAGTGCCCGAACTGGTGCCCGGCGTAGGCCTGGGCCAGGGGCTCCGCGCCTTCGGGCAGGCGGTTGCCCGCAAAGACTTCCGCCCCGGCCTCTCCGGCCAGGGCCTCCGCGTCCAGTCCCAGGGTCTGGGCCAGGGGCCGGTTGAACAGGACCAGGCGCGGCGCGCGCACCGGCGCCGGGTCCATCCGCACGTGCAGGATTCCGGGCAGGCGGGCGAAGCTGTTGTCGAAGTTCCAGCCCTGGCTCGTCTTGGCGTTGCGCGGATGCATGGGGCCTCCACAGGGCCGCAGGTTGGCGTGGACTTCCCGGAGGCCCCTGGCCTCTAGAACCCGGCCTCTGCGAGTCGGCTTCTACGTCTCGGCTTCTACGACCCGGACGACCCGGCCACGGGCCTGTTGTCTCGCTGCCCGCCCCTTTTTCAGGTGATGAGCACCATGTGCAGGTCGCAGACATTGGTCATGGTCGGGCCGGTCTTGTGCAGAAAGCCGATCGTGTCAAAGAAGTGGTAGGAGTCGTTGTCGCGCAGGGAGGCCTCGATTGACAGCCCCTGCGCCCGCGCCAGGTCCAGGATGGCGGCGGAGGCAAAGGCCCCGGCGGCGTCCGTGGGGCCGTCGCTGCCGTCGGTGGAGGCGGACAGGAAGTGGATGTTCGCTCCCCGGCCCTCCTCCTTGGCCATCTCGGCCAAAAAGGCCAGGGCCATTTCCTGGTTGCGGCCACCCTTGCCCGCGCCGGAAAGGGTGACCACGGTCTCCCCGCCGGCGATGACGCAGGCCGGCTTCTTGACCAGCATTTCGCTTTTGCGCACGTCGCGGGCGATGCCGTACAGGAACTTGGCCGCCTCGCGCGATTCGCCCGTGAGCGCGCAGGTCAACGCCGCAGTGTTGTAGCCGAACTCGCGGGCCTTTTCGCAGGCGGCCAAAAGCGCGGCCTGGTTGGTGCCGATGAGGATGTTGGTGGCCAGCGTTGTGGACGGGTCGCCAGGCTTGGGGGTTTCCCGGATGCGGCCCTGCACGCCCAGGTTCAGGGCGCGCAGCACCTCGGACGGGGCCTTGTCATGCAGCCGGTACTTCTCGACGATGTCCATGGCGTCCTGGAAGGTGGTCTCGTCCGCGCTGGTCAGGCCGGAGGCGATGGTGTCCAGTCTGTCGCCCACCACGTCGGAGAGGATGAAGTTCAGGCTGCGCGCCGGGGCCATGAGCTCCAGCAGGCGTCCGCCCTTGACGCCGGAGATGTGCTTGCGGATGCAGTTGATCTCCCCGATGTCGGCCCCGCAGGCCAGCAGGCAGCGCGTCATGTCCTGCTTGTGGGCCAGGGTCAGGCGCACCTGGGTTCCGTTCTCGTCGTGCACCAGGGGGCAGGGCAACAGGGCCGAGCCCCCGCCGGAGACCAGATTCAGGATCAGGGTCCGTTCATCGGCCGTGCGCACCAGCTCGGCCATGCGCAGGGCGGCGTTCGCCCCGTTCTCGTCCGGCGTGGGGTGGCCGGACTCCACCACCTCCACATGGGACAAAACCTCGGCGTGGCCGTACTTCACCGAGACCAGCCCCTGGGAGATGCGCGCGCCCAGGATGTCCTCCACGGCCTTGGCCATGCGCGCCGAGGCCTTGCCCGCGCCGAGCACCAGCACGCGGTCGAAGTCCGTCAGGTTCACGGCGTGCCGTTCGCCGTCAAAGGCCACCACCAGGGTCTCCCCCTCCAGCCGGATGTGGTTGACCATCATCCGGTAGGGGTCGATGCGGTTCAGGGCGGCCTGGAAGATCTCTCGCAACTGGTCACATTCGCGCATGCGCTGCCTCGTTGTCCCGGCCAGGACTTTTGCCCAGCCTAGTCTGTCCGCTGCTATTTCATCTGCCATGCGGACCGGGGAGACCGCAAGGCCCCCCCGGCGGGTATCTGGACGGTTGCGCCGCTATAAGGTTTTGACGTGGTGCGGTTCCTTGGGAATAAACAGGAAGGTCAAAAATGCGCCCAGGACCAGAATGGCCGCGATGGCGTACAGCGCCGCCGAGGGGTCCTGCGAGTACTGCTTGATCCAGATGGGCACGTTGGGGCCGACATAGCCACCCAGGTTGCCCACGGAGTTGACGATGCCTATGCCTGCGGCAGCGGCGATTCCGGTGAGAACGACCGGGGGCATGGGCCAGAACAGGGCAGGGAGCCTGCCCTCCGGCTACCCCAAAACCTCCAGACAATCTATTCTTTCTGGCCCTAAAACAGGGGACTTTCAATGTTCCGGCGTGCCGAAAAATGCGCCAGATTGTGTGTTTTCACAAACAATCCATTGATTACCATTGAAGAATAGGTGAAACAGGCGATAGTCATTTCACCTTTCTCTAACTGCGGAGGTTGTCATGCGTATTCGTTCTCTTCAGGTTTGTCTTGTGGCCATTATGATGGTGTGCGCAGCGGGGCAGGTGCTGGCTTTTGACTCCGGCCCAAAGCCGAGCCAGCGTCCAGCCCCTGCCGCGAGCGCGCCCCAGGACCCCCTGGCTGCGGCGCGCGGGTTCATCGCCAACAAGGACTGGCCGCGCGCCATCGCCTCGCTGAATGATCTGACGGCCAAGGAGCCCAACAACGCGGACGCGTTCAACCTGCTCGGCTTCAGCCAGCGCAACGCCGGAGATATCCCTGCGGCCTTGGCCAGCTATGACAAGGCCCTGGCCATCAACCCCAACCACAAGGGCGCGCACGAGTATCGGGGGGAGACGTACCTCAAGATGAACGACCTGCCCAAGGCGCAGGCCGAGCAGGCACGGCTGCGGTCGCTTTGCCCGCAAGGCTGCGAGGAGCTGGACGACCTGAACAAGGCCATTGGCGCATATCAAAAGGCCAAGCCCGGCAAGTAGACCCTGGCGATGGGGACGGGTCCCTTGTATGACATCCGTCCCCACGCAGGCCAGTCACTGCCAGGCTTGGGAGGGTGCTTCATGGGAATCGGGACCGATATCGCGGACAAAATTTTCGCCAACAATGGGGCCAGCTATGACCGCATCGCCATGCTGTGCACCCTGGGTCTGGACATCTGGTGGAAGAACCTGATTCTCCAACAGATTCCTCACAACCCCTCGCGCATCATCGACCAGGCCTGCGGCACGGGGATTCTGACGCTCAAAATCGCCCGGCGCTTTCCCCGTTGCCGTGTCGTCGGCGTCGAGATGCACGAAGACTTTCTCGCGGTTGCCAGGCAAAAGGCCCAGGCCCTCAAGCTGACCAACGTCGAATTCATCTTGGGCCGTGCGGAAGATGTCATTCTTGAGGGCGGGGTGGACTGCATCACCTCGTCCTATCTGGCCAAGTACGCCGAGCTTGACCTTTTGGTGAAAAACGCGAGAGCGATGCTCCGCCCAGGCGGGGTGCTCATTATGCACGAACTGACCGTCCCCGTGAATCCCGTGTTTGCTGCGCTTTGGCGGCTGCAGTTCCGTTTTCTGCAAGCCTACGGGACGTGGAGATATCCTGAGTGGGAAGTCTCTTTCCGTGAGCTTCCGCTGCTCGTGAAGGAAACGCGGTGGTTGGAGGACCTGACCACGGCCCTGGCGGCTGAAGGTTTCTCGAATATCCGCGTGAAGCCCCAACTGTTTGAAGTGTCAGCCATCGTTTCAGCCCAGAAATAGCGCCTCACAAGCCGCTGCGTTTCCAACGCGCCACGCCGTACCGAAACGGGAAAAACCACTGTATCCGTGTTCCCGAGGCAGGGATGCGCGCTGCGGCCAGGAAACGCCGCCAATCGGCTGCGGTGAACGCCCGGGCAATGGAGAGGGGTGCGTCGTGGCGTACGGCGGGGTTGCGGCCATAGAGCAGGGGCGTGTGCTTCATGAAGAGATAGGGCACAAGGTTGCGGTGCAGATCGTTGATGAACCAGCCGTGCCGCGCATGGTCATCCAACCACTGCAGGAAGCGCACATTCTCGTGGTCGGTCAAGTGATGCGTGAACAGGGAACAGATGATGAAATCAACCGGGCGGGCGGGGACGAAATCGAAAACATCCGCCGTTTCAAAGCGGATCGGCGCTTCCGAGGGCGTGGCCAGCTCGGCGGCCATTTTGGCGCTGGGGTTGATATCTATTCCAGCAAGGTCCAGCGCGACGCCTTGACTTTGCCCCCATTTCCAGACCGTGCGCAGCATGTCGCCACTGCCGCTCCCGACATCAAGGATGGACACCGGATGGGCCTGCCCCATGCCGACCAGCACCTGCTGGAGCCAGGAAAGCGTTGGCCTGTATGCCAAAGTCCAGCCGTTGATCCTCTCAAGCACCTGGAGGTAGGCCTGGAACTCGTCAAAACCGAAAGGCTCTGAGTCCAGACGCTCAAGACTGGTGCTGCGCTGTGCAAGGGACGTGCTTCTCACATGGGACTTCTTGCCAGATGAAAGAGCATGCTCTCAATGGTCACGCCTGGGCCAAAAGCCATGGCGCAGCCGGGGCCGGGCGTCTCGCCGCGCTCCAGCAGGTCCTTGAGGACAAACATGATGGTGGCCGAGGACATGTTGCCGAACAGCCGCAAGACCTCGCGCGACGGAGCCAGGGCTGCGTCCGCCAGGCCAAGGGCCTTCTGCACGGAATCCAGGATGATCCGCCCGCCCGGATGGATGGCCCAGTGCCGGATGTCCTCCAACCTCTGCCCCTCCAGAATGGACGCAAGATTCGGTGGAAGCCCGCTGGCGATGCCTGCGGGAATCTGCCCGGACAAGACCATGTCGAAGCCCGAATCGCCGATGCGCCACGAGATGTGCTCGCTGCTGTCCGGCAGGATCGTTGCGCGGAAGCTTTGCAACGCAAGGCCCGTGGGCTCCGCCGAAACCAGGCTGGCCGCGCAGCCATCGGCGAAGACCAGGAAGGACAGGAGCTGCTCCAGGTCATCCGTCTCTTTCAAGTGCAGGGTGCAAAGCTCCAGGTTGAGGACCAGAACAACGGCCTCCGGCTCCGACAACACGATGCGGCGCGCGAGCTTCAGGGCGTTGAACGCGGCATTGCAGCCCATGAAGCCGATGTTGGTGCGCTCAACGGAGTCTTTGAGCCCATAGCGCTCCACGATCTGAAGATCGAGCCCCGGCGCATAGAAGCCGGTGCATGTCGTGAAGATCAGGTGCGTGACCGTGCCCTTGATGGCGGGAAGCCCCAGTTCGTCCAGGGCGCGCTGCGCCAGGCCAAAGGCGTGTCGCTCATAGAACTGCATCCGTTTCCTGGTGTCGGGAAACGAGCCGAACACATAGAACCCCCCGGCATCTATCCGCCCCGGCTCGGAGCAGGGCTCAAGAAACGAGTACCTGTGCTCAATCTGCGCACGGGACACCATGCGCTTGAACACGGCTGTTTTTCGCTCATCGCGGAGCATGGCCGGAGCGCTTTGGACAAAGCCCCGGTGCACATCGTGTGCAGGCACTGCCGTGGCGATGCGGTTCAGGTAGGCGGTGGTCATGCGTGGATTCTCATTGGCGCTGCCCCGGTTCGGTGGACATGTTTCAGACTGAGCCTCCAGGAAGCGGCGGCACCCTTTTCATCGTACACCAGTTACAGCTCGCGGTCGAGAACAATGGATGGTTTATGCCTCGATGAGAAGAAACATGGCCACAGACCAAAGCGACCGCCAGACGCCCAAGAAACAGCCCCATACGGATTCCTCTCATAAATAGCTGTCCTTTTGATGGAAACGAAAAAATTGAGCCCCTGGCCTATGCATTGCGAAGGCTCGAACACAAATGATGCTTCGAAACCGCTGGATGCTCTTGCCATTAGGCCCCTTGCCAGCGGCCGCATCATCGGCGCCGCCCAGCCCGACCGGCGGCGCACCTTCCACAAGGGCGCCCTGGACGTGGTGGAAAGCGGAACAGCCGTGGAGATCTACTCCGGCGAGGTGCCGCTCTACCCCGGCGCGCGCGAGGGCGTGAACCTGCCCATCACCCTGGACGGCCAGACCGTCGGGGTCATCGGCGTCACCGGCGACCCGGACAAGGTGCGCGGCCAGGAACGAGGCGTGCCGGACGCTGAGCGGTCCCTGTATCGGGGAACAGGCCAGGCATGCCTGCCTTTGGCCGAGCCTGTGAACATTCGTACAGCAAATGGCCCGATGTTTGGGGGGTCAGGCCCAGAAACGGACATGGCCGCAGAGTCATCGGCCCTGCATCCCAGAAGCAGGCCACGTCCAGGGGATGGGAAGGTAAAAACCTAGACAAGTCTAGGGCAAGGAGGTATTTAACAAGGTTGACCACGGAATTTGTTCTTGAGTCCGCGCGCCTCGCCGGTCCCGGCTGGCGACGGAGCAATGCGAAATGCGGCGTGTGCCGGCCAGGCATCGAACAAAGCACGACCAACATTCATCCGCGTTGCCCACGAACACCATCGCGATGGATTCTCAAGACTCTGTGGCTTCTTGCGCAGCGGCTATAGCTATTCTGGCCCGTGATTCCAGGCAGGGCGTTTGTCAACCGAAGCAAGGCAATGGACAATGAAAGCAATTCTAAATGCTGTTTCTTTTCCGAAGATTGAAGAAGAGATTCTCGCCCTGTGGGATGAAGAGGATACTTTCCAAAAATCATTGGATATTCGCAAGAACGCCAAGCCCTATGTATTTTTTGACGGCCCGCCATTCGCCACCGGTTTGCCCCACTACGGGCATATTCTCACGTCGTACATCAAGGACACCATCCCCCGGTTCTTCACCATGCAGGGATATTTTGTCGACAGGCGCTGGGGTTGGGACTGCCACGGCCTTCCCGTCGAGTATGAAGTGGAGAAGATGCTCGACTTCAAAGGCGGCAAGAAAGAGATTGAAAAGTACGGCGTCGCCAAGTTCAATGCCAAATGCAAAGAGGTTGTCCTCCGCTATACCGACGACTGGGAAAAGATCATCCACAGGATTGGCCGCTGGGTCGATTTCAAGCGGCAGTACAAGACCATGGACCTTTCCTACATGGAAAGCATCATGTGGGTGTTTGCCGAGTTGTACCGGAGGGGCCTGATTTACGAAAAGCTGCGTGTGGTGACCTACTGCAACCGCTGCGAGACCGCGCTGTCCAACTTCGAGGCCGGCCTGGACGACTCCTACCGCGAGCGCGAAGACCCGGCGGTGACGGTGCGTTTCAAGAGCGTGGACGACGAAAGCGTCTCCTTCCTTGCCTGGACCACGACGCCCTGGACCCTGCCCAGCAACCTGGCCCTGGGCGTGAGCAGGGAGATCGAGTACGGTCTCCACGCCCTGGCCACAGGCGAAAAGGTGTGGCTGGCCGTGGCCTGCACGCCCAAGTACAAGAAGCTCCTCGACGGGGCTCAGTGCGTGCGGACCGCCAAGGGCGAGGAGTTGCTGGGCCTGGCCTACCTCCCGCCGTTTCGCGTGGCCGACGACGTCGCCCAGGCCTTTCGCGTGCTGCACGGCGACTTTGTGGACACCAGCGCCGGCACCGGCATTGTCCACCTGGCCCCCACCTTTGGCGAGGACGACTACAACACCTGCCTTGAGGCCGGCATCACGCCCTTTGACCCGGTAGGCCCCGACGGCGTGTTCACGTCCAAGATGCCCGAGTTCGCCGGGCAGGACGTGTTCCAGGCCAACCCGAACATCATCAAGTCGCTGAAGGATCGCGGCCTGCTGTTCCACCGCGAGCAGTACCATCACAGCTACCCGCATTGCTGGCGCTGCGACAATCCGCTCATCTACCGCACCATCAACAGCTGGTACGTGGCCGTGTCCACCTTCCGCGACAGGATGGTGGAGAACAACCAGCAGATCTCCTGGGTGCCCCAGCACATCCGCGACGGACGCTTCGGGAAATGGCTTGAAGGCGCGCGCGACTGGTCCATCAGCCGCAACCGCTTCTTCGGCGCGCCCATTCCTGTGTGGAAGTGCGACCAGTGCGACGACATGTTCGTGGCCTCCAGCCTTGCCGACATCGCACAGCGCTACGGCAGGCCCGTGGACGACCTGCACAAGCCCCTGTGCGACGAAATCGACTGGGCCTGCGCAAAGCCCGGCTGCCAGGGACGCATGAAGCGCGTGCCCGAGGTCTTGGACTGCTGGTTCGAGTCCGGCGGCATGCCCTATGCCCAGGTGCACTATCCCTTTGAAAACGAGCAGCATTTCAAGGACAACT
>Ga0209083_1004364_pt1 | contig 10912 bp, 8 predicted proteins | sample AM7aDNAmetaG_FD_184132 | JGI IMG/M metagenome (GOLD analysis project Ga0209083, IMG submission 184132) | Freshwater microbial communities from Finland to study Microbial Dark Matter (Phase II) - AM7a DNA metaG (SPAdes) (version 3) | ecosystem: Environmental > Aquatic > Freshwater > Lake ...
TCCACTGCCAGGGCCTCGTCGTCCACCGGGATCCCGTTCACGACGTGCTTGATCATGCGTGCGATCTCGTTGTCCATCACGAGCTGCCCGCAATCGAAGGTGACGCCCGACTCGATCATCCCCGCCCCGTAGATCTGGTTGGCACCTGCCAACGCAGGAAGGAGTCCGGTGAGGGTCTTCTCGTGACCGGTCTGCGCGTCACCGAGCTTGGAGTCTGCCTACAAGCCGGCCACAAAGCTGGGGATGAGGTAACGCCGCGCGATCTGGGCGCAGGCGGCGCTGAAGAGGGCGAGCTCGGGCGAGCCCACGCACGCCGCCGCCAGCTTGAGGTCCATGGCCGTGGTCGACGAGCCGTAGGTGATGGGGCAGCCGCGCTCGGTGAGCTGCGAAAGGACAATGCCGCTGAGCACCTCGGCGTTGTGCAGCACAAGCGTGCCGGCCAGCGTGACCGGCGCAGAGCCGCCCGACATCGCCATGCTCAGGATCGTGTCGGGGCACCAGGCGCGCGCCGACTCGATGATCACTTCGGTGGCGTCGCGCGGCAGCTTAAGCGGGCTCACCGGGCAGACGCCGAAGCCGATCAGCGGCCGGCGGCGGAACTCGTCTTCGCTGCCCGCGATGACCGTCGCCATCTCGATGAGCTTCTTGACGTCGTAGGCGCTGGTGGCCTCGGTACCCACCGGCTTGCCGGTGTTCTGGATGGCCGCTTCCCACTTGTGGAGGCTGGCGGTCTCGTCGGGCACGTCGGTGGGGTGCACCGCCGACTCGTAGGTGTCGATGTCGCTCAAGGCGTCGACCAGGCGGGCCGCCTCGCGCACGTCCTGGAGCACGGGGTGCCGATACTCGCCGGTACGCGTATCGACGATCATGATGCCCTCGTCGAAGTTCGAGACGTACACGCGCCCAGCCTCGAGCACGATGTCCATCTCGGGGTCGCGCCCGCAGAGGAAGCTCTTGGGCGGGCACGAGCGCAGCGACTCCTCCACGAGGTAGGGCGGGATGCGCACCATGCGCGTCTCCCGGGTCACCACGCAGCCGCCGTCGGCGAAGATGTCGAGGGCATCGTCCGCCTCGACCCACATGCCGGTGCGTTCGAGGATCTCGAGCGAGCCCAGATGGATGTCGTCCATCTCGGCGTCGGTGAACACACTGAGGCTGAGCCCGCCGGATCTGGGTCGCCCGGCGTGCAGGTTGCGTTTCACTCTCGGCACCTCCGATGTGGGCCTTCACTGGCGAGTGGCGGCAGGGGGCGACATCTGGTCGCCGGTCCCAAGGCACCGCCCCCTCGCGTGGGTGCGAACACGCCGGCGCGCCGCGCCTGCGGAGCACGAGCGTATGGTCGGTGCTGACGGGAGTAAAGCGGCGTGGCCGTGCACGCCCAACTTCGCCGAGCAATCCGCCGCGGGCCGTGCCGGGCGGCCGCTAGGTTCGCTCAAGTTGGGTCCGGCGGCGGGCCTGGCGGGAGCCGCCTGCGCGCGTCCGGCGCCGGGCGTGAATGCGACGCGGTGACTCAGTCCGGATAGCGCCTGTCGGCGAGGAATCGAAACAGGCGCTCCCGCGCGGCTTCGGCGACGCCGCGCAGACAGTCGCCGGCAGACGCCGACAGATCGAGGCCCGGGTAGTCCGGCAGCGGCCGCCGGGCCAGCGACCGCAGCCAGAGACGCCCGCGACGCACGTCCCGCTTCACGACGTGCGTCTCGCGCTGTGACGCGACCATCTCCTGAGGCCCCGCCGGCTGAAGGCTCAGGTACTCGGCGGCACCGGCGAGCAGGCGTTCTCCGGCGGGCGTGCGCACGATGACGTCGCTCACGCCGTCCGAGCCTGTGAAGCGGTCGAGCCAGGCGTCGCCCACCGAGATGTCGGCGAGCTCGGCCAGCGCGTCCGGGCAGATGCGGCAACGAGGCGGCGTGAGGGCCGCCATGAAGCCGTCGAAGTAGTCCGGGTAGTGCCGCCCCCGAGCCGCGCCCCGCCGCGTCTCCAGGCGCATGCCTCCCGGCCAACCCGGCCCCCGGTACGAGACGAAACTGAGCTCCTCACGATCGAGCCCAGCCTGCCGCGCCGCCACGGCGGTCGCGCGCGGCTCGCAGGTGAGCCCGCAGAAGATGCCGAGCGTGAGCACCACGCGCTCCCGCAGTCGCCGGGACCGCCGCTGCGCCAGGCGCAGCCCCTGGATGTGGCACGGCAGGCCCACGAGCGCGTAGCGGCCGGGTTCCTCCAGGATCCGGCGGAGAACAGTATTGGTCGCGACCACGTTGTACTTGGAGCCGCGGCACGCGGCCACCTCCTCGGGCGAACGGCAGATCACGGCCTCGGCCTCGAGCGGGCTGGTCGCGCTCATCCGCACCGCCACAACGGCGTCCGCGGCGCCGGTTGCGAGAGCCGCCTGCATCAGCGCTGTGGCCACGCCGCCGGAGGCGCCTTCGTGGCGCACGGTCTCGTCTGACGCCCAGCCGAACCAGAGCTGGCGCCAGGGGCCGAGGAAATCCTCGGTGAGGGCGCCCTCGTTGCGCTCGCGCCACCAAGCGCCCGGCGAGAAGTCGAGGCCGGGCCCCGGGCATGCCTCATGGCAGTGGCCGCAGTCCGTGCAGGTTTGCGCGTCCACCGACAGGAGGTAGCCCGCGCGCAGGTCCCACGTCAGCGCGACCGCTCCCGTGGGGCAGACGCCCTCGCAGGTGCCGCACTGCATGCACAGACCCTCTTCGTAGACGTGCTGTACGTTCATGGCTCCCGTAGCATTGACGAGATGTTCTCGCCGTGTCCAGCCGGCCCGCCGCTCTCGACGTGCTGGCCCGGACCGGACGGCGGGTGGTAGAGTCGGCGCCGTGACCATCCGCGGACTCGTCAGCCACATCTACTTCACCTTCGGCCACAGACAGGCCTGAGGCGGCCGCGAGCCGCCGGGCCGAGGCGCGCGGAGCGCGCCCGAGCCCGCCCCACGCGGCTCCTCCCTTCGCACGCACCGACGGACCCGGCGTTGCCGTCCGTTCAACAAGCACTCAACCCGGCAGCCCTCGCGGCGCCGGCCCCCAATTGAAGCGACGGAGGTGGCGGCATGAATGAAGCTCGCCTGACAATCTGGGACGACGCAGCCTGCAAGCGAGTCCACGAAGCGACCCTGGAGGTGCTCGCCGACACGGGCATCGAGGTGCGCTATGCGCCGGCGGTGGCGATCTTCGCCAAGGCCGGTGCCACGATCGACGGTACCCGCGTGCGCATCCCGGCGAAGCTGATCGACGAGGCCCTCGCCAGCGCGCCGCGCGACGCGACGATCAAGCCGCGCGGCGGCGACACCACGCCTCTCGTGCTCGACGCCCACCACAGCTACTGCGGCACCGGCAGCGACGTGCTCTACGTTTGTGACCCTGACACGCGAGAGCGGCGCCGCGTGCGCAAGGCCGACGTCGAGGGCATGGCCGCGCTCTGCGAGAAGCTCCCCCACATCGATTTCGTCATGAGCATGGGCCTGCCCGAGGACGTGCCGCAGGCGATCGACGACCTGGCCCAGGTCGACGCCATGGTGCGCGGCACGCGCAAGCCGCTCCTCGTGGCGCCGCGCGACGGCCACATCCTGCCGAAGCTGAAGGAGATGACGGCGCTGGCCGGCGAGGCCGACAGCTTCGGCATCTACGCGATGCCGGTGCCGCCGCTGCTCTTCGACGAGGACGGCGCCAGCAAGGTGATCGCCTGCGCCGAGCTCGGTATCCCGCTGATCTGGGCGCCGGCGCCGAACGCCGGTACCACAGCGCCGGCCAGCATCACCGCGGTGATCGTGGTCGCCAACGCCGAGACGCTGGCGGGCCTTGTGCTGAGTCAGGCGGTCAAGCCCGGGGCGCCGTTCGTCTGGGGCGTCGGCGCGGGCGCCATGAACATGCGCACGATGACCGAGGTGTATTCGTCGGCCGGCCCCGTGCAGGGCTATCAGGCGCAGACCGACCTGGCGCGCTGGTACGACCTGCCGAGCTTCAGCTACGCGGCGCACTCAGACAGCAAGACGCTCGACGAGCAGTGGGGCGTGGAGAGCGCCATCACGACGGTGACCGGCTTGCTCTCACGGGCGACCTTGCTGCATGACGTCGGCTACCTCGAGGCGGGCCTGCAGAGCAGCTACGAGTCGATCCTTCTCGGCAACGAGCTGATCGGCTACACGAAGGCGTTCATGCGCGAGCTCAGGGTGGACGACGAGGCTCTGGCGCTGGACGAGATCAAAGCCATCGGGCCGGGCGGCAATCACCTGGCCCGGCCGTACACGCGCTCGCACTTCCGCGGCATCTGGCAGAGCGAGCTGCTCGACACGACGCCGCACGACCGCTGGCAGGCGGAGGGCTCGCACACGCTGCTCGACCGCCTCAAGGCGCGAGTCGCGGCGCTGCGCGCCGAGCCGCGCGCCTTCGAGCTCGGCGACGACGTGAAGGCGGGGCTCGACCAGATCCTCGCGGACGTCGAGGCCGACCGGCCGGGCGCCGCCGGCGCCGGCGCGCCCGCGGAGCGGCCGGGTGCTGGAGGCGGCTGATGGCCCCGCCGCGGGTCGACTGCCTGTCCGCGGCCGAGAAGGACGCGCTGTACCAGCGCGTGCTGCACGTCCTCGAGCACGTCGGCGTCGGTGTGGGCTCGACGAGCGTGCTGCGGCTGCTCGCTGAGGCGGGGGCGCAGGTCGACGGGGAGCGCCGGCTCGCCAAGCTTCCCCCGGAGCTTGTGGAGAGCTGCCTCAAGACGGCGCCGGGCCAGATCAGGCTGGCCGGCCGCGACCCGGCGCACGACCTCGTCGTCGGCGCCGGCTCGCCGCTCGCCTGCACGACCGACGGCATGGCGACGACGGTCTTGGACGACCTGACCGGCGAGGTGCGCGGGGCCACCCGGGCCGATCTCGCGTACTACTTCGGCCTCTTCGACGCCCTGCCCGAGCTCGACTTCATCTGGACGACGCTCACGGGCCCCGACTTCGACCCCGTCACGGGGGGCCTGGAGACCGACCTCATCGCCTTGGAGTCGACCTCCAAGCACGTCCAGAGCATCGTCGCGCACTCACCGGAGCAGGTGCCGCCACTCCTTGAGATGCTGGAGTCGATCGCGGGAGCTCCGCTCCGCGAGCGACCCATCTACTCGTCCCTGCACTGCCCGGTATCGCCGCTGCAGTTCGAGAGCGACAAGCTCGACGCCTCGATCGAGCTGGCGCGTCACGGCGTGCCCGTCAACATCCATCCCCTGCCGCTGATGGGATCGACGGGTCCGATGAGCATCCTCGGCTCGGCCGTGACCGGGATCGCGGAGCTCCTCGCCGGGATCGTGATCTTCCAGCTCGCGGCGCCGGGCTGCGCGCTGACCGTGGTGGCCACCGGCGGCGCGACCGATCTGCGCACCGGCGGCTACCTGTGCGGGGCCCCGGAGGTGGCGCTGCTCGACATGGTCTGCCTCTCCATGAGCAAGCACTTCGGGCTGCCCAGCATGGGTTCGGGAATCAGTACAGAAGCGAAGGCGGCCAACTTCCAGGCCGGCGCCGAGGGCGCCATCACCGCCATGGCGACCGTCCTCGCCGGGGCCGACATGCTCGTGTCGGCCGGGCTCCTGGACTCGGTCCAGACCATTTCCACCGCCAAGGTTATGCTCGACTGCGACACCATCGGGTCCGTGCGCCGGCTCCTCCGCCTGCCGGCGGTGGACGACGCGTCGACGCTGCTCGACGACATCGCCGCGGTGGGCCCCGGTGGCCATTTCCTCGGCCGGCGGAGCTCCCGCGAGGGCTCGCGACGCGGCGAGATCTGGCGCCCGTCAGTCTTCCAGCGCGGGAGCCTCTCCGAATTCGCGGGGCGCTCCCTGGTGAGCGACGCGCTGGAGCGCGCCGAGGCCGTGCTCGCCGCGCACGTGCCCACGCCCATCCCCGACGATGCCCGCCGTGAGGCGCGCGCCGCGTTCGAGCGGTACGCGCGCGGCACCGGCACCGGCACCGGCTGAAGTCGCGTCACCCACGGCATCCGGAGGTATCCACATGAGCGCTCCTGAATCCCGGCCGAAGGCCGTCGCCGTGATCGGCAGCCCCAGGCGGCGCGGCAACGCCGCGGAGACGCCGCGGAGACGCCGCGGCTTCATTTCTGGCGGGACTCACACGGGGCGGAGGTGGACGTCGTCCTGGACTTCGGCGGCCTGCGCATACCCATCGAGATCAAGCCTGGCGAGACGCCGGGCCGCAGCTATTTTCGCGGCCTGCGCGTGTTTCGCGATCTCGCCGCGGCGTCCGGCCAGCAGATCTCCGATCCGTACGGCATCCTCGTCTGCGGCGGTGCGGAGTCCGGCGATCGCTGGGGCCACATGCTGCGGCCGTGGTGGGCGTGCTCGTGACTGATCACAGCCGTCACCGAACGCGACGCGCGACGGCCACGGGCAGGCGCGGGTAGCGGAGCTGCGCTCCAAGCCGCGCGCCGCGCGCGACGGCACAAAACCGCTGCACCGCCTCGGAGCGGCGGCATTTTGCCGCGCGCCGGCGGTGCTATAGACTGGGCCCGTGCTCGCGGCCTCAATCAGCATCAGCACGATCAACCGCTCCTGCGGTCTCTAAGCCCGTCCGCTTCCCGCGGACGGGCCCACCTCTGCATCTCCGCGTCGCCCGCCCGCTGACCGACATCATCCCCTGACCTGTCGTCGGACCCTTGCGAGGTTGCAGAAATGACCACCCGTATCAATCCCATCGCCCCACGTCTCAAGTGGGACGTCCTCGCCCCCAGCGAGCTCGAACGCATCCACGAGGCCACCCTTGAGATCATGGAAGACGTGGGCATCCGTTTTCCCAGCGACAAGGCGCTCACTGTGCTGGAGCAGAACGGCTGCGTGGTGGACCGCGCGACGCAGGTCGCCAAGTTCCCGCGCGCGCTGGTCATAGAGGCGGCCGCCAGGGCGCCGCGCGAGTACGTCCTCGCGGGGCGCGACCCGGCCGCCGACATGCTCATCGACGGCAAGCACTGCTACCTGAGCAACGACGGCTCCGGCGTGTTCGTGTTCGACCACAAGAACGGCGAGAAGCGGCCATCCACGAAGAACGACGCTGCCACCAGCGCCCGCTTCGTCGACGCGCTGCCCAACATCAGCTACTACTGGGGCCCCGTGGTCACCAGCCAGGACGTGCCGCCGACCACCAAGGCGCTGCACGACGCTGAGGCCGTGTTCACCAACACCAGCAAGCACTTTCAGACGGTGACCACCGTCGGCGAGAGGCCGGCGCGCTACATCGTCGAGATGGCGGCCGCCATCGCCGGCGGCCTCGACAAGCTGCGCGAGCGGCCGATCCTGAGCTTCATGCAATGCGCGGTCGATCCGCTCGGCCACGACGGCCCGAACCTTGAGGCCAACCTTGTGGCCGCCGAGCATGGGCTGGCCAGCGGGTTCATGCCCATGCCCCTTGCGGCCGGCACAGGCCCGGCGACGCTGGCCGGCAACCTCGTCGTGCAGAACGCCGAGGCGCTCAGCGGCGTCGTGCTTCTGCAGCTCGCCTTCCCCGGCACGCCTTGCTTCTTCGCCGGCGCCCCGAGCGTCATCGACCTCAAGACCGGCGGCTACACCGGCGGCTCGCCCGAGGACTATCTGCTCGCCGCCGCCTCCACGCAGCTCGCCCACTTCTACGGCATCCCCATGGCGATGGGCACCATGGCCACCGGCGCGAAGGAGCCCGGCTGGCAAGCCGCGATCGACGACTCGCTCAGCACCTTCGCCAGCGTGATGAGCAGCGCCGACATGATGAACGGCGCCGGCCTGCTGAACGGCTCCAAGATCCTCAGCTACCCGCACATGGTGATGGAGACCGAGATCTACTCCATCGTGCAGAAGGTCGCCGGCGGCATCGAGGTCACCGACGAGACGCTTGCTCTGGACGTGATCAGGAAGGTCGGCCCCAACGGAACCTACCTCGCCGAGAAGCACACGCGGGCGCACATGAAGGAGATCTGGCGCCCGAATGTGTGGGACCGCACGCCCTACGACACCTGGCTGCGCGAGGGCAAGAAGGGCGCGCTGCACAAGGCCACGGAGATCGCCGACGACATCCTCGAGAACTACAGGTCGGACCCGCTGCCCGAAGACGTGGTGAGCGAGCTGCGCGCGATCGTCGACCGCGCCGACAAGGAGCTGGCGGGGGTCTGATGCCCGTCAGCCCGATCATCACGTCGCCCACGAGGCTGGCGCTCAAGATCCTCGGTGACGACGACCTGCGCCGCGTGCACGCCGCGGCCCTGGCGCTGCTGGGCGCCGACGGCGCCGCCGCCGAGAAGTCCGCGCGCCTCGCCCCCGATACCGTCGTCCTCGGCGGCCGAGTCTTCGAGCATCACACGGTGCTCGGCGCGAGGCACTGCTGGCTGGGAACCGGCGGTCCTGCCCCGCGCGTGCGTCCGCGCGAAGGCGGCGACCCGCGCCCCGCGACTGCCGCCGACCTCGACGAGGCCTGCCGGCTCGCCGACGCGCTGCCTGAGGTGGCCGTCCTCTGCGGCCCGCCCGTGCGCGCCGCCGGAGAGACGCTCCCGGCCGACCTGGCGCGCTGCTTTGCGGCGACCAGCAAGCACGTGCAGCTCACGACGCTGCAGTCCGTTGAAGAGGCTCGCACGGTGCTGCGCATGGCCATCGCCGTGGCCGGCTCCGAAGTCGAGCTGCGCGGGCGCCCGCCGGTCAGCCTGTGCGCCGCCGCCGATGCGCTCGGCGCTGCATCCGTGTTCGCCCGCGCCGGCCTGCCTGTAGGCGTCGTCGCGGCGCCCAACGGCCGCGCGGCCGGCGCCGGCGACCAGGTGGATCTGGCAACGGCTCTCGTGCGTCATCACGCCGGCGTGCTGGCCGCGTGCGCCGCCATCCAGGCGACGGCGCCCGGCGCGGCGTTCTTCTACGTCGCCGACCCGGCGCTCGCCGGCCTGGCGGCCGGCAGTCCTGAGGCCGCCATGTTCCAGATCGCCGCCACGCAGCTTGCCGCCGTCGTAGGGCTGCCCGTGAGCGTCGCCGGCATGACCACCGGCAGCCACGAGCCCGACTGGCAGGCGTGTACGCAGAACGCGTTCGCTGCGCTCAGCACCATGGCCGCCGGCGCCGACCTCACGGCCGGCGCGGGCACGCTGGGCGGCGGGAGCGTCTTCTCTGCCCAGCAGCTCGTCATGGACGCCGAGATCTACTCGTGGAACGCGCGCATCGTCGCCGGCGTCATGGTGGATGAAGAGACGATCGCTCTCGAGGCCATCAGGCAGGTCGGCATTGGCGGCAACTTCCTCGGCCAGCGCCACACGCGGAAGCACATGAAAGACATCTGGCGCCCGCGGCTGCTCGACCGCAGCATGTGGGACGCCTGGGTCGCATCCGGCAGGCAGGGCGCCTACGACAAGGCGTCGGCGCTGGTCGACGAACATCTCGCCGAGCACGAGGTGCTCCCGCTCGGCGACCAGGTCACCGAGAAGCTGGCCTGCATCGTGGCAGAGGCCGGACTCTAGGAGCCCGATGCCCGGATGCATCCGGCGCCGGGGCGGCTACGCCGCCGGCGCCTCACGACAAGGAGATAGACGATGACCAGGAGCTACAAGGACATACCGCTCTTCAAAGACGTCACCGAAGAAGAGTGGAACGACTACCGCTGGCAGCTTCGCAACCGCCTCACCACCACCGCCGACTTCGAGCAGGTGCTCAACCTCAGCGACCGGCAGCGTGCCGACCTCGACGCCTGCATGGGCAAGTTCCGCGTCTCCGTGACGCCGTACTACGCCTCGCTGATGGACCCCGACGACCCGCGCTGCCCGGTGCGCCTGCAAGGCGCACCCTCGCCGGCCGAGCTGGTTATCCATCATGAGGATCTCAAGGACGCCGTCAGCGAGGATTTCGACTCGCCGACGCCGCGGATCACGCACCGCTACCCCGACCGCGTGCTCTTCGTGGTCACCGAGATGTGCAGCATGTACTGCCGCCACTGCACGCGGCGGCGCCTGGTCGGCGGCACCGAGGCCATGGTCCGTCAGACCGAGATCGACAACGCCATCACGTACATCGAGCGCTCCCCCGAAGTGCGCGACGTGCTGATCAGCGGCGGCGACCCGCTGGTCCTCTCAGACGATCAGCTCGAGGACATCATCAGGCGCGTGCGCGCCATCCCCCACGTCGAGATCATCCGCCTCGGCACGCGCGCCCCGGTGGTCCTTCCGCAGCGCATCACCCCCGAGCTCGTGACGATGCTCAAGAAGTACCAGCCGCTCTACATCAACACGCACTTCAACCACCCCAAGGAGTTCACGCCCGAGAGCAAGAGGGCCTGCGACATGCTCGCCGACGGCGGCTTCCCGCTGGGCAACCAGACGGTGCTCATGGCCGGCATCAACGACTGCGCCAACGTCATGAAGAAGCTCGTCCACAGGCTCGTCGAGTACCGCGTCAAGCCCTACTACTACTACCAGTGCGACCTCGCCGAAGGCACCGCCCACTTCCGTACCAGCGTGGCCAAGGGCATCGAGATCTACGAGAGCTTGCGCGGGCACACCACGGGCTTCGCCGTGCCGACCTACATCATCGATGCCATCGGCGGCGGCGGGAAGACGCCGGTGTTCCCCAACTACGTCATCAGCCAGGCCCCGCACCAGATCATCCTGCGCAACTACGAGGGCGTGATCAGCAAATACACCGAGCCCAAGGAGTACGTCGAGGGCGAGTGTCACTGCGAGGGGTGCGAGACCGAGAAGAAGCGGCTCGGCGTGGCCGGCCTCTTCGACAGCCCCGAGCCGACGCTCTCCGACGTGTGGGCGGCGCGCATGCACAAAGTCGTCGACCGCAAGAACCGCATGGCGGATGTTTTCGGGCCGGCCAAGGTCTGAGGCGGCCGGCATGCCGAAAGTCTTCGTCGAGCCCATCGGGCTGACCCTGCCGGTCGACGAACAGGAGACGCTGCTCGACGGTCTGCTGCGCGCCGCGGTCG
>Ga0209083_1004365_pt1 | contig 10911 bp, 6 predicted proteins | sample AM7aDNAmetaG_FD_184132 | JGI IMG/M metagenome (GOLD analysis project Ga0209083, IMG submission 184132) | Freshwater microbial communities from Finland to study Microbial Dark Matter (Phase II) - AM7a DNA metaG (SPAdes) (version 3) | ecosystem: Environmental > Aquatic > Freshwater > Lake ...
CATGGAGTTCGGCGATGCCGTCGGCGATCATGGGAACCGTATCGGGGCCGATGGTCATTTTGACGCGCTTCTCCATTCCCAGGCGCGTGCAGCGATCAAGCGACCAGGGAACGTGCGGAATTACGCGATCATAAGAGTCGCAGCGATTGAGATCGTGTGCGGCGCGCGTGCCGTCAATGCTGAAGGAGAAAGATACGCAGGAGCGGCGGTCAAGCCACGCCTTGATTTCGTCGGTGAACAAGGTGCCGTTGGTAGTGAAGGAGAAGTTGAAATTCCTGGGCCACTTGTGGCTATGAACGTATTCAACCAGATCAACAATCACGTCCCAGACAAAGAGGGGCTCACCGCCGATAAAGTCGAATTCGACTCTCTCGTGTGAGCCCTCTTCGTTCAGGTGCCGGGCAGCGATCTCCCGGGCGGTTTCTTTGGTCATGGCCTTTGAAGACCGCTGCGCAAGTCCCTCGTAACAATACGAGCACCTCAGATTGCACTTATCTGTCAGGTGCATCTGTACGATACGAAAGCTGTAATTCTCGGCCATGAGTCCTTTATCTAGTTATTGCCTTTGCAGCCTGTGCAGGTTCCCGTGCATCCGTTACAGCCCGAGCAACTGCTGCATCCGTTGCAGCCAGTGCAAGAACTGGTGCAGCCGGAACAACCGCTGCAGTCACATCCGTTGTAGTTGCCCGAAGGCGCCGCCGAGGCTTCCATGCGCCCGGCTTCAGGCCGTGAGCCCTTGATTTCCCGCGCTCGCCGAGCCGCATCGAGGTCATGCGAACTGAGAGTGAGGCTGTGTGCCAGCATTTCACGGCTCGCCGAGGTGAGCAGCAGTGCCGCCGCTCCTCCAATCCGCATTGCGTTGCGGAGGAATTGCCGGCGATCAGCAGACTCCGCCTTGTTGACTACTTCACCATCGTTACGATTCTGGGTCATGCCACACCTCTCTTTCATCGCAAACTCGAGACGGTTCGCCGCATCTCGCGATTCGACATACGAAATCCCAAGCGCAAAAATAATACACCTGTCTGGCAAGGGTGGGATGTGACACGAAAGGGCTATCCGTAGAACTCTCTTTTCGTTCTCCGGAGAGGGAACTCCACTGTGGGCTGCGAGGCAAAGCCCTCCTGTGTCCATGCCGCGGATAGCTAGATGGCCACTGAACCGCTCGGCGTGTGCTATTTGCTTCCGGTGCAGCCGCTGGCGCAGCTTCCGGTGCAACTCCCGGTACAGGTGCCGCTGCATGCGCCGGTGCAACCGCTCGCGCAGCCTCCGGTACATGTGCCAGTGCAGGATCCTTCACAGCCTGAGCACGTTCCTGCCGGATACGCAGTGCTGGCTTTCATGCGCCCTGCCACGCGATTCGCTTCGTCCGGGGCCTGTCGCGCGCGCCGGGCTGCCTCCATCTCCTGTGGATTGAGCGTCATGCTGTCAGCCAATACCTGGCGGCTCGCGGAGGATAGCAGCAGAGCTGCCGCTCCGCCAATCAATCCGCAGCGAAGGAACTGCCTGCGATCCGGAGACTCGGCTATTTCCTCGTTCTTTCCGTAGAATTTCTCTTGGAGAGTCACGTGGCACCTCATTTTCATTGGCAGCTCGCCGCAGTTCGAAAAGACCGCGGCTGAACGGGGATCCCTGAGCGGCATCATCATACACCTGCCCGGCAGGCCCGGAATGTGACGAGATTACGGATATGCCGGACTAGCGCCAAAATTGATCAGCCACGATGCGGTGCATACATCTCAAGGAGAACGCGGGTTTTAGCCCTCGCCATTTACACTGGTAAACGGAGATAACTGTGTTTTTCGATAAGATCCTGACGAAAATATTTGGCACCGCGAATGAGCGGGTCATCAAGCGGCTCACGCCTGTGGTGGCAGTAATCAATGCATTCGAGCCGGAGATCAAGCAGCTTTCGGATGAACAGCTGCGGGCCAAAACGGTTGAGTTCCGCGCCCGGATTGCCGCCAAATTGGAAGGAATCACCGACGCTGACGCCATAAAAGCCGCCGAAAAGGAAGCTCTGGACGAACTGCTTCCCGAGGCTTTTGCCGTGGTGCGCGAGGCTGGCTGGCGCGCCGTGCAGATGCGCCACTTCGACGTGCAGTTGATCGGCGGCATGGTGCTGCACCAGGGCAAGATCAGCGAAATGAAGACCGGCGAAGGAAAAACGCTGGTGGCGACACTTGCCTGCTATCTGAACGCACTGGCCGGGCACGGGGTCCACGTGGTCACCGTCAACGACTACCTGGCCAAGCGCGACGCCGAGTGGATGGGCAAGATTTACGAGTTTCTGGGGCTCTCGGTGGGCGTTATCGTCCACGATCTGGACGACAGCGAGCGCCGGGCCGCCTATGCGGCCGATATCACCTATGGAACCAATAACGAATTCGGCTTCGACTACCTGCGCGACAACATGAAGTTCGAGATCAAGGATTGCGTGCAGCGCGGGCACTACCATGCCATCGTTGACGAAGTGGACTCGATCCTGATTGACGAAGCGCGTACGCCGCTGATCATCTCCGGTCCTACCGACCAGACCACGGACAAGTATGCGCGGGTACGCAAGATCGTTCCCCAACTTGAACTTGGCGAAGAGATTGAATCGAGCAACGTGAAGCGCCAGGACGAACTTGGCCTTCGGCTCAACGAAGGCGAGAAGTACCTGACCGGCGACTACATCGTGGACGAAAAACAGCGGACGATCGGCGTAACGGATCGGGGCTGGGAGACGATTGAAAAGCTGCTGGGGATCGGCAACATAGCCGACGCAGAGAACTGGGAACTGAAGCATTACGTTGAAACCGGCATTAAGGCCCACGCGCTCTACAAGCGGGACGTGGAATATGTGGTCAAGGACGGCGAGGTGATCATCGTCGACACCTTTACCGGCCGCCTGATGCCGGGCCGCCGCTGGAGCGATGGGTTGCACCAGTCCATCGAGGCCAAAGAGGGCGTGAACATCCGCAAGGAAGACCAGACGCTGGCCACGATCACCTTCCAGAACTACTTCCGCCTCTACAAGAAGTTGAGCGGCATGACCGGCACCGCCGAAACCGAGGCCGCCGAGTTCGAGAAGATTTACAAACTGGAGATCGTCGTGATTCCCACCAACAAGCCGATGTTGCGGCTCGAGAATCCCGACGTGGTTTACCGCACCGAGAAGGAAAAATTCAAGGCGGTCGCCGACGACATTGCCATTCTGCACGAGAAGAAGCAGCCGGTTCTGGTGGGCACCGTGTCCATCGAGAAGTCTGAGCGGCTCTCGGGGATTCTGCAGCGCAAGGGCGTGCGGCATGTGGTGTTGAACGCCAAGTTCCACGAGCGCGAGGCTGAAATTGTGGCCCAGGCCGGAAGGCTGGGGATGGTGACCATTTCGACCAACATGGCGGGACGCGGAACCGACATTCTGCTGGGCGGCAATCCCGACTTCATGACCCGCCAGGAACTGGTGAAGAAGAGCAAGGCGCGGGCCATCAGCGTGGCCGAGGGGGCGATCAATCCGATGGCGCCGCCGGGATTCCTGCGCTTCTACTATCAGGGTCAGGAGTTCGAGGTCAGCGAGCCGGAGTGGGCTGAGAGCAACAAGGGACACGCAGAAGCGGCGAAGCAGGATCACGAGCAGGTGATCGCAGCCGGGGGCCTGTTCATTCTGGGCACCGAGCGGCACGAATCGCGGCGTATCGACAATCAGCTCCGCGGCCGCGCCGGACGCCAGGGCGATCCCGGCGAGTCGCGCTTCTACCTGTCGCTTGAAGACGACCTGATGCGCATCTTCGCCAAGCAGTGGGTCAGCACCCTGCTGGAGCGGTTGGGTATGGAAGAGGGCGTGCCGATCGAGTCGAAGATGATCTCGAAGCGCATCGAGGGCGCTCAAAAGGCAGTGGAAGCGCAGAATTTCGAATCGCGCAAACACCTGCTGGAATACGACGACGTGATGAACAAGCAGCGCGAGGCCGTCTATGGCCTGCGCCGCCAACTGCTGGAGGAAGCCGACCAGAAGGAACTGATTCTGGAGGACTATGTCGGCGGAATCCTGAGCACGCTGCTGGACGAGTTCGTAGGCGAGAAGGTTCGCCCCGACCAATGGAATATCAAGGGCCTGGAGGAGAAACTCGTAGACCATTTCGGGCTCAATCTGGCCTCAACTGGAATCAACGCGAAGGAACTGAGCCGGCATGAGCTGGGCGACGGGATCTTCGAGAAGCTGAAGCAGGATTACGAGGCCAAGGAGAAGATTCTCGGAGCTTCAACGATGCGCTACCACGAGCGCATGGTCATGCTGAGCGTAGTCGACGGACTCTGGAAAGATCACCTGCTCTCAATGGACCACCTGAAAGAGGGCATCAATTTGCGCGGGTATGCGCAGCGTGATCCGCTGGTGGAATACAAGCGCGAGTCCTTCGACATGTTCGAAGCCATGATGCTCAAGTTCCAGGAAGACACCGTCCGGTTCCTCTTCCGTATGCAGATTCTTGGCCCCGACGGGGAGCCTATCGACGCGGCGCCGCGGCCCAGGCGCGAGGTCCCCAAAGCGCCGCCGGTGGCCAGCGCCGTATTGCCGATTACGCTCGATGCGGAGGTGGAACCGCGCGAGATTGGGATTCACACTCGCCAGGCTTCGACCACCATCGACGCGCTCGAGAAGGAATTCCAACGGAAGAAGCAGCGCGAGCTGGAGGCGGCCAGCCGTTCAGGTGGCGGCGACGGTAGCGAAACTTCGCAGCGCCGGACCGGCGAAAAGGTAGGCCGCAACGACCCATGCCCTTGCGGCAGCGGCAAGAAATACAAGAAGTGTCACGGAACCGAAAAGTAGAAATGCGGGGGCAGGATGCCGGGTGGAAAGGTTCCATCCGGCATCCTGCCCTGCCTTTTTGTGGGGTTCATACCGCAGACGTGTAACCGATGCCCGTCCAGATGGCCAAGAGACGAAATTCGCGTTCCGGGCTATATCTTTTTAGGGAAGAACAGACTCTCAACTGAAGAAAAGAAAGCCCTTTTTCTTTTCCTTGTCTGCGGGCAGGCCGCACGCCGCCCGGGCCATTTGCCGGATTGCGAGGGAAATGGGCGAGTCTTCAAGTGCGAACGGGGTGGTCGTGTTCTTGGTTCTCCGCGCCGTGGCGTAATCGTCGGGAATCTTCCACTGTGCAGGCCGGGTAAGCGCTTTGTTGATCTGCCGGTCGTCGAACAGCAGAGCGTGAGGCGTATACCGGTTCAGCACAATCTGGAGACTGCGGCCCCTGGTAGCGAAAAACTGGGAGATGAGGCGATTGGAGTTTCGCAACTCGGAAACTCCCACCTGGGTGATGAGGTAGATGGTCGCGGACTCTTCAAAGAGAGTCGAACCCATGAGGTCAACTCTCGAACCGGCATCTACGACAACGTACTCGAAGGATTGTTGGGCAACCGCCAGGAGTTTATCGAACGCGTCAGGGGACGGCTGGCTTGACGGAAATTCTCCCGGCGCCGCCAGTACGGATAATCCAGAACTGTGCTTGGCCAGCAGCGTCGAGAGAAAACTCGGATCGAGCCGGCTCGCATCCTGCAGGGCGTTCGCGGTCGAATACTCGGTTACCATGCCCAAGTTGATTGCGGCGTCGCCCAGTGGGAGGCCGAGGTCGATCAGGAGCGTACTCCGGCTGGACTCCTGGGCCAGAGATACTGCGAAGTTCGAAGCCACAGCCGTGACTCCGCATCCTCCCTTGGCGCCCAGAAACACGAATCGCTTGCTGGACAGTCTTGGAGTGATGCGACTGGCCGGGTGGCGAATCGCGGCCCGGGTGAGAGCCCCGGCAACTTCGGCCGGAACCAGGGGCAAGGTGAAGAATTCGCGGGCGCCCGCACGCATAAAGCGAATCGCCTGTTTCATGTCGGCCTGGGCCGAATAAACCATCACGCAGGTGGAGTCGTTGGCGCAAAGGGCTTCTACCAGGTCAAAGGCGTAGTCTGGATCGCTATCCAGATCGACGATAAATACGTCGTAATGCCGCCCCAACATCTCGGGAAGGTCATCCAGGTTTTCAGGGAATGAACTGAACTCACGCAATGCCAAGCCTGGGCGTCCCAGCAAAGCAGCCGCTACGGCCTTGCGTCGCTGTTCGTCGGAGCCGATGAGCGCAACGTCCAAGATGCCTGTGCCGGGGGAGTCTGGAACTTTTTGAACGTCCGACATAGCTCTTCAGCTTCTACCTATAGATGGTTACTTTCCCAATACTATCCTTAGTGCCTTAGATGTTCAATCCGTGATTAGAGTTCGGGTGCGATGCTGTTATCGCTTTCACGTCTCCTACTGCGACCTTTTCTGAGCTGGATCCGCAGCGCTTACGCCTGCCCGCAGGCGGGAAGCCGAACTAAAGCACAATCTGCAAAAAGCCGCTTGCGGGAACCTGGAATTGCTCTATTGCTCCGGCCCCTAAAGAGTGATGAGCTATCCCACCCATTCGCCAGTAACCACCCCACGGACGAAGACCTGTCCGCGGGGACCCCGGGGAAGGCGAATGGATAGGGCACGGGCTGCAGTATTTGTGGGCCGGAGCAATAGGGTCCCCGCATCAACCATTCTGCTGAAGGACTTTCTGGGCAGGCATTACTGACCGATTGAGAAGTTGATCTCTACGTTGACGGTTGAATCGCTTGACCCGGGCGCGAACTTCCACTGACGCACGGCGTCTTCAGCCGCGAGGGTGAGCATTCGGTTCCCGCTCACCGCCTTTGCGTCTGTCACCTTTCCCTGCGCATCCACGGTAGCCTCAACCTTAACCGCGCCGCCAATCTTCATGCGCTTGGCGATCTCCGGGTAGGCGGGCGCAACCCGCGATTTAATGGCGCGATCATCAGCCGCCCTTGCAGGCATTGCCATGAATACGACCAGCGCCAGTGCCGCCGCATGAAACAACCTCATCCCATTCCGCCGCAAGCTGCTGGTGCGAACCCCAATATGAGTGCAATTCATAAGTTCTCTATCCTCCTGAAGATTGGAATAACTCAATAGGGTTATCGACTCTTGGAGAGGGTTCATGAACCGATTTTCAGGATTTGATTACTAAGGGAAAGTCTTTGCCCCGGTTCCGCCAAGGCGCAAAAACCGTTAACTACTGAGGCGAAGCGACTTGCGCCACGGCAGCAAAAGTCAAGTCTTGCGCCATCGACTGGTGCCGCTCCCGCCACTGGTCGAAAAGCCGCCCGTAACTCAAAGTAATGTAGTCTGCGGGGCCTATGCCCAGGCGAACTGCGGCTCTGTCAATCCATTCGGCTGAACCTTCCAGCTCCGCGTAATTGCCAATAGGGGTCTCGTCCACAACACAGTGGCCTTCGCTATCGTGCCACTCGGTGCGCCATTTCTCGTAGCGGAAGGCCGCCACTAGCCCGAGCGAGAGGAAGACTTCAGCCATCGCCTCGCCGTCCGACACTTCCGTTTCTGTCTCGACGCGATGCTTGTGCCGGTCTTCACCGGGTCCAACATCGGGAAGGCGCTTGTGGGTCACAGTCCAGCGGCCCGCATAGCTGCGGATGCGGAGAATCTCGGTGCGCGCCCGCATTCGCCTGTCCGGCGTGTCGTAGAGAACATTGCTCTCAAAGCTGCGCGGCGTCAGTAGAGTGAAGCCCGCGGTTTCAAGGCGCTGGGTAAGACCAGGTAGGTCCGCTACGCGAAATTTGATCTCAGTTTCAATGGGCATCGTAAAAAGCGAGTATACGGCAGGAAGGGGCGCTTCCGCCTTCCGCTGGCCTCCTCTTTATGCGCCGCAATTGAACAACGAGGATAGAGCCCTATTCCGCAGGATTTTAGGGAACATCTGCGGCGGCATTCGCCGCCCCGCCGCCAAAGGGCGAGAATAGGAATGTGAAGACGCTTCGATTGACCGTGGACCCGGCTCATCTTGAAACAGCTGAAGCCCAGGCTGCCCTCGACACCGCTGCAGGGATTCTGCGGGGTGGGGGACTCGTCGCCCTGCCAACGGAGACGGTCTACGGGCTGGGCGCCAACGCGCTGGATGCGGTGGCCGTGGCTCGGATTTTTGTCGCCAAGGAACGACCCTCCTGGGATCCGATCATTGTGCATATTGCAAGTCAGGACATGCTGGGCGGGTTAGTCGAACAGGTTCCCGAATCCGCACAGAAGCTCATGGAAGCCTTCTGGCCCGGTCCGCTCACCCTGCTGCTGCCGCGCTCCGCGGCTGTCCCGACCGCGGTAACGGCGGGACGGCCCCTGGTGGGAGTGCGGATGCCCTCTCATCCTGTAGCCCTCGAACTCATTCGTCGCGCCGGGGTTCCGGTGGCCGCGCCCAGCGCTAACACCTTTGGTCACACAAGCCCCACGACGGCCGCCCACGTGCTGGAGGATCTCGACGGCCGCATCGATGCGGTGCTCGACGCCGGCCCGGCCGTGCATGGCGTCGAGTCCACTGTTCTTGATCCCTGCCAGAGCCCGATGGTGATTTACCGTCCCGGCGCGGTGACAAGTGTCCAGATTCGAGACATAGCCGGGCCGGTCGGACTTTTCCACCCCAGCGGCGAGCTGCTGGAAACGCCGCGCGAGGCCCTGCCTTCTCCCGGTGTCGGACTTCGCCATTACGCCCCCAGAGCGCGCCTGGTGCTGGTGGAGGGGCCGCTTGCGGAGTTTGGGTCGCTGCTTTCCCATGCGGCGCTTCGCTGGCCTAAGGAAGGCCTCGGCATCATGCTGCCGGCCGAGGTTCCCCTGCCGGTTGGGATTGCCGCCAGGTCAGTCTTTGCGTGGGGTCGATGGGCGGCTCCGGAAGAGCTTGCGCGAGAGCTTTATGCGGGCTTGCGCGCGCTGGACGCGGAAGGATGCACAGTTATACTCTGCCCGCTCCCTCCCGCCGCCGGAATCGGCGCAGCCATCCGCGACCGCCTCAGAAAAGCAGCGCATACCGAGCGAACTTAGCAGGAAGCCATGAAATCCCCGTCTCCCCGCTTTGGACTGCCGGGGCGAGGGTTTAGGCGGCTCAGGCAAAGATCCGCCAGGGTCTTGTTGTTTCTTATAGTTTGTATGGAATGAGAAGGGAAGAGTTTTTGATGTTTTGGTAGCGCTACCGGGAATCGAACCCGGGTTTTAAGATTGAGAATCTCACGTCCTAACCCCTAGACGATAGCGCCTTTATAATCAATTACTTAAGCAAAAAACGAAGGTCAAACTAGTGCTAGTAAGTGTGCTAGTAAGCCTACTTTTCGCTCGGATCAGTACCAAATGCTTCCTTCCCCTCTACGCCAGAGATACGGATTAAAGTCTTGAGACAAGTTGAATTTCATCAGTCACTTGGAAAAGATCTTGGCAGCAGGGTTAATTCCTGATGGCACAAGATCAGTATCGCTGAATCACGTGAAAATGGCAATTCCTTGCCAGATTTGAAGTCTCGGGGGAGGAGGCAACATTTTAATCCTTAGAGAAGAAATCAGTTAAGAATAGGCCCGTCGAAAATGGAGCTCTGTCTAAAATCCGGAACCCGAGATGGTGGTTCTAATTCTGACCCGAGGCGCGCTCGCCTAGCGCACCGCGGATCTTGCAACAAGAGAGCACCCGTTGCCTACATCGTCGCCTTTTGGTTGCAAGGCAACGTTCCTGTTCTAGCTACTAAGTCGTCTGGCCAAACTCATGTGCCTGCAGTATCAAACCGCAGTCGGTAGCGGCGGTTCAGTTCGACAACCTGTTTCCGCTTGCCAGCGAATTCAGCAGGAGGCCAAGCCCGACATCGCCAATAGATACTGATTTTCGACTTTTGTTGGCAGATCGAGGCTCTTCTCGACCGAAAAGATTGGTTTTCGTCCTGATGTCGCGTATAGTTGTTTTCGACCAGACGATGAGATTATGGGTCGCCTTCGACCGAAAGGAGGAATTTTCGACCGTGGATGCTGAGTATCACCCCCGTAACGATGATCACGCAAGAACCTTCCAGGAGAAGACGGTTCCAGCGGACACAAGGCTGGTGGGCTGGGCGGCCCTCGTCCAGACATTTGGAGTTCAGGCCCCTGTCCGCCGCCCGAGCACCGTATCCGAACAGCACGTCAAGGCGAGCCGCCGAGAGGAGAGGGGATGGAACGTCTTCGACAAGCGGTACTGGCCCGGCGAGTCCGTCGGCGACCAGCTTGGATTCGCACTGCGCCATGAAGACCTCGACATGCTGGTCCTGAAGCGGCTCTTCGAAGCTGTCCCGCCGGAAACCATCACCGCTTTTGTGCGCAGCGCTCTGACCGGCGCATCCAACCGGCGCGCTTGGTTCCTCTATGAATTCCTCACTGGTCGAACGCTCGACATCCCTAATGCGCCGGAGGCGAGTTTCACCGATCTTCTGGACGACCGCCTTTATTTCACCGCGGCGCCGCGGCTCTCCCGCCGTCACAAGGTACGCGATAACTTGCTCGGCACGCCGGCCTTCTGCCCGGTCATTCGCAGAACACAGGCGCTCATGGCCTACTGCGCGCGCGCGCTCGGAACCAAGGCGAACGAGGTCATTGAACGCACCGGCGCGAGCGTAGTCGTGCGCGCGGCTAGTTTCCTTTTGCTGGCGGACAGCCGCGCCAGCTTCGAGATCGAAGGTGAAAAGCCGCCGCGCAGCCGATTGGAGCGCTGGGGCCGCGCGGTGCTGCAGGCCGGAAAGAACCCACTGACCATTGATGAAATCCTGCGCCTCCATACCGTGCTGATCGAGGACACGCGCTTCACGCGGGCCGGGCTGCGAATGGATGGCGTTTTCCTGGGCGACCGCGATCATGAGGGTGATCCGCTCCCGGAATTCATCGGCGCGCGCTCTCAAGATCTGCAGCCCCTGATGCATGGCTTGATCGCCGCGAACGAGCGTATGGGCGAGGGAGAACTCGACTCCGTGCTGCAGGCTGCCGCGACGGCGTTCGGTTTCGTCTACATTCATCCGTTCCAGGACGGCAACGGGCGTCTCCATC
>Ga0209083_1004368_pt1 | contig 10908 bp, 12 predicted proteins | sample AM7aDNAmetaG_FD_184132 | JGI IMG/M metagenome (GOLD analysis project Ga0209083, IMG submission 184132) | Freshwater microbial communities from Finland to study Microbial Dark Matter (Phase II) - AM7a DNA metaG (SPAdes) (version 3) | ecosystem: Environmental > Aquatic > Freshwater > Lake ...
ACCATTCCATGATATCTTTTTTCATGAAAAAGGCGTTGTTTATGTGATTGGTAATTGGGAAACTACAAATCACAGCGTAACACCGCCTTTTTCATTAGATATCCACAACACTAATTCTCCAAGAACCCCAACGGCTTGACTTTATCTAGCCCGTTGCTAAACTGTTATCACCTTTGGCCATTATGGGCCCCCGAGATTCCCCGCTTAATGCGGGGTTTCGCTTTTCTTAGGAAGTATCATCTTTATTAGGCCGATAATCACGCTTTGATAGATGGAGACTTTTACCCGTCCGATCCCTCTTAATAATCGGCGACTACTTATAGTCCGAGCCTGTGAAATGAGAATCTGCGATTCCTGTCCAGCTATAATCGCTGAAATCCGATCCGGATAATCGCCGATTTTTGTCGTTACCGGGACAATAAAAACCAAATCATGACGTATTTTCTTGATGATTATGACTGGTCTCTCGAACGATTCGTTCTTCCCATCCTGTTCCGACCCGATATTCACACCCAAAGCGCACCACCATATTTCCCGTTCGTGGAAATATTCATTGAATGGGACAGCATTCAGCTCCTTGGCTTTTTCATTCCATTTGTCAAACTCCTTTATATATGGATCTATGCTGTCTGCATCCATCAATGAATCCTACCAACTCGAAATGAAGAAATGATGAAAATTGTCTCAAAAAGTGATAAAATATGTCTCAAGAAACGTTAAAAATTAGGCTCGAAAATATTAATCGCCTAATCAACACATCACATGACCCTCCACCAAACCATCAAAGAACAGATTAAAGACGCCATGCGCGCCAAGGACAGCATCCGCCTCGATACGCTCCGCGGACTCAACGCGCTTTTCTTGAACGAAATGCTGACAGCTAAAACTCCAGTCAAACCTGGGAGCGAAGATGCCGAATTCCTGCCAGATGACAAAGTTATGCCGCTCGTAAAGCGCAGCGTCAAGCAACGAAAGGATTCTATAGAGCAGTTCGAAAAAGGCGGTCGGCAAGATTTGGCCGACAAAGAAAAAGCTGAGCTCAAGATACTCGAATCATTCCTGCCGGCCACTATGACACGTGAACAGATAAAAACTGTGGTCAGTCAACGATTTGAGGCCATGAAGGCCCAAGGAACGTTCGATCCCAAAGCTGGAGGAAAGATCACTGGAATGATCATGAAGGAACTCGCCGGCAAAGCCGACGGATCCGATGTTAAAGCAGTTGTGGATGAATTGATGAAATAAAGGCTAACTCCCGCGAGGCTTGCCGCGAGGTCTCACCTCGAAGAGTTGCGCGAGGTTTCACCTCGAGGAGTTTGGCCATTTTTCGACCATGAGTAGAGTACTCGCTCCTTTGGTATATCCAGAGTTCATCAACTGCCAGATTTCCTCAGTGACATACGGCATGAATGGGTGCAGGGACTTCAAGATCGTCCGAAGCGCGTATTGCAAGAACATGGCACGTGATCGCTTAGATTTTTCATCACCTTCACTGAAAACCTTCTTGCTTTCTTCCAGTATTTTGTCGGCAAATTCATGCCAAGCATAATGATATAGCTTGTCAGCAACCAAATAGAATTTGTACTCCTCCATCTCGCCGGTTATCTCCTTCATGAGGTCAGTTAATGTCTTCAAATGCGTAACGTCTGCCGCGACCAAATCATCTGCTTTCAGATCGTCTATTTCGGATTTATTATTTGAAATTTTTAATTTCTCTTCGCTCGTGCTCTCAAGAACAAATCGCGTGATATTCCAAAGCTTATTGGCGAATTTCTTGTAAGTAGAGATCTTGTCCTCCGATAAAGCTAACGATGTCCCCGGTGTATTTCCTATGACCAATCCAATACGAAAGGCATCCGTTCCGTATTTTGCGGTTAGATCAAGTGGATTGATAACATTTCCCTTACTCTTGCTCATCTTTTGACCTTTACCATCGAGGACCATTCCATGCATGTAGACAGTTTTGAAAGGTAGAACATTTGTTCTGTATAAACTTAGCATTATCATTCTTGCAACCCAATGAAATATATCCCCTGCAGTCTCCATGACATTTGTCGGATAAAATGTCTTGAAATCCTTACCATCTGGATATCCGAGAGTTGCATACGGCCACTGTCCAGAAGAAAACCAGGTGTCAAAAGTATCGTTATCCTGTCTCACGTCTCCTTTGCATTTCTCACACTTAGTAATTTTATTCTCCAGATCGACATATCCAGTGTCGCACGCGTCACATATCTTGGCAGGAATCGGTATGCCCCAGACGATCTGGCGCGATATGTTCCAATCAATGAGATTCTCCAACCAATGTGTAGTTATCTTTTTGTAATGCTCTGGAATATATTCAACCTCCCCGCCATTGATCTTTTTCAACGCTTTCTCAGCAAGTGGCTTCATCTTGACGAACCATTGGCTCTGGATCTGTGGTTCTATGATTGTGCCGCACTTGTAACAGGTGTGAACGACGTGAGTGTATTTTTCTTCCACTTTTTCAATCAAGCCTTTGGAACGCAATTTTTCTATGATGAGCGGTCTGGCCTTGGTGATATGCATTCCGGCAAATTCCCCAGCAATCGGTAACAGTTTGCCTCTTTCATCTATGATCTGTTCTTTATCCAAATGGTGGCGCTCGGCAATATCGAAGTCCACCGCATCGTGCCAAGGTGTAATAGTCATAACACCAGTACCAAACTCCATATCTATGACCGAATCCTTAATAACCGTAGCTGTGATCGGCCCATTTATCCATTCCAAATCGATCTTTTGACCGTCTTTGAAGTCCAAGTAACGCTTATCCTCTGGATGCATGACTACGTATTTGTCACCGAATTTTGTTTCCGGACGAGATGTACTGATAGTAAATGGCCCATATTTTATATAATAATACGGTTCTGTTCTCTCTTCGTCTTTGATCTCTATGTCAGCAAAAGATGTCTGATGTTTTGGACACCAAGAAACCAGTCTCTTTCCTCTATATAGTAAACCGTCATCAGAAAGCTTTTGGAAAGTGCCGTATACGGTCTTAACGATTTCTGGATCAAGCGTGAATTTTTCTCTAGACCAATCACATGACGCGCCCATCTTTCTTATCTGTGACTTTATATTGCTCGAATTGGTCAGAGTAAAATCCATTATTTCTTGGTATAGCTGTTTTCTCTCAATGTCGAACCTGGACCTGCCTTCTTTTTCCAGTTTCTTTTCATACACTACCCAAGTTTCAAATCCGGCGTGATCGAGCCCTGGCAACCATAAAGTCCTCCGACCTCGCATTCGGTTGAATCTAGTCATTATATCTTCTATGGTCATCACCAATCCATGCCCAGCGTGTAGCGATCCATTGGCATTTGTCGGTGGCATGATGATAGTGAACGGCTTGGCATCCTTATCCGTCTTACCATTTTCGACACAGTTATCTGGATTGAAATATCCACTCTTCTCCCAGAGTCCGTAAATTCGATCCTCCGTGTCTTTAGGATCGTAAGGTTTGAGGAATTTTTCGGGTATGCCAGCCGGATTCAGGATCTCTTTCTTTTTGTCCATGAATCAAATACTAGCAGAAATATGCCGTTTCTTGAAGTGTTTCAATATGGATGATGTCAGGCCGAAGTTTTAGTACAGGACGCTAACAGTTCCACAAGAGGCCGTTGCCATCTGTCCATCAGAAGATGAAACAGTGACGTTCATAGTCTTGTAGCCAGGATATGGATAGTAGATCTCCAATTCATTGTAGGTGTCGCCACCTGTATAATCAGTTCCGCTCCAGGCAAAAGTGTAATTTCCTGAACCGCCACCGACTCTCGTCGACCAAGTGACATAGTTGCTGGTATAAGCAGTCGCCGAATTGGCGAAGCAAGAAGCCGTCAAAGCAGCACTCGGTACCGGATAATAGACCGGCTGTGGTTGCTGAATAATGATTGGCTGCGGCTGTTGAATGATGATCTGTTGCGGCTGTTGGATGTAAATAGGCTGCGGTTGGCTGATGTAGATCGGCTGCGGCTGAGGAATGTAAATAGGCTGCGGCTGAGGAATGTATACCGGTTGCGTATAGTAAACCGGCGTTGAAGCACGGTTATAACCGTAAGGAGCATAGTTATAATTTCCTCCGTGATTGCCTCCGTATGTATTTCCACCGTAATAACCATACCCACCCGCCTGAGCAGAATTAGGCATAGTCAAAACTAGTCCGAAAATGAATATTGAAAGGCTCAACAGGGCCCCTATTTGGTTTTGTTTGATGTATTTCATAATAGTTATATTTTGTATATTACTACTATTATTGGTTTTGTCAAGGGCTTTGTACATTTAGCAAGCGTTAGTGACACTTTTCTTTAATGAACGGATCTCTTCTTTCGTTTCATCGATGTATTTCTTGAGGAATTTTAGCGGCGACAGACCTCCTAAGGATTGATGCGGACGAACGTGGTTGTAGTAGCGAACCATGGCGTAGAGTATGCGTCTACGCTCTTCCCTTGAAGTGAAGTGATGCTTTCGGAGCATCCCTTTAACGGTTTTGATCACTCGCTCCGCTTTGCCATTGGTTTGTGGTCGATATGGCCTGGTGAATTGCTGCGGGATGCGTCGTCTCTGGCAGAGATGCTTGAAGGCTCCTTTGAACTCTTTTCCATTGTCTGAATAGACGCATTCCACTTCGAATGGGAGCATTTCCAATGCCTCATCGAGGACAATGGCTGCACTGTAGCTCGTCTGATCTGGTAAGATGTCGGCAAACAATGTCCTCGAGCAATCATCAATGAAGACATACAGGTATTCTCTTGGTGTAGCGATCGATTCGCCAGATATGAGTGGCAGAAATGATGAATCTGTATGTACCATTTCTCCAGGATGCTTCTTGTTGTAGCGGTTTAAGCGGTGCTCACGCTTCAGAAGCTTCTTCTCTAGCTTGCGTTCTGTCTTCAGGAGCTTTGTCAGTCCGTACTCGATCGTCCGATACCTTAAATTCTTTGATGAGTAATTGCCGAATACGCCTAGCTTGGCTTTGTGGAAGGCTTCGTAGAGCGTCTTCCTTGAGACACGGTAATACTTAGAGAGATCTGTGACACGGTCACCGTCTCTCCAACGTCGATATGCTTCTCTTCGCTGGTACGGCAACAATTTGGTATTCTTGTGCATGTAGAAGGTGCGTTAATGATTAATGGTCTGAACACCAAAATCTTACCGCGCCTTTTACATTTAATTCAAAGAACAAGTGTTACTAACCCGATGATATCGTACAGGGCTTTCTCAGCCTGCTAATTATGCCTTATGAAATACCAGTAGTTCTTTGGGTGAATACCCTTCATCCGCTATTGTCGCATGCTTAAATAAACTCAATCCGCACTCGCCAGCTTGCGCGATGTAATATTCCGATCGCCTGTTAATGTCGGCGATTCCATATGCGCCCACGATTGCTTTATCTACATATTGATCGTCATCTATGACCTCAACCGCATAAGTTCTGCCATTCCTTTCGAGCCTTTCTTTACCTTCATGAAAAGTTGAGTTGATCATTATGAATACCCCGCCGGCATTTAGCAACGAATGGATCTTTCTGAAGGCGTCGCTCACTTCTTTGATGTGACTGAATACCATTATCGCTATCACACAATCATAGCTGCCGACTTCATTGAATCCATCAAAGGTCGTGTTGAATATCTTTGATCCCGGATTGGCTTCCTTGGCATTTTGAAAATGACCTGATGATGGTTCCAATCCGGTCCAATCGGACCCTAATTCAGAGAATTTCTTTTCGCTCCATCCTGATCCACAACCGATATCCAGAGCCGACTTACATGGAATCTTAATGAAAGGTTTGATCGCATTCCAGAAGCTTTCTTGCTGCTTCTGTTGACGGGCATCATCGGATATCCAAGTAACTGCTCTTCCAGACGAATACTGTTCCGGGTCGGTGGCTTGGTCGATCAATTTTTTCATATTGCCTTTAAGAATAGCAGAACAGCACTAACATTCAAAATAATGGTAAGCTAATAATATCAATATGGAGATAAAGATAGTTACAAACACTATTACAGTCAGTGAATTGCGAGATCTCGCCAAGACCTTTTACGTCTCAATGATCAAAGGTGTAGTCGACATCAAAAAGGAGATTGCCGCTTTTGGTGGAGAATATCATATAGATGCAAATAACGTCTTAGTCGATAACGGATCCGACCAGGGCGATATTTGGGGATTCAATGTTATTTTTGACGAGCCAAGAGAATCGTGGATTGAATACATCTCTCTCATCAACATCCGCCCTCAAGCCAAGAATTTTGATATGGAAGTTCAAGATGAAACAATTAGAAATACGATGAAGAAAATCATCGACTCTAAAATCATATGAATACCCAAAGAACATCGGCATTTCTCATGGCAAATCTCGGCTCGGAGGTCACAAGGTTGATCTCCGCTCGAGAACGCAATAATCAGGCACAAATTGGCGCATGCTACAAACGGTCTCTCACGATATTGAAAGAGATATTTTCCATGCCTGATATGCATACACGTGTCGCCGAAATCAACATCTTGTCTGACCTCATTCATGATCTGGCTAACGCAAATCCCATGCTTCATGTTTCTAGAAAGAACATCGTTTCTTATTTCACTCCTTTTAGCATAAGAGTAGTTAATTCGCAGAATAGGGGCGCATTAGTAAGATAATTCATTTTATCAACCACAGATAAACCTCACAGACTCAGATTCAAGTGTGCCTTCTTTTAGACCTCTGTCGATAGCTAATGGCATGATCTTTACAGCGTCATTCTTGCCAACCCACTTAAGTTCGTAAATTTCGGCAGCATGCGAACCGATGGGTTTGTCTGTTTTCGCATAATCAGCAGAATTCCTTATTTCAAAGAAAAATTCGATGGATTGCGTACCTTTGCCGATGTAATTTGTATCGTTGCCTATAAAATTATTTACGTATAATAGTCTGCCAACATCTCCTTTAATACCGAGCTCTTCTTCGAGTTCACGGCTCATGCATTCTTTCACATCCTCACCCCATTCGAGGTGACCTCCAGGCAATACATAAAAAGTATTTTCAGGTGAATGTTTAACAACCAATAATTTCCCCTCGTGGATTATTATCGCTCTACAACGAATTATTGTCTTTTTATCCATGAATATAATCTTTATAAATATCGAAGCTTGATAACTCATGTTTACTCTGACCGGATTTTGCACGCGCGCATTTACGTTCGATTATCTGCCGCTTCGTCTCACTCGGAAGGCTATTCAATCTCTCTTCAAGCGATAACTGTTCCTTATCGTGCTCTTTTGAGAACCAGACCTCAATCTCCCATCGGCGTTTATCATATTGCAATATCAGTACCACAATATGATCTTTCGGTCGATTCTCTCTCGGAAACTTTTCAAAATCGCCATATTGATATTTCTCGCAGACCCGGTCATTGATGATATCATTCAAAAACCCGAGGGCAGCTCCTCTTGGATCCTTGGCCGCAACAGAAACATCGATATCTGCATCGGACATGAGATCGGTAAAATAGCTCCCGCCTATTCGAACGTCGCCATATTTTGACAGGCGTCTGACAAGGTCGGTCTGATCCAATATCTTTGTTGCAGAAGATTTGGTCTGCTTTGACTGTTCTAATGTATCCATGTATCAAATGATATCATGATATTCGAGATGTTTGGCGACCCTCCAGGTTGGCTTTCAGAACTGGTCAGACAGAAAGGCCGTGTGAGGATCAGCTTTCAGGAACTTGGTGAGTTGGTCAAATAAAGTTCACGACATTCACACCTTCATTTAGTTATAAAAAGAAAGTCCTGACCGTAGCCAAAACTTCCGTGTTCAGACTGTCGGTCAGGACAGTATCACTTGCTGTAAACAGTCAAAAACAACCTCGAGTCGTACTTCTGTTGCTGAACGATTTCGCACAACGCAGCAACTCTTGCTTGGGACTCAGCTAAAGTCTGTTCCATGAACTCTTGCATCCCGAACCAGATGCCAAGTAGTGCGCTCTCATACCCTCCGCCGCTTTGGTACGGCACAAGATAATCGACGAGGGCCGACAGCGTAGCGACCTGAATGGAGACATGCGTTACTTTTTGGTAACAGAACAAGCATTTATCAGGATACTCGGTGTACTCGTCAACGTACATTGTCTTGACCCACTTTCCTTTGCGGGTAATTCCCCAACCAAAATGTTGGTTGCCATTCCCCATCGGCTTCCATTTAACTTCCATAAAGACGCCCTGAGCACTGAGATCGAGACAATCCTCGCTATCATCAAGAGACGGGTTGTCCTCGTAAATGGTATGGCTGACCTCGCTCTGGCCACCCTTTCCATCAGCTAAATGAGCATTTAAGGCAGTTAATCCGAAACTCCGAAGCGAGATCTTATCGGCCACCTTCAGGAATTGCCACCTGCGACCCTCGACAACCTCTTCAAATTGAGCGCGTGAGAAGGTCCTCTTTACACCAGCGAGTATTTCTAATACAGATTTGGATTGAGGCATACCTCGTTCCTTTCTTTGTTTCTTTGTTTACGGGTTGTTTTCAAAGGGCGTACCCTTTGCCAAAATCAAATATACTATACTATGTATCGTTTGTCAACTTGTGAGCCTTCAGAGACGAAGATCGAACCTACAAGGACAAAGCTCTACGCGCTGCCGCACTCATTTACGCTCACTTCAAGAAGGAGTTTGTGTTACCGCAGAAGCGCTAATGCGTGAACATGTCAGAGTGTGAAGCAAGTATAGATGGCTGAGGATGACAGCAAAGGATGCTAAGGTTGCCGAAAACGGCGAGTCTTTTGTAATAAAACAGCCCACAATTTGCATGATCGCGGGGCTAAATCCGTGAGAGTTTGAGTTTTTAGCTCCGGTTCTCTCGACCGAGTGGACAGACCACTATTAGTGCCCGAACATCCCTTCGCTGGTCTCGCGCGAGATGAACCTCGTGTTCGCCTCGACGATTCGGCGTCCGTAGAGATCGAGCATCGCATCCTGGTACTGCATGGCTTCAACGATTTGAATACCATCCATGACACTGTGCTGACGATTCCAAGCCTCCGCCCGGCGCACAAACACAATTTTGATGCCGTGTGTTTTGCAGGTGTCTTTCAGAACGTGGATGAATTTCTTGCCAAGTTCCTTCGACCACAGCTTGTACGCCTCGCTATCACTCTCCCCGATTCCCTCGGGCTTGTTGACACCGTAGGTTTGCGTGTCGCAGCAGGCACAGACAACCTGGTAGGAAGCACTCCGGTGGTCGGACACGCCGCTGTCTTTGCGACAGGGAATGTCTAGTCCGAGCCAGCTACGGGTGCCGGACCGGTGACTCGACCAAAGCAGAAACGCGTACTCGGGCATCAGCTTCGATCGCACGAGAACACGTTGGTCGCCTTCGAGTGGGAGCTCGATGACTTCAACGTTGTTTGCATTGCGAGCCGTTTTCAGGGCAGTTTGAATCGTTACAGGATTGTTCTCCATAAGAATCTTTCTATCTTGTTTGTTTTTGGTTTACGGTGGATCTAAAACGCCGAATTTTCAGCCTTTCGGATCCACCTTAAACCCTTTTTCAACGACCTCCAGAACTGCCTATTAGTATAGCATCCTTTGCACTTCGTGTCAAGCTTAATGTACAGCTTATTGGCTTTGTGCCTAGTATGGCTCAACATAGCCGTAATTGATTATTTTCCCTCTTAATCACTTCCTTCTCAATCAGTCGATTGATAATTACCAGTCCAGACCGTGAAGATCGATATCCGAGGGCTCTAGATACATCTCTAAGCGCCTTGCCGAAGCGCCGCCTTCAGTGGTCTTGCTGGGCTGCCGCAGAGCAAAGAAGCCGCGCGTCGATTATCTTGCCGTGTTCACGGCGTGCCTGGTGGTTGTCCAGAACGGCCATTCCGAGCTGTCATCCAAGGTTGGCTGACTAATCGTGCTGCCGCCATTCAGTACTCCACCAGTCGCGCTCCCGTTGATGTTCCACGTCACTTTGCCCAAAGTCACGAAGATGTTATCCGCCGGATTCCCGGCGTCTGGCCTGAACCGAGCGTAGTCCCTGAATTGCACGACCAGGGCAACAGAGCCGCCTGGGCGTGAGGTCTCACTCGGCGCATCAACCAGTGCTAATGGGTTCAAGCTCGGCTGGCCCAGGTGCACGGTTATCTGTGGAGGGCCGGGGTGCGTATAGAATTCGGCACCATCGAGCACATTTGAGCCGTATGCGGTTGGATACGATTCGTCGTCGTACACTTGGGTGTAGCCTGCTGTTCCTGGGTAATCAGATGCAACCCAAGTCGCGAACCCGGTTCCGCCTTGGTTGAGGGCTCCATCGTGCAGCCAGTACACAGACCCAACAAATGTGTCAACTGAGAGGGTTCCCGGACTCACCCCCCCCAGCGGCAGGAGCTGTGGTCTATACATGTCGAACTTTCCTCTTGCCGTAGGGTACGCAGTCTGCCCATTGTTAAAAGTACAGAAGAGACCGGCAAAGGCTGTAAGGCCTTTGCCATCCCTGCAATACCAAACTCTCGTAGGATTCTGAACTACCCAAAACGGTGCAATCTGGTAGATCTCACATCCGCTGTCGGCCGTGTAATGGTCATTGACATATTGGCCAGCAAAATTCCACCTTGGATTTGCGGACACCAGACCTGGCACAGGAGGTGTCAGAACTGCCTCGCAGTTCAGTTTCTGTCCAACGCAGTAGTGAGCAAGCGGCCGGACGCGGTCTTGCTCCAAAAGATAATTACCAATTTGCACGAATAACCTGTGTTTCTGCTGGGTCACGGTGAACGCGTAGGCTTTCTTCGACGTCTTAACAGTGACATCCCGCGTGGTGTTGTCGGCAATGTCCACGTGCAGCAGACCGTCGGAGCCAAGCCGCCCCACGTCCCCGACGACGATATCGGTAGAGGCTATGGGCCGCAACTGGTCGGG